>Ga0153956_1002666_pt1 | contig 12648 bp, 11 predicted proteins | sample TSFL040MetaG_FD_104704 | JGI IMG/M metagenome (GOLD analysis project Ga0153956, IMG submission 104704) | Attine ant fungus gardens microbial communities from Florida, USA - TSFL040 MetaG | ecosystem: Host-associated > Fungi > Mycelium > Unclassified | place: USA: Florida, Wekiwa Springs... | reverse complement strand
CGCTTGCAAATACGGCGTTAAAAACAGGCTCAAAATCCTCATTGATTCCGTATAAACTCCGGTTTTTCGCCCGTTTTTTCCTTGTCTTTGCTGCGCTCGCTACGTTTTTCAGAGGTTCCTTAAGTGAAACCTGAACATCCGGCGGGTTCATCATTCGCGGTCAGCGAATGCCGGATTGACGAAGGGACGCTGCCATCGATTTCGAAACAGCCCGAGACCGATGCACGGATAAAAAACAGCTCTGACAAGGTTGTTCTGTAAAAATGTTTACAGGTGTGCATTTCGCTATTGCCAGCGCGGCCGTTCCGCCTTAAAACTGTTCACCACCAAGCAGCATCGACAGGCATGGGAGCCCATGGCTTTTCGGAGGGGAAATCGTGCGAGGGCGCATCGGCGCGGCGCGCGATTACCGGAAGTTGGGATGTCGATAGGCGGCGGAATATTTTGCAGGCGCTTCCCATGGCGCGCATCCATGTTCACGGAAGCACGATAAAAAATAAAAACTGGGGCCGGGAATGGGTTTGCTGTCGCGTTCAAGTAGTTTCATCAGTGTGAATGCTCATGCGAATGAAGACCCGAATGGCCGGAGTCAAGCCGGTGGGGCAGCCAGATCGCCCCATTGGGCGTCGCAGTGAGATTGAAGGATGAAAAAGGACCTGAGACTTGAATCGAGCGCCGCTGTCATGTTCGAGGCAGCTCATCCGTTCGATATAGCTGGCGCGGGCCATGTGTTCGATGCGAAAGCGCTGATCGGGGATCCCGAAGCGCTCGATGGATACCTGAACCGGTCCCTCGACATCCAGGATCTGATCGTCCATGTCGGCGGGCTTTTGCGGGCGCTGGGCCTGGCCAGTTTTGCGCATTATCTGGGCCACTGCCCGGCCGATGCGCTGGACGCCATCGGCACGCATATGGGGCCGCTCAGGGATGGCTATATAAAGAACGAATTCTACCTGGACGACATCGCGGTATCCACGTCACTGGAAATCGACAAACCGTTTTTCCGCTCCATGGTTGACGATTATATTTTGTCCTCGCCGTTTGCCAGCGCCAAGGTGAGAAATCACAAGGTCTGCGTCGAATTCCTGCGCACCAATGGCATCTTCGACGCCTATATGCATCCCATCGTCGACGGCGACCACCGCGCGATTTTCGCGCTGTCCGCCGAGGGCTGTCCCGCGGAAATTTTCCAGGAGCAGGTGAAAAGCAACCGCGATCACATCAGCATTCTGGCACTGGCGTTCGATCGTATCGGCCGCGATAAATACAGAAGCAAGTTCCACGGCTTGAACAATAATCCCAACATCATCCTGCAACCCCGCGTGCGCCAGATCCTGCAGTTGATGGCGGATAAGGATTTAAAACAGGAAGAAGTGGCGCGCCTGCTCAACATTCACACGATCACGGTGAACAAGCACATGGCCGCCGCGAAAAAGGCCCTGAGCACGTTTACCATTCACGGCACGATCCTGGCGGCGAAAGAGGCGGGGCTGATTTCCTGAGCCCCTTCGGATTTCGGGCGGTCCGCCTTTATCCCTTGAAGCCCTTGGCAACCACATAGACTTCGCGCGATCTCGGCCGCGACGCCGACGGCTTGCGGACCGACACTTTTTCGAACGAACTGCGCACATCCTTCAAATAGGCATCCGAACCCTCGCCCTGGAACAGCTTGGTGACGAAATTGCCCTTGGACTTGAGTACCTGCCGCGCCATGTCGAGGGCCAGTTCCACCAGATAAATGGAGGAGGCCTGATCGGCTGCGTCGATGCCGCTGATGTTGGGCGCGATATCGGAAATGATGAGATCGGGCTGGGTGTCGCCAAGGGCTTCGAGAATCTGGTTGAACACGGCTTCTTCGGTAAAGTCGCCCCGAATGAAATCGACGTTCTCCAGCGAATCCATGTGCAGGATATCGGTGGCCAGCACGCGGCCTTTATCGCCCACCAGGCGTCCGGCTATCTGCGACCAGCCGCCGGGCGCCGAGCCCAGATCCATGATCAGCATGCCCGGCCGTATCAGCTTGTCCTTCTCGTTGAGTTCGATCAGCTTGTACGCCGCGCGCGAGCGGTAGCCGTCCTTCTGGGCCTGTTTCACGTAAGGATCGTTGACGTGTTCTTCCAGCCAGCGGCGGCTGCTTTTGGATCGTGCCATGTTAAAACCAGTCAGGAAACAATCAGGATAAAAAGAGGGGACGGGATAAAGCGGCGGCCATTGTAAACCGATAACGGCGCGGACACCCAATGGGGCGGTACAAAATTTGTACAAAACGTCTTCCGGCTCGTGAATCGGGGATTCGCAACTGACGCGGACAGTGCCGCGACGGTACAATTCGCGCCTTCGTTCAGTCACCTCCTTTGCCGGAGTCACCGGCCGGGATATCGCCATGATCCGCATTACCGAACTCTCCCTGCCAATGGGCCATTCCACCGATGCGCTGCGCCAGGCCATCGTGGAGCGCCTGCGCATTAAAGCCGCCGATCTGCTGCATTTCACTGTGTTCAAGCGCAGCTATGACGCGCGCAAGAAAAACAGCGCCATTCTGTTCGTCTACATCGTCGACCTCGAAGTGCGCAACGAGGCCGCGGTGCTGGCGCGTTTTGCCGAGGACCGCCATGTGCGCCCCGCGCCGGACACCCGTTATTACCCGGTGGCGCGGGCGCCGGCGGACCTGGCCGGGCGGCCGGTCGTGGTGGGCTTCGGTCCCTGCGGATTATTCGCGGCGCTGCTGCTGGCGCAGATGGGGTTCAAGCCGATTGTGCTGGAGCGCGGCAAGGATGTGCGGCGTCGCACCAAGGATACCTGGGCGCTGTGGCGCAATAAGGAGCTGACGCCGGAATCGAACGTGCAATTCGGCGAGGGCGGAGCGGGATTGTTTTCCGACGGCAAACTCTACAGCCAGATCAAGGATCCCAAATTCTACGGCCGCAAAGTCATGCAGGAATTCGTCCGGGCTGGCGCGCCCGAAGAAATCCTGTACGTCAGCAAACCCCACATTGGAACTTTTCGCCTTACCGGCGTGGTATCCACCATGCGCAAGGAAATCATCGCTCTGGGCGGGGAAGTGCGTTTCGAAAGCAAGGTGACGGATCTGCTCATCGAAGGGGATCAGCTGCAAGGCGTGGCGCTGGCCAGCGGAGAAATTATTCGCAGCCGGCATGTGGTGTTGGCGCTGGGCCACAGCTCGCGCGATACCTTCCGTCTTTTGCACCGGCGCGGCGTTTTCATCGAGGCGAAACCTTTCGCCGTCGGTTTTCGCATCGAGCACCCGCAATCGTTGATCGATCAGGCGCGGCTGGGCACGCACGCGGGGCATCCCGAGCTGGGCGCGGCCGACTACAAGCTGGTGCATCACGCGAAAAATGGCAGGGCCGTTTACAGCTTCTGCATGTGTCCCGGCGGCACCGTGGTGGCGGCCACGTCCGAGCCGGAGCGCGTGGTGACCAATGGCATGAGCCAGTATTCGCGCAATGAGCGCAACGCCAATGCGGGCATCGTGGTCGGCATCAATCCCGGGCAGGATTATCCGGGAGGACCGTTGGCCGGCGTCGAATTACAGGAGCGGCTCGAATCGCGGGCCTATGAGTTGGGCGGCAGCGATTATTGCGCGCCGGGTCAGCTGGTGGGCGACTTCATTCGCGGCGTGCCCTCTTCGCAATTCGGCGAAGTACAGCCTTCCTACAAACCGGGGGTGCGTTTGGGCGATCTGGCGCCGTCGTTGCCGGATTATGCGATCGAAGCGATTCGCGAGGCGCTGCCGGCGTTCGGCAAACAGATTCGCGGGTTCGATCGCGCCGATGCAGTGTTGACCGGCATCGAAACCCGCACTTCTTCGCCGGTGCGTATCACCCGCGATCCGCAAAGCATGCAGAGCCTCAACCTGCGCGGACTGTATCCCGCGGGCGAAGGCGCCGGTTATGCCGGCGGTATTTTGTCGGCGGGTGTGGACGGCATCAGGGTGGCCGAAGCGCTCGCTAAAGCCATGCTTGCCGATGCCCCTGGCGCGTGAGTGCGCATGCCATGAAATTCGACGACATCAAAAAACTGCACCAGAAAAAGTACCGGTCGGAATTCGGATATTTTCTGGTGGAAGGCGAGCATCTGGTGCTGGAGCTGCAAAAAGCCGCGACGCACAATGCCGCGCTGCTGCGCAGCGAGCTCTATGTGACGAGCGCCCATGAGCATTGGCAAAGCCCTTTCAAAACACACCTGATCAGCGAGCGGCAAATGGCGCAGATTGCCGACACGCAAACGCCGCAGGGAATTATCGCGCTGGTGCCAATGGCCGCGCTGGGCGCGGGCCACTCGAAGGCGGCGGGCGAGAAATCCATTTATCTTCACGAAATTCAGGATCCGGGCAACCTGGGAACCATTTTGCGCACGCTGGTCTGGTTCGGCAATTTCCGTTGCCTGCTCAGCCCCGGCAGCGTCGATCCCTGCAATCCCAAGGTAGTGCGCGCCAGCATGGGCGCGATTTTTCACGCGCCGATGGAATTGGACGTAGCGCTCGATTCATTGAAAGCGCGCTTCGAGCGGATCGCCTGCCTCGATATGCGGGGCGCCAACATCCATGCAGCCGAGTTCAAAAATTTCGAATGTTATTTATTCGGCAATGAAGCGCGCGGCGTGCCGCGCGAGCCCTTGGCCACGCTGGCTGCGCGCCCGTTCACTATTGCGGGCTCCGGTTCAATCGAGTCACTGAATCTGGCGACCTCGGTGAACATCTGCGTTTACGAGTTGAGCCGCTGATTTTCGGCGGCCCGGCTTTTCACCAACTACCGATACTTTTCAAAAACCAACGGCCGCTGTTAATGCTTCACCGATTTTGCAGCCCGGCTTTCGATCTCCTTCGTTCCGAATATTTCGTGATGGTGCCTTCCAGCGTTCCCTGGTAAACCAGGCCCGAGATCGTGGAGACGCCATATTTCTTTTTGAGTCGCCTGACGTGTTTGTTGGCTGTGGAGACCTCGATGCCCATGACTTCGGCGGCTTCCGATAGGGTCAGGTCTTTTTTGCCGACAAGTTCCAGTATTTCATCGGCCCGATAGCCTGCGTAGAGCTCTTTTCCAATAACAAATTCATGAGTGGCGTAGGCCAGCTCGGCAATCAAGGCTGAGTGTTTCATGAGAATGCCGGACAATGTTTCAGGAGGTTTTCTGCATGATGCTACGGCAAACAATCCAGGCGTCGGCGAAAAAATCGGCAGGTAATAAATATCGTAGATATGAAATCGCTCATAGAGTTTGGTGGCCTCGTGATGAAACATGAAGCTCTCGTTGAGGAGCGGCGACAGGGAAAGGTACTGGCTGATGGCAGAGCGGAAGATCGCATCTCCGCCCGACATCACGTGCTGCAGGGCGAAATCATGCAGGTGATATCCCTCGGCAATATACTCCTCGTAAAGTTCTTTCTGGAAACTACCGAAAGGTTGTCGGGCATCCGAGTAGCTTTGCAGATTGATGTGATAAAAGAAGTTTATGCCGATACGGTGAAGAGCGGCTTCCAACGAGTTGCGAAAGCTGTTAATCGCAGTGGTTGATCGCATTATTCCCTTGATGATGGAAAGTTGAATGAATGCCGAGCCATTGGCCCAGCTCGATTGATTCCGGTGGGAAGCAACTTGAAGGGGGAAAGTCTGCGACGGAAACCACAACGGCGGGGCCTCCGAATTGGAGCCATTCACCCAAAGTGGTCGTCGTTACATGAATTCCGATATCAAAGTCGCCGGGCAGATTGATCCTGATTGCCTTCATGAAAGGTTCAGGAATTTTTTCTCTGCAATGCTGTAAGGCGGCGTCAATCAGCTTGTACAGTTTTTGGTGTCGCGCCGGTGATGTGATTTGAATTCTCTGCCTCGAGATTCGAAAATTTCCACTCTTCTTTAGTCGCCGGTCTGCTTCCTCGTTGTGTTCCATCGCTCTGCCGGATGAGTCCAAAATAAAAATCCCGACGCCGAGTCGGCTCAGGGCTCCTCCATGAATGTGTTTCCCGTACGTTTGCCGAAGTGTGGAAAGGTGCATGTTTACCGCGGCTTCGAGGTGGGGGATAACAGTCTTTAAAGGGTCATGAACGTATTCAGCGAATTGGGAGTTTTTCTCGCCACTCAAAAGAAACAGAAAGTTGGCCGGAAATCCATATTCTCCCGAAAGAGCGGAGCCCAGCAGATAACTGATGCCAAAAGGGACCATCCACATCTCTCTGAGATCGAAGTCGGCGGTGCCCGCGTTTTTTTCAATCGTGCCTTTACAGGCGCCGCCATCCACATCCGCAGGCCCTCGTATCAGCAACATGGCCGCGTCCACGCCTATTGCGCTGCACAGGGTTTGAAGCAGGCTTTTCCAGGGAGGGTTTTCCCATTTTCCCTGAACGGCGCCGCAGATTATTTGGTCCGCAATATTTTTAGATTGCCAAATATCGTCCATCTTGTTTCAGCTTTTTTCCATGGCGCGGCCTAGGATATGACATGGGATGAGTGAAGAAAGATGTGGCTGAAGGGGGGAAATAAAAACGGTATGACTTTCCTGGTGGCTCCGCCTGACATCTGAAAATCTTCGCCGGATAAAATTATGTACGAAGATTTTCAGATATATCAGGCAGTTTTCTGTAAATGGTTAAACTCGGCAGGATCCTGTAATCCGATTTTATCAAAAATAAAAGCTGTGCTTATCGATATTGATACGTTAGTTCTATCCCGTAGGTTCTTGGGTCGCCGAAAGCTTGAATTTGAGCAATTGGGGGAACAGGGAATGACATGACGACATAGGGTTCGTCCGTCAGGTTTTTGCCGTAAGCACTCAGTTTTAAGGTTCCAGCCTTGCCTATATCGATATCGGAAAGGGTGAGACGGGCGTTGAGCAGTGTATATGCATCGTTTCGTTCCAGGTCGGTTTGCACATAGGAGTAACCGGTTGTCGATGTTATATCCATGTGCAAGGAAATAACTCCGATGGGCAGAGGGTTAAAGTTATAGTCGATGGAGACGGAGCCCGAATGCCTCGGCGTTTGTGTAACAGCGAATTTCTGGAGCAGGTTATTCTGTAAGGGATTTGGTTGCAGCGGCATGTGGCTGTTCAGATACACATAGCTGGCCGTGATGCTCAAGCCGTCTAACGGAAGCGCGGTAATATCCAGCTCGCCACCTTCCACGCGAACATTGTGTTTTGCGTTGATGGTTTCAGTGACGGAAATGTCCGCTGTTGAGTAGTCGATGGGAATGCCGTCATAGTCGGCTCGAAACAAATCCGCGTTCGTGCGCAGGCGGCGGTTGAATAATTCGGACTTTAAGCCGACCTCCCAGCTGACAACGGTGTTTTCCTTGTACGGAGCAAAGCTTTGCGATCTTGGATTGACACCGCCCGCCTGGTATCCGGTTGTTCGCTTGACGTACGCGGAAATATGATCGGCAAAGCGATAGTCCAAAGTGGCTGAGGTGTCTATATGATTGGTATCAAGGTCAAAGGTAGTATCGCTTTCAGGTAAATGCCTTACACCAAACTTCGAATCTCGTGTATACCGGATTCCACCGATGATTTTCAGTCGCTCGTCCAGTAGCGGTGGCGTCCACTGAAATTGCCCGTAGATGGCTTTCGAGTTGGCGTCGGCTGATACTCTGCGCAATGGTTCGTATTCTCCTGTCCGCGGGTTTCTTGTCGTGACCGGAATCGGGGTGAGAGGTACGCCGGTTACGACTCCAAATTCATCCAGTGAATATTGATTCTGAAAGGCCTCGTAGGCATCCTCTTTATAAAGGTAAAGACCGAGTATGTAATTCAATCGGTCGATGTCGCCTATCAGCTGTAACTCCTCGGACGACTGGCTCTGTTCGACCTCCACGTTGGCGATATATCCATTGTTGTAAAGAGCGCCCGCGAAATTGTCGAGCGTGTGTTCCCTCAGATCCCTGTAGCTGCTTATTGAGCGCAAGGTGGTGTGATCGGCCAAATCCCAATTTATCGTGAGTGCGTGGCCGCTCTGGCGGGTAGTGGATGGATCCAGAGGAGCAACGCCAAGGCGGGTTTTTTTCTCCCGATCAGGTTCAGCGCCGATCAGGCCAATGGAGTCCTTCCACATCTGAAAATACAGCTGCGTGGATGCGATGCGTGAATTGTCGTAGACGTAACTGACAGAGAGAGCGTCTTGCGGCGACCAGTCGATTGCGATTCTACCGCCGTCTTTTTTGTATTCATCATAGTTGGATTCATGGTGATTTTGGTTTCTCACCCAGCCGTCGCGTTGAGAGTGGACATAATCCAGCTTCACTTTGATGTCCCGCCAGGATGGAAGGTCGATATGTGTGACGCCACGGCGTTCTCCGTAGCTGCCAAAGCCCACGGTCTGTTGTAGGTTGAAATCTCCACTCGGGCGCTTGGAAATCAGATTGACCGCGCCGCCATTTGCATTTCGGCCGAACAGGGTTCCCTGCGGTCCGCGCAGTACTTCGATACGCTCCATGTCCGCTACTTCAAAGCTCAAACCCTCGGCGCGTCCCAGGTATACGCCGTCCAGATAAGTGGCCACCGATCCGTCGCGGGTTATCGGACCAAGATCCGTTGGGCCATTTCCCCGGATTGTCATCACCAGGGTTGATGGGCTGTTTGCAAAGGGCATGACTTTCAGCGCTGGAATCAGGCCGTCCTGTAGTGAGGACAGGCCGGTTATACCAGATGCCTCCATCTGCTCACTATTGAGCACGGAGATCGCGATGGGAGTATCTTGCAGCGAGCGCGCCTGCCGCTCCGCGGTGACAATGACTTCCTGCAATGTTTCAGAACGCGGTGTTTCGGCAAATATGGGATGACAGGCAAAAGCTGCGGGCAGCAGCCACAAGAGCTGTTTCTTCTTCATTGCTATATCCTTACAGGCAAGTGAGGAAATCTAATTATTGGAAGGAAACGGTCAATTCCTTGATTGAGTAGGTAATAATCGTTCTGCTCCAAACGATGCCGTCCGGCGGGCACTCGATGCGAGAAAAATCGACCAGATGTTCAAGGGCGATTTTCAGTTCCAGTCGCGCCAGGGCGGCGCCTATGCAGATATGCAGGCCGTGGCCGAAAGCCACGTGTTGCTTGATGTTTTTTCTGTTCAGAATGAATTTTTCCGGCTCGGGAAATACGGTGGGATCGTGATTCGCCGTGCCGAGTCCAACAAGGACCTGGGCATTGGCGGGAATAATCGAGCCCTGGATGTCGGCGGGCGCGCTCGTTTTTCGTGGCAGGAAATGGCTGGGGCCGCTGATTCGCAACAACTCCTCGACAAAGGCCGGGATAAGCGATTTATCCCGGCGTAGCTGCGAGTGAAGTTCCGGTTGCTGTGACAGATAAATCATCGCATGGCTTAAGGTCTGGGCGGTGGTTTCGAAGCCGGCACCGAACAACATGTCGATGGCGCTCAGTAAATCGATTCTGGAAAGCGGCTGGCCATCAACGCTGACATGAGCTAAAAACGTTACCAGGTCGTTTTTCGGGTTTCTACGACGAGCTTCGATAAGCTCATCGAAATCTTTCGTCTGGCGTAGCAGGACATCCTCGATCAGTTTTTTTTCTTCCAGCGGCGGCTCCTCAACACCAATTCTTTCGCGTGTTGCCAGGTCTTCCCGCAGGCGTTTCCAGTCTGTCTTTTCAGTGCCGACAATGCGGTTGATCAGCGGGCCAACATAGGGGAAGGCAAACTCATTGACAAAATCAACGGATTTCCTTTGTCCGGCGGTTTCAACAAGGGACGAAATTTTTTCTTGTAGAAAAGGTTTGTAGGCATTAATCACTTTGCCAACGAACTCCTTGTTGATCAACTTCCTGTGCCTGTCGTGATCAGGATCGTCCTGTGCCAGGATGTACCAGTTTCTTTTGCATTCCTGCTGCATCCAATCCGGGCGCGAAATGAAAGCGGAGCCGGAGCCGAACAGGTCCGCGCGCTTCAACGCGTAAACGACGTCAGAGTGGCGACCTATCAGGTATTGGTTCATCGACTCTATAAAGAAAACCGGAGCTTCCCGGAATCTTGCGTAATTTGCATAGAGTTCATCCAGGTTTCCGCTTTCGTCCAGGTTTAATTCAAGGCTAGGAACCGTAATCATCGAAAACTAATCCTCGTGGGGTTGGGGCAAAGGCTTTTATAGGCTGCTCAATGTCCATTGATTGTAAAAGTCCGTATCGGTACAGCGCGTATATCGCCCCTGGGAGCGTGGAAGTCCCCAGCCATCTTTTTACGGATGCTATTTTTTTGTTGGCATTGTCCACACCCATGTGGCAGAGAGTTGCGGCTTGTTCAATGGTGTGACCGCGGGCGAGATGCGAAAATAATTTAATGGTCCGGTTGTTGATGTTCCTGCTGTCAACATTGAGATCATGCAGGTTATGCATGGTGCTGACGTGATCGATCGCAACCGCTGTTTGATGCAGGAAATCCCTGTGTAGGGCGATTCGTTTTCCGAATTCCGCGGCGCCGACTTTTTTTGCGGATACTGAAAAGAACGAACGATTTCCCTTGCCGTACGTGGAATCAAAGGCGAAGTTGAAGTAATCGGAGAATCCCAGCTCTTTTACTTTATGGAAAAGCTCCAGGTTCTGTTCGAATTCCGGTGCCCTGAATCCCGCCCGTTGTATGCTGTTGATGATTTGGGTTTCGAAGAGGGGTTCATCGCTGATCAGGCAGTGCTTCACCATGAAATCGAATGGATACAGCCCCAGCTCTGATTTTTTTCCTATGGGGACAAGCCATACGCTCTGGACGGCATATTCCGACTGAAGAAGAATTTGTGCAAAGTCACTAAAGCCTCTTCTCGATAACACATAGTGCGCTTTCCTTAAAACGGACTCCCTGGTTTTGGATTCCGCGAGCCATTTATAGAGTTCAAGCTCTTTTGTTAACTGATCGCCTGAAGAGAAATCCGCCTGCAGGGGTAATCCGATTACCGTGGTATCTCTGTGCTCGTCCATGCTCGGTCCTCCCATCTTGACCTTTCATAGGCAGGTTGAGACGAACATGGCGATGTGATCCCTCCGCATGTTCGCAACCACCGAAGTCCCTGGTCGAGTGATGGGTCGTGCGGTGAGCGCTTAGGGTACACCTATCACTGCTACCCATTGGGGTGGCACAGGAATGTCGGCAGAAAACTGTAAACGTGATTTTGCTGCGTTTTCAGAAACGCCGCGCTGGGCTATCGTCCACCGCCTGATCCATCAAAAGTCTCATATTTATCCAGAAATATACATTTATTTGTGTAGAATCGAAATATATATCTTTTTTAACGATTTTACCGTTTTGCTGCGTTGTGCTGCAGATATTGGGCGTGGATATAATGCCAACAAAATCAAAGGACTATTCCTCCTTCACCGAAGACGATATCCACCCTATGGAAGCCCACCATTTCGAGATCGCCACGCGCGGCATGTCTTTCAAGACCGGGGCCTTGAGGGATGCCGCCGAAAGCGTTCTCGTCGGTAAAGCAAGGATCGGCGACGCGGCGGAGGCGTGTGGCGTCAGTCAATCGACGCTGACGAAGAAAGTTCAGAGCATCATGGCAAGGTTCGAAGCCTGGGCTGCCAGGAACAAGCTCAAGATCAAGACGGTCGTGATCCATGAAGAAGATGAGGAGGTCGCGGAGCGCTGGGAGCGCCGCACGCTCCTGCCGATCCTGGAAAAGGACGAAATCGCGGCTCGCCCAAAACAGCGCCGCGCTGCGCAGTACCGCAGAAGAAAAGCCGCAAAAGACTGACGCCCCGTCCATTTTTATATCCCGCCTACGTTCTTCCACTCCGCACCGCTCCATGGGCCCGTGCATGTCCGGCCTTTCCCCTTCCCCTGAATGCCCGTCGCGCTGAAAAGCGTCGCGAACGTCATCTTAAAAAATTTCCGACTGATTTTGAATGTCAATTACTATGTAATATGTCATAGCAAACAGATAATTTCATCAGTTTTAATATGACATATTACATGGTAATTGGCTTAGGGGATGGCAGCGGGCCTTCTTGGCCTGGAAACTCAGGAGTTGAGATAATGGCCGCTACGGAAATTAACGATACGGATGACCTTGATTTGTATCCCCCGATACCCGAAGACTTCTTTGATGCCTTGCTCGAAGGATCGAAGCATGATGAAAAGCACGTAGCTGCCGCACGCTGGGTATTGGTGCCATTGCTCGACGCGAAAGGAAGGCAGGTGTTGACCCGGGATGGGGAGTGGATGGTACTGAGCGTGAACGAGGCTGCGATGGTTCTTGAGGCCGACCCGCGTGCGGTTCGTCGGGTGGTGGGCGATATTCGGCGGGCTTATGCGAAGTATCGATTGGAGAATGACCTGGTCGAAGGCTTCGGGCCGACCACGGAGGCGCAGTGGCAGGCAAATCGGCTTCTGCAGGCCGAGACTGTGAAACGGATCAGGGATACAAAACCGAAATCGAAGCGCGGCTATGTTCGTCGTTCGAAAAACAAACCCTCCAACGGTTAAAACGACTTCCCGGTTATTTTCGTTCTTGATATCGGCCGCTTCGCCCTGAATTTCCCGGCCGTGAATTCGCTGTGCGGTGTCTGGCGGAAACTTTAGGGAACCTCTGAAAAACGACTGCGCTTGCAAATACGGCGTTAAAAACAGGCTCAAAATCCTCATTGATTCCGTATAAACTCCGGTTTTTCGCCCGTTTTTTCCTTGTCTTTG
>Ga0153956_1002665_pt1 | contig 12652 bp, 5 predicted proteins | sample TSFL040MetaG_FD_104704 | JGI IMG/M metagenome (GOLD analysis project Ga0153956, IMG submission 104704) | Attine ant fungus gardens microbial communities from Florida, USA - TSFL040 MetaG | ecosystem: Host-associated > Fungi > Mycelium > Unclassified | place: USA: Florida, Wekiwa Springs... | reverse complement strand
TCGTCGGGAAACCGCAACGCCCGGTTGCCCGGCACGGTCGCCGAGATCGTGGCCGGCCCACATGGACCGCAGGTCGGCGCGTTCTTCGATATGGACGGCACCCTGGTCGCCGGTTTCACCGGTGTCCTGATGACGCAGGACCGGTTGCGCCGTGGCCAGATGAGCGTCGGTGAGTTCATCGGCATGGTGCAGGCCGGCCTGAATCATCAATTGGGCCGCGCCGAATTCGAGGATCTGATCGGCAAGGGCGCCCGGATGCTGCACGGCAATTCGCTCAGCGATCTCGACGAGTTGGGGGAGCGGCTGTTCCTGCAGCATGTGCAGAAGCGCATCTACCCGGAGATGCGCGAACTGGTGCGCGCGCACATGGCGTGTGGGCACACCGTCGTTCTGAGCTCGTCGGCACTCACGGTGCAGGTCGAACCTGTCGCGAAGTTCTTGGGTATAGAGAACGTGTTGTGCAACAAGTTCGAGACCGACGAGCACGGCCTGATCACCGGCGAGGTCAAGACTCCGGTGATCTGGGGCCCCGGAAAAGCCAACGCCGCACAGACTTTCGCTGCGGAGCGCGGCGTCGATCTGAAGAAGAGTTACTTCTATGCCGACGGTGACGAAGATGTCGCCCTGATGTACCTGGTCGGTAACCCTCGGCCGACCAACCCCGGCGGGAAGCTGGAATCGGTTGCGATCAAACGTGGTTGGCCGGTCTTGCGGTTCTCCAGCCGCAGCGGCAGCAGCCCGGTCGCGCAATTACGCACCCTGGCCGGTGTGGCCACGGTGATGCCGGTGGCCTCGGCGGCGCTGGGTATCGGTCTGCTCACCGGCAACCGGCGCACCGGCGTCAACTTCTTCACCTCCACCTGGAGCAAGGTGTTGATGACCACCCTGGGCATCACCATCAAGGTGCTGGGCAAGGAGAACCTGCGCAAGCAGCGCCCGGCGGTATTCATCTTCAACCACCGCAATCAGGCCGACCCGATGATCGCCGGCACCCTGGTCGGGGACAACTTCACCTCGGTGGGCAAGAAGGAGTTGGAGAGCAACCCGCTGCTGGGCACCATCGGCAAGATGATGGATGCCGCGTTTATCGATCGTGACGACACCAAGGCTGCCATCGAGTCTCTGCACAAGATGGAAGATCTTGCCCGCAAAGGCCTTTCGATACTCATCGCGCCCGAAGGCACGCGACTGGACACCACCGAGGTCGGCCCGTTCAAGAAAGGGCCGTTCCGGATGGCGATGGCCGCAGGTATCCCGATCGTGCCGATCGTCATCCGCAATGCCGAGGTGATCGCCGCTCGTGACTCGTCGACCTTCCACGCCGGCACCGTCGAAGTTGCGGTTTTCCCGCCGATCCCCGTCGACGACTGGACCGTGGAGGATCTCGACGACCGGATCGCCGAAGTGCGCCGGCTATATCTGGACATCCTCTCTGACTGGCCCACCGACGGATTACCGGATACCGCGTTGTATCAGAAGGTGGCCGCCGAGACCGCCGCGCGCAAGGCGGCCGGAAAACGCCCGGGCGCCAAGAACACCGGTGGATCCAAGAACGTTGGCCGTTCATGAAACCGATGACCGACGATCTGGCCAGCTTCGATCCCACCGGCAACGCGCTGGTATTGGCATCGGTGGGTTCGCCCGCCGAATGGGATCTGCTCAACGACTGGTTGCAGCAGAAGCGCAAGGAGCACCCCGATATTCGGATCGAGGTGCTGCGACTCCCGTCCGATGAGAGCCCGCCGGTGGGTGTGCTGGCCCGGCTCGTCGAATTGCTGGCCGCCGACGAGGACCGTTCGGTGGTACCGGTGCGGGTGTTCTGGGTTCCGGGCGGCCTGCCCACCCGGTCGAAGGTGGTGGCGCTGCTCTCGGGGCGCGACACCTACTGTCCGCCGGAGATCCTGCAGCGCCGGATCCTGCGTAAGGACCCCACCCGGGCCCGCGTGGTGGCCGGTGAACCGGCCAGGGTGTCCGAGCTTCGCCAGCAGTGGCATGAGACCACCACCGCCGAAAACCCCAGGGAATTCGCCCGATTCGTGATCCGCCGCGCGATGCTGGCCATCGAACGGGTGGAGCTTCGGCTGCTCGGTCCGGAATACAAGTCGCCGCGGCTGGTCAAGCCGGAGATGCTGGCCTCGGCCCGGTTCCGTGACGGGCTGGAACAGATCCCGGGCGCGACGGTGGAGAAGGCCGGAGAGATGCTCGATGAGCTCTCGACCGGCTGGAGCCGTTTCTCGGTGGACCTGATCCCCACCTTGGGGCGGGCGATCTTCAGTCGTGGTTTCGACCCCAACGTCGACTATGACCACGGCCAGATCGAGTCCATGCGGCATTCGCTGGAGTCACATCCGGCGGTGCTGCTGTTCTCCCACCGGTCCTACCTGGACGGGGTCATCGTCCCGGTTGCCATGCAGGAGAACCGGTTACCACCGGTGCACACCTTCGCCGGGATCAATCTGTCCTTCGGTTTCATGGGCCCGATCTTCCGGCACTCCGGTGTGATCTTCCTGCGCCGCAAGCTCGATGACCCGCTGTACAAGTACGTGCTGCGCCAATATGTCGGTTACATCGTCGAGAAGCGGTTCAACCTGAACTGGTCGATCGAGGGCACCCGGTCGCGCACCGGGAAGATGTTGCCGCCCAAGCTCGGTCTGTTGTCCTATGTCGCCGACGCCTACCTCGACGGTCGCAGCGACGACATCCTGTTGCAGCCGGTGTCGATCAGTTTCGATCAGCTGCACGAGACGGCCGAGTATGCCGCCTATGCCCGTGGCGGTGAGAAGACGCCCGAAAGCGTGTCCTGGCTGTACAACTTCATCAAGGCCCAGGGCGAACGCAACTTCGGCAAGATCTACGTCCGCTTCCCCGAAGCGGTGTCGATGCGCGAATACCTGGGTTCGCCGCACGGACCCATCGCCGACGACCCGGCCGCCAAACGCCTTGCGTTGCAGAAGATGGCCTTCGAGTCGGCCTGGCGCATCCTGCGGGCCACGCCGGTCAACGCCAGCGCCCTGGTGTCGGCACTGCTGCTGACCGCCCGCGGTGTGGCCCTGACACTGGACCAGTTGCACCACACCCTGCAGGACGGGTTGGACTACCTCGAACGCAAACAGACGCCGATGACCAACAGCGCATTGCGGCTGCGGACACCCGATGGGGTGCGCGCGGCTGCCGATGCGCTCTCCGGTGGGCATCCGGTCACCCGCATCGACAGCGGACGTGAGCCGGTGTGGCGGATCGAACCCGAGCACGAGCATGAGGCCGCGTTCTACCGCAACACCCTGATCGATGCGTTCCTGGAGACTTCGATCGTCGAACTGGCACTCGCTCATGCCGTGCGCGCGGAATCCGATCCGGTGCAAGCCTTTTGGTCCCAAGCGATGCGGCTTCGCGATCTGCTCAAATTCGACTTCTATTTCGCCGACTCGGCCGCCTTCCGTGAGCACATCGCCGAAGAGATGTCCTGGCAGGTCAATTGGGAGGAACAGCTGGCAGCCGGGGGCGATGCCGTGCGGGCGATGATCGCGGCCAAGCGGCCGTTGATCGCCGGCGCCATGTTGCGGCCGTTCTTCGAGGCCTACGAGATCGTCGCCGATGTATTACGCGGCGCGCGTGCCGATATCAGTGAGTCGGAGTTGACCAAGCTCGCCCTCGGGGTGGGGCAGCAGTACGCCGCCCAGGGCAAGGTCCGCAGCAACGAAGCCGTCTCTGCCCTGCTGTTCGCCACCGCCCGGCAGGTCGCCGCCGATCAGGGGCTGCTCGAATACGCACCCGACCTGACCGCCCGGCGTGAGGCATTCCTGGCCGAGTTACGTTGTGTCCTGGCCGATATGGACGATATCGAGGCCGAGGCCCGGGGCCAGTTCGGCCAGCGCGAAGCCCAACGTAACCCGTGATTTGTGCACGATTTCCCGCGCTCAGCGCGGGAAATCGTGCACAAATCACGACCGGGTGGCCATGGCTGCTTCCCAGCCGCCGTGCTCGCTGATGTCCTCGCCGCTGTCGTCGGCATCGATACCGCCGCCGAATGCGGTGCGCCAGGTTCCGTCCTGGAACTCGACCTTGCCCAGCTGCATGGGCGCGGGAAGCGCGGCCAGGAAACGGCCCAGCGCTGCCGGGGACAGCAGCCAGCGTTGGCCCTTGATCGCCGCACCGTCGTAGCCCTCGGCGACGCGGGCGACGATCGGTTTGGGCGGCGTGGAGGCCAGCCGGGTCATCCGGTAGTGCGGTGCGGTGGTCAACTCGCCCGCCCAGCGGGCACCCAGATCGGTCAGTTGATGCGCCAGTGGCCCGCCACGCAGATGTGCCCCGAACACCACCAGCTCGACGTGGTCGGCGGCGGCGATCGGCCAGACATCTTGCGGTGCTGAGGTTTTCGTCGCCATCGCTGAAATGTCCAGGGCCACCGCATCCTCGAAAGCCCGGGCCAGTACCGTCACACCGAATTGGGAATCGCCGGCGGTACCGGTCGGCACCGCAACACCGCACAGGTCGAACAGATTGCAGAAATTCGTGTAGGTACCCATCCGGGAGTTCACCCCGACCGGGTCCGCGTTCACCTCATCGATGCGCGGGTGGAAGGGCGCGGTGGGCACCAGCAGTGCGTCCACGCCGGCGAGCTGCGCCATCGCCAGCGAGCGCAGCCGGTGCACCTCACGCCGATCGGTGATCAACTGATGGCCGGAAACCTCACGGGCGGCGGTGACGATGCCCGCGACGGTCGGGTCCAGCGAGGCCTGGGGGTGAGTGTCGATGAATTCGCCGACCGCCGCGTATCTTTCGCTGACCAGAGCTCCGTTGTAGAGCAGCTTGGCGGCGATCAGGAACGGCTCGATGTCGACGGTCACGATCGTCACGCCCGCGGCGGTCAGGGTCTGCACGACGGCGCCGAACGCGGCCTGGAACTGCTCATCAAGTTCGGGTAGTGACGAGGGGACGGCTACCACCGGATTCGGCGGCGCGGCCAGACGGATATCGGCAGGCCAGGGCCGGTCGGCAGCGGCCGACATGGCGGCCATCGCGCGGTTCGCCAGCTCCAGGTCTGGCGCGAAAATTGTGACACAGTCATAGGATTCGCACGCCGGGACCACACCGTCGGTACTGATCACGCCGACGGTCGGCTTGATACCCACGATGCCTTGCAGACCCGCCGGCACTCGACCCGAACCGGCGGTGTCGGTCCCGATGGCGATGTCGACCTCACCGGTGGCGACCGCGACAGCCGAGCCGGAACTGGAGCCGCCGCTGATGTACTCGGGGCGCCGACTGTCCGGCACCGCGCCGTAGGGCGAGCGCGTGCCGACCAGACCGGTGGCGAACTGGTCCAGGTTGGTCTTGCCGACCACCACCGCTCCCGCGGCCTTGAGCGCCGCGACCGCGGCCGCATCGCGCGCGGGTTCGTAGCCGAACTCCGGACAGGCCGCCGTGGTGGGCAGGCCCGCGGCGTCCACGTTGTCCTTGACCGCCAGCCGGATACCGGCCAACGCGCCACCGGCGGCCCGACTGGCGGCTAGGTCAGCGTCGACATCGGCAGCGTCACGGCGATTTATCCAGACGTTCATGGCACAACAACCTATGGCCGATTCATCCACAGTGCTCGTTTCATTCACAGCTTCGGCGCCACGCGGAGTTCGGAGGCCGCTTCTGTCGGTGTCCGGCGAGTCAATGGACGCACAGGCCGGCGAGATCGCCGGCAACCGAGAAAACGAATGGAGCAGGACATGTTTGAGACACCTTTCACCGTGGTCGGCAACGTGGTCACCGATGTGGTGCCACGTCGGGTCGGGGAGCAGAACTTCGTGCGGTTCCGGATAGCCAGCAATTCGCGGCGCCGCACTGCGGAGGGCACCTGGGAAGCGGGCAACTCGCTGTACGTCACGGTGAACTGCTGGGGCCGGGTCGCCGACGGGGTGGCCGGACGGCTGTTCAAGGGTGACCCGGTGGTGGTCGTCGGCTACATCCACACCAACGAATACCTGGACAAGGAAGGCAACCGCCGGTCCTCGATGGAGGTGCGGGCCACGGCGGTGGGCCCGGACATGGCCCGCTGCCAGGTCAGGACCGAGGTGAGGCGTCCGGTCGCCGAACCGGACGGTGAGCCGGCCGAGGCCGTGTCGACAGAAACCGGTGATCTGGCGCTGTCGGTGTAGCGGTGTGGTCGGGGCACCTCGCTGGGGTGTCCCGATCGGACCGGTCAACCGGACATGGCAACAGGAGATTTCGAGCATTTAGAGAGCGTGGAGTCGGTGGTACGCGGATGGGCACTCCCCGAGGGCACACTCGCAGTTGACGTTGATGTGTTCGACGACCATGTCGAAGACTGGGGCGGCTACAACATCTACGACATCGTCGTGTACTTGAAGGGCGCGGAGGCGGCCGTCCGTATCGGCGAATACGCACGCAACGCGTGACGGTCGGCGGGCGCGCGCTGAGCGAGGCTCAGGACACGGTCGTTACCCGGTTTTGTTCGGTGCCTAGGATGGTCAGCGAGTTTTCCCGGGCTCGCACCCGACCTTGTCGCGGGGCCCGATGAACAGCACCACCGACAGCCAACGAAAGGCGAGCCGACTTCCATGGCCGAATTCATCTACACGATGCGCAAGGTTCGCAAGGCGCACGGCGACAAAGTCATCCTCGACGACGTCACGCTGAACTTCCTGCCCGGCGCCAAGATCGGTGTCGTCGGCCCCAACGGCGCCGGTAAGTCCAGCGTCCTGAAGATCATGGCCGGTATCGACCAGGCCAACAACGGCGATGCGTTCCTGGCGCCGGGCGCCAGCGTCGGCATCCTGATGCAGGAGCCCGAGCTCGACGAGGACAAGACCGTCCGCGAGAACGTCGAAGCCGGCGTGGCCATCAAGGGCAAGCTCAACCGGTACAACGAGGTCGCCGAGCTGATGGCCACCGACTACTCCGATGAGCTCATGGAGGAGATGGGCAAGCTCCAGGAAGAGCTCGACGCCGCCGATGCCTGGGATATCGACTCCCAGCTGGAGCAGGCCATGGACGCTCTGCGCTGCCCGCCGCCGGACGAGCCGGTCACCCACCTCTCCGGTGGTGAACGCCGCCGCGTCGCGCTGTGCCGGCTGCTACTTTCCAAGCCGGATCTGCTGCTGCTCGACGAGCCCACCAACCACCTCGACGCCGAGAGCGTGAACTGGCTCGAACAGCACCTCGCCGAATACAAGGGCGCCATCCTGGCCGTTACCCACGACCGGTATTTCCTGGACAACGTCGCCGAGTGGATCCTGGAACTCGACCGCGGCCGGGCCTACCCGTACGAGGGCAACTACTCGACCTATCTGGAGAAGAAGGCCGAGCGCCTCGAGGTCCAGGGCAAGAAGGACCAGAAGCTGCAGAAGCGCCTCAAGGACGAGCTGGCCTGGGTGCGCAGCGGTGCCAAGGCCCGTCAGGCCAAGAACAAGGCCCGCCTCGGCCGCTACGAGGAGATGGTCGCCGAGGCCGAGAAGACCCGAAAGCTCGACTTCGAGGAAATCCAGATCCCGACCCCGCCGCGACTGGGCAACGTGGTGGTCGAGGTCGAGCACCTGGACAAGGGTTTCGACGGCCGCGTGCTGATCAAGGATCTGTCATTCACCTTGCCGCGCAACGGCATTGTGGGTGTCATCGGCCCCAACGGTGTCGGTAAGTCGACGCTGTTCAAGACCATCGTCGGTCTGGAGCAGCCGGACAGCGGCACGGTCAAGGTCGGTGAGACGGTCAAGCTGAGCTACGTCGACCAGAGCCGTGCGGGCATCGACCCGAAGAAGACGGTCTGGGAGGTCGTCTCGGACAAGCTCGACTACATCGAGGTCGGCCAGAACGAAATCCCGTCGCGGGCGTACGTCAGCGCCTTCGGCTTCAAGGGACCGGATCAGCAGAAGCCGGCCGGGGTGCTCTCCGGTGGTGAGCGCAACCGGCTGAACCTGGCCCTGACCCTCAAAGAGGGCGGCAACCTGATCCTGCTCGACGAGCCGACCAACGACCTTGACGTCGAGACCTTGAGCTCGCTGGAGAACGCCCTGGAACAGTTCCCCGGTTGCGCCGTGGTGATCAGCCACGACCGGTGGTTCCTGGACCGCACCTGCACCCACATCCTGGCGTGGGAAGGCGACGATGACGAGGAAGCCAAATGGTTCTGGTTCGAGGGCAACTTCGGCGCCTATGAAGAGAACAAAATAGAACGACTCGGTCTCGAAGCGGCGCGTCCGCACAGAGTGACCCACCGCAAGCTGACTCGGGACTAACGTCGCACCTACGTGCCGGTCGGGGTACGTAGGTGCGACGTCAGGAGCGGTGATGACGGCAAACAGCAACGCCGGGTTCGCGCGGGCCTATCTGTTGACCTACCGAGGGCCCAGTGATGGTCCGGCCGTCGACGGCGGTGTCACCGCCCCGGTCGACGCCGCACTGGCCACCCGGGTCTCGCCGGCTTTGCTGGCCGCCCACGATCGGTTGGGTCGGCGCCGATCGGCCGGGGAAACCCTGGTGGCGGCGTACCCGGCGACCGAACCCGGTGGGTTCGGGCCGGCGCTGCAGATCGTGACCGACCACAGCGCGATGCTGGCGGATGCGGTGACGGTGTTGCTCAACCGGTGCGGTGCCGGCTACACCGCGATCATGAGTCCGCGGTTCCGGGTGCGACGCGACGCCGCCGGCGAGATCGTCCAGATGGGACCGCCGCAGGACCCGAGCACACCGGCCGACGGCATCGACGAAGCGTGGATCCACGTCCAACTGGCGAGCTCCGGAGATGCCGCTGCGGTGGCCGAGGCCGCTGCCCTGTTGCCGGCCGCGCTGGCCGACACCCGTGCGGTGGTGACCGATACCCCCGCGATGAACGCGGCGCTGGTGGGATTGGCCAACGAACTCGATGCCGATCACAACGGTCGTTTCCCGGGACACGACCGTCGTGATGTGGCGGCGCTGCTGCGTTGGCTGGCCGACGGGCACTTCGTCCTGATGGGCTATCAACAATGCACGATCGACGGTGGTTGCGCGGAAGTGGATCCCGCCACCCGACTCGGTGTGGCCAAGCTGCGCACCGACGTGTTGCCCCAGCTCGCTGACGACGATGAACTGCTGGCCCTGGCCCGGGCCACCATGCCCAGTTATCTGCGCTACGGCGCGTATCCGTACATCGTGGTGGTCCGAGAGAACGGCAGCCCGGCCCGCGAACATCGCTTCATCGGGCAGTTCACCGTGGCCGCCACCAACGCCAATGTGCTTGAAATACCGTTGATCTCGCGTCGGGTCAACGAAGCGCTGGCGCTCTCCGACGGCGATCCGGCGCGGCCCGGCCAGTTGATGCTCGACATCATCCAGACCGTCCCACGGCCCGAACTGTTCACCCTGACTGCCCGTGACCTGGTCGGCATGGGTCAGGCGGTGGTGGATCTGGGCGCCCGCCGGCGCGCGTTGCTGTTTCTGCGCGCGGACAACCTGGCCCACTTCGTCTCGGCGCTGGTGTACCTGCCTCGCGATCGGTACACCACCGTGGTCCGGCTGGCCATGCAGGACATCCTGGTTCGAGAGCTCGGCGGCGAGAGCATCGAATACACCGCCCGGGTCAGCGAATCACCGTGGGCCGTTGTTCATTTCACCGTCAAGTTGAAGGACGGCAGCACACCGTCGGAGGTCGACACCTCCGCCGACAACCAGAGCCGTATCCAGGGACTGCTCACCGAGGCGGCCCGCACCTGGGGCGACCGACTGATCGGTGCGGTCACCGACGACTCGATCAGTCGGGCCGAGGCCGAGCATTACGCGATCGCCTTCCCCGAGGTGTACAGGCAGGCCTTCACCCCCGACGAGGCGATCGCCGACATCTCGATCATCGAGGGGCTGGCGGACAACGACGTCAAGCTGGTGCTGTCCTATCCGGACGGCGACGGCGAAAACGCCCAACTCACCTGGTATCTGGGTGGGCGTTCGGCATCGTTGAGTCAGCTGCTGCCGATGCTGCAGTCGATGGGTGTGGACGTGCTCGAAGAACGTCCGTTCACCGTGACTCGCCCCGATGGTATGGGGGTGTGGATCTACCAGTTCAAGATCCTGCCCCACCACGCCACCCGCGACACCACCGACGACGAACGTGCCACCATCGCAACACGATTCGCCGATGCGGTGGCCGCGATCTGGCACGGCCGGGTAGAGATCGATCGGTTCAACGAACTGGTGCTGGGCGCCGAACTGACCTGGCAGCAGGTCAGCATCCTGCGGGCGTATGCGAAATACCTGCGGCAGGCCGGTTTTCCCTACAGTCAGTCGCATATCGAGACGGTGTTGGGCGACAATCCGGGCACCGCGCGGTCTCTGGTGGAGCTGTTCGAGGCGGTGTTCGATCCGGCCGGAACCGGTACCGCCTCCGACCGGGCACAAGCCGCGGCGGTGGCGGTGGCCGCCGATATCGATGCCCTGGTCAGCCTGGACACCGACCGGGTCCTGCGCGCGTTCGCCTCGCTGGTGCAGGCCACGCTGCGCACCAACTATTTCGTCACCGCGGCGGATTCGGCCCGGCAGCGTGATGTGTTGTCGTTCAAGCTCAATCCGCAGATCATCGATGAATTGCCTTTGCCCAGGCCGAAATACGAGATCTTTGTGTACTCGCCGCGGGTAGAGGGTGTACACCTGCGCTTCGGTGACGTGGCGCGCGGCGGCCTGCGCTGGTCTGACCGGCGGGAAGATTTCCGTACCGAGATCCTGGGTCTGGTCAAGGCCCAGGCGGTGAAGAACGCGGTGATCGTGCCGGTCGGCGCCAAGGGTGGCTTCGTCCTCAAATCGCCGCCGGCGGCCACCGGTGACGCGGCGACGGACCGAGATGCGTTGCGCGACGAGGGCGTTGCCTGCTATCGACTGTTCATCTCAGGGCTGCTCGACGTCACCGACAACGTCGACACCGCCACCGGTGCCGTCGTCGCGCCGCAGCGGGTGGTCCGCCGCGACGGTGAGGACGCCTACCTGGTGGTCGCCGCGGACAAGGGCACCGCGACCTTCTCCGATATCGCCAACGCGGTGGCCCAGTCCTACGGCTTCTGGTTGGGCGACGCATTCGCCTCGGGCGGCTCGGTGGGTTATGACCACAAGGCCATGGGCATCACCGCCAAGGGTGCCTGGGAATCGGTCAAGCGGCATTTCCGGGAGATGGGCCACGACACCCAGACCCAGGACTTCACCGTGGTGGGTGTCGGTGACATGAGCGGAGACGTCTTCGGCAACGGCATGTTGCTCTCCGGGCACATCAGGCTGGTGGCCGCCTTCGATCACCGGCACATCTTCTTGGATCCCAATCCCGATGCGGCCCAGTCATTTCCGGAACGCCAACGGATGTTCGCGCTGCCGCGGTCCAGCTGGGACGACTACGACAAGACGTTGATCAGTGCGGGCGGTGGAGTGTACAGCCGCGACCAGAAATCGATACCGATCAGTGCGCAGGTGCGGGCCGCGCTGGGGTTGGCCGCGGAGGTGACCGAACTGGCGCCGCCGGCGCTGATGAAGGCGATCCTGCTGGCGCCGGTCGATCTGTTCTGGAACGGCGGCATCGGCACCTACGTCAAGGCCGAAGCCGAGTCCGACGCCGATGTCGGCGATCGTGCCAACGATGCCATTCGGGTGAACGGAAACCAGTTGCGCGCCAAGGTGATCGGTGAAGGAGGCAACCTGGGTGTGACGCAGCGTGGGCGCATCGAATTCGATCTGGCCGGCGGCCGGGTGAACACCGATGCCATGGACAACTCGGCCGGCGTGGACTGCTCGGATCACGAGGTCAACATCAAGATCCTGGTCGACTCGCTGGTCACCACCGGTACCGTGGCCGCGGCCGAGCGCACCGACCTGCTGATGTCGATGACCGACGAGGTCGGACGGTTGGTGCTGACCGACAACGCCGACCAGAACGATCTGATGGGCACCAGCCGGGCCAACGCCGCCAGTCTGCTGACGGTGCACGCGCGCCAGATCCGGGCGCTGGCGGCCGACCGTGGGCTCAACCGGGAGCTGGAGGCGTTGCCCAGCGACAAGGAGATCGCCCGCCGCGCCGAGGTGGGCCTGGGCCTGACCTCTCCCGAACTCGCGACGCTGATGGCCCATGTGAAATTGGCGCTCAAGGAAGATGTGCTGGGCAGCGATCTGCCCGACCAGGATGTCTTCGCCGGGCGACTGCCGGATTATTTCCCGGCGCAGTTGCGCGACCGGTTCGCCACCGAGATCCGGGGCCATCAACTGCGTCGCGAGATCATCACCACCATGGCGGTCAACGATCTGGTCGACACCGCCGGCATCACCTACGCCTACCGGATCACCGAAGATGTCGGCGTCGGCCCGGTTGATGCGGTCCGCAGTTACGTCGCGGTGGATGAGATCTTCCGGGTAGGGGAGTTGTGGCGCCAGATCCGTGCGGTCGGCGCCGCGGGAGTCGCGGTGTCGGTGACCGACCGGATGACCCTGGATCTGCGCCGCGTGGTCGACCGGGCCGGACGCTGGTTGCTCAACTACCGGCCTCAGCCGCTGGCGGTGGGCGCGGAGGCCAATCGGTTCGCCGACAAGGTGGCGGCGTTGACGCCGCAGATGCGGTCGTGGCTGCGTGGTGACGACAAGGCGATCACCGAGAGCGACGCCGCCCAGTTCACCGCCGCGGGGGTACCCGCGGAGCTGG
>Ga0153956_1002664_pt1 | contig 12653 bp, 11 predicted proteins | sample TSFL040MetaG_FD_104704 | JGI IMG/M metagenome (GOLD analysis project Ga0153956, IMG submission 104704) | Attine ant fungus gardens microbial communities from Florida, USA - TSFL040 MetaG | ecosystem: Host-associated > Fungi > Mycelium > Unclassified | place: USA: Florida, Wekiwa Springs... | reverse complement strand
ACCGGCGGCACGACGACCGGGAGGTACGCGAGCGCGCTGAACAGCCCGCGTGCCCGCCTGACCTCGCTCATGAGCACGGCGACGACGAGCGGGATCGGATACCCGAAGACGAGCGCGAGCACCGCGAACCACGCCGTGTTGAGCACCGCCTGCGGCACGAGCGGGTCGCGCAGGAGCGCCGCGACGTTGTCGAAGCCCACCCAGTTCGTGACGACGAAGTTGGTGCGCTGGAAGCTCATGACGACCGACTCGACGATCGGCCCCCACGAGAACACGCCGAAGATCACGAGCAGGGGCAGCAGGAAGACGACGTTCGACAGGCCGCCGCGCCGCAGCCAGCTGAGGGGCGTGCGGCGCCGGCGCCGGACAGGGATGACCGTCATGGAGGAGCTCCTGGGATCAGGGGGATGGAGGGCCGGCGGATCGCGCCGCCGGCCCTCGCGGACTACTTGCTCGTGCCGTCCGCGTCGATGAGCGCCTGCACCTGGGTGTCGACGCCCTTCAGCAGGGTCGGGATGTCGGCGTTCGGGTCGGTCAGGACCGCCTGCACCACGCTGTCCAGGGCGCCGTACAGCTCCTGGGTGTGCTTGGCCGGCTCGGGGATGATCGTCTGGTCGAAGATCCCGTCCTGGAACGGCGCGACGTTCGACTTCGGCACGTTGATGTACTGGTCGATCCAGCCGAGCGAGGTGTCGAGCTGCTTCTTGTCGAAGATCGGCAGCTGGGGCACGCCCACGGGCTGCTTGTTGGCCACGAGCGACTTGGCGTCGGCGACGGCGGCCTTCTGGTCGAGCAGCTTCTGCATGTAGTAGAAGTCGATCCACGTGACCGAGGCCTGCTGCTCCGCCTTCGAGGCGTTCGGGGCGACGACCGCGACGTTGCCGCCGCTCAGCACGCCCGAGTCCTTGCCGGTCGTGGGGATGAGGGCGAGCCCGTAGTCCTTCGGGTCCACCCCGTTCTGCTGCACGAGGCTCGTGAGCACGTCGGAGCCGGAGGGGTACATCGCCGTCTGGCCGGATCCGAAGTACTGGTTCATGCCCGACCAGTCGAGGTTGAAGTTGCTGCCGAGCGAGTCGTCGGTCCAGCGCATCTGCTGCAGGAACTTCAGCGCCGCGACGGTCTGCGGATTGTCGGCCGTGACGGTCGTCTTCCCGCCCTGGGTGACCTCCATGCGGCCGCCGCGCGCGTAGGTCTGCTCGGTGAGGCCCCAGCCGCCGGTGTTGCCGGAGGTGAAGACCATGAAGCCGGCGACGTGCAGCGTGTCGGAGATCTGCTTGGCATCCGCCCGGATCTCGTCCCACGTGGTCGGCGGCTTGTCGGGGTCGAGGCCCGCCTTCGTGAACAGCGCGCGGTTGTACGACAGGCCGTAGGCGTAGGGGCCGTACGGGATGCCGAAGATGTCGCCGTCGTCGTTCTTCGCCACCGAGAGCAGCGACTGGTTGAACCTGCCCGCGTACGGCAGCTTCTTCACCTCGCTCGTGATGTCGGCGAGCTGGCCGGCGTTCGCGAGCGCTTTGCTGTCGGTGAACGGCACGTTGAACACGTCCGGCAGGGTCCCGGCGGCGAGCTGGGCGGAGAACGTCGGGCCGGTCCACTGGTACTCGACCGGCTTCACGAGGATGTCGGGATGGGCCTTCTCGAACTCCTTCACGCGTTCGTTGAACTGCTTGAACGCGTCGTCGGAGCTGCCGGGGATGAGGCTCGCGACCGTGATCGCGACCTTCCCGTCGGAGGAGCCGTCGCTGCTCGCGGAGCAACCGCTGAGCGCGGCGACGCCCGCGAGGGCGGTGAGTGCGAGGACAGCGGCACCCACTGCGCGTGGTGACTTCATCGTCTTGCCTTTCTCTGGTGTCGGATCTCCGCGGCCTGGTGCTCCGTGGCCCGCTGTGAGGGGCGGAGCCACGCCGTGGAGTCGGGAGGGAGCCCGCGGACGCCGTCGGCCTCCGCGAGCTCGTCGCTGGCCAGCAGCAGCTCCCCCTCCGGGAGCGGCACGGCATGGCCGGCGAGGTTGGTGATGCTCACGAGTCCGCCGCCGCGGCGGAACGCGATCGTCCCGGCGGGGGCGTCGTCGAGCCAGGCGAAGGCGCCGTCGCCGAGGTCCGACTCCGCGCGACGGATGCGCAGGGCCGCCCGGTACAGCGCGAGCATCGAGCGCGGGTCGGCCTCCTGCGCCTCGACCGTGTACCGCGCCCAGCTCGCCGGCTGCGGGAGCCACGGGGGCGCGGCGCTGGCAGGACCGAAGCCGAACGGCGGGCGGTCGCCCGACCACGGGAGCGGCACCCGGCATCCGTCGCGCCCGGGGTCCACGCCGCCGGAGCGGTGGTGCATCGGGTCCTGCAGCAGCCCGCGCGGGATGTCCTCGACCTCGGGGAGGCCGAGCTCGTCGCCCTGGTAGATGTAGAGCGACCCGGGGAGCGCCGCCGTGAGAAGCGCCGCCGCACGGGCGCGGCGGGTGCCGAGCACGAGGTCCGTCGGGGTCCCGAACCGCTTGGCGGCGAAGGCGAAGGAGCTGTCGGCGCGTCCGTAGCGCGTCACCGGGCGGGTCACGTCGTGGTTGGAGAGCACCCAGGTCGACGGCGCGTGCACGGGGGCGTGCGCGGCGAGCGTCGCGTCGATGGAGGCGCGCAGCTCGGCGGCGTCCCAGGGGCGGGCGAGGAAGTCGAAGTTGAAGGCGGTGTGCAGCTCGTCGGGGCGCAGGTACTGCACGAAGCGGTCGATGTCGGGGACCCACAGCTCCCCGACGAGCACGCGGGTCCCGGGATACCCATCGGCGATCGCCCGCCATCCGCGGTAGATCCCGTGCAGTTCGTCGCGGTCCTCGGTGGGATGCTGCCCCGGCTCGACGACGTCGGGCACCTCGCGCAGCTGCGGGTCCTTGACCAGCAGCGCGGCGGAGTCGATCCGCACGCCCGCGACGCCGCGGTCGAACCAGAACCGCAGGATGTCCTCGTGCTCGCGACGCACGTCCGGATGGTTCCAGTTGAGGTCCGGCTGCTCGGCCGAGAACAGGTGCAGGTACCACTGGCCGGGCGTCCCGTCCGCCTCGGTCGTGCGGGTCCAGGTCTCCCCCGCGAACGGCGACACCCAGCGGGTCGGGATGCCGGCGCCGTCCGGCCCGACGCCGTCGCGGAACCAGAAGCGCTCCCGCTCCGGCGAGCCGGGGTCGGCCGCGAGGGCCGCTTGGAACCAGGCGTGCCGGCTCGAGACGTGGTTCGGCACCACGTCGACGATCGTGCGGATGCCGAGGGCGAGGGCCTCGCGGATGAGCGCCTCCGCCTCGGCGAGGTCGCCGAAGTCCGGGTGGATGGCGCGGTAGTCCTCGACGTCGTATCCGCCGTCGGCGAGGGGCGAGGCGTACCAGGGCGTGAACCAGATCGCGTCGATCCCGAGGGCGCGCAGGTAGGGCAGCCGGGCGCGCACGCCGGCGAGGTCGCCGGTGCCGTCGCCGTCGCCGTCCGCGAAGCTCCGCACGTAGATCTCGTAGATGACGGCGCTGCGCCACCATGCGGGGTCGTCGGCGGGAGGGGCCGGGCGCTCGGGCGCGGCCAGGACGTCTGCGTCCACGGGGATCCTTCTGTCGTCGTCGGACGCCCGGTCGGCGTCGACGCGGCAAAAGTAGCTTTATCAACAGATTGACGCAAGAACTAAACAATTAGCAAGCAACTTGCGCGCACTTGCGCTCGCTTACGGCGGCGGTGCCGTCGATCCCCGCACCACGAGCTCCGGCTCGAAGAAGTACTCGTCGGCCGGAGCGGCCGCGCCCGCGAGCTGGCCCACGAGCAGCTCGATGACCATCCGGCCCATCGGGTCGATCGGCTGGCGCACCGTCGTCAACGGCGGATCGACGCTGTTCATGAGAGCCGAGTCGTCGTAGCCGATCACCGACACGTCGGCCGGCACGGCCTTGCCGGCACGGCGGACGGCACGGATGGCGCCGAGCGCCATCGGGTCGGAGGCGCAGATGACCGCGGTCACCCCGGTCGCCAGCAGGCGCGCGGTCGCCGCCTGCCCCGCCTCGAGGCTGTAGTGCGAGTGGACGATCCGCTCCTCGGGGAGCGGCACCCCGGTCGACGCGGACATCCGCCGCGCCGCCTCGAGCTTGCGACGCGACGGGATGTGGTCGGCCGGCCCTGCGACGATGCCGATGTCGCGGTGGCCGAGCTGCACAAGGTGGTTCCAGGCCAGCTCCACCGCGATCGCATCGTCCGTGGAGACCGTCGCGAAGCCGAGGTCGCCGACCGGCGCATTGACGAGCACGGTCGGCAGCCGGAGGTCGCGCAGCCGCGTGTAGTGGTCGTGCGGCGCGTCGGCCTGCGTGTACGCGCCCGCGACGAAGACGACGCCGGAGACCTGCTGCTGGAGCAGGAGGTCCACGTAGTCGGCCTCCGTGATCCCGCCCCCCGTCACCGTGCACAGCACCGGCGTGTATCCGTTCTGCGCGAGCCCGCCGCCGACCACCTCGCCGAAGGCGGGGAAGATCGGGTTCTGCAGCTCGGGCAGGAACAGGCCGACAAGCCGGGCCCGCTCGCCCCGCAGCTTGCTGGGGCGCTCGTAGCCCAGCACGTCGAGCGCCGTGAGCACCGCCTGCCGGGTCGTCTCGCTCACACCCGGCTTCTCGTTGAGCACCCGGCTGACGGTCGCCTCGCTCACGCCGACCTTCTTCGCGACCTCCGCGAGTCGTCTGGACATGAAAAGATCGTGCAAGATCGCGTAAGAACTTGCAAGAGGGAGTCCGGATTACGCTCGGGCGCATGCGTCGCGTCGTCGCCCTCCTGCGGTCGACGCATCCGGTCCCCGGCCTCGCGGTCACCGCGGTCACCGTGCTGCTGGGCGTCGCGGTCGGGCTCGAGGGGTGGCGGATCGTGCTGCTCGGCCTCGCGATGGCCTTCGACCAGGCGTCCGTCGGCCTCTCGAACGACGCCCTCGACGCGCTCCGCGACCGATCGACCGGACGCACCGACAAGCCGGTCGCCCGCGGCGACGTCGGGAGCGGCGCGGTCTGGATCGTCGCCGTCACGACCGCCGTCCTCGCTCTCGCGCTGACCCTCCCGCTCGGCACGCTCGCGCTCGCGGCGCACGCCGTCGCCCTCGGATCGGCCTGGCTGTACAACGTGGTGGCCAAGTCGACGCCGGTGTCGGTGCTGCCGTACATCGTGAGCTTCGGCATCCTGCCCGCCATCGCGACGCTCGCCCGCTCGACGCCGGCCTGGCCGCAGTGGTGGGCGATGGCGGCGGGAGCGCTGCTCGGCATCGCGGCGCACCTCGCCAACGTGCTGCCGGACCTCGACGACGACCGCCGCACGGGCGTGCGCGGCCTCCCCCATCGGCTGGGCCCGCGCCCCTCGCTCGTGGCCATCTGGGCGGCGCTCGTGCTCGCCGCGCTCGCGATCGCGGCCGGATCCGGGTTCACCCTCGCCGCGCTCGCGGGGCTCGCCGTCTCGATCGTGCTCGCGATCGCCGGCGTCGCGGTCGCCTGGCGTCGCGGCGCGGGCCGGTGGCTGTTCCTGCTCGTGATCGCCGCCGCGCTCCTCGACGTCGTGCTGCTCGTGCTCGCCGGGCGCCGCATCCTGGGCTGAGCCCTCGCCGACCCGGACTGGACCCGGGCGGCGACGGCCGGTGCTACGGCGTGCCGGCGGGCGCCGCCTCCTCGACCTGCGACCGGTCGTTGCCGCGCGAGAGGTGGTCGCGGATGCCGGCGAACGACACCACGCCACCCGCGACCAGCAGCGCCGCCATCACGACCACGGTGCGGTGGAACCCGTCGAGGTCCAGCGCGCCCCCGGCGATGACCCCGAGCATCGCCGTGACGATGAGACCGGCGACGCGCGAGACGGCGTTGTTGACGGCGGACGCGATCCCGGAGCGCTCCGGCCCGATCGCGCCGAGGATCGCGGATGTCAGCGGCGAGACCGTGAGGGTGAGCCCGATGCCGAAGATCACGATGCCCGGCAGCATCTGCCACCAGTAGTCGAAGTCGCTGCGCACGAGCAGCATCGTGAGCACGCCGGCGCCGCAGACGATCGGTCCGATCGTCATGAACAGACGCGGCCCGAGCCGCCCCGACCAGGAGCCGACGCGCGAGCTGAACAGGATCATGACGACCGTCGAGGGCAGGCTCGCGATTCCGGCGAGCGTCGGGGCCAGCCCCGGCCCCTCCTGCAGGTAGACCCCGATCGCGAAGGCGGAGAGCGAGAGCGCGCCGTAGATGAGGGCGGTCGCGACGTTGCCGGTCCAGAAGTTGCGCGCCCGGAACAGGCCGAGCGGCATGATCGGCTCCGGGACGAAGCGTTGCCGCACGAGGAAGCCGGCGAAGGCCAGCACGCCGACGACGAGCGAGCCCCAGATCGCCGGGCTCGCCCATCCGAGGTCGCCCTGCTCGATGAGGGCGAAGACGACCCCGGCGAGACCGACCGTGCAGAGGACCGCACCGAGGTAGTCGACCCGGACGCCCTTCCGGCGGCTGTTCTGGTGGCCCAGCGCATGCAGCAGCCAGAGCACGACACCGATCGGGATGACGTTGACGAGGAACGCGAACCGCCAGCTGAGGAACTGGACGAACACCCCGCCGATGACCGGACCGGCGATCATCGCGACGCTCGTCATCCCCGTCCAGATGCCGATCGCGCGGGCCTGCGCGGCGCCGCGGATGTTGGCTGTGATGAGCGCGAGGGAGCTCGGCACGAGGAGCGCTCCCGCGATCCCCTGCACGGCCCGGGCGCCGATGAGGAACTCGACGGTCGGTGCCGCCGCCACCGCGATCGACGCGACACCGAACGCGACGAGACCGGTCCGCATGACCAGGATCCGGCCGTAGAGGTCGCTCACCGAGCCCGCGACGAGGATGAACGCCCCGAGCGTCACCAGGTAGGCGTCGACGATCCACTGCTGCGCGGTGAGGCCGCCGCCGAGTTCGTGGACGATCCGCGGCAGGGCGACGTTGACGATCGTGCCGTCGAGGAACGACACGAAGGACGCGAGCACCGCGATCGTGACGACGAGCTTCTGCTCGCGGCTGAGTCCCGGCTTGGCATCGTCCATGGGGCTCACGCTACGCGTCGCCCGCGACCTCGCGCACGGCGGCGAGCGTCCGCGGGTCGCGCAGGATACGGAAGTGCCCGACCAGGTCGAGCTCGATGTTCTGAGCGCCTTCGAGACGGGATCCCTCGGGGATGTGCGGGTCGATCCGCGGCGCGATCGAGACGATCCGCTCGTCGACCGCGTGCTCGGCCCCGAGCCGGTCGAGCAGCGCGTCGTCGGGCACGAACGCGCGGAGGGCACCGAACGGCACGAGCCGGGCCATGCTCGAGCCGGAGAAGGGCGCGGCGATCGCGATCAGGCGGTCGATGCGGCGGGCCGGGGCCGGCATCCCCTGTTCGTCAACGAGCAGCTGCTTGCCGACGATGCCGCCCTTGCTGTGGGCGAGCAGGACGGCGCCGCGGAGGCCGCGCCGAGCGATCGCCTCCCGCACCTGGTCGGCGACCCACGGGATCGGACGACGGTTACCGCCGATCGCCTCGATCACGTGGATGGGATGGCCGTCGGCGTGCAGCGCCCGCGCGAGCGGCGCGAGGAGGTGCCAGGTCTCGTAGGTGCCGGGCAGGAGCACGATCGGGGCCCGATCGCCTGCCGACCAGCCGGGCGGGATCCGACGGCCGAGCCCGGCGAGCCGCAGCCGCGCGCCGTTCGGCAGATCGGCCAGGAACGCCCCGATCCTCATGCGTCCCACCCTAGGGACCGGTGGTCGTGGTCTCGACGCGGCCTACTCGACCACCGGGTCCACGGCGAGCAGTTCGCGCACGCGCGGGATCACCTGCGTGCCGTACAGCTCGATCGCGGTCATGAGGTGCTCGTGCGGCAGCGACCCGCTCGTGTACTTGAGGTCGAAGCGCTGCACGCCGAGCGACCGCACCGTCTCCGCGATCTTCTGCGCGACCGTCTCCGGCGAGCCGACGTGCTGCGCGCCGTGGTCGACCTCGGTCTCGAAGCGGTCGCGCGTGGCCGGCGGCCAGCCCCGCTCGGCGCCGATGCGGTTGTTCATGGCCTCGTAGTGCGGCCAGTACAGCTCGCGGGCCTCCTGGTCGGTGGCGGCGATGAACCCCGGTGAGTGCACGGCGACCGGCAGCTCCGGCTGTCCGAGCTGTGCGAGCGCGCGGTGATAGAGGTCCACGTAGGGCGCGAACCGTGCCGGCTGGCCGCCGATGATCGCGAGCACGAGCGGGAACCCGTAGCGCGCGGCGCGCACGACCGACTCCGGGCTGCCGCCGACGCCGACCCAGGTGCGGATGCCGTCCGCCGTCTTCGGGAAGACCTCCTGGTCGGCGAGCCCCGGTCGCAGCGTCCCCTGCCAGGTCACCGGCTTCTCGGCCAGCAGCTCGTGCAGGAGGCCGATCTTCTCCTCGAAGAGCGCCTCGTAGTCCTGGAGGTCGAAGCCGAACAGCGGGAACGACTCGGTGAAGGATCCGCGCCCGAGGATGATCTCGGCACGTCCGTTCGAGACCGCGTCGAGCGTGGCGAACTTCTCGTACACCCGCACCGGGTCGTCGCTGGAGAGCACCGTGACGGCGGTGCCGAGTCGCATCCGCTCGGTGCGGCTCGCGATCGCGGCGAGCACGACCTCGGGAGCGGAGATCGCGAAGTCGTCGCGATGATGCTCCCCGATGCCGAAGAAGTCGACGCCCAGCCGGTCGGCCAGCACGGCCTCCTCGACGACGTCGCGGATCACCTGCGGATACGGCGTCGGGGTGCCGTCGAGGCCGACGGTGCGGTCACCGAAGGTGTCGAGTCCGAACTCCACGGTTCCGAGCTCCACGGTCATGATGCGCTCCCTTGTTCCATGCGTTTGCATCGACACTGGCAACGCATGCCGACGACGAGTATTCCTGGAGGCGATGAGACGCAGCGTCGGCATCCTGCTGCACCGCGACGGCCCGGACGGGACGACCGGGCGCATCCCGGTGTCAGTGCTCGCGCCGACGCCGCCACACGGTGGCCGTCGCGAGCGCGACCGCCCCGAGCAGCACCACCACGATGCCGATCGCGAACGGCATGCTCGCGTCGACGCCGGTGGAGGCGAGCACCGCCGCCGCGGCGACCGCCACGGTCGAGCTGTCACGGAACGACCCGGAGGTCGCGATCACCGTGTGGCTGCCGACGTCGGTGAAGGTCACGTCGACCGTGTAGCGGCCGACGCCCGTCTGCACGGGGGTCGCGATCGTCGCCTTCGCGTCGTCGGAGCTGACCGCGAGCGCCGGGGCGTCATCCGTCCGGTCACCGTCCGCATCGCGCTCGACCATCGTGAAGGCGACGGTCGAACCGGCCGTCACCGACGCCGTTCCCGGCGTCAGGCGGGAGGGACGCGATCGGCCCCGGCTGGATCACGAAGGTCACCGTGACGACGTCGTCACCCCACTGGTTGTGGGCCTGGATGTCGGCGACGAAGGTGCCGGACGCGGTCGGCGTGCCGGACGCGGTCGGCGTGCCGACCAGCCTGCCGCTGTGCGCCCTGAGGTCGACGCCCGGCGGCAGCGCGCCGCTGACGAGAGAGAAGGTCGGAGCCGTGCCCGTGACGAGCGGGACCGCGTCCTTCAGCGGCACCGTCGCCTGCCCTTCGATCTCGGTCGCGTTCGGCATCTTCGGGGCGAACCCGGCCAGCACCTGCGGCGAGGTCTCGGAGACCCCGTTGGCCGGATCCGTCACGACGACCGACAGCAGCCGAGCCTCGTCGGCCGCACGCACCTGGTAGCTCGCGGCGCGCCCGCCCTGGCCGAGCGGGATCTTGCTCGTCCCGCGGTACCACTGGTAGTCGAAGTCGTCGCCGGGCGCCGGGGCCGGCACCCAGGTTCCCGGGTCGGCGGTCACCGTCTGGCCGACCGCGGGGTTGCCCGAGATCGTCGGCGCGCCGTAGAGCGGGGCGATCACGACATCCACCGCGATCGTCGCCGATCCCCAGTCGTCGCCCAGCGTCACCGTCACCGGGAAGTCGCCCGCGGCGGTCGGCGTGCCGGTGATGTCGCCGGTCGTCGTCGAGAACTGCAGACCCGACGGCAGGGCGCCGCTGAGGGACGCCGAGGTCGCCGCGCCGCCCGAGTTCAGCCCCGCGGGATCGAACGAGAACGCCGACAGCGCCTGCCCGTTCGCGGTCGTCGATGCGATCAGCGCCGGCGGGAGCCCGACGAGCACCCCCGCGGACGCGACCGTGAGATCGGTGTAGTCCGGACGCGTGCCGGTGACCTCGACGGTGATCGTGTGCCCGAGATCCGCGGCGCGCACGGTGTAGCCCGCGCCGGTGCCGACCACGACACCGTGCGACTTCCACACCTCGGTGAGCGCCGCCGGCGTGGGGCTCCACGCCCCGGGGATCGCGGTGAGCTGCGCGCTGGGCGTCGCGATGCCGCTGACCGTCGGCGTCGGCGCCGAGAACACGCCCTTCGCGATCGTCGCGGAGTACAGCCGGCTGACCGTGGTCGCGTGCGGGCTGGTGCCGACGACCAGGAGCGAGAACGTGCCGGCCGTCGTCGGCGTGCCCGCGAGCACGCCGTTCGTGAACGTCAGTCCCGGCGGCGGCACCGGCCCGCCGATGAAGGATGCGTCCGTCCCCGACCCGAGCTGCGCGGAGTAGGGCACGCCGACGGTGCCGTCCAGCGCGGTCGGCGCGAGCGCCAGCAGCGTGAGCGCGGTCCAGTGCGCGTACAGCGTCATGTCGTGCGTGACCTTGCTGGTGAAGTCCCACGCCGTGCCACCGCCCCAGTCCTGGTAGCCGGCCGCCTCAGCCACGCTCGCTCACCGGGCCCACGCCGGCGAGCGCGAGCAGGTCGGCGGCGAGCTCGTCGCCGTTCGCGTATCCGTTGGCGGCCGCGAGGGGATCGAGGTAGCGGGAGAGCAGCTGTGGCGCGACGAGCCGCCCCTGCGCGACTGCGTCCGCGATCGTGTCGGCGACGAGGGAGCGGTCGGTCCAGGTTTCGACGAGATCTGCGATGGTGCGCTCGACGGTGAGGGTCGGCACGCTCTCAGCGAAGGTCACCTCGGTCAGCGAGAGAGCGCGGGTGCGGAGTCGGATGCCGTCGAGTCGGGTGCTGCGGCGGGTGGGGACGATGAAGGTCGCGCCCTCCGGGTAGAAGTCGCCGATTCCCAGAAGCGTCGCCGCGGTCTCACCGGCTGCGACCACGGCCGGGATCTCACCCGCCGGCGCCGACTCGATGGGACTCAGCGCGAGCCACGCGGCATAGATCGCCTCGTGCTCGAGCTCGGGGGCGCCGGCGAGACGATAGACACCCTGCGCGACCCGCCCGAGGACTCCCGACGCGGCCAGGCGCGACAGCGTCATGCGGGGGATGCCGGCGGCCTCCGCCTGCGCGGTGGTCACCAGCCCCCAGCGAGTCGAGGCGATCCGCCCCAGCTCGGCTACCGTCGAAGACACGATACAACGATTGTAACCGTGAGCGTTACAAATGCGGTAGCTCGGGTGTGTTCTTCGATGGGGACGGTCGCGTCGGTCGGTCACGGGCTGCGGCGAGCTGACGGACGTCGACGCGCTCGGGCGAGCGCCCAACCCGCGATCAGCGCTGTGAACAGAGCGACTGCGAGAGCCGCTTTCAAGGTTCGCGACCGGAGGCGCCCCTCGCGAACGACCTGCGTGAGCAGATCACGAGTTGCGGCAGAACGACGTGGCCCCATATCAGGGAGCGCCGTCGACACACGCTGGGACATAGGGCCTCGGGTCAGCCGCTGAGTTCCGCTTTCAGACGGGATTTCGCTCGCGAGAGTCGCGACTTCACAGTTCCAACGGGTATCCCGAGGACCGCCGCGACGTCGCCGGTTGGGATCTCCCGAATGAGGCAGAGCTCGACGATGGCTTGGTCTAATGGGCTCAATTTTCGCACCTCGAGCGCCAGTCGATGCCATAAGTTCTCGAGGTCGATGCGGTCATCGAGATCGTCCTCGCTGGACTCGTCGTCCGGGGGAAGGCGAGCCAGCAGTTGCGTGTACCGTCGGCGGCTGCGGTCGAGATTCTGCGAGACGTGGGCCGTCGCGCGCAGTAGCCAGGGGAGCAACGAGTCGCCCACGAATCGCACCCGCCCACCGTGGCGCCACGCCTCGAGGAAGACGATCGCGACAGCATCGTCGGCGTCGGCGCGGTTGTACAACCGCGCATAGGCGCGGCGGAAGACCGACGCTCGATGGCGGTCAAACAGCGTCCCGAACGCCTGCCCCTCGCCGGCAAGAACTCTGTCCCAAAGCTCTCGATCCGACGGATCCTTTGCCTGCATTGCTGCCCCCAGCTGGGCCACGGCGCAGGGAAAACTGACGGACCCTCCGCGCCACGTGCTCCTAGTGTGCACCCGGTCGGCGGCGGCGGTACTTGCGAATTTGGAACCGCGCGGCCTCGAGCGGACATACCCCTGATGAGAACTCGCTGTGATTCGTCAAGGAGGTCGACCATGCCCACGCCGCGGCCGCACACCGAGCGAGAGACGCCATCATGACTTCTCCCGCTGAACTCTTGGCTCCCGACCATCTGCCAACCGGCGCGGTCTTCCACGGAGCACTTACAGGCGCCGCCGTAGCCGAATTCGCAGGCTCGCCAGAGGATCAGATCGCGATCCGCTACTACCTCGGTCCGCAGTACGGATTCCAGAATTTCCTGACGCTGTGTT
>Ga0153956_1002663_pt1 | contig 12655 bp, 12 predicted proteins | sample TSFL040MetaG_FD_104704 | JGI IMG/M metagenome (GOLD analysis project Ga0153956, IMG submission 104704) | Attine ant fungus gardens microbial communities from Florida, USA - TSFL040 MetaG | ecosystem: Host-associated > Fungi > Mycelium > Unclassified | place: USA: Florida, Wekiwa Springs... | reverse complement strand
GTGTACTGCACGCCGCGCTCGTCCAGCATCCGGACGACCGCCTCCTCCGAGGGCTCGGCGGGGCTCCACCACGACGCCTGGTCCTTGACGAGGTGCTGGATGGTCTCCATGGCATCCGACTTGGTGTGGCCGATGAGGCCGACCGGCCCGCGCTTGATCCACCCGGTCGCGTAAACCCCCGGCACGCGCTCGTCGCCGTCGCCGAGCACCTGGCCCTCGTGGTTGGGGATCACGCCGTGTCGCTCGTCGTAGGGCACGCCCGGCAGCGGCGAGCCGAAGTAGCCGACCGCGCGGTACACGGCCTGCACCGCCACCTCGCGGAACTCGCCGGTGCCGCGGATGCCGCCCGCGCCATCCGGCTCGGTGCGCTCGTACCGGAACGCGGCGACCCTGCCGTCGTCGCCGGCGACGATCTCGGTCGGCTTCGCGTAGAAGTGCAGGTGCAGCCGGCGTGACGCCTGACCGGTCTCGCGCTGACGCCACTGCGTGAAGACCCGGTCGATCACGAGGATCTGCTTGTTCGACTCGATGGCCGCCCTCGACGCCGGGTCGTAGTCGAAGTCCTCGTCGTGCACGATCATGTCGACGTCGCGCAGCTCGCCGAGCTCGCGCAGCTCGAGCGGGGTGAACTTCACCTGCATCGGGCCGCGGCGGCCGAACACGTGCACGTCGGTCACCGGCGAGGCCGCCAGTCCGTCGTAGACGTTCGCCGGGATCTCCGTCGGCAGCAGGTCGTCGGCGTGCTTCGCGAGCAGGCGGGCCACGTCGAGCGCGACGTTGCCGTTGCCCACCACCGCGACCGACGCCGCCTCGAGCGGCCACTCGCGCGGGTAGTCCGGGTGGCCGTCGTACCAGCTCACGAAGTCGGCGGCGCCGTAGCTGCCGGGCAGGTCGACGCCCGGGATGCGGAGCTCGGCGTCCCGCACCGCCCCCGTCGCGAAGATGACGGCGTTGTAGTGGTGCTTGAGATCGTCGAGGGTGATGTCGGTGCCGAAGCGGACGTTGCCGAAGATGCGGATGTCGCCGCGGTCGAGCACGTCGCGCAGCGCCGTGATGATGCCCTTGATGCGCGGGTGGTCGGGCGCGACGCCGTAGCGGACCAGGCCGTACGGGGCCGGCAGCTGGTCGAACAGGTCGATGGAGACGTCGAAGGAGCGCTCGTGCTTCAGCAGGATGTCGGCCGCGTAGATGCCGGCCGGGCCGGCACCCACGATGGCCAGGCGGAGCTTGGTCAACGGGTTCCTCTCAGATGGATGTCGCGGCTGGTTCCGACAGGCTCGACCAGCGAAGGGGATCAGCGCGAACGCTCGACGATCGCCTCGGCGAACTTCGTCAGGGCCTTCTTCACCGGCCCGTCGGGCAGCGGCGCGAGGGCCTCCACGGCGAGCGCCGACCAGCGGCGCGCCTCGGTCAGGGTAGCGCGGGTGACCTCGTGCTCGCGGAGCGCGGCGGCGAGGGCGGCGAGCTCCGCGGGGTCGGCGTCGGCGGCGCGCTCGATCCGGCCGAGCAGCGCGGCGGATGCGGCATCCGACTGCGACGCGTCGCGCAGGTACAGCAGCGGCATAGTGACGATGCCCGCGCGCAGGTCGGTGCCGGCGATCTTGCCGGTCTCGCCGGCATCCGGCGAGAGGTCGATGACGTCGTCGACGAGCTGGAAGGCGACCCCCACCCGCTCGCCGAACAGCTTCATGGGCCCCTGATACGCCTCCGGGGCGTCGGAGAAGATGACGCCGAACACCGCGGCGAGCGCGATGAGCGATCCCGTCTTGTCGGCGAGCACCCGGATGTAGTGGGCGATCGGGTCGTCGTCGGGGCGCGGTCCGACGGTCTCGTGCAGCTGGCCGAGGCACAGCCGCTCGAAGGTGTCGGCCTGCAGCTCGAGACCGCGGTCGCCGAGACTCGCGATGAGCCGGCTCGCGCGCGCGAACAGCAGGTCGCCGGTCAGGATCGCGACCGAGTTGCCCCACTTGCTCTGCGCGCTCGGCACCCCGCGGCGCAGCTGGGCCTCGTCCATGACGTCGTCGTGGTACAGCGAGGCGAGGTGGGTGATCTCGACCGCGCGCGCCGCCGTGACGGTCGCCGGGGTGGCGCCCCTGCCGAGCTGCGCGGTGAGCATCACGAGTGTCGGCCGCACGCGCTTGCCGCCGGCCTCCAGCAGGTAGCGGCCGGTGACGTCGGCCATGTCGTCGGCGAACTGGACCTCGGCGAGGAGGCCCGACTCGACCTCCTCGAGCCCCCGCTCGATCGCGTCGAGGAACTGCCGTTCCTCGCTCGAAGCGAACAGCTTCTCGCCGAGGCCGAGCGACGAGCTGAGCGTGCTGCGGCGGCGGGTGAGCGGGCTCGCGGTCACGACGGGTCCTTCGCAGCGGGCGGGGCGGGCGGGGTCGCGGCGTCCGGCTTGCCGGCGGCGCGACGACGGGGCGCGGTGCGCTTCGCGGTGCGCGCGAGGATCTTCTCGTCCTCCGGCTTGTGGCCGCGGTGCAGGGCGACGACGCCGCCCGTCAGGTTGCGGTAGGCGACGCGCGTGAAGCCGACCCCCCGCATCCACTGGGTCAGTCGCTGCTGGTCGGGCCACGCCTCGATCGACTCGGCCAGGTAGTCGTAGGCCGCGGCGTCGGTGCTCACGACGCGGGCCACGACCGGCATCACGAAGCGGGTGTACGCGGCGTAGCCGGTGCGCATGAGCGGGGTCGGCGGCTTGCTGAACTCGCAGATCACGACCCGTCCGCCCGGCTTGAGCACGCGGAGCATCTCGGCGAGCGCCGCCTGCGGGTGCTCGACGTTGCGCAGCCCGAAGCTGATCGTGACCGCGTCGAAGCTCGCGTCGTCGAAGGGGAGCCGCTCGGCGTCCGCCTGCACGAACTCGATCCCGGGATGCCGCTTGCGCCCGTGCGCGATCATCCCGGCCGAGAAGTCCAGGGCCACGACCTCGGCGCCGGTGCGGGCGATCGCGGCGGACGAGGTGCCGGTACCGGCCGCGATGTCGAGCACGCGCTCGCCCGGCTTCGGGTCGATCGCGCGGACCGTGGCGATGCGCCAGAGTCCGGAGTTGCCGAGGGACATCACCGCGTTGGTTCGGTCGTACCCGCGCGCCACCTCGTCGAACATCCCCGAGACGGCGGCCGGCTGCTTGTCCATCTCGGCCCTGGCCACGGCTCCCAGCCTACTGAGCACGGACGAACGTAGGCTGGACGGGTGCGTGTCATCACCCGTCCGATCGACGCGCCCTCCTCCCTCGTGCCGCTGCTCGACCCGGCGCATCCGCTGCTGTTCGTGCGGCGCGGTGAGGGGATCGCGGGGATCGGCGAGGCGCTGCGCCTGGAGTTCTCCGGCCCCGACCGCATCCGCGACGCCGCCGCCGCGTGGCGCCGGATCGCCGCCGAGGCGCAGATCGACGACCCGGTCGGGCTCTCCGGCAGCGGTCTGGTCGCGTTCGGGGCGTTCACCTTCGCGGCGGAGTCGGACCGCCCGAGCGTGCTCATCGTGCCCCGCGTGGTCGTGGGATGCCGCGACGGCGTCGCCTGGACCACCCGCACCTCCCTCGACGACGGCAGCGACACCGACGACCTCGTCGCGGCGCGACCGCTGGGCGACGAGTACCGCATCCCGTTGCGCCCGGGCGCGGTCGATCCGGAGCGCTACCGCACGATCGTCGCGGAGGCGGTCGACCGCATCCGCGCGGGCAGCGTGCACAAGATCGTGCTCGCCCGCGACCTCGTCGGACACCTGCCGGAGGGCGCCGACCTGCGCCGCGTCATCGGCGATCTCGCGCTCGGCTACCCCGACACCTGGACGTTCGCGGTCGACGGGCTGATCGGCTCCAGCCCGGAGACGCTGGTGCGCGTGAACCACGGCACCGTCACGGCGCGCGTGCTGGCCGGCTCGGCCGCGCGCGGGCTGGATGCGACCTCGGACCAGGCCGCCGCGCTCGGCCTCGCGACCTCGACGAAGGACCTCGACGAGCACCGCTTCGCCGTGCAGAGCGTGCTCGCATCCCTTCTCGGGCACGTGCGCGGGGTCGCGGCGAGCGAGGTGCCGTTCGCGCTCAAGCTCCCGAACCTGTGGCACCTGGCCTCCGACGTCGAGGGGGCGCTGGCCGACGGGTCCAGCGTGCTCGACCTGGCCGCGGCGCTGCATCCGACGGCCGCGGTCGCCGGCACCCCGACGGATGCCGCGGTCGCCGCGATCGCCGAGCTCGAGGGGCTCGACCGCCGCCGCTACGGCGGCCCGGTCGGCTGGGTCGACGCGGCCGGCAACGGCAAGTGGGCCATCGCGCTGCGCAACGCCGAGGTGGATGCCGACGGCTCCGTCACCGCGTACGCGGGCGCCGGCATCGTCGCCGAGTCCGATCCGGAGCACGAGCTCGCGGAGACCCGCCTCAAGTTCCGCCCCATCGTCGAGGCCTTCGCCTGACCCCCGCGCCTTTTCAGTCGGCGAGGCGGGCGCGCTGGGCGGCGACGTCGAAGTCGCCCGCGGGCCAAGCCTGGTCGAGGCCGGCGAGCGCGCGCGTCAACAGGTGCTGCACCGCGAGGCGCGCGTACCACTTGCGGTTCGCGGGCACGACGTGCCACGGGTTGCGCGGGGTCGAGGTGCGCCGGATCGCGATCTCGTAGGCCTCCATGTAGGCGTCCCAGAACTGCCGCTCGTCGATGTCGCCCGGGCTGAACTTCCAGTGCTTGGCCGGGTCGTCGAGCCGGGCCAGCAGCCGCGTGCGCTGCTCGTCGGGCGAGATGTGCAGCATGACCTTCACGATCGTCGTGCCGGCGTCGGCGAGCTCGTCCTCGAAGTCCACGATCTGCCCGTAGCGCGCCTCGATCACGTCCGCGGGTGAGAGGTGCCGCACGCGGTGGATGAGCACGTCCTCGTAGTGCGAGCGGTCGAAGACCCCGAGCATGCCCGCGTCGGGAACGTGCTGCCGGATCCGCCAGAGGAAGTCGTGCGCCTTCTCCTCCTCGGTCGGCGCCTTGAAGGCGTGCAGCGTGACGCCCTGCACGTCGACCGAGCCGACGACGTGGCTCACGATGCCGCCCTTGCCGGCGGTGTCCATCGCCTGCAGCACGAGGAGCACGCTGCGCCGGTCGCCGAACCTCCCGGCCGCGAACAGCTTCTCCTGCAGCTCCGCGAGCTCGGCGACGCCCTTCGCGAGCGCCCGCTCGCCATCCTCGCGCCCCCCGTCGAAGCCGGGGGCGGATGCCGGGTCCACGTCCGCGAGGCGGAAGTCGGATCCGGTGGCGGTCAACAGCGTCGCGATATCGGCCATGCGCCGACGCTACCGCTGGTTGAGCCCGTCGAAGCCGGCGGCGCAGGCCGGTTTCGACAGGCTCAACCGGCGACAGGCTCAACCGGCGAGGGGCACGTGGATGAGCGTGCGCGCCGCCCCCGCGTCGGTGAGCGCGGGCACGAGGTCGCCCCGCGACTCGACGCGCCGGAACTCCCAGCCGTACGCCGCCGCGAGCGCGGCATGGTCGACGGACTGCGGGGTGCGCATGACGCGGGCGAACAGCTCCGGGTCGGCGGTGCCGGCGACCTCGAGGAGGTCGAACATCGTGCCGCCGCCGTCGTCGCCGACGATCACCTGCATCCGCCCGCCGTCGTCCTCCGCGCCGCCGGCGCCGAGCAGGGAGCCGGCGTCGTGCAGCAGCGCGAGATCGCCGAGGAGCACGCGGGTCGTGCCGCGGCCGCCGCCGTCCGCACGCGCGGCGGCCAGCGCGATGCCCGATGCCGTCGCGATCGTGCCGTCGATGCCGGCGAGCCCGCGGTTGGCGTGCACCCGGATCCGCTTGCCGGACGCGGTGCGGTCGAGCTCCCGGATCAGCCGCGACGCCCCCACGACGAGCCGATCGTGCGGCCAGCTCGCATCCCACACCGCACGCGCGAGCAGCCGCCGACCGACCGGCTCGCGCAGCTGCGCGACCTGCTCGCGGGCCCAGCGCGCCCGGGTGACGGCGTCGTCCGCGAGCATCGCGCCCATCGGGTCGTCACCCGCGGAGGCCGCAGCCTCGTCGAGCAGGCGCCGGGATGCCGACACCCACCGCCCGACCCAGGAGCGGGTGGCGCCGAGGCCGGCCTCGTCGGCGACGACGGTCACGGCGTCCGCGAACCGCCGCACGACGCCGCCCGGGTTGTAGTCCTCGCGCCCCGGAGTGCGCACGACGAGCGTCTCGACGCCGGGTCGCTGGATGAGCGCGGGCACCTCCCGGCTGAGCGTCGGGTGCCCGAACACGACGACCCGCTCGACGCGGTCGCCGAAGTTGCCGGCGTCGATGAGCTCGCGGTAGGCGGCGACGAGGTTCGGACCGAAGCGGGCGCCGCTCGCGACCTCGGCGAGCAGCGGTGCGCCGAGGTCGCGCGCCACCTCCTCGGCGCGCTCGCCCGCACCGGTGCCGGCCACGACGACGACGCCCGGTCCCGGGCGCAGCTCGACCGTCTCGGCGGCGATCGCGCCCGGTGCGGTCCAGGTGCCCGGCTCGATCGCGGGCAGCGGCACCTCGCCGGACAGCGGGTCGCGGAACTGCAGGTTCAGATGCACCGGCCCGCCGCCGCGCAGGGCGGCCGCCGCGAGCGCCTCCCGCGCGAGCGCTGCCGCGCCGTCCGCGCCGGACGCGGGCTCGACATCCCAGGCCCGCCGCACCGCGGTGCCGAAGATGCCGTCCTGCACGGTCGCCTGGTTCGCGCCGACGCCGCGCAGCTCCTCGGGCCGGTCGGCGGTCAGCAGCAGCAGCGGGATGCCGGAATGCGACGCCTCGAGCACGGCCGGGTGCAGCTCGGCGACCGCCGTGCCCGAGGTCGTGACGACCGCGACCGGCGTGTGCGTCTCCGCCGCGATCCCGAGGGCGACGAAGCCGGCGGAGCGCTCGTCGAGCCGCACGTGCAGCTGCACGAGACCGGCGCGTTCGAGCTGCGCCGCGGCGAGCGCGAGGGCCTGGGACCGCGAGCCCGGGCACAGGACGACGTCGCGCACCCCGGCGCGGACGAGCTCCGCGAGCAGCGCGACCGCGTACTCGCTGGCGGGCGCGGCCCTCACGCGATGGGCTTCTGGTCGTCGGCGCCGGAGCCGCTGTCGCCGGAGCCGGACTCGTCGCGCTCCTGCAGGCGCCGCTCCAGGTCGCGGATGCGCGCTTCCTGCTCCTGCTCGCGCGAGAGCCGTCCCAGGAACTCGGGGTCGTCATCCGGTGCCCGCGGCGCGGTGCGGGCGGCACCGCGCGCAGCCGTGCGCGGCTCGAGGCGCTCCCGTCCGACGATGAACCAGAGCAGCGGGCCGACGATGAACAGCAGGATCGAGATGATCACCCACGCCCACTTGGGCAGCCCGCGCACCCGCGTGGGGTCGATCAGCACGATGTCGACGATCGCGACGACCGTCAGCACGAGATCGATGATCCCCGGAAGCAGGCGGAGCACGTTCGGATTTTACGCGCAGGGGGCGCCCGTAGGATTTCGTCGTGCGTTCCTGGATCCTCTACAGCGCCCTGCGACTGGGCCTGTTCGTGGTCCTGTTCGCGGGCTTCTACGTGCTCGCCGCGCAGCTCTGGGGAGCCGGGCTGCTCTCGGCCGCGGCGGCGGCGCTGGTCGCCGCGCTGGCCGCGTTCTGCATCTCGTACATCTTCTTGGCGAGGCTGCGCGCGAAGGTCGCGGCGGAGCTGGCGGCATCCCGCACTCCGAAGCCGAAGGCCGGCTCCGACGAGGACGCCGAAGACACCGTCACCGAGGACGAGAGCGTCGGGCGCCACGGCGCCGAACGGGAGTCCTAGGCCCGACCCTCGACGGGGCCCTCAGGCCGGCGGGAGGGTCAGGACGACGCCGAGGCCGAGGCCGTACAGCAGGGCCGACAACAGCGTCAGCTGCAGCGCCGTGACGAGTTCGCGCGGCGTCCTCGCGAACAGCACGATGACGATCGCCGGCACCGCCGCGAGCGCCGTGAAGTAGACGTACCCGGCGCTCAGGTAGAAGAGCGTGAAGAACACGAGCAGCACGTACGGCACGAGCATCAGGACGACGTACAGGATGATCGTCGGCACCCGCCCGATGAGCACGGCGAGGGTGCGCTTGCCCGCCTGCTTGTCGCGCTCGCGGTCGCGGAGGTTGTTGACGACGAGCACCGCGCAGGCGAACGCGCCCGCGGCGACGCCGCCCAGCCATCCCTCGATGTTGACGGTGCCGACCTTCGCCGGGCTGCTGCTCAGCACGAAGACGGTGCCCGCGACCGGCACGATGCCGAAGAAGACGAAGACCGCGAGCTCGCCGAGCGCGAGGTAGCCGTACGGCCGCTTGCCGCCCGTGTAGAACCACGCCGCCGCGATGCACGCGACCCCGACGGCGAGCAGCCACCACTGGCCGCTCCTCCAGACGACGAGCACCCCTGCGATCGCGGCGATGCCGAAGAAGACGAGCGCGACGACGAGCACGGTCCGCGGCCGGGCGCGGCCGGAGCCGACCAGGCGCTGCGGGCCGACGCGATGGGCGTCGGTGCCGCGGATCCCGTCCGAGTAGTCGTTGGCGTAGTTGACGCCGATCTGCAGCGCGACGGCGACGACGAGGCAGCCGAGACCGCGGAGCCAGTGCATCGTCCAGGAGTCGCCGAACGCGGCCGTGTTGGCCGCGGCGCCGTAGCCGAGCGCGACCGCGGCGATCGCGAGCGGGAGCGTCTGCGGACGCGCCCCCGAGATCCAGGTGCCGAGCGTCGCGGGGCGCGCCTCCGCCACGGGGCGGCCCCCCGGCCGGCCGCTCCTGCCGCGCCCCTTCGCCGGGGTCGGCCGACCCTTCGGGGCGTTCCCCCGGGACGCGGCGACCCGCTTGTCGACGGTCCGCGGGTCGATGCGCTGCTGCTTCGGGCGTGCCACGGGAACGGAGTCTATCCAGCGGCGCTCGGCGGGCCGTCGCCTCCGGCGGTCTCGGCGGCGTCGGAGGCGAGCACGGCGAGCGCCCGTCGATCGGGCTTGCCGCTCGCGAGCGCCGGGATCGCATCCAGCCGCACGATGCGTGCGGGTCGAGCGGCCGGGCCGAGCGCCGCGCCGACGGCGGCGACCGCGGCATCCGTGTCGACGTCGGATGCCGTGAACGCGACCGGCGTCTGCCCCCACCGCGGGTCGGGCGCCGCGACCACGACCGCGTCGTGCAGTCCCGGCTGCTCGCGCAGGACGCGCTCGACGGCGGCGAGCGCCACCTTGACGCCGCCGGAGATGAGCACGTCGTCGCGGCGGCCGGTGACGGTGAGGAGGGCGCCGTCCCAGCCGCCGCCGTCGGCGGTGCGGAACCAGCGTCGCCCGTCGCGCTCGACGAAGCGCTCGGCGGTGAGCCCGGGATCGCCGAGGTACCCCTCCGCGAGGCTCGGTCCGCCGAGCCACACCTCGCCGTCCTCGAGCCGCACGGCCGTGCCGCCGACCGGGCGGCCGTCGTAGACGCAGCCGCCACTCGTCTCGCTCGACCCGTAGCTGCGAGCGAGGCGCACGCCCGCAGCGAGGGCGCGGTCGGCGAGGGATGCCGGGGTCGCCTGGCCGCCGACGAGCACCGCCTGGAAGCGGCGCAGCTCGTCCCGTGCGGCCGGGTCGTCGAGGAGGGCGGCGAGCTGCACCGGAACGAGTGCGACGGCGCGCTCTGGCTGCGTCATCCGCTGCGTCGCCTCGACGAACGCGGCCGCCGTGAAGTGCTCCCCGGCGACCGGCACGGGGTCGAACCCCGCGGCGAACGACCGCACGAGCACGTTGAGCCCTGCGATGTAGTGCGTCGGCAGGGCGAGCATCCACTGCGCCGGTCCGCCGAGTGCGGACTCGCTCGCTGCGGCGCTGGCGAGCAGCGCGTCGGCGCTGAGAGCGACCCGCTTCGGCCGTCCCGTCGAGCCGCTCGTTTCGACGACGAGCGCGACGCGACGCTCCACCGCCGCCGGCAACCCGTCCGGCTCGCCCCCCGGCGCCGCCGGCAGCACCGCAGGTCCTCCCGCGAGCGCCTCCCGCAGCCGCGCCGCAACCTCCGCCCCCCGCACGACCTCCAACCGCCGCCTCACCCGCGCCCCCCACCGCGCCGCCCCGTCCCGCGCCGCCCCGTCCCGCGCCGGCGGCCGTCGCCCAGTGCACGAAATCCGCGGGTTCCGCCGCAGCGCACTAGCGGATTTTGCGCACTGGGCGGGGGGAGGGCGGGGGTCAGACGGGCCACGGGTAGGGGGACCAGTCGGGGGCGCGCTTCTCGAGGAATGCGTCGCGGCCCTCCACGGCCTCGTCCGTGCCGTAGGCGAGGCGGGTCGCCTCGCCCGCGAAGAGCTGCTGGCCGACGAGGCCGTCGTCGATCGCGTTGAACGAGTACTTCAGCATCCGGATCGACGTGGGGCTCTTGCCGAGGATCGTCTCCGCCCACCCGATCGCCGTCGCCTCGAGCTCGGCGTGCGGCACGACCGCGTTGACCGCGCCCATCTCGTACGCCCGCTGCGCGCTGTACTCCTGGGCGAGGAAGAACACCTCGCGCGCGAACTTCTGGCCGACCTGTCGCGCGAAGTAGGCGCTCCCGTAGCCGCCGTCGAAGGAGCCGACATCGGCATCCGTCTGCTTGAACCGGCCGTGCTCCGCCGAGGCGATCGCGAGGTCGCAGGTCACGTACAGCGAGTGGCCGCCGCCCGCCGCCCAGCCCGGCACGACCGCGATGACGACCTTCGGCATGAAGCGGATCAGCCGCTGCACCTCGAGGATGTGCAGCCGGCCGCCCGCGATCGTGCCGTCGCGATATTCGTAGCCGCCGCGTCCGCGGATGCGCTGGTCGCCCCCGGAGCAGAACGCCCAGCCGCCGTCCTTCGGGCTCGGCCCGTTGCCGGTGAGCAGCACCACGCCGATCCGCGGGTTCATGCGCGCGTCGTCCAGCGCCCGGGCGAGCTCGTCGACGGACTGCGGCCGGAACGCGTTGCGCACCTCCGGCCGGTCGAACGCGACCCGCGCGATCCGTCCGCTCGTGTCGTGGTGGTAGGTGATGTCGACGAGGTCGTCGAAGCCGGGCGCGGCGACCCAGCGATCCGGGTCGAACAGCTCCGAGACGGGCGCGGTGGTCATGTCAGGGCTCCCAGGCCGTAGAGGAGGACGAGCGGATCGCCGAGCACGGCGATCACGAGGGCTGCGATCGCGACACCTCGCTGGCGTCCACGGATGGCGGCGACGAGCCCCAGCACCACCGCGGCCGCGCTCACCGTGATCGCGGCGTAGGCGAGCACCGTGGCGGCGAGGTAGTGGCCGGGGGCGTCGACCTGGATCGCGACGACCACGAGAGCGACCATGACGACGGACAGCAGCAGGGCGATCCGCCCGAGCGGCGCGGGCTTCCGCTCGCGCCGCTCGGGCGCAGGGTCGGGCGCGGGACCGGACTCGCCCCCCGGGGTGGGCACGGCCCCGGCCGCGGAGGTGGGCACGGGGGTGGACGGCGCGGCCCCCGGGAGCAGCGGGTCAGCCACGGCCGAGCAGCGGCGCGACGAGGTAGATGTTGCCCGCGAGCGCGAGGAGCAGGCCGAAGAACCCGAGCGCCCGGCCGAGTCCGGCGATGAGGGCGATCAGCGCGAAGAGGACGCCGACGACGCTGAAGGCGAGCGCGATCGACGCGAGAGCGACCGAGTCCCCGGTGAACGCCGTGATCAGCAGGATGAGCGCGGCGAGCCCCGCGAAGAACGCGACGGTCCCGGGCCAGCGCACACGCCGTCCGTCGGCCCGTGTGCGGCGCACGTCGCTGCGCCAGAACTGCGGGAGCGTCGGCGCGTGCACGGGCGTCGAGGAGATCGGCGCCACGCCCCCGCGCTGAGGCGCCACGCCGCCGCGCTGCGGAGCGACCCCGCCGGTCTGCGGGCGATACCCGCCGCGCTGGGGCGCGACCGCGCCGTACTGCGGCGAGATGAGCTGCCCGGGCGCAGGCGCCGCCGGGCGGCCGGGTTGCTGCGGGTAGCTCATCGGACGCCTCCTGACCGCGCCCAGCCTACTCTGAGGGCATGTCCGGACCGGCCGCCGCATTCCCCCCGCTGTCCGAGCTGCTCGCGTCGGCGCGGGTCGTCGCGATCCCGCTGCGCACCCGGTTCCGCGGGGTCGACGTGCGCGAGGCCCTCCTGCTGGAGGGGCCCGAGGGGTGGACGGAGTTCTCGCCCTTCCTCGAATACGACGACGCCGAGGCGGCCGCCTGGCTCGCCGCCGCGATCGACTTCGGCTGGATGCCGGCCCCCGCCCCGCTGCGCGAGCGGATCCCGGTGAACGCGACCCTCCCCGCCGTCGCCCCGGATGCCGTCCCCGCCGTGCTCGCCCTCTATCCCGGATGCCGCACCGTCAAGGTGAAGGTCGCCGAACGCGGGCAGGCACTCGCCGACGACGTCGCCCGCGTCGCCCGGGCGCGCGAGCTGCTGGGGCCGGAGGGCCGCATCCGGCTGGATGCCAACGGCGGCTGGAACGTCGACGAGGCCGAGCATGCGGTCCACGCCCTCGCCCCCTACGACCTCGAGTACCTGGAGCAACCGTGCGCGGGCGTCGAGGAGCTCGCCGAGCTGCGCGCGCGCCTGCACGACCCTTCGACAGGCTCAGGACGGCGCTGGGACATCCCGGTCGCCGCCGACGAGAGCGTCCGCAAGGCGGCCGACCCGCTCGCGGTCGCGCGGGCGGGTGCCGCGGACCTGCTGGTCGTGAAGGCGCAGCCGCTCGGCGGCATC
>Ga0153956_1002662_pt1 | contig 12661 bp, 12 predicted proteins | sample TSFL040MetaG_FD_104704 | JGI IMG/M metagenome (GOLD analysis project Ga0153956, IMG submission 104704) | Attine ant fungus gardens microbial communities from Florida, USA - TSFL040 MetaG | ecosystem: Host-associated > Fungi > Mycelium > Unclassified | place: USA: Florida, Wekiwa Springs... | reverse complement strand
GCGCGGAAGCCTCCCAGTGTTCTCGCTACACAGCAGGCCCGCCGAAGGCTGTCTTTCAAGCCGACACCACAGAGCGCTTTCGCTTCAACCTCCCCGGTTTACATGCGACTTCCGCTTCCCTCGGCCGGCCTCTGAGATGTCCGGCGCCGGGATGGCGTCGCGCGGGGTCCACGCAAGTTTGGCCCCTTACCTGTCTGTCCTTGTGGCGTCGCTACGTTTTCAAATGAATCCTCCCGGCATAACCCGAGAGAACAAAAATAGAACATGAAATATAAGACCTACTGCTTTCGTCCGCTATGATCCTGCAGAAACCGTCGTCGAGGGGGTAGGACGTGAGCGAGATTGACCGGAGAGCTTTGGAAGCGAACTTCGAGGGCTGGCGCGCCGAACGAGCTCCTGACATTCCTGTCAGCGAAGCCTTCGAACTCTATAGCATTGGCCTAGTTCTCAAAGATGCCGATTTATCTGATGAAGAAATCGCGTCTGGCCACCTAGGCGGGGGCGATGACGGCGGCGTAGATGGATTTTACTTCTTCCTCAATCGCCAACTGATGCAGGAAGAAACAGACCCTCCCAAAGATGTAATGACCGCCAACCTTTGGATCATTCAATCGAAAAATGAAGACGGCTTTGGCGAGAAGGCTATCGATAAGATGAGGTCCTTCTCTGAGGACTTGCTCGATTTCTCGAAACCGGTATCTGGCTTCACTCGATACAATCAGACCGTCAAAGACGCGATGGACCTGTTCCGCACAAAATACGAAACCATACTCGCACAGCCGCACAAATTTACTGTGACTTATGTCTATGCGTCGCGAAGCGACCACGAGCCTTCAAAAAAACTCGATGATTTACTCGCGCAATTGGAAAAGCTTGTTAAGTCACTTTTGAGCGGAGTGAATTATCAATTTCAATTTTGGGGTGCACGGGAACTTATCCAGGCATTTCGAGCGCCAATAGACAAAACTCTTTCAATGAATATTGAAAGCTCATTATCAACGCCAGATGGGTCTTTTATTTGTTTTGCCAAATTATCCTGTCTCGCCAAATTTTTGACGGATGAAAAAACGGGTGACATCCGTCAGCACGTTTTAGATCCGAACGTCAGAGATTTTCAGGGCGATCATGTCCAGGTAAATAAAGCCATCAGGGAGACTCTGGGCACGTCAGACGTAAAAGAGTTTTGGTGGCTGAATAATGGCATAACCATCCTTGCAGATGACCCAAAGGTCGGCGGAGGAAAGGTAACTCTGACATCACCAGAACTCGTCAACGGCCTGCAAACTTCATATCTGGTCTTCAATTTCTTCAAAGGAGGCGGCACCGATGACCGAACCGTTATGGTGCGCGTTATCGCACCTCCGGACGAACAGACGCGTCGGAAAATAATTAGAGCGACAAATAATCAGACCGCGATGAACCCGCTATCGCTGTATGCAACGGATGACATCCACTTCAATATCGAAGAATTGTTCAAACTGCGCCAGCTCTACTACGAGAGGCGCAAGGGACAATATCGGCGCGAAAAAAAGCCGATAGCCAGCATTGTGAGCATGAAAGATGTTGCGCAGGCCGTCATCGCTATTGCGCTCCGCAGACCAAACGATGCGCGGGCGCGGCCCGAAACGGTTTTAAAAAAGGAATATCAACATGTCTTTGACGAGAAGACCGATACAAGGCTTTTCTTGGCCTGCATTTTATTAGATCGACAAGTCCAAAAGTATTTGGCGTCTCGAGAAGATCTGCCGAAAGATACTAGGACAGATATTCGGTACTATATGGAAAGTTGGCTTATTGGGATGCTGGTGGGTCGCGCTGAGCCATCAAAGGCCGAAATCGCAAAACTCGCGACGACTCTGGAATCGCCAATTGATAAGACACTAATGGATGGTTGTTGTGCATGGGTGATCGAAATTTACAAGGACGCCGGCGGCACCGATAAAGCGGCGAAAGGAACTGATATGCCTAAAAAGCTCATTGCATTCCTGAAAGGAGAGCTTGATGAAAAAAGGGGTTGAAGATTTCCTCGCAGTGAAAGCCAGCGAACGATTGAAGATAATTCTTCAGCGCGATGCGAGTCGGTAGACCTCCTTCCAGGAATTTTCGGAGCACTGATAGCGAATTCACGATTTATTAGAAGCGTTGTCCTTTACATTTTCCGGAAGGACGGTCCCTTCGCCATTCCGGCATAGAAAGGACCGCACATGAATCCCGCATCGAATTCTGCTCCCAAAGACGAAAAGCCTGCGTTTCCCAAGGAGATCATTCGGCAGGCGATTGCTGAGGGCAAAGCGCTCATCAAGGACGGAAAAACAAAAGTGGAAGCTGCCACCGCGATGTATGCGAAGTTGAAAGCCGCAGATCGCGAAACGGTTGTCGCCGCTTTTGTCGAGGGTGCAGGCCTGACCGAAAAAGGCGCCCTCACCTATTGGTACAATTGCCGCCGTAAGGCGAAGTCGAGCAGCAAATAATTTACTGAAGCGCTGTGCACAAATGAAGTTCAACGCTATGTGAGAGCGATTTTAAAGGAGGAATCCATCAGTCAGCATATTTGAGACGGTCAGATGCTCAAGGAAGGTTGGCTGAATGGATTCCTCAAGGATTTTTGTTTGGGCCGTTGCTTGCTACTCAGATGCGTTCAATAAGGTATCATCGACCTTCGCATCGGAATCTTTCGCTTCGCACTTTACTGTGCCATATGAACTTTATGTTTGAAGAGCGATCAGGCCGCAAATCAGTTCCTCAAAGAGTGAACGACTACATTACCTCACTGTATCCGAAGGCGATTTGCAACGTGTGTATCGCCAAGGGCACCGATCTTTCGGATAAGAGAGGCCACCCGGCCCAAGTGACAGCGGCACTGGCAACCACAACGGATTTCGTCCGCACGATGGGCAAGTGTTCGATCTGTAAGAATGAAAAACAGCTGATCCGCGCAGCTCGCCGTCGCTCGAAGCCCAAATTCTGACGAGATCACTTACGATCACGAAGAAAATCTCCGGTACAAACTCGAGACGGAGCAAATCTGCATTTTTATCGACTTTAAAAGTCGCGCTAACTCTCTGATAGAACGTCGAGATTCTCGTTCTCCTTCGCGATAAATTCATTACACCGAATTCATTATTTCATCTGGTGTCGCGTTTTAGCGGGTGGGACGAAAACCCTTTTTACACATCAACAGTTATCCGCTGAGTTCTCAGCAGCTTACGAGATGAATTGTTGAATATTCCCATCGCGCAATCGCGGTAATAGATGGTTGTCCCGCAAAGCCAGTCGCGGAGGCACCAATTCCAACTTCATCGTCAAAAGTTTCAGGCGCGAAAGAGCGCAAACGATATTCATGCAAAGCGGCTGTTGACGTGTATTCAGGCCCGATTGATCCCATCACCGATCTGCCCCTCAACAAAAGACGTATATGGGTGGAGGACCCCGACTTTTGTTGCGGGTTGGCGTCTTCTGATGCAGGTTCGCGTCGAAAGAAGAAGCCTTCCTTCGATTCAGAGAATTATCTGATGGTTGGATTCGACACGGAATTCAAGACACCAGACGCGCCGGTCGAATGGAAAGATCTGAAGGATGGAAAGGGCAAATACGAAGTCCTTTCCTATCAGCATCACTGCAAGTTGCGTGATGGCCGAGAATGGTCAGGATTGTGCTGCCCTAAGCCTGGTGAACGTATGACGCTGGGCGAATTCATTGTGTTTGCCTTGGGAAGCGGTCGCGATCTCTTAAGGGCCGGCGAGCTTCCAACATCGATTTATCTGGTGGGACATTTCACAAGAGCCGATATTCCGGCATTCGCTGATTTCAAGGACATTACTGAGTTCCTTGCGAATGTCCGCAACACGTTCATCTCTGACGATGCGTATATTCCGGTCGATATTTCGACCGGACCCGCATCGAAGATTGAATTGAAGGTCCGCATCCGCGACACGATCCTGCTGGCTCCCGCACAGTCGAAAAGCCTTGCCGCATTGGGTGAACTGACCGGCCACGAAAAAGTTGTTCTGGACCCTGACCCCACCCGTGAGCGATGGATGAAGCAGAATATGGACATCGTTCGAAGGGACCATTGGGACCTTTTCAAGAAATACGCTCTGACCGATGCGGTCATCTGCGTGAAATTTCTTGAACGTGTACGCGATACCGACAACGCGATCACGGACAGCTCAAAGATTCCTGTGACTTTAACATCTATTGGTGTTGAGCTTTTGCTGAAGAACTGGGGCGATAAGGCCGCGCGTCTAGAACGCCTCGGAAAGGAAGAGGTGATTGAGAAGCGTTGGGACAAAAAGAAGGGCTGGTACACAAAGTTCAAGCGTCAGGTCGATCTGGAGGAAATTCACTGGTCATTAGATTTTGTGACCGGGTGCTACCACGGTGGGCGCAATGAACAATTCTGGTTCGGGCCAGGCTTTGAGGATGTATGGACCGATTACGATCTTTCCAGCGCCTATCCGACCGCAATGTCCACAATCGGGCTTCCCGATTGGAGAAGAATCCGCGTTTCGCACGATGTTGATGAGTTCGCCGCGAGGACACTTGGGTATGCGTGTGTGGATTTCACCTTTCCGGATGACGTGCGATATCCGACATTGCCGGTCCGAACAGCGAATGGCCTGATATTTCCCCTATCTGGCCGCAGCTATTGCTCGTCACCCGAAATTGCGCTCGCGCGAGATTTGGGAGCTAACATTTCCATCAGGCATGGTGTGATAGTACCAACTTTCAACGATGAATTGATCTTCGGCGATTTCATCAAATACTGCCTGGAGCAACGTAAGAAATATCCCAAAAAGTCTTTTGACGCACAGTTCTGGAAGGAGATCAGCAACTCCACTTACGGCAAAACTGCACAGGGCCTTCGTGAAAAGCGTGTCTATGACATGCGCGATCAGGAGAGCAAGCCGCTTCCACCCAGCCGCATAACGAACCCATTCTTTGCTGCTTACATCACTTCGTTCGTCCGAGCTTCGCTCGGCGAGATCATGAACCGGCTGCCCCGATCCGTTAGTGTTTTCAGTTGCACGACCGATGGCTTTCTGACCACGGCAACATCCACTGAGATTGAAGCTGCGCAATCAGGACCGATTTGTGGAATTTTCCGGGACGCGAGACGGCTCCTCACCGGTGACGGCACCGTACTTGAGGTAAAGCATCGCATCAGACAGCCATTGGGATGGAGGACGAGGGGGCAAGCGACCTTGATGCCCGGAACGCCCGATCCCTCAGACTCATCGTTTCATATCGTGCTCGCGAAAAGCGGTATCTATGCCGCGCCGGAACTTGATACGGACGAGTTGGAAAACGACATGATCGTGAACCTGTTCTTTGATCGGAGACCCGAGCAGAAAGTGCGAGTTCCAGCAAAGGCGGGCATTCGGGACATGATCAATTATGACGCCGATCTTGTTGAGAAGAACCTCGAAAAGCATCTGAACATGGAATTCGATTGGAAGCGTCGCCCGTTCGCTGCAGCGGACGGCACTAATGGGCATCTATGTTTCAGCACAATTCCTTGGCACACTGTCAACGAATTCAAGGATATAAAAGATCTATGGGACGATCATCAGAGTGGCGGCTTCGTGTGTTTGAAAAAGTTCACCCAACTCAATGATTTCCTGTCATCGGCCCAAATTCGCCTCCTCACGCCCAAAGGAAAACGTGCATATCTGCGCGTAAAAGGCTCTGTAGGGGCTGACATATCGCGCCTGCGGCTATTGATATGTGCGGCATGGAAGCAGTCGATGGCGGGCCTGACCTATAATCCGAAAGCCATGACCTCGACCAGATTCGCCGAGATATTGACAAGTTGTGGCGTGCCCTGCGCTCGCCATCATGTCGAGCACGGAAAACGTCGCCCGTTCGTGGAGAATTCCTGTCCGCAGACACAGCGCTGCAGGGAAGTTTTGCTGTCGCTAAAAGAGCGCCTTCCTACACTGAGGACCGACCTAATTCTCGCTGAAGCTGCTGCAGATGCTCCGCTCGCGCTCGTTGATGCTGCGCAATGCGCTTTTGTGCGGCGTTGCGTTGATACGAGCATCCCACTGACTCGGAAAACCGAACTCGCAGCCGCGTAAATTTGGTGTTGCCCCTTAGACGGAACCCATTGGACCGTCGGACGGAGGTAACGGTTATGACCCTTCTAAAGCGCGGAAATTCACAGTTTTGGTATGCACAATTTCAGATGGGGGGACGTACCTATGTCCGGTCGACCCGGACGGCCGACAAACGCGTGGCAAAAGAAGTGGAGGCTCGCTTCCGGTCCGAAATCCACGCCAAGACATTTCTAGGACGGAAACAATCCATCTCACTTGCGAAGGCCGTGGAGCGCTTTATCGAATCGAAGCGGCTAACGCCCAACCATAGAAACCTTCTCGCCAACCAGAAAGCCGTGCTGCGCATCATGCGTGGAGAACTGCCAATCGAGGATTTGTCTCCAGACGATGTTGAGCATTTCCGCGAAAGTAGGCTTTCCGAGGGGTGCTCACCCCAAACAATTCAACATGGAATCAACCTCCTGCGTGGTGCGATCAAGTTTGCTAAGCGGCTCGGCTTCGCTTCGCCAGAACTGTCCTTCACGACGGAGAAAATCACGAAACGGCGCACGCGTTACATATCATGGGAGGAGGAGCAGAGGTTGTTGGCTGCCCTCGATCCCTATCGTGAAGGTCGCGGCTTATCCCCAGTGTCGAAGCGCTCAGGCAAGATGTACCGCGCGATGCAAGACAGCTACGATCTTGTCGTGATTCTTCTGGATACGGGCGCTCGTTACAGCGAGATCGCCAATATCGAATGGCAACAAATCGACCTCTCTACACGCACGATCCGCCTATGGCGCTCTAAGGTGCAAAACGAAAGCGTTTTGTTCATGACGGATCGGATATTCGATATTTTCACTAGAAGGGATAAGAACCGCTGCAGCTCCTTTGTCTTTACGAACAAAAAGGGGAGCGCTAGAGGGTATTCCGCCCAAGCCATTCGGAAGGCACTAAACCGGGCTGGTCTTCACGACTGTACTGTTCATACCCTTCGCCACACTCACGCTACGCGCCTCATCCAAAACGGGCTCAATCTCTACGAAGTCCGAGCCGTGCTGGGGCATTCCGACATCAAGACGACGATGCGCTATGCCCATCTGGAGCAGGCGACCGTCACGATGAAAGCCCGCGACGTAATCAACGCTTTGCGCCCGCCAGCAACAGTTACGCCTTCTGTCGGCGAGGACCAGCCAGAAATTCTAACGGATCGGCCTTCAGCGCCTTAGCAAGCTTTTCAAACGTGTCGATAGATACTGCATAAATGGACCTCTCGAGCGCGCTGATATAGGTCCGATCCAAATCAGCCAAATCCGCAAGCTCCTCTTGCGACAATCCCCGATCATTCCGGAGCCGCCGCAAGTTTCTGGCGAACGTATCGCGCATCGACATGGGCGATATGACGCCCGGTTGTCGTGTATTCTTACACGGAGTATACTCTACAATCGTTTATTGGCTGGGGGCATTCAGTGGGAACGGATGAAGAGAATCTACGGGGCTTCTTGAACGAATTGGACAGACCTAAGACACCTCGAACGGTTTGGACCTGGGTTGGCTATTTCGTTTTGTTGATTCTCATCGTTGTGACGTTACCCATTACGTTACCGCTTCTGGCGGCCACAGCGATCACATTCCACCTCAATCCCGATTGGGCAATCCTCGTCGCCGCTTTGGTCATCGTGCCAATAGTAGTGGTTCGGACAATCAGGGGGGCGTTTCGTTTTGCCGTAACCGCAAGGCTTGCGCATGGAGAAAACGCAAACAAATTCATGTTCAAGTTTGCGCTTACGATGCTTCTCGGCTTTGGCATTTTGCTTGGCGGAGGATTCTATCTCATCGACACTTATCTCGCTCCGATGCAGAAGGGCCAGCAGAAGTTGCAGCCAACTGTGGACTGTCCCCATCCGGAATATCCGCTATGTCATGAACCTAAGCCGGGATGATGGTCGCGTTGATCGGCGAGAGCGCTTGTCAGAAGCTTTTGCGCGATGAGTACCCGCCTCAAACCCGTCCGGGCGCAGCAGACGAAGAAGAATCCTTCGGGATTACAAGTCGTCAATTCTGATCAGCGCTTATTCGCCATCGTAACAATGCTTGCGGCGAGTATTGAGGAAATTGCGATTGACGGCCAATCGCCAAGGCTGAGACGTCATGCGCAATTGGCAAGCGCCGGACTCATCTCGCGACTGTCTCGAAGCATTGTGGCCATCGCTGCAATCATTTCCGCAGATCGCTGATCGCTCGTCCCTGAAGCTAACGCTCGATGGATTGAAGCCAGAATGCCGCCACTCAGCTTTTGAAGCTTACCGGCTAGAAACTTTTTTGCTATGTATACAATAGTTTACAGCACCTTCCGACTTGCTGTTATCGGAAATAGCTTTTTTTCACGTTGTTCCAAAATATTAGCGGAGGTTAGCATGTCGCCATTGGTCGACCTCGAGACGTCGGCGAGCAGCTATTACAGTTCCTATTTGGCAACGATCCAATCTCTTCAAGAGAGACGCGACAAAACCAACAATCTGTATCTCATAATGAGTTCCGCACTGTTTGTGGCTGTAGGGTTCATCCTCCAAAATCATCTATTCCCCGAGAAGAAAATGTTGGCACCAACCCTGGTAGCCGCCACAGGCGTCGTGCTCAGCATAGTTTGGGTTACTCATCTTTTGGCTTATCGCGCCATCTTGCGCGCCAAATTTCTGGTCATTGATGAACTCGAGAAATCACAACTCGTCCCGTTGCACGAGTTGGAATACAACGCGTATTCAACTAAGGTACCCTCCATAACTACTGTAGAAATTGGAATCGCGCTTCTCACGGGGTGCGCTCATCTCGCGGCGGCTCTGGCACTGAATTTATGACACTGTCTTTGGCGAACAACATCAGCCGCGCGAACAGCGCTTGCTCACTCCCCGGTGAATACAGCACAGAACGCAGATGTGGATAGTTTTGCGCTAGCAAACATTCCGCTTCTTCGTTCATCAGAATGGCGAAACAGTCTTTTGCTTTCCGCTCCACCGAAATATCGAGCTCTAATCTGGCGTATTTGCGCTCGAAACTTTCTCTTCTGACAAAATAAACTATCGCCGCCGATTCGCGATAAACTTCGAGATGTCTAGCTAACAGATCATATCCGACGCTTTTTGAGTCAGAGATCGAATATTCATAACACCCAACTTTACCCTTCAGCATGAAGTTCCAGCATCGGCGCGCGACAAGGCAGTCGATTTCCGTAAAAGACAACGCTACCGGATAGCGCTTCATACTTTGCTCGTGACGAACCTTATAAGCTGAGTCATCCGCTCAGATATCAAGTTTTGATCTAGAAGATCTTCTACGTCTTTAACCCAAGTATCGGATATACGTAGACAATCGTGCGGTGCCTTAGCAATTACACCTGCTTCCAACATCATAGAGACAAATCGATCAGATGAAATTCCTGCAAACCCCTGATAATAGCTCTTTATATCGATCTCTCGGCGATTCTTTCTGAAGCTTCCATCGTATCGAAAATCTCTAAGGAAACTCTGGACCTGCTTGAGTGCGATCTGCTCACGGCGTTCAGACTTCTGTTGCTGCCTATCAAATATTGCCGCCAACGCTGGATCCAATGTGCAATCTCGAGCGAAATTATCGGCAGAAGCTTCTGTTCGAACTCTCTCACTCAGATTAAAGGCCGTTATGACAGACCTTCGAAAAAGTGTCTGCGCATCGAACCCGCAGCGCACGAAATCATTGTATCCGGCGATGTAGGCCGAAATTAATCTGCAACCATTAAATTGGAATCGAATTGGATATCTGTCTGGATCGATATTCATTATCGTGAAGTACTCGATTTCGCCGGCTTCATTCTGGCCGAAGAAGTTTTTCATATATGCGGTCAGACTTGTGGCGTCGCTTCGCTTCGCGCGAATGAGTATCTGCAGACCGATATTGAATAGTGTAGCGATACAATCTCTGAACATTTGCTCGTCTAGATCGCCACTTCCGTGATGCTTGACGACAGTCTCGCGAAGCGTCTCGAGTTGAAGTGACGCCTCGGATGTTAGATCCGGTACTCGAGAAGAGACCGCTGCCAGCAGGTTGGAGCCCAGCCTACACTCAGGAGACAGAAAATGAATGTCCTCGAATCTAAGATCACGCCGGAGTTGCAGGGCTTGCGTAACAGATAAAGACAAAAAGAATTCGCGTATGAAATCGAATGCAAATCTTACATTACCGCTCGATGCCAAGAGTGGGTGGTTCCTAAAGGTTTTCTCTGTGAGCTGTGTTTGGCGCCGGCTCGTTGCTGTGGCGATTAACTCAGCGAGTTGTTCTTCAGAAATTTCCCCCTGTTTTGTAAGTGCTAGCTCTATAAAGCACTTAAATTGATCGCCAACTCCGAGCGAAACATTAAACTTCGCATTTTCCCGTTTGCAAATGTTGTACACGATGTGATCAACGGGCTGATCCGTAAGCTCGTGCGCGATATCATCAGCGATCTCGGTCACCTTGATCGGTTGAGACCCCTCTTGCTCGACCATGCGAGCGGACAACTCAAGAATGTACGGAAGTAGCCCGTTTTCATATGAAACGTTCAATTCTGATAGCAACCCGCTAACTTGCCTGGCCTTCAGACCGTTGCCACGAAAGCGGGCTTTCACAAATTCTTCGACCTGTTGCTCAGTGAAGGGTTGCACTTCGAGCGTTCTAATTCCAAGCGCGATGGACGAGTCTTCCCAAAACTTATTTCTACAGGTGAAAAGTACCTTTCCGTAGTTCAATCCTCCGAAAAGTCCCGCGATCGAATTGATAAACTCTGCCGCTGTTTTGCCGTGAGGTAGTCTAGGTATCAGTTCATCGAGGCCGTCGATAATTACCGGTATTCTTCCACTATCAAAGGCCCAACGAAACCGTTCTTCTCCCATGTCTGGGAACTGCTGTGTACGAGCGAAAAGCTTGTAGATGGAGTATAAAGAAAAATTTGAGAAAATATCAGGATGGCGAGCGAGTGCCTCAACCAACACATGTGCATCGAGATACACGACGAATCTGTCATTCGATTGAGGAATCGAACCAACAAGTTTTCTCGCCAATGTCGTTTTGCCCACGCCACCGGGGCCTTTGATCGCAAGCGTGTTGTTAGTCGAACTGGTGGTCCATAACCAATTCGTCAGAAATCGCATGCCGTCTTTAATTTCGGTGCCGTCTGTTTCGATAAGAGCTGGCGTTATAAAATGGTTGGTCGTTTGCTCAATTAGAGCGGCCTTTGGGCGCGCGGCCTCTGCTACTTGGCGATAGATAAAATCATCTATGAATTCAACGTCCTCAGTGCCGAAGGCGGCGCGGGTCGCGGAAATAGTAGCGTCGCGGCTTAATTCTAATCCCTTGGGGTTGATCAATATCGATAGATGCGTTCCTTCTACCACCCCTCCGAAGTTCGCCTCGAAGTTTGCTTTCGTGGCGATTAAATCAATGTTTCCATACAGATGGCACACATACGTCTTCGCGCGATAGAGCGGGTTTTCAGAGAGAAAAAGCTGATATCCTACGCGTTCAGAAACAAGACTAACCTCGTCGCTCACCGGAACGCTCGATGGTCCAAAAGTGCTTCTAATTAGATCAAGGATGTGGCTATAGCCTGTCGGCTTTGAATCTTGGCGCAGATCCTCCAACCGTTCATTGATGAGATCTCCGAATGTCTCCGGAGTTAATATTGCTAGCTTTTGGAATCGAACATTTAGCCAGATCGGGAATTTGATTCCGTTTTCACAAGCAATCGGAATAAGGAAGTTCGGACGGGTATTGATGATATTGAAGAGTGCCGTCCGCTCATTCGATTGATCTTTCCATAGATATTCCAAATAAGCGTTTGAAAAGAGAACGACACAGAACGCCGTTCTGTCTGAGAAAATTGCGTCGAGAAGTCGGTCGGGCCGAAATTCTTTACTTTCACTGTAATCTCGATCGGTCGAATAGAGTCGCACGTCGCTTCGAGCGCGTAATTTATTGCAGAGTTCTTTAGATCGACTGTCTATTGGAAAGCCTAAAAGTCCAACACGCAGCATAGCTGGAGCAATCCCCAAACCCATGTATAGGTTATTACTTTTTTCCTCTTCGACAAATGCTATTTACGCATCTTCTCTTGCGCTGTCGGAACTTCGATTGCAAAAGCGTGAAAGCGAATACGGTATAGTAGCAATAATTTCCCAATATTCCTATTACAGAGTCTGCTAAACAACAGGTGTTGTCGCGATCGACGCCTAAACCTTTAGGCCGTCAGCCAACACGACTGAATCAAATCGCGTATGCTGAACTAAGCAATTGCCGAGCTGGTGCGAGTATCAGACATTTTATTTGCTTATCGATCTATGCAACGACGAACAAACACACGTTCATCCGCGAGCTTCAATAGCCAGAAAGGTATCGATATCAGCAAAGCATCCTTCTGCTGCGATCAATAGCCATAAGCCCACAGGTGCGTTTCCTCAGCAGTAGCAGATGTAGATCGCTACCCGTTCTTTTTGGGAAGCTTCCGTTCTACCATTGAACTACGCCCGCGCCGGACGCTCTTAGCATGGGGTGCGGCGCGCGCTCCATATCCCAAAAGAAAGGCTCCCGCGGATATCGGCGCGGAAGCCTCCCAG
>Ga0153956_1002661_pt1 | contig 12662 bp, 12 predicted proteins | sample TSFL040MetaG_FD_104704 | JGI IMG/M metagenome (GOLD analysis project Ga0153956, IMG submission 104704) | Attine ant fungus gardens microbial communities from Florida, USA - TSFL040 MetaG | ecosystem: Host-associated > Fungi > Mycelium > Unclassified | place: USA: Florida, Wekiwa Springs... | reverse complement strand
CGAGCGGGATGGCGATCCCGAATGCCTTGAAGGCGGCCCAGAGGATCCCGATGTTGGCCGCCCAGAATCCGATCGCCCCGACCACCGCCAGTCCGGCGCGGGACGGGTTGGCGACCAGCTTGAGCGCCGTCCGGGTGCCGTCGGCGACCATTGCCGGGACGGTGGAGATCCGAGCCAGGAACTGGACCCCGGAGTGACGGTTCGCGAAATGCCCCATCCGTCGCTCGAAGTCGGTCGGCAGCAACGCCAAGGCTCCGAAGATCAACATCACCAAGAGGGCTATCCCGGCCGGCACGAAAGTCAGCGAGACGGACGTAGAACCGTGGAGGACCCCGGTGCCGAGCAGGATCCCGAACACCACCACGGCAAGCGGGTAGAAGAGATAGTGGAGCACGATGAAGGCGACCATCCTGGTGCCGACGTCCCGACGCTCCATCCCGCCCTGCCGGAGCGCCCAATAGGTGAGCACGACTCCGCCGGCCCCGCCGGCCGAGAACAAAAGCGTCGCCGCGAACCCGGCCATGTTGATCTGGTAGGCCTCGGGCCAGGTGATCGGGAAGGTCTCGCCGCCGACCACGGCCCGGAACAACGCTATGTAAGTGATGAAGGAGAGGATGCAGAAACCGACCGCGACCGCGACGTAGACCGGGTTGGCATCACCGAGCATCCCGATCGCGTCACCGAAGCCGGCCACCTTCGGCAGCAGGAAGTAGATCGCGAGGATCAGCAGGACGATCAGGGCGACCGTCTGGATCGCTCCCTTGGTCGTGAAGACGGGAAGGCCGTCGCCTTCCTCGTCCTCGAGATCCTGCCCGTCCAGCTCTTCGCTCATCCGCCGGCTGCGATCGCTTCCAGTCGTTGGAGCCTGCCGTTGATCATTTCCACGATCGGCCGGGCAAGCGGTTCGCCTTTGCGGGCCAGGAGCACCACCCCGGCCCCGGCCAGCAGGTCGGTCACGTAGTGCTCACCCAGGTATATGAGGGCGAAGCCAAGCGAAAGCGCATAGGCCCAGCCCAGGGTGCCCTCGACCTTGCCGCCGGCGTCGCTCAGCAGGATCGCGGCCATCAGCGCGGTCGCGAAGTGGAGCGACGGCATCGCCGCCCAGGGGTTCGAGCCGAGCGTGCCGAAGATACGGGTCCAGGCCGGGCCCCAGAGCTTCTCCCCATACTCGAGCATGACCCGCTTGACGTGCTCGTCGGCGACCTCCGGGTCGATGTAGTCGTTTTCGGCCGCCCACCAGGGCGGGGCGGTCGGCACGATGAAGTAGAGGGCGCAACCGAGGTCGAAGACCGCCGCCAGCTGACGGGCCGACTCGGGGAACTTCTCCTTGTTCCGCAGGGCGATCCAGAAGATCGCGGCGTAGGGCTGGATGAACCAGAACCAGTGGGTCCAGGCCGCGAACTTGGTCAGGTCGTTGCCGTAGCGCCCCTGGTGCAGCCACTTCTGCAGACGGGCGTTGGGCAGCATCCCCCGGCCGATCTTGCGGTCGAACCGGATCGGATACTTGACGTAGAGACGCTCCCGCAGGCGCTTCGGATTGTCATAGGGAAGTTCGTGGCAGACCGCGAAGGCCCACATCTGGGCGGCGAAGAGCCCGAGGTCGCGGCGGCGTGAGCGCGGCCAGAGCACGGCGATCGCCAGCGGGGCGGAAACCGTCGAGGCGACCGTCACGGCCGTGGGTACCTTCAGTTGGCGCCGGATGTGAGGGACGATCACCGCAGCCGCCAGCGCTCCCACCGCGGCGAGACGAACTGCGGTCCGTTTACTGGACCGCCGGGGCTTGAACGAGGTCGGCAATCGCATCCCGAGCTACAAGCGTATGCGACGGCGCGGCGCGGCCTCCGCTCCTGCGATTAGAATGGCCGTCGTCTTGCTGCCTCGATCCATAAAACCAGTGTCTCTGTTCATCTCTCTCGTCGGCACCATGCTCGGGTTCGCGCTGACAGCGTCGCCGGCGATGGCTCTCTCGCTGAATCCCGACGCCGCTTCACCGGGCGTCAAGGACGGGAATACCCTGCACTGGATCCTTTTTATCGTGATCGTGGTCGTGATCGTCGTGGTCAACCTGGCCATCCTCCGCGCCGCCCGCCCACGGACTCGTCACGTCAAGCCGAGCGAAGGCCGCAGCCTCTCTCAGGTCAAGCTGGCGATCGGGCTCGGTGTCGCCGCCCTCGCGATCTTCGTGGTCGCCACCGTCTTCTCGGACAAGTCGCGCGAGATCCCGGCGGTCAACGCGACACCGGTCGCGGGACAGCTCAAGGGCCAGCCGCTAGAGATCGAGGCGACCGGCTCGCAGTGGCTCTGGCGCTTCAACTATCCGAACGGCGCTTTCTCCTACCGCCGCCTGGTCGTGCCGGCTGGGGTCACCGTCCAGCTCGACCTCGTCTCGACTGACGTGGTCCACGGCTGGAACGTCCCCGAACTGACCGGAAAGGCTCAGGCCGTTCCGGGCAAGACCAACTACGTCTACTTCCGTGCCGACGACCCCGGCACCTACACGAGCCGCTCCTCGGTCTTCTCGGGCCAGGGCTACGACACCATGGAGATCGAAGTCCAGGTCGTCTCCCCCGACGAGTACGAGGCGGCGATCGAACGACTGAAGACCGACATCCAGACCGCACAGGACAAGGTCGAAGCCGAGTTCGCCGAATCCAAGAGAAAGACTGAAATCGGCGCCGCCGCGGGCAAGAAGATGGAAGCCGAAATCAACAAAGACCAGATCGAAAGCGCTGACTCCGAATGAGCCGCACCACCAGCTACCCCCAGACGATGCCGCCGACCCGCCCCGAGGTCTCCTCGGCCGGACCCAAGGCCCGGCCGGCCCGCTGGATCGAGCTCTCGACCAGCGCTGATCACAAGGACATCAGCCGCGTTCTGATGGGCGCCGCCTTCGGCTCCGTGTTCCTCGCAGCCCTTCAGCTCCTGCTGATGCGAGTCCAGCTCGCCGTCCCCGAGAACGTCTTCCTCAAGGGCGTCACCTTCGATCGCCTGCTATCGCTCTACGGCGAGACCTCGATCTTCCTGGTCGCCCTCCCCCTGATCATCGGCCTCCTCTACTACGTGGTGCCCCTTCAGATCGGCAGCCGTGGCACCGCGATCCCGCGGATCGGGCAGATCGGCCTCTGGCTCTTCATCTTCGGCGGCATCCTGCTCTACGGTTCGCTGCTGTTCACGCCGCCGGAAGCCGGCATCAACCCGCTTCCCCCCTTCTCCGACGCCACCTTCACCCCGAACAACGGCGTCGACGTGTGGATCGGATCGACCGGGATGATCACCCTTGGTCTGTTGATGATCTCGATCGACCTGCTCACCACCCTGCACACGCTTCGCGCTCCCGGCATGGCCTGGCGTCGCGCTCCGCTCTTCACCTGGGCCGGAGCCATCGTGACCTGGCTGTTCGCCGTCATCGGCCCGATCTTCCTCGCCGCGATCACCATGCTGCTGATCGACCGGATCTACAACGGCGGCTTCTTCTCCGGCGACGAGGGCGGCTCGCCCATCCTCTGGCAGCACTTCAGCTACATCTTCTTCACCGGGGTCTACATGGCCATCGCGGTGTCGATCCTCGCCGCGATCGGCGAGATCGTCGAGACCTTCACCGGTCGTGAGCTGCCGCGCAAAGCGACCACCCGGGCCTTCCTCGCGATCGCCATCGTCGGCACTCTGGCCTGGACCCAGAACATGATGACCGCACCGATCGGAAGCGGTTGGAAGTACTTCGGCATGCTGGCCTCGCTGGCCCTGATCGTGCCCTTCGGCCTGATCTTCTACAACCTGATCTCGACCGTCAGCTCGAGTGACTTCCACATGCGGGCACCCCTGCGCTTCGCCCTGGGTGCTCTCTCGCTGGCCTCGATCGGCCTCGCTGCCGAGATCGCACAGTCGACCATCGCGGTCGCCACCCAGCTCTCCGAGACCTACGATGCCTGGGCTGCGACCCAGTTCACCCTGGTCGGTTTCGTTCTGTTCGGTGGCTTCGCGGCCGTCACTTACTGGTACCCGAAGATCACCGGGCATCAGATCAACGAGGACCGGGCCGCCAAGTCGTTCGGCCTGATGTTCGTCGGCGCCCTGGTCGCCACCCTCCCGCTCTTCCTCGCCGGCGTCTCCGGTCAGGTCACCGACTCGTACCGCTACTTCGCCTACGAAGACCTCACCGTCTACAACGTGATCGCCGCGGTCGGCACCCTGATGCTCTTCGTCGGCATCATCCTGGCGGTCGGCAATCTGATCAAGAGCCGGACCGAAGAACCGGTGGCGACCCCGGACCCGTACCGAGCCAACTCGCTCGAGTGGCTGGCTCTCTCGCCGCCCCCAGCCCACAACTTCGACGTCCTGCCGGACGTCCGCAGCACCCGCCCCATGCGCGACGTCCGCGAGGCGATCAATCGCCGCGACGCCGTCGACGCTGAGGCCGAGGTCACCGCTCAGCCGGTAGCCTGAATGCCATGACCTCCGGTGCCGACGCGCCTTCGGTGCGCACTCGGCAGGCCGCTCAGCCCGCGCAGTCCGGCCTGCAGCTTGATGTGATCCCGCTCGTGCGGGACTACATCGCGCTGACCAAACCGCGGATCATCAGCCTCCTGCTGCTGACCACGGTAGCGACGATGTTCGTCGCCGACCCCTCCGGCCCGGCCCTCTCCACCATCCTCTGGACCATGCTTGGCGGGTACCTGGCAGCGGGCGGTGCCGGAGCGATCAACCACTACATCGACCGCAACCGGGACTCCCAGAACCGGCGGACCAGCAACCGCCCACTCGCCGACGGCCGGATCAAGCCGATCAACGGCCTGATCTTCGGCATCGCCCTCGGTGCGATCGCCTTCTTCCAGCTCTGGTTCACCGTCAACCTGCTGTCGGCGGCTCTCGCCATGGTTGGGCTCTTCGGTTACGTCTTCCTCTACACCCTCTGGCTCAAGCCGCTCACGCCCCAGAACATCGTGATCGGCGGCAGCGCCGGCGCCGTTCCGCCCCTGGTCGGCTGGGCCGCCGCCTCCGGCAGCCTTTCCTGGGACGCGATGTGGCCCTTCATGATCATCTTCTTCTGGACTCCGCCCCATTTCTGGGCCCTCTCGCTGATGATCAAGGACGACTACGCCAAGACCGGCGTACCGATGCTGCCCGTGGTCAAGGGAGAAGCCGCCACCCGCCAGGCGATCCTGATCTACACGATCTTCATGGTCGCCTTCACCGTCGGCCCTTACTGCACCGGCCTGCTCGGCCCGCTTTACCTGGCCGCGTCGATCGTGCTCGGACTGGTCTACGTCGGTTTCTCCTTCGCCCTATGGCGCAACCCCAGCCCAAAGCTGACCCTCCAGGCCTACCTCTACTCCCTCGCCTACCTGGCCCTCCTCTTCATCAGCATGGCCGTCGCGGCCGTAGCCGCGGCTTAGAGCCCTGCCAGCCGGCGAGCTTCGCTCCGGCTCCACAGGGTGGCGATACCAGTCGGGTGAAGCAGGTTCACCACAAGATCCCGGCCAAACGTGCTTCACCACCCGGAACCACGGTTCAACCACCGGCTGAGGTCGTGACCTCCCGTATTCCTGATAAAAATAGGCTCACAATGGACCGCAATACCTCCAAGAAGAACTTCTCGACCGGCCTGCTTCTCGGCGGCTTTTCCGCTGCGATCTTCGCCCTCACCTTTGTTTTCTCGGTCCTCTACATCGCCAACTAGGAACCCGAGATGAGCCAGATCACCAAGCCCACCGAAACGATCCAGCTTCCCGCTCCCTCGTGGGCTCCTGCAGTCTTCGCCCTGGGCGTGCTCGGCCTGATCGCCGGCACCTTCGCCAACGACTTCATGTTCCCGGCCTGGTGCTACGCCTTCGTCGGCTTCTTCTTCTGCCTCTTCTCCCTGCGCAGCATGATCAAGAAGGGCCGCCGCGCCTTCTACTCCCTGCCCCGCGAGCAGGAGGGCATCCGGGCCGAGCTGCCCGAGGAGAGCTTCACCGCCCCCACCGCGGAGTGAGCTCCTCTCAAACTGTCAAAAAGGCCCTCCGGGGCCTTTTTTGTTGCATCTGTCGCCAGTGACGTCAGTGGTTACGCCATGTGGCCGGGCCCACAGCTGCTCCAACCAGTAAGACGAAGCCGTTCCAGCAAGACGGAGCCGTTCGATTCAAAGGCGGTGCCGCAGGTCTGCGACCGTTTCGGTACTAAACCTGCGGCACCATCATTCAGCCTTTGCTTGTCTAAACGGGTTGGCTCGTGGTCGATCCGGCCTGGCTGGAGGTGGCTCCGTCCGAGGTCCAGACCCGCATGATGTCGCGCATCGACAGAACCCCGATCAGCTCACCTTCTCGGTAGACAGTGAGGTGGCGGATGCCGCGCTTCGACATCTCTGTCGCGGCCCGCTCGAGGCTCCATTCCGGTGAGGCGGTGATCACTTTCTCGCTCATGTGGTCGCCGACCTTCTCTACGTCGGGATCGAGCCCGTCGCCGATCGCCTTGAGCACGTCCCGCTCGGTCAGGATCTGTGGAACCGGCCACTCCTCTTGCTCGACGATCGCCGCTCCGACGGATCGGCTGCTCATCATCCGTGCGGCTTCGCGCAGGGTGTGGCCCGGCCCGACTCGAAGTACAACTTCCGACATCCCGACACTGACTCGCATCCGAACCCTTTCAGGAGTTTGTGACTATAGTTGCCAGCTTAGCTGATTGTGCGACTTGTCTCAAATAACGAAGAGGCGTCGGTGCCGCCGCGATATATAGAATGGCCGGGCTTCACCTACCGCCATGAAGATGAACAAGATCTCGATCCAGCTGCCCGTCCTCCTCGCCTCCGTCGCCATCTTCGGCGCGATCGTCGCCGGTTGCGGCACGTCATCGTCCGCCCCGGTGGAGCACACCGCCCAGGACCGGGGCTTCCAGCTTTTCCGCACCAACTGCGGCACCTGCCACACGCTCGCCGCCGCCGCGGCTTCCGGCACCCAGGGACCGAACCTCGACGACGCCTTCTCGGCTGCCCGTGACGCGGGCATGGACTCGGACACCATCAAGGGCATCGTCCGGGCACAGGTCGAGCGCCCCCAGAAGGTCGCCGGCAACTACCCGGGCGTGACCATGCCCCCCAACATCCTCAAGGGCAACGATCTCGAAGACGTCGCCGCCTACGTCGCCACCGTCGCCGGCGTCCACGGCGTCAAGCCGCCCACCTTCCCCGGTGAAGGTCCCGGCGCCCAGGTCTTCGGCCTCAACGGCTGCGGCAGCTGCCACACGATGGCCGCCGCCGAATCCGCCGGCACCCTTGGCCCCAACCTCGACGAGGTCATCCCGGGCATGAGCACCGCCGAGATCAAGGAGTCCATCGTGGATCCGGGCGCCAAGATCGCCGCCGGCTACCCCGACGCGATGCCCACGAACTTCGGTCAGTCGATCAGCCCACAGCAGCTCAACCAGCTGATCGAGTTCCTGAAGCAGTCGGCTGCGGCCGATGCCAAGGGCTGATTCAAGCGCCGGCTTCCTGAACCGGGTTCGTAATTTCAGAATCTCACCTGAGCGCTATCAGGTCGTAACCCTGGTCGCGCTGATCGCGCTGGTCACCATCGTCTTCACCGGGGCCGCGGTGCGTCTGACCGCCTCCGGTCTGGGTTGCCCCGACTGGCCCAAGTGCTACGACCAGTACGTGGCTCCGGCCCAGATCAACGCCTGGATCGAGTACGGGAACAGGCTCGTCACGGGCCTCGTCTCCATCGCCGTGATCGCGGCCGCGCTCCTTGCCTTCTTCCGCCGCCCCTACCGCTGGCACCTCGCCTTCTTCGGGATCCTGCTCCCGCTGGGCGTGGTCGGGCAGGCGATCCTCGGCGCCTTCGTCGTCTACTACCACCTGCCTCCGGAGCTCGTGATCTTCCATTTCATCCTCTCGATGATCCTGGTCGATGCCGCCTTCGCGCTCTACTGGTGCTCGCGCTACGAGCCCGGCGAGCGACGGTATTCGAGCGACTGGCTGGGAACCTGGGCGGTCAGGGCGATCATCCCCTTCGGCCAGCTGACGGTCTTCCTCGGCACGATCACGACCGGGTCGGGGCCGCACCCGGGCGACCACGACAAGGAGCTGGTCCACCGCTTCGACTTCAAGGGGCACGACACGCTCGAATGGATCGTCCAGCGCCACGCCGCCGCCGCCGTGCTCTTCGCGCTCGTCGTGCTCGCCGTCATATTCATCGTGCGCCGCCGCGGCGGCGACGGGCGGGCGTCGAAGCCGCTGCTCGTCACCTTCGGGCTGATCTGCCTGCAGATCGCGATCGGCGTCACCCAGTGGCTGCTCCACCTGCCTGCCGCGATGGTCTGGGTCCACGTGGTCGTCGCGACCCTGCTCTGGCTCTCCGTGCTCTGGTCGGTCGCGACCGCCGGGCAGCTCGTCCCCGGCAGCAAGGGCGCCCTCAGGCGCACTCCCGAGACCGCTGCGTGAGGTCCTAAAAGTCTGTGATTATCACTGACTTTTCGGATCTCGTCAGCCTAAGCGGTCAGTTCGGCGGCGGCTTCGGCCAAGGCCTTGGTGTGTGCGTCGACATCGGCTTCGGAGGTGGCCGGACACATCAGCGCCATCATGTGGAAGGGCGTCATCAGGATGCCGCGGTTGAGCATGTAGAGGTGGAGCAGGGCATCCAAATCGGCGTCGAAGGCGTCGGCCGCCTCCTGGCCTGACTTCGGCCGCCTGGCCCCCAACATGTATTCCGCCCGGCAGCCGAGTCGTGTGACCGTCCAAGCCAGGCCGGCCCCGTCGATCACCGACTGGACGCCTTGCTCGAACCGCTCGCCCATCGCGATCATGTGGTCGAACGCCTCGTCGGTGAGCACCTCGGTCAGGGTTGCCCGGGCGGCCGCCATCGAGAGGGCGTTTCCGGCCAGCGTGCCGCCGACGCCACCGACGTCGGCGGCCTCCCAGACCGTCTTCTCGAGCACCCGCTCGGCCATCTCGTCGGTCATGCCGTAGGCGCCGGTCGGGATGCCGCCGGCGATCGGCTTGCCGATCGTGATCAGGTCGGGATCGAGCCCGTAGGCGGCCGTGTAGCCGCCGGGGCCACAGCAGAAGGTGTGGGTCTCGTCGTTGATCAGCAGCGTGCCATGCTCACGGGTAAGCCTCCGGACGGCCTCCAGATACCCCTCCGCCGGCAGCACTATCCCGATGTTGGTCAGAGCCGGCTCCATGAGCACGCAGGCGACGTCACCTTGCGCCAGCTCCCGCTCCAGCCCTTCGAGGTCATTGAACTCGACGACTCGGGTGGTCTCCCCGATCGGCACCGGCGGGCCGATGTTGCCGACCCGGTAGGCGGGCCCGCCGTCGACCAGGCGGGCCACGGTCTCGTCGACCGAACCGTGGTAGCAGTGGTTGAAGACCAGCACCTTGCCGCGGCCGGTCACTTCTCGGCAGAGCCTGATCGAGAAGCGGTTGGCGTCACTCGCCGAAAGCGAGAACTGCCAGTGGGCCAGGCCGAAGCGCCGCATCATCTCGCGGCCGAGCGGCAGCGCATCCTCGCTGGGCAACATGGTGGTGATCCCGCAGGCGAGCCGCCTGGTGGCGGCGGCGACCGTGGGGTCGGGCGAGTGCCCGGTCATCGCACCGGTGTCGCCGAGGCAGAAGTCGATCATCCGGTTGCCGTCGACATCGGTCAGCCGATTGCCCTTGGCCTCATCGAAGAAGACGGGGAAGGAGCCCGGCCAACGGGTCATCCAGTTCATCGGCACGCCGTAGAGGAGAGCCTCCCCGGCCTGTTCGTGGATCTCCCGGGACCGGGAGTGCGAGGCATCGAAGGCCTCCAACTCGCGCGACATCAGGTCCGATACCCGATCGCGCGAAACTGGCTGAAAAGCCGATGAACTGGGCATTTGAAGCGTCTTCCTCTCTCCGGATTCCAGGGACTGCACTTGACAGGTTAGCCATATTCTGTTGTTTTGTGGAATGATCCAACAAAGTTCAGAGAAGAAGTGAACCCAAGGAGAACCCCCTCAATGACCCCCGTCTCACCCGTCATCACCGGAATCGCCGCCCGCGAAGTGCTCGACTGCCGCGGCCTTCCCACCCTCCAGGTCGACCTCGAGCTCGACGAGGTGATCTCGGCCACCGCGGACGTCCCCTCCGGCCGTTCGACCGGCGCCAACGAGGCCTTCGAGCTCCGTGACGGCGGCAGCCGCTTCGGCGGCTTCGGCATGCTCAAGGCGGCGGAGAACGTGACCGGCGAGATCGCCGAGGCTCTGCTCGGCCAGCCCCTGGTCGACCAGCGCACACTCGACAGGACCCTGATCGAGCTGGACGGCACCGAGGACAAGAGCCGGCTCGGCGCCAACGCGATCCTGGGCGTCTCGCTCGCCGCCGCGCGGGCCCAGGCGGATGCCCACGGCCTTCCTCTCTACCGCTCTATCAGCTCGAACGCGCACATCCTGCCCGTGCCGCTGGTCAACCTGATCAACGGCGGCAAGCACGCCTCCAACGACCTCGACTTCCAGGAGTTCATCGTGATCCCGGTCGGGGCCGGCTCGATCCTCGAAGCTCTCCAGATCTCGACCGAGGTCAACCTCGCCCTGGCCGAGATCCTGCTCGACCGCTATGGCAAGCCGGCCCTGAACACGGGGGACGAAGGCGGATACGCCCCGGCGATCAGCGATCCCCGCGAGGCCCTGGCACTGCTCCACGAGGCGGTCGACGCTGCCGGCCACAAGGGGCGCTTCCGCTACGGGCTCGACTGCGCCTCCAGCCACTACTACGACGACGCGGCCGGCACCTACCTGGTGGCCGGCGAGAAGCGCGACCGCGACGGCATGATCGCGCTGTACAAGGAGCTGATCGCCGACTTCGACGTGGTCACGATCGAGGACCCGCTGAACGAGGAGGACTTCGAGGGCTTCGCCCAGATCACCGAGGAGACCGGGATCCAGATCGTCGGCGACGACCTCTTCACGACCAACCCGGCCCGTCTAGCCCGCGGTCTCGAGACCGGCTCGGCCAACTCCCTGCTCTGGAAGTTCAACCAGATCGGCACCCTCTCCGAAGCGCTCGACGCGGCCGAGATGGCCCACAAGGCGGGATACACGGTCGTCGTCTCGGAGAGGTCCGGCGAGACCGAGGACCCGATCATCGCCGACCTCGCTGTTGCCCTCGGCGCGGGCCAGATCAAGACCGGTGCCCCGGTCCGCGGTGAACGCACCGCCAAGTACAACCGGCTGATCCGGATCAGCGAGGAACTGGGCGAGAACGCGACCTACCCGGGAGACGTCTTCGGCTCCTGAGCCAAGCGAATCCCTTGGTCGGGATTGCTCGATTGTGGAAAAATCCCACACTATGACAGAAAATCTTCCTGACATAGGAGTTCGCGTCTCCCCCGTCTCGACCGTCGAAGCGGCCGCAAATGCGCTTCGGGAGCTCATCCTCGACGGCAATCTCGAGCCGGGCGCGAGACTGAGAGAACACGATTTCGCCGAGCGGCTGGGCATCGCCAGACACTCGTTCCGGGCGGCGACCCAGATCCTGATCGGCGAAGGCCTGCTCAAGCGCGAGCCTCATCGCGGCGTCGAAGTGGCGGTCCTCGCCGCCGACGACGTGGCTGACATCTTCAAGCTCCGCGAAGCCCTGGAGATCGAAGCGGTGCGGATCGTCACCGAAGCGAAAGTCGTGCCGGCGGAGGCCCAGCGGGCGGTGACCGAGATGTCGGCGCTCTCCGAGGACGCCCCGTGGCGGGAGGTCGTCTGGCCCGATCAGAGATTCCACCGCGCGATCATCGACGCGACCAGCAGCCCCCGGCTCTCCCGGGCCTATCAGGGGCTCCAGTCCGAGATCGTCCTCTGCCTGGCCCAGCTGCGCCCCGTCTACGATGCCCCGGCGGAGGTCGCCGCCGAGCACGAGGAACTGCTCGAGCCGATCGTCGCCGGCGACGTCGCCCGAGCCGAGAAGCTGTTCCGCGCCCATCTCGCCGAGGCCGCGAAGAACCTGATCGGGCTCCACGGCGAGCGCAGCCAAGAAGCGGAATCAGGTGCCTGATGGCAAGAGCCGCGCGAAACACCGGGGCGTCGATCCGAAACCTGGGTCAGCTCTGCACACGCGGCCTCACCGGCCTGCGCCGTGACGCCCTCGAGATCGCGCAGGTCGGGCTGGCCGCCTGCGACGGCGGCACGGCCACCCGCGAGGCGGTCAGCCTGACCCCGGACGGAGTGATGATCGACGGCATCGAGCACCGGCTCGGATCGGATCAGAAGCTCTACGTCCTCGGGGCCGGCAAGGCAACCCTGCCGATCGCCGAAGCGCTCGAGGACGTCCTCGGTGACCGGATCGACGGCGGGGTGGTGATCCTGCGCCGCGGCGAGACCGCAGACCTCCGCCACATCGATTCCTACATCGCCGACCACCCGCTCCCGACCAGGGAGTCGGTCGAAGGCGCCCTCCGCCTCGAAGAGCTGGCCGTACAGGCCGGGGAGGGCGACCTCGTGATCGCCTGCTTCACCGGGGGCAGCTCCGCCCTCGCATCGCTTCCGCCGAGTGGCGTGACCTTCGAGGACAAGCGCTTCCTGCACGAGCTCCTGCTCGGGACCGGCATGCCGATCTCGGACGTGAACACGGTGCGCAAGCACGTGTCCACCGTCAAGGGAGGCCGCCTCGCAGCGGACATGGCCCCGGCCCGGATCGTCAATCTCACGATCTCGGACGTCGCCGGCGACGTCCACGACCTGGT
>Ga0153956_1002660_pt1 | contig 12666 bp, 12 predicted proteins | sample TSFL040MetaG_FD_104704 | JGI IMG/M metagenome (GOLD analysis project Ga0153956, IMG submission 104704) | Attine ant fungus gardens microbial communities from Florida, USA - TSFL040 MetaG | ecosystem: Host-associated > Fungi > Mycelium > Unclassified | place: USA: Florida, Wekiwa Springs... | reverse complement strand
GCATCGCGGTTGGCGGTCATCGCCCGGACCAGCGAGGCGTACCCGGCGCGCCCCTCGCGCAGGAACATGTAGTACTGGGCGAGCACGAAGGAGGCGCTGGCGGAGAAGTTGAGGGTGAAGGTCGCGTCCTTCTCCCCCAGGTAGTCCTCGTAGAAGACGATGTCGTCGGGGAGCTGGTCTTCGTCGCGGAAGACCAGCCAGCCGACCCCTGGGTAGACGAGCCCGAACTTGTGCCCCGACGTGTTGATCGACTTCACCGACTCGAGCCGGAAGTCCCACTCGAAGTCCGGGTGGGAGAAGGGGAAGACGAACCCGCCGCTGGCGGCGTCGATGTGCATCGGCACCTCCAGGCCCTTGCCCTTCAGCTCGGTCAGGTGCCGGTCGAGGCCGATCACGTCGTCGCACTCGCCGGTGAAGGTGGTGCCGACGACGCCGACGACGCCGATCGTGTTCTCGTCGATCCGCGGCCCCAGCTCCTCCGGGCCGACCGTGGTCTTGCCCTTCGGCACGTCGACCTTGCGCGGCTCGACGTCGAAGTAGCGGCAGAACTTGTCCCAGACCACGTGCACGTCGCCGCCGTAGACGAGGTTCGGCTCGGCGTCGGACTTGCCTTCGGCCTTGCGACGGTTCTTCCAGCGCCACTTCATCGCCAGCGCGCCGAGCATCACCGCCTCCGAGGAGCCGACGCAGGCCGTGCCCGGGGCCTCCGGCTCGCCCGGCCCGTTGAAGAGGTTGTGGATCATCCGCACGCAGCGCTTCGAGATCTCCGCCGTGCGCGGGTACTCGGCGTGGTCGATGTAGTTGCGGTGGAGGTTCTCGGTGATCACCTCGCGCGCCTCCGGCTCCATGTAAGTGGTGACGAAGGTCGCCAGGTTCTTGTTCGGATCCCCGTCGAGCATCATCTCGGTTTCGAGCATCGTCTTGGCGGCGTGCGCCGCGACGCCTTCCTCGGGGAACCTGCGGGCCTCTGCCGGCCTGGTGAAGTACGTCTCGGCGAGCGTCCTCCGGACCTGCTCTCGCGCGTCGGTCACTGTCTGTTCCTTTCGTCGTCGTTGAGTGTCATGCAAGATCCTCGGCCGCCTCGGGGTCGCCTTCGCCCGGCCGTTCGCGCAGCGCCTGCGGCAGGACCACGGCCGAGGCGACGAAGAAGCCGAGCGCGCCGATGAAGGTCCCCCAGCTCGCGAGCGTGGCGTCCTGGAGCCCGCCGCCGGGCAGGATCACGGCGCCGACCGCCGAGACGCCGAAGGCGATGCAGCCGATCATGTTCACCCAGCTGCTGGTCCATTCGACGTCGCGCGGCCCCCAGAGCGATTCCGAGCGCACCAGGACCAGGAGGACGAAGCAGGCGCTGATCAGGAAGGCCACCGAGCCCTGGGCGTCCGGCGCCCAGACCAGGTGCTTCTCGTCCAGCACGGTGTCCACCCGCAGCGCCGCGCCGGTGCTGACGTTGAACAGCAAGGTGCCGAAGAACTGGGTCGAGGCGGCCAGCCAGACGGCGCGCAGGGCGCCGCGCTCGTTGCGGATCGAGCCGGCCAGCACCAACTGGACGAAGGCGGCCGAGGTGAAGAACCAGGAGCCGATGAAGAAGAGCAGGTTGTCGGTTTCACTGCTCATCTGTTCCGACAGCCACGGCGAGGAGCCGAGCGCGAAGAAGGTCGAGCCGATCATGAAGCCGATGCACTGCAGCTTCAGGGTCGGCTGGATGCTGACGAGCCGCCGCTGCACCTGGGACTACACCTCGATCGACGGGTAGAGCCGCTCCATCGTGTAGCGACGATTGCGCCAGGCGGAGAGCGCGGTGAGGGAGATCGTCCCGATGACGACCCCGACCAGCACCGCGATCGCGATCCAGAGGCGCGAGTCGACGTGGCCGGTGACGGTGAGCTGGCGCAGGCCGTTCACCGTGTAGGTCATCGGGTCGAGCGGGTGGAGCACCTGGAACGGGCCCGCCGTGGTCGGGACCGGGTAGATGCCACCGGCGGAGATCAGCGAGAGCATCAGGAAGGCGAGGGTGACGACGCGGCCGATCGCGATGTCGAAGATCGCGTTGAAGCACTGGATGATCGACAGGAAGGACGCCGACATCAGGATCATGAAGGCCCACATCCCGGCCGCGTGGCTCGCTTCCAGGCCCAGCGCGAGGGTCACCACGAGGAAGAGGACGGTCGCCTGCAGGGCGCCGACCAGGAGCGCCGGGACGTAGGTGGCGAGCGCGGTGCGGAAGGGATTCAGCCCGGAGACCACCGCCCGCGACTGGAGCGGCGTCAGCAGCATCCAGACCAGGATGCCGCCGACGAACAGCGCCAGCGAGCAGAAGAAGGGCGCGAAGCCGGTGCCGAAGGTGGGCGCTTCGTTATCGATTTCCTGGAACAGGGAGACCGGCGTCGACAGCGTGTCGGCGGCCTTGTCGCGTTGTTCTTCGCTCCAGCCGGGGACCTTTTCGAGGCCTTCCTGGAGGCCCGAGTGCAGTTCGTTGGCCCCCTTGAGCAGTTTCTTGTTGCCCGCGTTGAGTTCGTTGGTGCCCTTGACCAGCTTGCCGCTGCCGCCCTTCAGCTTCGTCATCCCGGCGCTCAGTTCTTCGGCGCCGCTGTTGAGTTCGTGGAGCCCGGCGCGCAGTTTCTTGACTTCGGCGGAGATCGCGTCGTCGATTTCGCCCAACTGCTGTTGCAGGTTGCCGGAGTCGCTGACCTTCAGCTGCTGCTCCAGCTGATCCAGCCCGGCCGACACTTTGACCAGCTGTTTCTCCGCTTCTTTGGTCTGCTTGCGGAAGTCGGCGTTCGCCTGGGCGAGCTGGGCACCGACCGCCTGGGCGGCGGGGTCCTCACTGGCCTTCAGGGAGTCCACGGCCTGGTTGGTCGCGGCGGCCAGCGGGCTGTCCTGGAGCGCGACGACCACCGGCGCCACCGCTTCCACCTGCCGCGCCAGTTCGGAGGCGCGGCCGTTGAGGTGCTTCAGCTGGCTGCTGCCGAGACCGCGCAACGCCGGGGTGATCATCCCGTCGAGTTTCGACTGCAGTTCGCCGGTGCCGGCCGCCAGCTTGACGCTGCCTTCCTGCGCTTTGCCGATCCCGCCGGCGAGTTCCTTGGAGCCGGAGGCGAGCTTGCCGCTCCCCTGCTTCGCCTTGCCGAGGCCGCCCGCAAGCTTGCCCGCGCCGGCCACCGCCTTTTCGAGTTCGGTGCCGGAGTCCTGGACGGATACCAGCACCTGGTTGACCGCCTTGCCGCCGATCGTCTTGTTGACCTGGTTGATCACCTGCTCGGAGGCGTCTTCGCCGATGATCGTCGCCAGGTAGCTGTTGCTGTCGTTGAAGGTGAACTGCAGCTTGGCCTTCTCCGGCGAGGAGCCTTCGGCCGAGGCGATCGCTTCGCTGAAGTTCTCCGGGATCGTGACGACGTAGTAGATGGAGCCGCTGGCGAGGTCGGCGGCGGCTTCGCCGGCCGACATCTGGGTGAGGTCGAGTTCGCCCGATTCGATCAGCGATTCCGTCACTTCCTTGCCGGCTTCCAGCGGCTTGCCTTTGAGCGCCGCCCCTTGGTCCAGGTTGACGATCGCCGCCGGGATGTCGTCGACTTTCGAGAACGGGTTCCAGAAGGCCCAGAGGTACATCGCACCGTAGAGCAGCGGCATCAGGATGATCGTGCCGATCGCCAGCCGCGGCAGCTTGCCGCGGAAGTAGCGCTTGTTGTCGCTGCCGAGGGAGAGGCCGGCGATCATCTCGGGCCGCCCTCCCGGGACTCCTGGGCGGCGATCTGACCGGCGACCGCGCTGCGCTGCTCGAACTCGAGCAGCCCGGGGACCTCGACGTGCTTGATCCCGCCGAACCCGTACTCGCCGCGGTTCACGTCGGCGCTCACCACCGACTGCGCCTGGCCGAGCTTCAGCAGCGTCGCGACCATCTGGTCGCGTTGCTCGTTGTCGGCGATCTCGTCGAGCCGGCCGACGACCAGCAGCGGCGGCCGGCGGGTGTTGGCGATCGCGATCCGCACCAGCATCTGCTGGATCACCGGCAGGTCGGCGATGAAGGCGTCGAGCGGCGGCAGCGGCTGGTCCTCGAAGAGGTAGCCGCACATCTCCGCGACCTGGGTCGTCGTCGCCTGCGGCACCCAACGGTACCAGGGCGACTCCCAGCGCAGCTGCTCGGTGACCAGGTCCTGGATCGTCACCGAGGGCGGGACGCCATCCAGCTTGTCGAAGCAGGCGATCGCCGATTCGGCGAAGGTGGCACGCGGTTCGTTGCGCCGGCCGAGCACGGTGAGGTCGCCGCCGCTGAGCTTCATCCGCCCGCAGAGCGCCATCAGCAGGGCGGTGCGGGCGGCCCCCTGCGGGGCGACGAGGAGGTTCACCCCGCCGACCTCGAGGTCGAGGTCGAGCGGTCCGAAGACCCGTCCCCACTGACCCATCAGCTCGATCCGTCGGGCAGACACCAAGGCCGGAGGCTCAGCCTGGGACGGGACAGGTGGGTAGGCAGGTTGGGACGGGCCGTTCGGTGGAGGAGTGGTCGACAATTTCAGCGAGGGCAGCTTGAATAAGGGACGAGCGGGCTCGTGGAAGACCGAGAGCGAGGGTACGATCCCGAACCGTCGCGACCGCAGCAAAGTATCAAAGCGTAGAGCCCGGGAATCCGCCGATAGGCCCGGTTGCTTGATAGCGTCTGCGTCCATTTCGGCGCGAGGGCACGTGTTCATTCTCCCTCTCTCGAACCCACTCCAACCCGTCGACGAAAGGGATTACAAAAATGTGCACGAGGGCGCTCTGGCCTGACGCGAACGGCTCCGTTCTCGTCGGCAGGAACATGGACTTCCACGAAGACCTGATGACCAACCTGTGGAAGCTGCCGCGCGGCATCGAGCGCAGCTCCGGCCCGGGCGGGCTCACCTGGAAGGCCCGCTACGGCAGCCTCGTCGCCGGCTGCTTCGACATGATGTCGGCCGACGGCATCAACGAGGCCGGGCTCGCCGGGCACATCCTCTGGCTGGCCGAGTCCGATTACGGCACCTTCGACGATTCCCGCCCTGGCCTGCCCCTCTCGCTCTGGCTGCAGTACTTCCTCGACAACTTCGACACCGTCGCCGCCGCTGCCGAGTGGGTCGAGCAGACCAAGGTGCAACTGATCCCGATCGACAACCCGATGACCGGCACGCCGCCGACCATCCACCTGGCGCTCGACGACGCCACCGGCGACTCGGCGATCATCGAGTACATCGACGGCGAGCCGAAGGTGTGGCACAGCCGCGACTACCGGGTGATGACCAACTCCCCCACCTTCGACAAGCAGCTCGAGGGGCTGAAGGAGTTCGAGGGCTTCGGCGGCGAGAAGCCGCTGCCGGGCACCAACGACGCCCGCGACCGCTTCGCCCGCGCCGCCCACTACGTCCGGAGCCTGCCTGAGCCCAAGTCGGAGGTTGAGGCGATCGCCGGGATCCTCAGCGTGATGCGAAACGCCGCCCAGCCCTTCCGGGTGCCCGACCCCGGCAAGCCGGACGCCTCGCAGACGATCTGGCAGACGATCTCGGACCTGACGAACAAGCGCTACGTCTTCGAGTCGACCACGCGGCCGAACATCGTCTGGGCCGACCTCGAGGACCTCGACTTCTCCGAGGGTGCGAGCGCCGGGCGCCTCGACCTCGTCGGCGACAAGGCCCTCGAAGGGGGTCTGTCGGGCAACGTCGCCGGTGACTTCGAGGCGACCGACCCGATGAAGTTCATCCTGCCTCCGGCCTGAGAACACTCCTCAGCTCACCAATACCTGCAGAAAGTCAGGTTCAAGAAACATGCATGAAATGCAACCAGTCGTCCAGAAACTCGTCGACCTCGTCAACCAGAACGGTTGGCAGGGGAGGTTCGAGGAGGCGATCGAGAAGGTCAAGTCCTACAACGTCCCGGCATTGGCGGACCTCACCGATTCGACACCTACGTCGACTGGTTGAACGGCCAGGTGGTCTGGGCGCCGGACTCGAAGGGACACACCCGCGTCACCTACGACCGGATCACCCACTTCTACTTCGTGCTCGACCAGGAGCCGCTCAAATCGCTGCTGAGCAAGGCGCTGCCGGGAGAAGAGCGCAAGCCGCTGACGCCGCTGTCGGAGTGGATCCTCGAGTTCGACGAAACGTGGGGCGCCTTCCTCGACTCGGAGGACTCGGTCGGGCACATCGAGGACTTCAAGAGCAACCCGCTGTTCCAGTGGGACCAGTTCATGCCGCCGCCGAGCGGCTACAAGACCTACAACCAGTTCTTCGCCCGCCACATCAAACCGGGCATGCGGCCGATCGCCTCGATCGCCGACGACACGGTGATCACCGCGCCCGCGGACTGCACCTTCGTCGACTACTGGGAGGTCGACAACGACTCGAACATCTTCATCGAAAGCAAGGGCCTGCAGTGGTCGATCAAGGATCTGCTGGCCGACAGTGAGTACGGTGACGCCTTCGCCGGCGGCATCTTCACCCACTCGTTCCTCAACACGAACGACTACCACCGCTGGCACACCCCGGTCGCCGGCACCGTCCTCGAGTCGAAGATCATCCAGGGTCAGGACTACCTGGACATCGAAGCCACGCCCGGCCCGGTGGTCGACGGCAAGCAGACGCACGAGCTCAGCATCCTGGACGGCACCGGGTACCAGTTCGTCCAGACCCGCGGCATGATCGTCATCGACTCGCCGATCGGCCTGGTGGCCTGCGTACCGATGGGCATGTGGCCGGTCTCCTCGGTGGTCATCACCGCCGACCAGGGTCGCACCGTGCAGAAGGGCGACGAGCTGGGCTACTTCGCGTTCGGCGGCTCGGACTTCGTCATGGTCTTCGAGCAGAAGAGCAACGTGATCCTGAACGGGCGGCCCAACAAGCACGTCCGTATGGGCAGCTGCGTCGGCAACGCCCATCCCAACCTCTGAACCTCTGAGGTGAGTCGGCACCGGTGCGGAGGCGCGTTGCGCGTCCGCACCGGTGCCGAGATGGGTCACGGGGTCCGCCATCACGGCGGACCGCCGGCCCGAACCCCCCCGCGACGCTTCCTACGCAGGGGTACTTCGGCCTTAGTGACTTACTTCGTCGCTTCTTCGACGAGTTCTTCAGCCTTTTCCTTGGCTTCTTCGAGGCTCTTCTTGGCCTTGCCCTTGCTGTTTTCCAGCTTTTCCTTGGCTTCTTCGAGGCCTTCTTCGGCCTTTTCCTTGCCTTCTTCGATGCCTTCCTGAGCCGTTTCCTTGCCTTCTTCGATTCCGCGTTCGGCGGCCTTGACGCCGCCTTCGGCTTCTTCCCTGGCGCTGGTGCCGCCGGTGTCGGTGGTGCTGCCCCCGCCGCCGCAACCGCTGACCAGCGCGCCGGCGCCGATCGCGGCGACAGCGGCGAGGAGCGCGCCGGCGCGGCGAAGCTTGAAGTCGACCTGATTCATGCTTCTCCCCTTTGCTTCGTGGGGCTCAGCTCAGACCGTCGGCCCGCGGGCGCCGATGCCGATGCACGGCGGCGACGAGCGATACCGCGACCAGGCCACCGAGTGCGGTCAGGGCCACGGTGCGCATCACCTCCGCGTGCTGCTCCGCGGACTCCTGCGCGCGCTCAGCGAACCGCAGTGCGCTCTGGGCATGGTCCAAGGCGTTCTGGACCGTGGTGATCCGGTCCTCGGTGTTCTCGATTTTGCTTTGGTCCATCGGGACTCCCTTCCTGTCGTGTGGTTCGTGTTGCGTGCGACAGCCCGACAGAGAGGTTGGTATTGGTCACCTCGCCCCAGAGCAAGCAGCGTGACCCCCGACCGATTCTGGGGCGACTTTGCGGTGACCGAGCCTATAGGGTCGGCGGCGGCGATCCCGCCGCCGCCTCATCCTTAGCGACGGCACAGAAAGGAATCTCATGACCGAAGCCAAGTCCCCCATCGGGGTCATCGACTCGGGGGTCGGAGGGTTGACCACGGTGGCCCAGCTGTCACGCCTGCTGCCCGGTGAGAACATCATCTACTGCGGTGACAACGGGAACGCGCCCTACGGCAACCGGTCGGGCGAGGAAATCGTGGAGCTGACCAAGAAGATGCTGGCGTTCCTGGCCGAACGGGATGTGAAGACGGTCGCGGTCGCCTGCAACACGATCTCCTCGACCCTCGACACTCCGCCGTTCGCCGGTTGGCAGAAGGAGTTCGACTTCCCGGTGCTGTCGGTCGTCCGCGCGGGCGCCGAGGACGTCGTCAGGATGAAGTACACGCAGGTAGGCGTGATCGCCACGAAATTCACCATCGCGGCGGGCTGCTACCCCAAGATGATCGACGCGCTGGACCCTGACATACAGGTGCATGGCGAGCCGAGCGAGCGACTCGCGGCCCTGATCGAGCAGGGCGACCTGACCAGCGCGGCGATCGACGCGGAGGTCGGTACGCACGTCAAGAACCTCATGAGCGCGTATCCCGGCGTGCGGGACATCGTCCTCGGCTGCACGCACTACCCGATCGTCGAGGGGATCTTCCGGCGCAAGGCTCCGCACGTGGCGTTCATCAACCCCGCCGAGGCGCAGGCACGGGCGGTCCGCCTGCACCTCAAGGAGACCGGCCTGCTGTATCACGGCTCTCACGATGCCGTCGGGACCTTCGACATCAACGCGAGCGTCGGGCGCCCGATCTACGAGACGGTCCTGTCCGAGCTCGACATCACGCGCGACTACACGTTCACGCAGAGGAGCTTCGGCACCTGACCCGCGGACCGCGCGGGTCGGGTGCCTTGCTCAGCCCCGCGGCGGTCGCACCATCCCCGCGATCTCGGTCCGCGCCGCCCGCGCGGCAGCGACGACCCCCCTCAGCCGCACGGCGACCAGGATTCCCAGGGCGATGGCGAGGATCGCGGCGAGGGCGTTGACCAGGCCGCCGATGCCGGTGTTCGGGTCGATCGCGACGAGTTCGCTCAGCCCGAGCAGGCTGAGCGAGCCGGGGACCAGGAGGAAGAAGGCGGGCTTGAAGCTGGCGAAGGCCGGTGGCGCGGCGCGGAACCGTTCGAGGAAGTAGACCACCGGGACGACGAAGAGCATCCCGACGAAGCCGGAGAGGGTCGTCCCGATCACATGGCTGCCCACCTGCTGGGCCGCGTAGGCGACGTAGAGGACCCCCATCGTCCAGGGCAGGCTCCGGGTGGGGACGTCTTCGTAGAAGGCGAACCCGACCGCGTACACCCCCACCCCGAGCCAGGGCGCCCAGCCGGGCATGCCACTCGCGAGCTTCGCGGTCGACGGCTGGACCCCGACCAGGTTGCCGGCGGCAAAGATGCCGAAGGCGAGCAGGGCAAGCTGTAGCAACCCCGCGAGGAAGCGGCTCGAGCCGGCGACCACCTCCCCCGAGGCGAGGTCGACGGCCGACATCGTCAACAAGGCACCCGGGAGCATGATCACGATCGTCGGGACGAGGATCGTGATCGAGGTCGAGCTGTACTCGCTCCCGGTGGCGAGGAAGACGACGGTCGAGCAGAGGAATGCGACCACCACCGGCATGATCGACGCCAGCCCCGCGACCCGGTTGGCCACCGCCAGCAACAGACCGACCACGGCGCCGAGCGAGAGGTAGACGGCGACATACTTGGGATCGGCGCGCATGACCATCGCGAAGCCGATGGTGAGCAGCACGCTGCCGGCGACCCCGGCGACGACAGCGTGGGCGCGCGGCGGGGCGGCCTCGATGCGGCGTAGCTCCTCGATCGCGGCGGCCACGTCGACCTCGCCGCGCCGGATCCGGTTGGAGAGGTTGACGACGTCGATCACCTGGCTGATCCGCAGGGTCGCGCTGGCCAGGTCCTGGCTGAGGATGTGGGCGGGACGCTCCGGGTTGACAGAGGCCAGGACGAGGTCGGGGAGCACGATGAACTGGGCGTGCGGGATGCCCCAGGCGCGGGCCGCGGCGCGCAGCCGCACGTTGATGTCGCTGACCGCGTCGCCACTGGCCAGCAACAGGCGACCGAGCAGCAGCAGGCCCTCCACGGCGGGTGGCGGGGGCGCGTCCACGGCCGCCGACAGGTCACTCCCGTGGCCGTCCGATTCACCGTTCGCTGTCGCTTGCTCGGACAAGCGGTGAACCCTATCCGTGCGATGGGAGGCGCGGAACTACCTGGCCCTCAAGTAGCGTTCCCGTCTCCTACCACTCAGGAGCAAAAGTGTCCAAAGTCATCGTCCCGTTCGCCGACCGGCCCCGGCCGATCATGATCCAGGCGTCGATCGTCTCGCCGTACTTCGCCAGCGCGACGCGATGGAACGCGAGGTGGTTCTCCTGGAACTCCTTGCTGCGGTCGGGGTGGAGCTTGAGCTCCCCCAGGCTCGATTTCATCGCTGCGATCTCCTCCTTGGAGAAGGTCCCCGCCAGCGACACCATCATCGGCGGCTCGGTCAGCACCCGCAGCGCGTAGAGCTCCTCGGTGGCGCCCAGTTCGATGCGGGAGACGGTGACGCCGCGGTTGGCGACCGAGTCGAGGAAGCCGTCCGCCTGCAGCATCCGAAGCGCCTCGCGCAGCGGCGTCCGGCCCACGCCGAGCACCTCGGTGAGCTCTTCCTGGGTCAGGCGATGCCCGGGAAGATAAGTCCCGTCGACGATCAGGTCGCGCAGCTTCTCGTACGCCTCACGGACCATGTCCCCGCGACACTCAGGTGACGGCACCGCCTTCTGGCTCCCGATCATGGTCGCGCCCGGCGCCCGGCGCCCGGCGCCCGGCGGCACGTCATGCACCGCGTCCCTCCGGCCTAACGACTTCTTCGCTCTGGTCGAAGGTCTTCCCGCTCGGCAGGTACGCGGCAGCGGAGGGTGCCCCGCCTAGCGTCCGTTCTTGCCCTTTACGCCCGACTTGCCCTTGGCCTTCTCGCCGACGAGCCGGGCTTCGAGGTGCCGCGTGCCGGTGCAGCTGAGGAAGGTGGTGGTCAGTTCGCCGCTGAAGTGACGGTCGTGGACCCGGCCGGCGAGGGTGACCACGGCGGGCGTCGCGCCGTGGGTGGTCGCCCGCGCGATCACGGTCCCGTCGGGGGCGATCCGGGCGCGCCGGAGCGCCACCGTGGCGGTGGTCGGGGCGGTGGCCTCGCCGCTCGTGCAGGTCGCCGGGACTGACGCCCTCAACCCTTCGAGCAGCCTGCCGTCACGCGTGATCCTGAAGTGGCCGGGGGCGGTCGAGCGTTCGCGCTCGGGAACCAGGTACCGGCCGTCGTCCTTGGCATCGACGGAGCGCCTGGCCCCCGGCGGGAGGACGTTCAGCAGCCGCGGCAACAGCGGCAGGAAGACCCCGGGGGCGGTGAGGGCGACCCGCAGCGGCACCAGGGCCGGCGCCCTCAGCGCGAGGAAGTAGGAGACCTTCCCGGCGCCCGCCGAGACGTTGCCGACTTCCTGCCATTCCGTCCCGTCCCAGCGCTGCAGGAGGACCCGGGCGCCGGTCAGGTCGGAGAGCGTCGAGAAGGTGACCTTGGTAAGGTAGCCGGCGTAGACCTGGGCTTCGAAGCTGAGTTCCGGCGCCTTGATGTCGGGCGTGATCACCAGCGGGGTGACCGGGCCGGCTTCGAATCCGGTCTCGCACCCGGGGCAGAAACGGAAGGGCTGCCAGTAGATCGTGCCCGAGAAGAGTGGGGCCGGGACCGGCAGGCCCGACAACGAGAGTTCGGCGCCGCAGCTGACCCCGTCGCCTGCGGGCTTGACCGGCACGCTGCCGTTCGACGCACCGAATCCGGCGGGGGTCAACAGGCCGTCCGGGCCGAGCACCGCGCTGGTCGAGACGCGGACCCCGTAGTCGCGGACGCCGCCGAGAATTTCGACGTCGGCCGAGAAGGCGGGGCAGGCGAAGCCGACCTTGATGCCGCTGTCGGTCGCGGGGACGCTCGCGCCGCTCGCCGGGGAGAGCGAGTTGATCGGCGGGTCGCCCGGCAGCGCCGACGCGACGGGCGCGAGTGCGGCAAGAGCGATGAGGGCAAGGACAGCGGAGAGGGCAGCGGCGGCGCCGCGGCCACGGGATCTGAACGAGGTCATCAACGCCACCCTAGCCGCCTTCGTCATCCGCGGGCCTGCCGCCCGACCGCGATCATCGCCGGCGCCCCGAGTCGCCGGATCACACCATCTCTACCGGGCGGGCTCACGGATCGCCCTCGCCCCCGTCCGCAGCTCGGCACTGCAGCTGAGACCGGTCGCCGGGTCGCCGTCCACCCGGTCCCCAACCCTCCCTCGAGGTGAGCGCTGCGCCCGCTCGAGCGCGACGTGCGCTGCGGCCTCGACCTGGCCTGGCCTGGCGCGAGGACCACATACTGCCGATCCTCCTCCTCGCCACGGCCCATCCGCCTACCGGGGATCATCTCACCGGGACGGGCGTTCATCCGCACTCCGAATCGGTCGCCTTGGAGAAGTTCCTGACGGCGGCGACCACGGTCGCGGCCTCGATCCCGACCTTCGCGAACTGGGTGGACGTCGGTTCCGGAGGCAGGGCCTGGACCCCGTCAACCAGCTTCACCACCGAGGAACCGATCGCCTTGGTCTCGCTCGGGAAGTCCTGTTCTGCCGATTCGACCACGGTCCCGGCCGTGACCTCGACCTTTTCCGCCTGGGCGAGCAGGCCGGAGAGATCGGCACTGGTGACGAGGCCCGGGAGTTCCTTCACCGATTCTTTGAGCTCGGTGCGATCGGCGCAGTAGGCGGGCTTGGAGGAGCCGCCGCAGGCGGCGAGCAGGGCGATCGCCGACG
>Ga0153956_1002659_pt1 | contig 12669 bp, 11 predicted proteins | sample TSFL040MetaG_FD_104704 | JGI IMG/M metagenome (GOLD analysis project Ga0153956, IMG submission 104704) | Attine ant fungus gardens microbial communities from Florida, USA - TSFL040 MetaG | ecosystem: Host-associated > Fungi > Mycelium > Unclassified | place: USA: Florida, Wekiwa Springs... | reverse complement strand
GCTGCGTTGGCCTCCCGCCCGCAGGCGCCGCATCCCGCTCCGCTCAAAGACGCCTCATGAAGCGCCCCTCACGAACAGGACGACGGGGATATTGTCCTGTTGAGGATTTTTGTCAAGAACGAAGTGAGAACATTCTTGAAAATATTCTTGCGCCGCCCATCATGTCCCCTCTCCCACCTCGCGAAGCTTCGCTTCGCGGGGGGAGAGGGGAAAAAGAAGCGCCCCTGACTACTGCGGCGCCAATGTTGCGGCGAGTTCGGCCCAGACCGGGGCTTCGTCCTTGTAGAGCGCCCGGCTGGCGTCCAGAGTCATCGGGCCTTCGTCGATGCCCTGGCTCTTGAGCAGGTCGCGCACGCGGTCGCTGTTGCCGGCCTCGACGAACAGCGCCGACAGTTTCGCGACGATCTCCGGCGGTGTCTTCGCCGGGGCCATGCAGCCCTGGAAGGTCAGCAGGCTGTGCGCGCGCGAGGTCGCCCCCTGTTCGAGGAAGGTCGCGACATCGGGAAGATCCTTGATTCGGCGGCGCGACACCGCGACGGCGCGGCCCTTGCCGGTCTGCAGCACCGGCAGCGACGCGGCATAGCTGCCGATGCCGGCATCGATGGCGCCGCCGGCGAGATCGCTCCACATCGGCGCCTCGCCGCGATAGTGCACCGGCTCCATCTTCAGGCCGTACTGCTTGTTGAGTTCGACGATCACCATATGCGCGAAGGAGCCGGCGGCGTAAGTGCCGACATTCACCTTCTCGGTCTTCTTCGCATAGTCGATGAAGTCCTTCAGCGTTGTCGCGCCGATCTTCTCGCTCACCACCAGTGGCAGGCTGCCGCCCGGCATCACCGACACCCACGTAAAGTCCCGCGGGACATTGTACTGGATATCCTTGATGAGCACCGGATTGAGCATATAGGCGGTGGTGTTGCAGATCATCAGCGTGTGGCCGTCGGGATCGGAGCGCTTCAGCTCCAGCGCCGCCACGGCACCGCCGGCGCCGGACTTGTTTTCGACCACCACGGTCTGCCCCAGCGCACGCCCGATATATTCTCCATAGACGCGCGAAAACTGATCGGTCTGGCCGCCGGCCGCGGAGCCCGCCAGAATCCTGATCGGCTTGCTCGGCCATGTGTCCGCCCGAACCAGCGCCGGCGCACTCAGCAGCGCCGCCGCGCCTGCGCCGGCAGCGATGAATTGACGACGGCTCAGCCCACGCAAGTCGTTTCGCACGATCATTCTCCCGATGTTGAACCCTGTCTCTGCGGACAGGTGTATCGAGTATGACCTGCTTCGCTGCGGGAATGCAAAGCGGCGGAGCGAAACATCGTGCGCGAAGTTGTCGCGCGGGATGATGTTATTCCGTGATGTGGATGGGAAATTGAAATGACGACGCTTGATACGGTCGTCCCTTCTCCCCTTGTGGGAGAAGGTGCCTTCGCGCAGCGAAGGCGGATGAGGGGTGCCGCAAAGAGCAGCGTTTGTGGCACCCCTCACCCGTCTCGACCGCTATGCGGTCGATCCACCCTCTCCCACCTAGCGAAGCTTCGCTTCGCGTGGGGGAGAGGGAAGAAAGAGAACGTGCGCGCTTACGCCTTGCCGCCGGAGTTCTTGCGGGTTTCGGCGACCCAGTTCTTCGCGCCGGTGGCGAGGATGCCGCTGTCGTTGAGCAGGGTCACCAGCTTGAAGCCCATGCCAATGTTCTTGGCGGCGCCGGCCGGACCCGAGCAGTGGATGCCGGGCGCGATGCCGCGCTTGTCGCATTCCTTGATGAGCTTGTCGTAGATCTTGAGGATCTCCGGCTCCTCGCGGTCGAGCTTCGGCACGAGGCCGTAGGAGAAGCCGAGATCGCTCGGGCCGATATAGACGCCGGCGATGCCCTCAACGTCGAGGATGGCTTCCATGTTCTCGACGGCGGTGCGCGTCTCCAGCATCGGGATGCACAGCGTCTCGGCGTTGGCCGTTTCCTGATAGGTGCCGCCTGCGCCATACATGCCGGCGCGGATCGGGCCGTTGCTGCGGGTGCCGCGCGGCGGATACTTGCAGTACTGCACGAAATTCTCGGCTTCCTGCTTGGTGTTGACCATCGGGCAGATCACGCCGTAGGCGCCGCCGTCGAGCACCTTGCCGATGATGCCCGGCTCGTTCCACGGCACGCGCACCATCGGCGTGACCGGATGGCCGTTCATGGCCTGGAAACAGGCGACCATCGACTGATAGTCCTGCACGCCGTGCTGGATATCGACGGTGACGCTGTCGAAACCGCACTGCGCCATCACTTCGGCGGAGAAGCCCGACGGGATCGCCAGCCACGCATTGACGACGGCGCCGCCCTTTGCCCAGATTTCCTTGACTCGATTTGCCATTGTTTTTCCTTCCTTTCAAATCTCACACGACGTCCTCATGGTGAGATCGTCTCGAACCATGAATGATGTGGCCCATCCTTCGAAACGGCGCCAAGTGGCGCCTCCTCAGGATGAGGGAAGCTCGCGGCGGCGAATTCACGCCGTCGCGTTCTTCACCGCTTCCTCGCTGACGCCGAGGTCGCGGGCGGTCTGCACGATAGCGGCCCAGGTCTCGTCCGGCAGCGGCACGCCATTGGCGGTGCGGTCGGCGCGAGTCCAGGTTTCGTTATCGCCGGGGATCATCACGGCATCGACGCCGGCGGCCGGCTTGGCGCTCTTGAAGAAATCCACATAGCGCTTGACCTCACCGTCGAAGAAATTCGCCGGGTCGATCTTCTTGGGATCGATATAGATCGAGAACATGCCGTTGGCGAACGGGCGATCGTATTTGGTGGCGCCGTTGCCGGTGAGCGCACCGCCGAGCAATTCGCAAATCAGTGCGAGGCCCGAACCCTTGTGATCGCCGAACGCGCGGATGGCGCCGGTGCCCTTAGAATGATCGCGCGGGCCTTCCATTTCATGCGGGCCGTAAAGCACCGCCGGGTCTTCGCTCAGCGTGCCGTCGATGTTGATCAGCGCGCCCTTCGGCAGTTTCTTGCCGCCGCGCGAGGCGACCAGCACCTTGCCTTCGGCCACGATCGATGTCGCGAAATCGAGCACCACCGGCTGCTGGCCCTGGCGCGGAATGCCGACGCAGTAAGGCGCGGTGGACAGACGCCGCTCGACGCCGCCATAGGGCGCCACCAGCACCGAGCCGGCGGCGGTGACGAAGTGAATCGACACCAGACCTTCGGCCGCGGCCATTTCCGCCCAGTCGCCGATGCGGCCGATGTGACCGGAATTCTTGGTGGCGACCGCAGCGAGGCCCGCGGCCTTGCATTTCTCGATGCCGAGCTTCACCGCCTGCGGGCCGACGGTCTGGCCGTAACCGAAGCGGCCGTCGACGACGGCGAGCGACGGCGTATCGATGGGGATTTCGACGGTCTGGTTCGGGACGACCATGCCGTTGTTGCGCCAGCGGATATAGACGGGCACGCGGATGACGCCGTGGCTATCATGGCCGGTGAGGTTCGCCGTGGTGAGATAGGTGGCGATGCGCCTGGCTTCTTCCTTGGAAGAGTCCGCGCGTTCGAACACCTCGGCGACGAAAGCGATCAGTTTATCGACTTGAACTGTAACCATGGCGGGACATTCGTCCTTGTTGTTAGGCGTTGATATCTAGTGCGCGGCGAGCCCCGCTGCGGGCTTGCCGTGGCCGCCGAGATAGGCGGCTGCGATGGCTTCGTTGGCCCAGAGATCCTCCGGCTTGCCGTCGAGCACGACACGGCCGGTTTCCAGCACGTAGCCATGATCGGCGACGGAAAGTCCCATGCGCGCATTCTGCTCCACAAGCAAGACCGTGGTGCTCTGGTGAATTTCAGCGATGATCTTGAACAGCGCCTGCACGATGACCGGCGCAAGACCGAGCGACGGCTCGTCGAGCAGCAGCAGGCGCGGCTTGGCCATCAGGCCGCGCGCCACCGCGACCATCTGCAACTGGCCGCCGGACAGCGTCCAGCCGAGCGTGTCGGAAAATTTGCGGATGTCCGGAAACAGATCGAACATCGCATCGGCCTCGCGCGACAGTTCCGCCTTGCCCGCCTTGCGGTTGGACCCGCCGAGCATGATGTTCTCTTTCACCGTGAGGCCGGGAAACACCCGCCTGCCTTCCGGCACATGGGAAATCCCCATGCGCACGATCGCCTCCGGACCGAGATTCGCGATGGACTTGCCGTCGAACAGAATCTCGCCGGACGCCGGCTTCGCAAGGCCGGAAATGGCGCGCAGCGTGGTGGACTTGCCGGCGCCGTTGGCGCCGAGCAGCGTGACCACCTGCCCCTCCTCCACCTTGCAGCTGATGCCCTGCAGGGCGACGATCTCGCCGTAGCGGACATGAAGATCCTTGATTTCAAGCAGCGCCATCAGGCCGTTCCCAGATAGGCGGAGACGACGTCGGGATGGCGCAGCACGGCCATCGACTCGCCGTCCGCGATGCGGCGTCCGAAATTGAGCACGGTGATGTGCTGGGCGGCCTCCGACACCAGCGTCATGTCGTGATCGATGATGAGGATGGTCAGCCCCTGCGCGGCGATGCGCTTGAGCAGTTCGTGCAGTTCCAGCTTCTCGGTCGAGTTCAGACCGGCCGCGGGCTCGTCGAGCAGCAGCAGCGTCGGATTGCCGGCGAGCGCGCGGGCGATCTCGATCAGGCGCTGGTGGCCGTAGGAAAAGCTCGAAATCAGTTCGTTGGCGCGCGGTCCGAGGCCGACGAAAGTCAGCGCGGCGAGCGCGCGTTCGGTGAGCGCGGCATGATCGCCCTTGCCGATCAGCGTGTTGCCGGGCCGCTCGGCGCCGATGATGACGTTTTCCAGCGCCGTCATCGAGCGGAACAGGCGGATGTTCTGGAAGGTGCGACCGAGACCCGCCGCCGCGCGCAGATGCGGCGGCATCGCCGTGACATCGGTGCCGTCCAGCACCACCTTGCCCGCCGTCGCCTCGTAAAGGCCCGACAGCACGTTGAGCGTCGTCGTCTTGCCGGAGCCGTTCGGGCCGATCAGCGCATGGACGCCGCCGCGATGCACGGCGATATCGACCCCGTCGACCGCCTTGAGGCCGCCGAAGTGTTTCGACAGGTCGGTGACGTCGAGCACCGTTGCGCCGCCGGTGGCCGCAGGCTTGAGCACCAGCGCCGCGGCGGACGGCGCAACCTTCTTCGGCGGCCACATCCGGTCATAGGCGGCGGTGACGAAGCCCCAGATGCCGTCCGGCATGAAGCGGATGATCAGGATCACCGACAGGCCGTAGATGGCGAGATAAAGGCCCGGCACGCTCTTGAGGAAGCGCAGCCATTCGGGGATCAGGATCAAAAGGCCCGTGCCGATGGCCGAGCCGATGGGAGACGCCACGCCGCCGAGCAGCGACATCGTGAGGAACACGATGGACTCCGCGAAGGAGAACTGGTCCGGCGAAACATAGGCGAAGCCGCCGGCGAACAGCCCGCCGCCGAGACCGCCGAGCAGCGCGCAGATCGCGAATGCGTAGATCTTGGTGCGGAACACATCGATGCCGTTGACGCCCGCCGCGAGTTCGTTGTCGCGCACCGCCCGCATGGCGCGGCCGAGACGGGTGTTCGGCATGTGCCAGACGATGTAGCCGACGATCGCCAACACCGCGACGCAGAAGGCGAGATAGGACTGCGACGACGAAAACAGTGCCGGACGGCCGATCTTCGGCACGCCGTCCGGCCCCTTGGTGAGCCAGATCGCGTTGATCATGATCAGAGTGACGATCTGCTGGAACGAGATCGTCACCATGGCGAGATAGTGACCGCCGAGCCGCAGCGTGGACAGGCCGAGCAACGCACCCGCCGCCAGCGCCAGAACGCAGCCGCCGAACAGGCAGATCCAATAGTTGAGCTGATAGTCCGTGGTGCCGAGGCCGACCACATAGGCGCCGAAGCCGAAGAACGCCGCCTGCGACAGATTGATCTGGCCGCACAGGCCGAGCACCACCGACAGGCCGAACACGGCGATGGCGAAGGTGGTCGCCTGCATCAGGATATTGAGGATGTAGCCGTCGAACTGCATCGAGGCGGCGAGAAAGACCAGAACGGCCGCGCCGATGAAATACGGCGCGTGGCGGACCAGCAGCGGTTTCGGGCGCGCGATGTCGGCGACCGACTGGATGTTTTCGCTCGTGCTCATGCTTTCTCCGCGACACGTTCGCCGAAGATGCCCTGCGGACGGAAGATCAGGAACAGCACCAGCACCAGGAAGGCGAAGCCATCCTTGTAGGGAACGGAGATATAGGCGGCGCCGAACGTCTCGATGATGCCGAGCGCAAGACCGCCGATGACGGCGCCGGCGACATCGCCGAACCCGCCGATGATGGTGGCGGCGAAGGCTTTCAGCGCGATCGTCGCGCCCATCTGGATCGAGACGAACAGGATCGGGGCGACGAGAATGCCGGCGAGCCCGCCGAGCACCGCCGAATAGATGAAGGTGATCATGATCATCGTCGACACGGAGATGCCGAGCAGCGAGGCCATCTCCTTGTCCTGCGACGTCGCCTGCAGCTTCTTGCCGATCATCGTGTGTTCGAAGAACCACCAGTTGAACGCCACCAGCGCCAGCGTGACGGCGATGATGAGCAGATACTGGCTGTCGAGATAGACCGGTCCGAGCTGGATGCCGGGCGTCTCGAACCAGCCGGCCAGCACCTGCGGCTGCGGGCCGTACAGCGCCAGCACCGAATTGGTCAGCAGGATCGAGGCGCCGATGGTGGCGATGATGACCGGCAGATAGGTGCGATGGCGCAGCGGGTAGTAGACGCCGAGATTGAAGATCACGCCGACCACCACCATGCCGGCCAGCGCGATGATGAAGGACAGCCAGTAAGGCAGCGACAGGTCGACCGCGCAGATCACCATGATATAGGCAGCGACCATCGAGAATTCGCCCTGCGCGAAGTTGACGACATTGGTGGCGCGGAAGATCAGCACGAAGCCCAGCGCCACCAGCGCATAGACGGCTCCGATGCCGATTCCGGTGAAAAGAAGCTGGAGGACGAGATCCATCAGAGGCTGCTCGGTTGTTGACCCGTCATTCCGGGGCGCGCGCCACTTGGCGCGTGCCCCCGGAATCTCGACATGGTGTGTGTGGCAACAGGCGCTGAACATTTCGAGGTTCCGGGCTCGCCTGCTTACGCAGGCGCCCCGGAACGACGACCGGGATCAGTCGTTGAACTCGATATGCTTGTCGAAGACGATATTGCCCTTGTCGTTCTTCACGATGTTGTAGCCGTGCAGGCCGTCGCCGTTCTTGTCGAAATTGTATTCGCCCTCGGCGCCGGGATACTTCTTGACGGCGATGATGGCCTCGCGAATCTTCTGCGGATCGGTCGAGCCCGCATTCTTGATGGCCAGCGCCAGCACGTTGATGGCATCGAACGGCCACGAGCCCTGAACGTCAGGCGGAATCTTGTAAGCATCGCGGTACGCCTTGCCATACGCCTTGGCCGCCTCCGACGAGTCTTCCGCGTAATCCGCGACGCCGTATGTATTGTACAACGCGGGACCGGCCAGCTTCATCGCGGTCGCCGTCACGATCGATTGCGAGCCGACCCACGGAATGTTGACACCGAGCTGGCGCAACTGCCGTGCAAAAATGCCGATATCGTTCTCAAACGTGAAATAGGAGCCGATCACTTCGGCGCCGGACTGCTTGACCGCGAGCACGACGGGCGTGAAGTCCTGACTCTGGTTGGCATAGCCCTGATCGATCGCCACCGTCGCGCCCAATGGACCGAGCGCTTCGGTAAGCGCCTTGCCGCCCGCGGTGCCGAACGCATCGGTCGAGTGGATGATCGCCCATTTCTTCTTGCCGAGCGTCTTCACGCCGTATTCGGCGATGACGCGGCCGGAATAGCTGTCGTTCGGCCGGAAGCGGAACAGCCAGGGATTGCCGAGCTTGGTCAGGTTCGGATCGGTGCCGCCGAACATTACCGGCTTGCCGAGCTTGAGCACATCCGGCGCCATCGCATGCACCTGCGTCGAGCGGATGGAGCCGATGAAGGCAACGATGTCCGGCTGCGCGGCGAGCTTCGAAAAGGCCAGCACGATGCCGGGATTGGTGGTCTGGTCGTCCTCGATGATCAGTTCGATCTGCTTGCCGAGCACGCCGCCGGCCTTGTTGATCGCCTCGACCGCGATCTTGGCACCGGCGGTCGCATATTTGCCGGCTTCCGCCGCAGGCCCGGTGACCGGCGCGCACATGCCGAACTTGATCGTTCCCCCGCTTTGGGCGCGCGCGCTGCCGATGATGTAGGGGCTGGCCAGACCGGCCGCGATGCCGGCCGTGAATCCACGTCTCGTAAGTGTCATCAAATCCTCCCTGAGAGGCCGGACTTGGGCGCCAGCCTTCTTGTGATTTTTGCGTCAGGGAGTTGAGCGAAAAATTCCCCGCCTGTCTACAGCCCCCGTGAAATTCGTACGATGAATTGATGCAGTGCCCGCAGCCGGCTTTGCCGCAAAATGACGCAGATGCGCTTGCCAAGCCGCGGCATCCTTCGCAAACTCGCAGCAACAAAGACAAAACGAACCGGGGACGGAGATGCCGCATTTCAGCATTGAATATTCGGCAAACCTCGATGCGCTCGCCGATATCGGGGCGCTGTGCGAGGTGGTTCGCAAGGCGGCTGTGGAAACCGGCATGTTTCCGCTCGGCGGCATCCGCGTCCGCGCCATCCGCTGCGCGCATTATGCCATCGCCGACGGCCGCGACGGCCTCGGTTTTCTCGACATCCTGCTGCGCGTCGGCGAAGGCCGTTCGGTGGAAGCGCGGCAGAAAGCCGGCGCGCACATTTTCGCCGCGGTGTCCGCCGCGCTCGATCCCGTTTTCGCCCGACAGCCGTTCGCGCTCTCGTTCGACATGCAGATCAACGATGCCGCGACGAGCTGGAAGCGCAACACCATCCACGACCTGCTGAAAGCCGAGGCCGCCCATGGCTAAGCCGCCCGCCGATCCCGCCGCCGTCTTCGCCGCCAACCGGGAACGCGCGGCACCGCTGCTGAAAACATTGCACGCGGACGGCATCGGCCATCGCATCGACGGCGCGGTGGTCGCGGCCTCATCGGGAGACACGTTCGACACCACGTCGCCCATCGACGGCGCCGTGCTTGCGCGTGTCGCACGCGGAACCAAACAGGACATCGACAACGCCGCCGAAGCCGCACAGCGCTCTTTCAAGGCGTGGCGCGACATCGCGCCTGCCGCGCGGCGGAAACTGCTGCATCGCATCGCCGACGCCATCGAAGACCATGCCGACGACATCGCGACACTGGAATGCATCGACACCGGACAAGCCTGGCGCTTCATGGCCAAGGCGGCGATCCGCGGCGCGGAGAATTTCCGCTTCTATGCCGACAAATGCACGGAAGCGCGCGACGGCCTGAACACCCCGGCGGAGGACCACTGGAACATCTCGACCCGCGTGCCGATCGGCCCTGTCGGCGTGATCACGCCGTGGAACACACCCTTCATGCTCTCCACCTGGAAGATCGCGCCGGCGCTCGCCGCCGGCTGCACGGTGGTCCACAAGCCGGCGGAATGGTCGCCGATCACGGCGGACCTGCTGGCGAAACTGGCGAAGGACGCCGGCCTGCCCGACGGCGTGCTGAACACCGTGCACGGCATCGGCGAGGAAGCCGGCAAGGCGCTGACCGAACATCCCGCCATCAAGGCGATCGCTTTCGTCGGCGAAAGCGCGACCGGTTCGGCCATCATGGCGCAGGGCGCGCCGACCCTGAAGCGCGTGCATTTCGAACTCGGCGGCAAGAATCCGGTGATCGTGTTCGACGACGCCGATCTCGACCGTGCGCTCGATGCGGTGATCTTCATGATCTATTCGCTGAACGGCGAGCGCTGCACCTCGTCGAGCCGCCTGCTGATCCAGCGCAGCATCGCGGACGCCTTCACCGAAAAGCTTGCGGCGCGGGTGCGGGCGCTGAAGATCGGGCACCCGCTCGATCCCGCGACCGAAGTCGGGCCGCTGATCCATGCGCGGCATCACGCCAAGGTGTGCGGCTATTTCGAGGTGGCGCGGCGCGACGGCGCCACCATCGCCGCCGGCGGCCGGCCGCATGACGGCCCCGGCGGCGGCCACTATGTGGAGCCGACGCTGGTGACCGGTGCGACGCCCGGCATGCGCGTGGCGCAGGAGGAGGTGTTCGGCCCGTTCCTCACGGTGCTCCCGTTCACGGACGAAGCCGATGCCGTCGCCATCGCCAACAACGTGCCATACGGCCTCACCGGCTATGTCTGGACCGCCGACATGAGTCGCGCGCTGCGCGTCGCCGACGCGCTGGAGGCCGGCATGATCTGGCTCAATTCGGAAAACGTCCGCCATCTGCCGACACCGTTCGGCGGCATGAAAGCCTCCGGCATCGGCCGCGACGGCGGCGACTATTCGTTCGACTTCTACATGGAGACGAAACACGTCTCGCTGGCAAAGGGAACGCACAGGATTCAAAGGATGGGGATCTAGGCTCCGCTCTCTCAACCGTCATTGCGAGGAACAGGACAACGTCCATGCCCGTACCGCCCGCCGTGTTCGATCCGCCCTTCAACATCCTGCGCGCCAGCCATGCGGTGCTGGATGTCACCGACCTCAAGGCGAGCCGCGCCTTCTATGAAGATATCGTCGGCCTGCACGTGGAAGACAGCGACAGCGATACCGTGTATCTGCGCGCCGTCGAGGAGCACCAGCATCACTCGCTGGTGCTGCGCAAGGCGGCAAACGCTGCGTGCCACCGCCTCGGCTTTCGCGTCGCCGGCGAGGACGATCTCGACAAGGCCGGCGCCTTCTTCGCCGCCAGCGGCATCACCTATGCCTTCGTCGAGCGCCCGTTCCAGGGCCGCACGCTGCAGGCCACCGATCCGTTCGGCTTTCAGCTCGAATTTTGCGCGACCATGGAGAAGCGCCCGCATCTGCTGCGCCGCTTCGATCTCTACAAAGGCTGCCATCCGCAGCGGCTCGATCACTTCAACGTCTTCGCCGCCGAATTGCAGGACACCATCGATTTCTACGCACGGCTCGGCTTCCGCCTCACCGAATATGCCGAGGAAGACGGCGACAACGGCCGCATCGCCGCGGCCTGGATGCACCGGAAAGGCAATGTCCACGACCTCGCCTTCACCAACGGCCGCGGGCCGCGGCTGCACCACTTCGCCTATTGGGTGCCGACGGCGATGAACATCATTCATCTCTGCGACGTGATGGCGTCGGCGGGTTATCTGGCGAACCTGGAGCGCGGTCCCGGACGGCACGGCATCTCCAATGCGTTCTTCCTCTATGTGCGCGATCCCGACGGCCATCGCCTCGAACTCTATACCTGCGACTACCAGACCATGGACAGCGACCACGAACCGCTGCGCTGGTCGCTGAAAGACCCGCGCCGCCAGACATTATGGGGCGCACCGGCTCCGCGCTCGTGGTTCGAGCAGGGATCTGCGTTCAACGCGCAGGACGTGCGCGCCCCGCTGTTCGTCGCGGATGTGACGATTGCGGACTAGACGCCCCATCCTGTCATCGCCCGGCCGTGCGAAGCGAAGCTTCGCCAGGACCGGGCGATCCAGTAGACGGAGACGATCATGAATGAACGCGAGCGACGCCGTTTGCTGGATCACCCGCTTTCGCGGGTGACGACAAGCGAGTTTGGGGTGAGCTTATGACTGCCCGCCTCGCCACCTTCACCGCCGACGGCGCCCTGAAATACGGCGCTTTCACCGACGACGGGATCGTCGATCTCGCCGCGCGCTATGGCGGCGACTACCCGACACTGCGCGATGCCATCGCCCATGGCGCCTTGCAGCGGCTGGTCGATGCCGCCGCCAACCAGCCTGCGGATTTCGCGCCGGATGCGGTCGCGCTGCAGCCACCGATTCCCGCGCCCGAAAAGATCATCTGCATCGGCGTCAACTATCCGGATCGCAATGCCGAATACAAGGACGGCCAGGAGGCGCCGAAATTCCCGTCGATGTTCATGCGCACGCCGCGCTCCTTCGTCGGCCACGGCGCGCCGCTGGTGCGGCCGCGCGCATCGCAGCAGCTCGATTATGAAGGCGAGGTGGTACTGGTGGTCGGCAAGCCCGGCCGTCACATCGCCGAGCACGACGCGCTGGATCACATCGCCGCGCTGACGTTGTGCAACGAAGGCACCATCCGCGACTGGGTGCGGCATGCCAAGTTCAACGTGACGCAAGGCAAGAACTTCGATGCCACCGGCAGCCTCGGGCCGTGGATCGTGCCCTATACCGACGAGCGCCAGATCGCCGACATCCGCCTCACCACCCATGTGAACGGCGAATTGCGGCAGGACGACCGCACCTCGCGGCTGATGTTCAGCTTCCGTTATCTCATCGCCTACATCTCGACCTTCACCACGCTGATGCCCGGTGACATCATCGTGACGGGCACTCCCACCGGCGCCGGTGCTCGCCTCGATCCGCCGCGCTATCTTGTGCCGGGAGACGTGATCGAGGTGACGGCGGAAGGCATCGGAACGCTGCGGAATGGCGTGGTGGATGAATGATAGTAGCCCCAAGCGCCGCTTGCTTCACCTTGTATCTACCTGAACGCAGTTCTGTGCGATGGAAGCGACTGAGCGCCGGGGCCGATGGCCATCGTCCCCGGCGCTTGGCGATGTCGCCCGTCCACCCTCCGGCTACAACCGTGGGAGAGC
>Ga0153956_1002658_pt1 | contig 12678 bp, 13 predicted proteins | sample TSFL040MetaG_FD_104704 | JGI IMG/M metagenome (GOLD analysis project Ga0153956, IMG submission 104704) | Attine ant fungus gardens microbial communities from Florida, USA - TSFL040 MetaG | ecosystem: Host-associated > Fungi > Mycelium > Unclassified | place: USA: Florida, Wekiwa Springs... | reverse complement strand
GGCGCCCTTGGGCACGACCACCGAGACCGGGTGCTCGCCAGGCACCGCCTTCGACTCGATCGCGGTCACGGTCACCTCTGCCCCATGCGTGTCGGTCTTCCAGATCCGGCTCACGTTCAACCCGGCCCAGACGAGAAGTCCCAGCCCGGCGACGGCCGCGATGGTTGCGGCCAGCCTCCTCAGGCCCTTTTTGCGTCCCTTGCTCATCGCCGACCAGAAACTAACCGCTGTACGTCACCTTCGGTCAAACCCGTTCTTACTTATGATTGCCGTTCCCGGGCGCGTAGCTCAGCGGTAGAGCGCTCGCTTCACACGCGAGAGGTCGCTGGTTCGAAACCAGCCGTGCCCATCATCAAGCCGGACTCGGCACTTCAGCCGAGGAACGCTTGGTCCGGGACGCCCAGAGCATCGCCCAGCGACGGTGCCGCAGACCGTGGTTCGCCAGCCCCGCCATACGACGGCCACGGGAACGGACCGGATGCGAGAGAAACTGCGATGCCTTCGTCTCGTGAACGAACATTCCGCCGGGAGCGAGCACCCGTGCGATCTCGTCGAGCGCGTCCTGCGGCCTGGCGATGTGGAAGAGCGTCCCAAAGTCGATGATCACGTCGAAGGCTTCATCGCCGAAAGGCATGTGGCGCACATCCCCGATGCACAGTTCCGCCTTGGTCCCGTGCTCCTGGAGATTGTCGGCCGCCTCCATCAACAGCTCCCCATCGATATCCAGGCCGACCAGCCGACGAGGGTTGCACAGCCGGTCGAACACAGGCAGGGCGATCCCACGCCCACAGCCGACCTCGAGTATCCGGGCACCGTTCGGCAGGCCCATCGCCCGCACCAGCGCCGGTACCTCCCATTGAGACTGCCGGGTGTTACGCCCCTCCTCGTTGGGGAAAGGGCGATACTCGGTCACTTCCAACCTGCTCTGTCTCGTCATCGAAACCTCCCGTGTCGTTGCTCAGCACCTGCAACGCCCACTACCCCTTCGACGAGCACCCGTTTCACACAAAAGGTCCCCGGCCACGAGGACCGGGGACCTTTCGAAATCGAGCGGAGCTACGAGGAAGGTCATCCCCGCACCCGCGGTCGTCGAAGCAGGCGGCTGACCTACGGAATGATGTGAACGACGGAGTGCATGACGATATCAGGGACCTTTGAAAGGTCCTGGCGCATGAACAAAACCGCTGTCTTGCCCTTGTAGCCCACTGCCTGGGCGTCAGTTGGAAGCGCCCTTTTTCCGCTCCATACCTTCTTGACTTTGAAAGTTTTCCCGTTGAGTCGAGCGATGTATTCACGGGTTGGTACCGCCGCATATTGTGTCGGGGGAGGAAGCATTATCTCGTCCCAGACAGCGACCACTCGATCTCCGATGACGGTGATGTGGCCCTGCGCCTTGCCCTTTCCTTGGTTCAGGGGATGCCCTCCGACCCGGCTCCACTTCTTGCCACGAAGCTGGAACACGGAAAACTCCCAGGGACGATCTCCCCGCGGATCCTCCGCCCGCGGCCAATAAGCCTCCGTCACCGGGAAGAACAGACCTTCACTCGTCCTGACCGGGCCGCCTATCTGCGGACCGACAGCAGTAGCCGGCAGCAAACGAGTCTTCCGCCACTTACGGCCGTCAAGCGTCGCAACCCACCGCTTGCCCCCGGATTTGCCGAAAGTTACGTCAACGGCCACGTCGATCACATCCGACGAAACAGACTTCGCATTCGTCCCCAACTTGAACAGACTAGACCCCGGTGCGGCCGTCGGTCGACCCTGGAAGGCGAAACGGCCTCCCTTCGAGACACCGATCCTGGCCTCCGACCGTTTCGCGCCGACATCCGTAAAGAGCGCGACCAACCGGCCACCACGGCCCTCTAGATCAACGAGCCCCATCTGTCGCATCTCGGTGCTCATCGGAAGCGACTTCCACCGGCCCCGAACACGACAAAACACAGCAGGCTCATAGTTATTCTTCTCGCGGAATTTTGACAAACCCAGGCACGGAATCGTCTTGCGCCCGTCCCGGTAAGTGGTCATCAACAAAGCGTCGGAAGTGGGCGGAAGATGCCCCGACAGCCTCTTCCACCCATGCCCGGTCTTCTCCAAGACCTCGGTCTCGTACTCGTCCTTCTTGTTCTTTCCGTACCTGGCCAGCCAAAGGTGGCCCCCGGAGCTAGCCAGGCTCGCGTTGAAGTCATTGACTATCCGGCCGCCGCTGCCCTCAGCAGACGCTGACCCCGAGAACAACAACACGCCCCCCACGAGCGCCAAAAATCCTAACCAGTACCTCATGCTTCTCCCTTCAGTCGAGTGACCCAGGACAGGGCCGATATACGCCTCTACGCCTCAGTCACCCAAAAGGGATCCTTCGCGCCTCCCATGAACTCAAGGAGCGCGAAAATAATAGCATTCCTTAGTATTTGCCTACGATTTGCCTTAATTAAGCCAAATCTAGTCGCTCTAGAAATGAGCGACTACTCATCGAACGGTCGCACAAACCGGACATTTGCCTGGGAGAGGGGACAGAAACCCCGCAATTCCCCTTCGGGACCTGACCGATCGACGATACTCAGGGTGAGACCCGCTACCGACCGGAGGACCGATGTCTGACTCACCCACCACCATCAAGAATCTCGGCGTCGCGATGTTCACCATCTCCAATCAGGACGATGCGATCGCCTTCTACACCGACAGGCTCGGCTTCGAGCTGCGCAGCGACGACGCCTTCGGCGAGAACGGCGACATGCGTTGGGTAGAGGTCGCTCCGCCCGGATCAAACGCCCGGCTGGCCCTGAACGAGCCGATGAACGACGAGCCGGGAGGCAGCATGATCGGGGTAGAGACCGAGGATGTGCTCGGCGAGCATGCGCGGCTGAAGGCAATCGATGGGATCGATGTCGATCCGGAACCGATGCAGAGCCCGGGCGCCCCGCTGATGTTCATGGTGCGCGACCCCGACGGAAACACGATCGTCGTGGTCGAATCGCCGGACGTTCGCGACTGACCCAGCCGTCATTTTTCGTTCATGTACTGGGCTTTCCAGCCGGGACGGGTGGTTCGATCGCGATGAGTCACGAGGCGCTCGCCAAGTCCGTCGGCAACTCCACCGGTCGTGGCTGCCACCCCGCCGGGGACGGCTGGCTATGCAGCACCGTCGATGGCTCGGCCGTGACTTACAAGGTCAAGGTCGACTGGGCCGGCTGAGACCTTCGACGATCTCCGGCGGGACCACCATGTCGGCGTAATTCGCGCTCTTCTCGACCTGGATCGGGGTCAGCTTGACCGGGCTGATGTATCCGGTGACCCGGTCCATCGGAACAGTGACGCGTGACACCCGGTTGCCGATGTTGCCCTCGATCGAATTGACGGCCCGACCGGAAACCCGGTCGATCTTCTGGACGATTCCGATATGGGTGCTCCCGTAGGCGACCAGGTAGCCGGGCTTCGCGCGGTAGGAGAAGAAGCCGTATTCCTGAGCCCAGTTGGTCAGGTCCTTGACCTGGACTCCGACCAGGGTTCCGTCAAACGACGGCCAGAGGATCTTCGTTCCAAGGTAGGACTTGAAGCCGGCGTGATTCCAGATCCAGGTCGAAAATGCCGCGCACCACTGGTCGGCGATGCTGTACGGCACGATCTTGCCCTTGCCTTTGCGGTAGCGGGGAATGTTGTTGCCGCGGCGCTCCATCACGTTCCGTGACAACTCACGCTTGGCCAGCGTGAGGATCTTGCCGATCTTCGGCGAGGTCTCGGGTCCCGGCAGGGTTATCCCTCCACCGGTCCGGGTGGTGGCTTGGGCTCCCGACGAAACGAGAAACGTTGCGGCGACCGCGAGCACGGCCAAGCCGCTGTGGCGGCGTAAAGCTGGCATCACTCTGAGACTTTCAGGCTAACCGAGCCGAGGGTCGGCCGTCCAGCACCCTGCCAGATCTCATGCAGGTCCCATTGACCTCAGGGGGCGAGCCGGGCGATCGTCCAGCCCCCGCCGCCCGATTCCCGCTCGAAGCGGAACCGGTCGTGGAGGCGGGCTCCCCGACCCTGCCAGAACTCGATCTGGAAAGGCTCTATCACGAAACCTCCCCAATGCTCTGGGCGGGGCACCTCGCCGTCGCCGAAACGGATCGCGGCCTCTTCGGCCAGCGTTTCGAGTGCTTCCCGTTCATCCGGTAACGGCCGGCTCTGCGGCGAAGCCCAGGCGCCGATCTGGCTGGCCCGGTCGCGGCTGGCGAAGTATTCGTCCGAGGATTCGGCGTCTAGGCGCCGGACCGTCCCCCGGACCCGGACCTGACGATCGAGCGGAGCCCAGAAGAACACGAGCGCGGCCTGCCCTGATTCATCCAGCTGACCGGCCTTTACGCCTTGGTAGTTGGTGAAGAACCGGAAGCCGTGCTCACCGAAGCCCTTGAGCAAGACCATTCTTGCGTCGGGCCTTCCTTCCCCGTCGACCGTGGCGAGAGTCATCGCTTCCGGCAGCGGCATCACTGCCGAGGCGGCATCGAACCAGCGTCCGAACTGGACGATCGGATCCGGATCGAGATCTGTCCTTGAAAGCGGTTTGCGCTCCGGGGATGGAAATGACACGGGCCAAGCCTACTCAGACCTGGCCCGTGCCAAAGGATGCTCTGTCGGGTTACTTGCTGGCGCGGATCACGACACGCAGATGCTGATAGCGAATCGCGTGCTTATGGCCGAGCTTCGACCTGATCTTCTCCCGCACGAGGATCCGCTTCTTGGCCGTGGCCATCTTCCGGACCTTGGCCCGGTACGCCGGCTTCACCCCGAGTACCTTGCGACCGGACTTCCCTGCCTTGACGTTCGCCCTCCGGACCGGCGTCAGCGTCTTGCCGTGACGTTTCTTGGTCAGGGCGACCAGGCTGATCATGCACCGGGGCTTGAAGGCACCGGGGCACTTGACCCGGACGTAGAGCCGGTTCTTGTACAGGTAGGCGACACCGGCCGGTATGACCTTGGGAGGAGGCAGAGCTGCGCCGTTTCCATTGCCGTTCCCATTGCCATTGCCGTTCCCATTGCCGTTGCCGTTCCCATTGCCGTTGCCGTTGCCGTTGCCGCCGTCATTGGCACGGGTCGCAGCCAGGGAAACGTCGTCGAAGCCGATCGACCCGGACGGCAGCACGGCCGCGATCGCGCCGATCGATGCGACCAACTCGATCTTGTACTGGCCGCCCACCTTCAGGGAAGCCGCACTCAGGTCACCGGTCATGGTCTGCCATCCGGCGGTGTTGCCCGGGGACACTCCGTTGATGGCCACCTGCTCACCGCCGCCCTCGGTCGCCGACACCAGACGGGCGGTCACCGAAACGTTCACCCCCAGGTTCAGCAGAGCGGCGAGGTTCGAGTTCACGGCCACAGACAGCTCGGCGCTGTCCGCCTTGGCCCCATCGACGCCGTCATAGGTGAATGCCGGGCTGGTCCAGGTCAGCGTCGACGTGGACAGAAGCGCCGCAAGGGTCGTGGCCCCGGAATTTGCGCTGATGAACCCGTCACCGGATCCTCCGGCGCCGCCCGTGGGTTGGAAAGTGCCGGACAGAGTGGGACAGGTCAGTCCTGGCACACACAGCCCGCCATAATCTGTCGTCGATTTCCACCCACCGTCACCGGTGGCGAAATCGCTTGCGTTCCCGCTCGGATACTTGCTGGTGGCCGCTGATACCTGCCCAGGAACCAGGCAGACGATGGCAATGACCATCGCCGTCAGCGTCGCGACAGGAACTATCCCGCGCCTCGAATTGGTCATGAATTCCTCCGTTTGATCGTGGGCGCGATCCGTGCCTATGCCCTCAGGGCTCGTCCGTCGCCCGCTCCGCTTTTCATCCGTTGTCACCGCACGGATACGGCCCAGATACCCGGCTTCGAAAACGGGTAAACACAACCGCGGGCACGAAACCTCCCGGAGATCCTCTAATTCAAGGTCGGATCGTCCGGCATCGTCGCCAGGAGGGCGAAATCGCCGCCCGGACGGCTGACGACTTCAGCCCAGAGATCACCTTCGGAGAAAACGTCCTCCGGATCGAAGTCGGAGACGATCCAGGAGTCACGCTCCACCTCACCTTCGAGCTGGCCCGGACCCCAGCCGGCATGGCCGACGAAGACCCGTGCCCGGGAAAATTCGGCGTCACCGTCGGGATCGACCACTCCGATGCTCCCCTCGACGACACCGGCCGAACGGTCCGGGTCGTCGAAGTCACCGAGCACGACGATCGAGTCGGGACCGACCGGGCCACCGACCCAGAGCGGTGCGCCCTGCTCGACCAGCGGACCCAGGTCAGGGACCAGCTCGGCCACCTCGGTGTCGGCGCGACGGTTGAGAATCACCCCGAAGGCTCCCTGCTCGGTGTGCTCGACGACCAGGACCACCGTGCGCCGGAAGATATCGAACAGACTCGGTGCGGCTACCAGCAGACGTCCCTTGAGCGACTCCATGTACCGACTATAGGCCCCGGTTCGGCGTACGATGAACCGTGGTTTGCCGAAATCGCCATGGGAGAAGCGGGAAATCTCAGGATCCTGTAGGCTCCTTCGCCGCACTATGGGCAGATACACAGGACCAAAAGAAAAGCTTTCGCGCCGTGAAGGCGTAGATCTCGGACTCAAGGGCGAACGTGCCCTTGGCGGCAAGAGCGCCATGGAGCGCCGCCCCTACCCGCCCGGCCAGCACGGCCGTGGCCGGCGCCGCGCTTCCGAGTTCTCGGTCCGTATGCGCGCCAAGCAGCGCGCCAAGGCCATGTACGGCCTCCGCGAGAAGCAGTTCGCGAAGCTCTTCGATCGCGCCAACCGCGAAGAGGGCATGGCCGGCGAGAACCTGATGCGTCACCTCGAGTCGCGCCTGGACAACGTCGTCTACCGCCTCGGCCTCGCTTCGACCCGCGCCCAGGCCCGTCAGTTCGTCGTCCACCAGCACATCCAGGTGAACGGCAAGCGTCTCGACCGCCCCTCCTACGAGGTGTCGGCCGGTGACGAGATCGCGGTCAAGCCCAACGCCGCCATCGAGCCGATGGCCCGCCAGAGCACCGAGTCGGCTGGTCCGACCCCGGCCTGGCTGCTCGCCGACCACGACGGCCTCAAGGGCACGGTCAACCGCCTGCCCGATCGGAGCGACATCGCCGCCCCGATCGAAGAGCGCCTGATCGTCGAGCACTACTCGCGCTGAGCCGCGCGTCAGCAGAACTTCAAAGAGCCCCGGGTTCCCGGGGCTCTTTCGTTTAAGCGAGCGCTGAGATTGCGCCGTGGTTTGGGGTGGGACGAATGCAACCCGCCAGCCCAGGAATCTTGATCGGGCGGGTCTGACTTGGAGGCGGAGCGAAGCTCGCCGACTTCCTTCTTATTTACCTACTCCCCGGCACCGGTTAGCTGGCCTTTGGCCAGTTCCAAGGCGACGGTCAGGAGGCCGACTACCGAGAGTGGATCCGATGAGTCGGATACCAGTTGGACATGCATCGTCTGCTCGTCGGGTCCGGCGTCCTCGCTGAGGACCGCGGAGATCACGAGCTGGTCGAGACGGGCACCCGGGGTGTCACGTTCGACCTGCTCCATCAGTTCCTGGGCAAGCGCCCCGATCCTCGCCGACGGTGACTGCTCCGGTTCATTGCTCATGCAGCCACCCTACCGGCCGGGGTCGGCCCGACCCGGCGTCGCCTGCCTCCGAATAAAATGCCTGCGTGCCCCGCTCCGGCGCCGCTCTGCTCGCGGCGATCATCTGCCTGGCCATCGCGGCCCTGTCCCTCCCTGCCAGCGCAGCGGCGGATGGCACCAGCCATGCCGGCAACACGGCGATCCTGGTTCTGATTCCCCAGGACGTCGACAGCTCGCCTTCATACAGCGAGGAGATCGCCGACGGGTTCGCCAGCATTCCCGAGCTGTCGGTCGGGCTGACCAGCGCCACCCAGGGCTCTTACCGGGCGGAACAGGCCCTGCTCGACATGAGCCAGGGAACCCGGGTCTCGCGATCGACCTATGACCCGACCGAGGTGCCACCGGTCGGCCTCAACCGCCTGGTCGGAGGTGGCGGCGTGGTCACCGGCTGGAAAGCGATCCTGGACCGAGCCGAGACCGCTCCCCAGACGATCGAGCCGGGGCTGCTGGCGAGCTCCATCCCGGGCGGCGCCGCGTATGTCGGTGACGCGACCAGGTTGCAGGAAACCATGATCCCGGCCACCGACCGGCTCGGCCGCATCTCCTCGCTGTCCCTGGCCGACAACAGCCGGACCGCTCGTCGGGCGATCAGGGAGTCGCATCGCCACCGGTTGGTGGTGGTGACGACCGCACCGGGCCACAGCGGCCTCTTGGAGCTGCGCCAGATACTCCAGCTGCGAAGGCCGGGCCAGATGGTGATCGCCACCCAGAGGCCTCCCCAGGCCCCGATCCTGCCTCTGCTTCCGATCGCGGCGGCGGGGATCGGCGAGAACGCGGACAGCCCGGTCGAGCCCGAAGCCAAGGGACTGACCTCGGACACCACCAACCTGCCGAACCTGGTCGCGGGGATCGACATCGCCCCGACGATCCTCGATCACCTCGGCCTCGATGTCCCCGAGGCGATGACCGGCAAGCCGATGCGATCTTCGGGCAAGCGCCGACCGGGAGAGTTGACCTCGTTCCGGGACAGGCTCGACGATCTCGGCCCGAGGCGCACCCCCGCGCTCGCCTTCGTCTTCGCCGGCTGGCTGGTCGTCTACCTGGCGGCCGGGGCGATCGCCGGCCGTGAGAGGGTCTCCCGGCCGGTCCGTCGGATCGGCGGCCTGGCCATCCTCTGGATTCCCACGGTCATCCTCGTCCCGGCGGCACTCGGCAATCCGTCCGCGGCCCTCGAGTACGGACTGATCGCCGGACTGGCCCTGCTGCTCGGATTCGTTTCGGACCGGCTTCTGCCCTGGCCCCGGGCGACCCTGGCCCCGGCCGTGGTCGGACTGACCGTGATCACTGCCGACCTGGCGCTCGGCTCCCATCTGGTCACCAGATCGGTGCTCGGCCCCAATCCGGGTTACGGCTCCCGCTTCTACGGGATCGGCAACGAGCTCAAGCCCGCCCTCATGGTGCTGCTCCTGGCCGGGCTGGCGGGCGCGCTCGCCGGCCAGCCGAAGTCGCGGAGGAACGCCGGGATCGTGATCGGGTTCGGGATCGGGCTCGGCGTGATCCTTGGCTCCGGCCGCCTCGGGGCCGGGGTGGGGGCCTCGATCATCGTCGCCTCCGCCACCGCGGTCGCCGCGATCATGATGCTGCCCGGACGGATGAGCTGGAAGCGCGGCGCGATCATCGTCGCGGCCCCCGTGATCGGGCTCGCCCTGCTCGCCGTGCTCGACCTCGCGACAGCCGGCGGCCAAGGGCACTACAGCCACGTGCTGACCGGCGGGAGCGACAGCTTCCTGGACGACGTGCGCCGACGCAGCACCCTCGCCTGGCAGCAGCTCTGGAAAGGCAGCATGGCATTGGCCACCTTGGCCTCCCTGCTCGCCACCGGATTCGCGATCCGCAACCGCGACATGTTCAAGCCCTTCGCCGGGCCGATCTGGCCGGCCGCCCTGATCGGGGGCCTGGCCGGGGGCCTGATCGGATCCTTCACCGAAGATTCCGGACCGCTCCTCATCGTGGTCGCCACGATCGCCCTCACCGGTGTCTGCTCCTACCTGCTTGGACGCCCGGGCCCCGCCCGGCTAGCATCGGAGGAGTCCCCCCAACGTCAGGAGTGAAAGTGGCTGTTACAGGAACCGACTTCGTCACGATCCCGATTCAGGATTTCGAGGCTTCGAAGGCCTTCTACCGGGACACGCTCGGCCTCGAGGAGGGAAAGCAGTGGGGCGAGATGCCCGCCCAGGAGTTCGAGACGGGCAACCTGACCATCGCGATCATGGACCCCACCGCCTTCGGCCAGGAGTTCAGGACCGCCGGTGGCAGCAGCGTCGTCCTTCAGGTCGACGATTTCGAAGCCGCCAAGGCCGACCTCGAAGCCAAGGGCGTCGAGTTCGTCACCGACACGATCGACAGCGGCATCTGCCACCAGGCCTACTTCAAGGACCCGGACGGCAACGTCCTCGGGATCCATCGCCGCTACGACGGCTGTGCGGAGTCGTGATCGCCGTCCGGTCTTCGCCGGATGACCGGACTCGTATGCGACCCACGCCGGACAGCCCGGAGTGAGGCAAAGTCGCTAGCCTGCATGGTCACCCCGGAGGGGTGCGAGAGTGGTTGAATCGGGCAGTCTCGAAAACTGTTGTGCGTTTCGGCGTACCGTGGGTTCGAATCCCACCCCCTCCGTACCGATTGTTCCAAGTAGCGCTCTAAGCAGTTGACCTGACCCCCTGAGGTTGATCCACCTGGTCTGAACCCTGGTTGATGGACCGACAAACGGGGTCCGCTCACCAGGACTGTGACGTCTAAGGTCCCAAGAGAGCAAGAGGGATTACTGCGACGCCATCTCTTCGCCTGTACGCGTACGGTCCTGTGGAAACTACGACTTTCTGTCGAACGCGATCGCCCAGCTCGTTTTGGAGCCAATTCAGGTGTCTACAGTCCTTGTCTGTCACCTCGCTGGCGAGCTTCACCTCAAGCGCGACTATCTCTCCCGACGAGGATTCGACTATGAAGTCCACCTCGCGCCTTCCATCACGCCTTCGAAAGTGAAATGTTCGAGCTTCAGCCGCCTGAGCAAAGACGCGAACTGAGAGAGCAACAAGGGATTCAAACAAGGCCCCAAGAATTGGGTCGGTCCCGGGAATCGAAATCGAGCCAATCTTGCCACTGAGTAGTCGGCTCTCAGTTAGTCCCAGCAATCGCGCAGCCAGAGCGGGGTCCGCCAAGTGATGTTTGGGACTCTGGCCTAGTCCCTTCAAGATATTCCCGCTCGGGCTCCAGCCATCGATTGGATCGAGAATGAAAAGACGCATGAGGACGTCCCGGTATCTCGTCAATGTGCTCTGGGCAACGCCTGACTCTCCCGGGAACGCCGCTTTTCTGACCTTCTCCAGACTCGTCGGGGAGGCTGTCGCAGCGGCGTACGCCATCAACCATCTCCTCAATGCCTCCGGGCGACGCACCTCCTGCCCGAACTCGTCCTCAAAATCTCGATCAATGATTCGACTGATGTAGCCATCAAGTCGTGTCCGATGTGCTCTTCCTTCATATTTCCTGAGGCCAGGGAAGCCAGACATCACTATCTCGCGAACATAATCTGGCAAGGAGAATGTGGAGTGTCCCTCGATAGAGAGATCTGATTCTGTGAGCAGATCGCTGAGACTGATCACGGAGCCGGTGTCGAGACGTTCCACGAGGGTCATTGGCCTCATCCTGAGCACGTCGATTCGTGCTGCCCCGGAGTGGCGTGGCGGATCTTCCAATCCTTGTGGGGGCGTGGCTGAACCCGTCAGTAGGAACTGCCCAGAGGGGGCGCCGTCATCAACTGCTCTCCGGACGGCGTCCCAGAGCTGGGGCACCCGCTGCCACTCGTCCAGGAGTACCGGTGGCGGCTGCTGCAAGACTTGGCGTGGGTCTGCTCTCGCCAGCTCGCCTTGGCCTTCTTCGTCGAGGCGCATGACGGTTTTCGCCCGACGCCGAGCCGTCTCTGTCTTGCCTACACCTTTCGGTCCTTCCAGCGCTATAGCGGGCAAGGAAGCAAGTTCGTCAAGTTCTTTGTCGAGGACTCTTGTGCGGTAGCCGGACACGGCACTAGGTTACACGAGATGATCACCTATGACTGTATTTGTCGCATTTCTATGATGGTGTTTGTCGCATCTCTATGATGGCGTTTGTCGCGCAGTTTCCCCAAACTATGGGCATTTAGAGACCTCCGGCCGTTGACCGATCATGCGGTTCGTGCCACGATGCTCGGGCCAGTTCGAGGAGGGAGTAATCGAGCTCGACGAGGAGAACCACTTCAATCGGTACCGCCTATCCACGCTATTCGCTGCCAGTTACACGGCCGACACCTTTCCGGGTCTCGATCTCTACCGCAACTGGTGCTCGAAATGGGAGAGCCACTGCCAAACCCACGGCGGGTACTGGACCAATGACTCGGCTGAACGAGAGTTCGGGCCTCCTGGCGATAGAGGCCATCGTCGGACTGATCGAATCGCGTCGAGTCAAGCCGTAGAACTCAGCCAAGGAGAGGAGCGTGAGAATCCGTACAGTTTCGGGTGGTGCAGACGTACAGTCCGGCATGATCGGACTCTGCCGGTCGGTTTTCGTGCGGCTTGAGTAGGATCTCCGTTCCCCGGAGAGGTGTCCGAGCGGCTTAAGGAGCGCGATTGGAAATCGCGTGGGCGGGATCTCTCGCCTCGTGGGTTCGAATCCCACCCTCTCCGTAAATCCATTCTGGGTGCAGTTCGTTGTCCGTATGACTACCTGCTGCACCCAGAACCGCTCGCCGGCGGCGGAATCAGCGGCGGGCGGCGAAGAAGTTCCTGAGAAGGCCGCCGCATTCCTCGGCGAGGAGGCCCGACTCGACCTGTGGGCGGTGGTTGAGGGCGGGATCCTCGAGGATGTTCATGACCGACCCGCAGGCGCCGGCCTTGGGGTCTCGGGCACCGAATACGACCCGAGGGATCCGGGCGAGGACGATCGCCCCGGCGCACATGGCACAGGGCTCCAGGGTCACGTAGAGAGTGGTCTCGGGGAGCCGCCAGCCGCCCAGGGTCGCCGCGGCTTCACGGATCGCGATCAACTCGGCGTGCGCGGTGGGGTCGTGGT
>Ga0153956_1002657_pt1 | contig 12684 bp, 2 predicted proteins | sample TSFL040MetaG_FD_104704 | JGI IMG/M metagenome (GOLD analysis project Ga0153956, IMG submission 104704) | Attine ant fungus gardens microbial communities from Florida, USA - TSFL040 MetaG | ecosystem: Host-associated > Fungi > Mycelium > Unclassified | place: USA: Florida, Wekiwa Springs... | reverse complement strand
CTCGGAGTGGAAGGCATGGCTGGTCTCCAGCCAGGTGCAGCGCGCACCGTCCTGCCCACAGGCAGCGACGATCTGTTCGAGATCCTCACCCGGGCCCGACAGCACCGTATTGCGACCGTTGTAGGCGCCCACCGACACCCGGGGGAAGCCGTCCGCGGCCCGTTCGACGTATTCGGGGTCGGCGAAGACGGCCACCATCCGTCCGCCCGCGGGCAGACTACCGAACAGCCGTCCGCGCTCGGCGATCAACCGGGCGCCGTCCTCGAGGCTGAACACCCCGGCCACGCATGCCGCGGCGTATTGGCCGACGCTGTGGCCCAACACCACATCGGGTTCGATACCCCACGACTGCCATAGCCGCGCCAGGCCCATCTCCACGGCGAAGATGGCCGGCTGGGCGAATGAGGTGTGCTTCAACGTCTCCGCGGCGTCGCGGCCGGATCCGAACAGCACCTCCAACAGCGGCGTGGGCAACATCGGGTCGACGGCCTGTGCACAGCGGCGCACCGTGTCGGCGAAAACCTGGTCGGTGTCGAACAATTCGCGTGCCATACCCGGGTACTGGCTGCCCTGTCCGGGAAAGAACCACGCGGTGGACGGCGGGTCGGTGCACTCGCCGCGCACCACACCCGGCCGCAGCCGGTTGGCTACCAGTTCATCGAGCAGCACCCGGGCTTCCTGGACCGAATCGGTGACCACCGCGGCCCGGTGCTCGAAGTGTGCACGTCCGGCGCCGGCGGTGAAGCACACGTCGGCCAGTGACGCCTCCGGGTGCGCGTCCAGCCATTCGCCGTACTGGCGGGCCAACGCGACCAGCCCCTGCGACGATCGGGCGGACAGCGGTAACACATTGACCGGCTCGCGTCCCGCCTCGGCTTCCGGTGTGACGGTCGAGTCGTCGATCGCGCCGACGGTCGGTGCCGGGGCCTCTTCGATCAGCACATGCGCGTTGGTGCCGGTGAATCCGAACGAGCTGACACCGGCGCGGCGCGGTCGGCCGTCGGCGTGCCACGGCCTGGCCTGGTCCACCACCTGCACCGGCAGCGAGTCCCAGGGGATGTGCGGCGACGGGTTGTGGAAGTGCAGGCTCTGCGGCAGCAGATCGTGCTGCAGCGACAGGACGACCTTGACCAGGCCGGCCACACCGGCCGCGGACTCCAGGTGCCCGATGTTGGTCTTGGCGGTACCGATCAGCAGCGGCCGGTTCTTGTCGCGGCCGGTGCCGTAGGCCGCGGCTGCGGCCTGCACCTCGATGGGGTCGCCCAGCGGGGTCCCGGTGCCGTGCGCCTCCAGGTAGTCGACATCCCCGCCGGACAGTCCGGCACGATTGAGCGCGGCGTTGATGAGTCGTTGTTGCGCACCACCATTGGGCACGGTCAGGCCGCTGGAGGCACCGTCCTGGTTGACCGCGGTGCTGCGGATGACGGCCAGGACGTTGTCGCCGTCGCGCTGGGCGTCGCTGAGGCGCTTGAGCACCAGCACACCGCAACCCTCGCCGCGGGCGTAGCCGTCGGCGGCGGCGTCGAAGGTCTTGCACCGACCGTCGGGGGACAGCATCCGGGCGCGGGACGCGGCGACGATCGACGCGGGACTCAGCAGCACGTTCACGCCGCCGGCCAGTGCCATATCGCAGTCACCGGCGTGCAGGGCCTGGCCGGCCTGATGGACGGCCACCAGCGAGGAACTGCAGGCGGTGTCTACCGCCATCGCCGGACCTTCCAGGCCGAGGGTGAAGGACACCCGGCCGGCGATCGCGTTGAGCGCGTTACCGGTGATGAAGTGCGGCTCCAGGTTCTCCACCGAGTTGCCGGACAGCAGATGCGAATACTCGTTGGCGCCGACGCCGACGAACACGCCGGTTCGGCTGCCGCGCAGGGAGGACGGCGCGTACCCCGCCCTTTCCAAGCTCTCCCAGGCGACCTCGAGCATCAGGCGCTGCTGCGGATCGATCCAGATGGCCTCGCGCGGCGAGATCCCGAAGAACTCGGGGTCGAAACTGTCGACACTGTCCAGGTAGCCACCGGCGCGGGTGTAGATCTTGCCCGCGGCTTGCTGGTCGGGGTCGTAGAACTCGTCGACGTCGAATCGGTCCTCGGGGATCTCCCGGATCGCGTCGACACCGCCGGAGAGTACGTCCCAGTAGGCGTCGGGGTCCGGGGAGCCGGGGAATCGGCAGGCCACCGCGATGATCGCGATGGGCTCGTCGGCCGCAGCGCTGGCCAGTGAAACCGCTTGTGCAGCAGCCTTGTTGCCGGATTTCTCGCTGAGCTCCAGGACATCGCTGAGCAGGTAGTCCGCCACGTCGGTCAGGCGCGGATGATCCATCGCCAGGGTGGCCGGCAGTTCGGCGCCGACCGCCTGCTCCATCCGGCGCCGCAGTTCGACGGCCATCAGCGAGTCCATGCCCAGGTCGAAGAACCCGGCTTCCTCGCGGATCTCCGAGGCGTCGATCTGCGTGACGTCGGCGACGATCTCGCGCAAGAATTCCAGGATCAGCTTCTTGCGTTGCTGCACCGGCGCGGCGGTGAGCTGTTCGACCAGTCGGGTGGTGCCGGACGGGCCGGCCGCGGCGGAGACCGTCTCGGGTACCTCGCGGGCCACCTCGGACAACAGGGCCCGGTCGCCGGTCTGCAGATAGATGGGCAGGAATCGAGCCCAATCAATTTGTGCCACAACAGCTTCCGGCGTCGATCCGACGAGCACGTCGGCCATCCCGGCCAGCGCGTCGGCGGGGGACAGGGTGCGCACGCCGCGTCGTTCCAGCTGGGCGCGGGCCTCCGGATCGGCCATACCGGCCGACCACGGGCCGAAGTTGACGCTGAACGACGCGGTGCCCTGCCCGCGTAGGTACCAGGTCAACCCGTCCAGGAAGGCGTTGGCCGCGCTGTAGGCACTCTGTCCGTAGCTGCCCCACACCGATGAGATCGACGACGTGGACAAAAAGAAATCCAGCTTGAGGTCGGCGGTGGCTTCGGCCAGATACCAAGCACCCCAGACCTTTCCGGAGAAGACGCGACCCATCTCCGCGTCGTCCAGAGAGCTCAGCGGGGTGGTGCTGTTCTCGCCGGCGGCGTGCACGACGCCGGCCAGCACCGGCAACTCGGCGGACACCGTGGCCAGCAACCGGGCGACATCGTGCGGATCGGCGACATCGGCGGTGATCACTCTCGCCTGGCAGCCGTATTGCTCGGCCAGGGCGTCAATACGTGCCTGCGCGGCTTCCGAGGGGGTGCGACGGCTGGTCAGTACCAGCTGGCGCGCGCCATGGGCGGCCAGGTATCCGGCGATCTCCAGGCCCAGCGAACCCAGTCCGCCGGTGACCAGATAGGTTGCGTCGGAGCGCAATTCCAGAGTCGTGGGGTTCGGCTGCCCGGTGCGTCGCACCAGTCGAGGCACGTGCACCACGGCGCCGCGCACGGCGATCTGGTCCTCACCGTGCGGCGCGGCGGCCAGGCGGTCGATCGCCGGCGACCAGTCGTCGTCGCCCAGGTCCGCCAGTCCGCCCCAGATCTGGGGGTATTCCAGGGCTGCTGCGCGGCAGAAGCCCCACAGTGCGGTCTGCTCCGGTGACACCGAGTCGGTGTCGAGCACCCGCTGGGCGCCGCGGGTCAGCACCCATACCGGGGCACGGAGTTCGGCCGCGGTGGCGGCGCGCAGCAGCCGTTGGGTGCCACCCAGCACGCGGTGCTGGACCCGCAGCAGGGAGCGCATCGACGGTGCGCCTTCGGATTCCAGTGCCGCGATGTGCACGATCCGCAGGCTCGGCTCACTGCTCGCGGCGGCGCGCAGGTCGGCTTGCAGCTGCTGTTCGTCGGCATCGGAGGCCGGCAGGCCGAGCACCCGGTGGCGGTGGCCCAGTGCGGTGAGTGCCTCGGTGAGCGGTGTCAGCACGGTGGGGTCGTCGCCGATCAGCACCCAGGTGGCGCCGTCACCGGCATCGCCGGCCGCGCCGGTCAGCGGCTGCCAGCCGACCTCATAGCGCGCATCGGCGATCGATTGCGCGTTGAGTTGCCGATTATGTTGCGCGGCAAGCTTGTTCAGCAGATCGGTGGTGGCGTTGTCTTCGGCGCCGAGCAGTTTGGCCAGCTCGGCGATCCGGCCGTCCTCCAGGAGTTGCACCGCCTGGGTACGCGCTCCGCCGGAGCGGGTCGGCTGGGTCTTCTTGTCCTGGAACCAGTAGTGCCGGTGCTGGAACGGGTAGGTGGGCAGGTCCAGCTTGCGTGGCGCGCCATGCTGTAGGGCGGCGAAGTCCGGCAGATGGCCCGCGACATAGGAATTGGCCAGCGCCTCGGTGATCTGGCGCTGGTCGGCGCCGTTGCGGCGCAGCGACGCGACGGCCCGCGGCGCGGTGGCGGTGTCCGGCCAGGCGCGCATCGCGGCGGCGGTGAGCACCGGCTGCGGACCGACCTCCAGCAGTACCGCGCAGCCGAGCTCGGCCAGGGTGTTCACACTCTTGGCGAACTCGACCGGCTGACGGGCATGCCGGCGCCAATACTGGCCGTCGAGTTTGGCGGTGCGGCTCAGCGCCGCGCCGGTGCGGTTGCAGACCAGGATGCGCTCAGGTGCGATGAACTCGAATTGATTTGCGTACGACTCGAATTCGTCGAGCGCCGGGTCCAGGAGCGCGGAGTGGAAGGCGTGGCTGGTCTCCAGCCAATCGCAGCGCACCCCGTCGGCGGCCAACCCGGCGACCGCCTTCTCCAGATCGGCTCCGGGTCCGGACAACACGGTGTTGGCGCCGTTGTAGGCGGCTACCGACAGGCTCGGGTGCTCATCGGTGAGGCGTTCGACGCGGTCGGGGGCGGCGAATACCGCTGCCATCCGCCCACCGGTCGGCAGGTCACCGAACAGTCGTCCGCGCTCGGCAAGCAGGCGGGCGCCGTCTTCCAGGCTGAAGACACCGGCGACGCATGCCGCCGAGTACTGGCCGACGCTGTGGCCCAGCACCACATCCGGTTCGAAGCCCCAGGACTGCCACAGCCGGGCCAGGCCCATCTCCACTGCGAAGATCGCGGGCTGTGCGTAGCGGGTCTGCCGCAGCGTCTCGTCGGCGCCGGGGCAATCGTCAAAAATGATGTCCAGCAACGGTTTTGGTAGCATGCCGACCACTGCGTCGGCGCACTGGGTCATGGTCTGCGCGAACACCGGTTCGGTTGCGAACAGTTCACGGGCCATGCCCGCGTATTGGCTGCCCTGTCCGGGGAACAGCCATGCCGTCTTGGGGGCCTCGGCGCCCTCGCCGCGGACCAAACCGGGGGCCGGACGGTCGTCGGCCAGTGCGCCGAGCAGATCGCGTGCGGACTCCGGGGAGTTGACCACCAGCGCGGCACGGTGCTCGAAATGCGAACGTCCCGCCCCGGCGGTCAGGCACACATCGGCCAGGGTCGCCTCGGGATGGTCGGTCAACCAGTCGCGGTAGTCCTGGGCAGTCTGCAGCAGTGCGGCCGGGGTGCGTGCCGACAGCGGCAGCACATTGAACCGGCGCTCATCGGCCGCGGGGGCATCCGCCGGCGTCTGCAGCGGGGCCTCTTCGAGGATGACGTGGGCGTTGGTGCCGGAGAACCCGAACGAGCTGACGCCGGCCACCCGGGGGCGCTCGCCGCGCTCCCACGACGTGGCCTGATCGACCACCCGGACCGGGATCTGGTTCCACGGGATGTGCGGAGACGGGTTCTGGAAGTTCAGGTGCCTGGGCAGTTCCTGGTGTTCCAGGGACAGCACGACCTTGAGCACGCCCGCCACACCGGCGGCGGCTTCCAGGTGTCCGATGTTGGTCTTGACCGAGCCGATCAGCAGGGGCTGGTCGGCGCCGCGCCCCTTGCCGAGCGCGGCGGCGGCGGCCCGGACCTCGATCGGGTCACCCAGCGAGGTTCCGGTGCCGTGCGCCTCCAGGTAGCCGATATCGGCGGGGGTCAGGCCCGCCGATGCCAGTGCCTCGGCGATGACCCGCTGCTGGGCGACGCCGTTGGGCACCGTCAGGCCGCCGGAGGCGCCGTCCTGGTTGACCGCGCTGCCGCGCACCACCGCGCGGATCCGGTCGCCGTCGCGGAGCGCGTCTTCGAGGCGCTTGATCACGACGATGCCGCAACCCTCACCGCGCACGTAACCGTCGGCGGACGCGTCGAAAGTCTTGCATCGGCCGTCTCCGGCCAGCATGTGAGATTGCGAGAAGGTGATCATGGTGGCCGGGGACAGCAACACGTTCACCCCGCCGGCCAGGGCGAGGTCGCACTCGCCCAGACGCAGCGCCTGGCAGGCCTGGTGGATGGCCACCAACGACGAACTGCAGGCGGTGTCGACGGTGACCGCCGGCCCGTGCAGGCCCAGCCGGTAGCTGATCCGGCCGGCCGCGGCCGCCGAGGACGTGCCGATCGCCAGGTACGCCTCGATCTGGGGATAGTCCAGCGCGGACGACAGCATGCCGAGGTAATCGTGGGTGGCCAGGCCGACGAAGACGCCGGTCTGGGTGTTGGCCAGGGCGGCCGGTGCGGTGCCCGAATGCTCCACCGCACGCCACGTCGTCTCCAGCAGCATCCGGTGCTGCGGGTCCATCAGTCGCGCTTCGCGGGCCGAGATGCCGAAGAACGATGCGTCGAATCCGACCGGATCGTCGATGAAACCGGCTCGACGGGTGACCACCTTGCCGGGTGTGCCGGGGTCGGCGTCGAAGAACTCGTCGGCGTCCCACCGATCCTGTGGTATTTCAGAGACCGCATCCCGACCGTCGCGCAGGACCTCCCAGAATGCGTCGGTATCGGCCGCGCCGGGCAGGCGCGCCGCATAGCCGATGATCGCGAATCGGGGTGTCTGGTCGGAACGGTGATCGGTTACTGCCATGAGCTGGTGTTCTCCCCGCGTCGGGTCGGTGAAGTTCAATTTGGTTGCGGGAGAACGCGTCCACCAGGATTGTGTTCAGAACGGCCACGGCCTGCTCACATCCCGACGGCTGGCCGGCACATCTCCCGCGGGCAAGTATGGCACGTACGTTGCTAACAGTGGCGGTTTCGGATCGGTTGGCAGCAGGTGCCAAGGTGGTTCGCCGGTGACCGCCCGGCCGCGGCGACAGTGGTGAGCGCTACCTTGGAGGGGCGAGCGGACCGCGGCGGGTTGATCGAGCGAACTCGTCAGCAACAGCGGCTATGTTGATGGCGCCACCAGCGTTGCCGGGGCCGCAACCTATGCCGTCCAGACCCGGGAGGAAATCTTGCATATCGGGAAAATCACGATCGGCACGATCGATGATTGGGCGCCCAGCCCGGGTGTGGTGACCTCGTGGCATCCGACGAGTGCGGCCAAGGACAAGGCCCGGCAGGCGCCGGTGAGTTCGGTCCCGGTCAGTTATATGCAGGGCCAGCATATTCGCGGTGTCTATCATCAGGCCGAGGCCGGTCTGGATTATTCGCGGCAGATCATCGCGACATGTGAAGTTCCAGGTCAGTGCGATGTTTCGGCGATGAATACGGCACTCAACGCGTATTTGCGGAGGCATGACACATATTGCAGTTGGTTTGAATACGATGGCACCGGAGATATTGTCCGACGCAAGCTCGAAGATTCCTCCGACATCGAATTCGAGCCCGTCAACAATGGCGAGATGAACGCCGAGGACGCGCGTAAGCACATTGTCGATATTCCGACGCCGATGGAATGGGGATGTTTCTCCTTCGGCATTGTCCAGAGCCCGGACAAATTCACGTTCTACGCCAGTATCGACCACGTGCACGGTGATGCCGCGTTGATCGGCATCACCATGCTCGAGGCCCACGGTATGTACACGTCGCTAATCGCCAGCGGCGAGCCGATGCCGTTGCCCGACGCCGGCAGCTTCGATGATTTCTGCTTCCAAGAGCACGAGTCCAACGCGGCTTTGACCGTTGATTCGCCCGAGATTCAAGCCTGGGTAGAATTTGCTGAGAGTAATGAAGGCACATTGCCGGAGTTCCCACTCCCGCTTGGCGACGCGTCGGTGCCGACGGTTGCCGACATGGTCGGGGAATTGTTGTTGGACGCTGATCAGACGGCGCGTTTCGAGGAGGTCTGCAAGACGGCGGGCACTCGTTTTGTCGGCGGTCTGTTCGCCTGTATCGCGATGGTCGAACACGAACTGACGGGTGCGGCCAATTACTACGGCCTGACACCGCGCGATACCCGCCGGACTTCGGACAACTTCACCACGCAGGGGTGGTTCACCGGGCTCGTACCGGTCACCGTCCCGATTGCCGCCACCACTTTTGCCGAGGCGGCGTGGGCCGCGCAGAGTGCTTTCGACTCCTCATTGAATCTGGCACGGGTTCCCTACTACCGTGTCCTGGAATTGGCGCCGTGGCTGGACAAGCCCCGCCCGAACTTTCCGGTGGTGAACTTTCTGCACGGTGGCGCCGCACCGTTGAACGCGGTGATCGCCGCGACCGAGATGGGTTATGCGAACAGCATCGGCATCTACTCCGACGGCCGCTTCTCCTATCAGTTGACGATCTACATGTTCCGGTACGAATCCGGTCTGGCGATGTCGGTCATGTTCCCGGATAACCCGATTGCGCAGAAGTCGGTCACCCGCTACATCGAGGCGATGCGGTCGGTCTGCGCCCAGATCGCCGACAACGGAAATTGGGGTCGGTGACACCTTGCGACGGCTAGCCGATCTCGTCGTCCGATGGCCCTGGGCCGTGGTGGGTGTGTGGATCGCACTCGTCGTCGCCCTGCCCCTGACGCTCCCGAACCTCAACGACATGGCGCAGAAGCACCCGCTGGCCATGTTGCCCGCCGACGCCCCCTCGAGCGTGGCAGGCCGACAGATGACCGAGGCGTTCAAGGAGTCCGGTTCCGACGATCTGCTGCTGGTGGTGCTGACCGACGAGCACGGGCTCGGAAAGGCGCACGAGGCCACCTACCGCAAGTTGGTGGACGCACTGCGCGCCGACCCGGCCGATGTCGTGATGATGCAGGATTTCGTCGGAACACCTGCACTGCAGTCGTTTCTGACGAGCAAGGACAACAAGTCCTGGGTGTTGCCGGTCGGGTTGAACGGGGCGCTGGGCACCCCGCAGTCCTACGCCAGTTACAACCGGGTCGCCGATATCGTCAAGAAGAGCACCGCCGGCAGTCCACTGGAGGTGCACCTGGCCGGACCGGCCGCCACCGTCGCGGACCTCACCGTCGCCGGTGACCACGACCGGATGCCGATCGAGATCGCCATCGCCGTGCTGGTGCTGCTGGTCCTGCTGGTGGTCTACCGCAATCCGGTCACCATGCTGTTGCCGCTGATCGGCATCGGAATGTCCCTGCTGATCGCCCAGTCCGTGGTGGCCGGGCTGTCCGACCTGACCGGGTTGGGGGTGTCGAACCAGGCGATCATCTTGCTCAGCGCGATGATCTTCGGCGCCGGAACCGATTACGCGGTGTTCCTGATCAGCCGCTATCACGACTTCATCCGGTCGGGTGCAGAATCGAACGAGGCTGTGCGCCAAGCACTGGGCTCGATCGGCAAGGTGATCACCGCCTCCGCGGCGACCGTGGGCCTGACTTTCCTGGGTATCAGCTTCGCCAAGATGGGTGTGTTCTCCACCGTTGGCGCCTCGTGCGCGATCGGCATCGCCGCCGCGTACCTGGCCGCGGTGACGTTGTTGCCGGCCATCATGACCATCGTCGGACCGCGCGGCTGGATCAAACCGCGGCCGGAGTTGACGGCCGGTCTGTGGCGGCGTTCGGGCATCCGCATCGTGCGTCGTCCGGGCGCGCACCTGGTGGCCAGCGTGCTGGTGTTGCTCCTGCTCGCCTGCGCGGTGGGCTTCGCGCACTTCAACTACGACGACCGCAAGGCGTTGTCGGCGACCGCGCCGAGTTCGGTCGGGTACACCGCGCTGGAGAAACATTTCAACCTCAACCAGTCGATCCCGTCCTACATCCTGATCCGCTCACCGCACGACCTGCGCAACGCACGGGCGCTGGCCGATCTGGACCAGCTCGCCGGTCGGGTCAGCCAGTTGCCGAATGTGGCGATGGTCAGCGGTATCACCCGGCCGACGGGTGTCGTGCCGCCGGAATTCCGAGCCAGCTTCCAGGCCGGCATCGTCGGTGATCGGTTGGCCGACGGGTCGGCCATGATCGGCAAGCGGACCAATGATCTGAACCGGTTGACCGGTGGCGCCAACCTGTTGGCGACCAACCTCGGCGATGCTCGCGTCCAGATCAACCAGATCGCCACCAACCTGCAGGGGGTGATCGATGCGTTCGCGAAGCTGCGTGGTCAATACGGCGGCGACAAGTTGGTCAAGAACGTCGAGACCGCCGCTCGGCTGATCGATGCGGTCAGCGGCCTGGGCAACGAGTTGGGCCTGAACTACACCGCCGCCAAGGACATGTTCGCCTGGGTGGGGCCGGTGTTGGCCGCTTTGCAGGGCAACGTCACCTGCGACCTGGACCCGTCCTGCGCCGAAACCCGCGGCCATTTCCAGAACCTGGAGAAGGCACGTCAGGACGGCACCCTGGACCGGATCAATCAGCTCGCCGGGCAGCTACAGGGCATGCAGGACCGCAAGACGCTCAATGATGCGGCGAATCAGCTCAACGTGGCCCTGGCGGGCCTGCAGAAGATGGCGACGTCCATGGGGATGGACAAGCCGGGCGGTGCGCAGGCCAATCTGAGCAAGCTGCGCCAGGGAGCGGATCGTTCGGCCAGCGGCAGCCGTGAACTGGCCGCCGGGGTCAACAACATCGTCGACCAGATCAAGCTCATGCGAACGGGTCTGGATCAGGCGTCGGGCTTCCTGCTATCGATCAAGCAGGACGCCAACAGCCCGACGATGGCCGGGTTCAACATCCCGCCACAGGTTTTCGAGCTCGACGCGTTCAAGGACGCGTCCAAGATGTTCATCTCACCCGATGGGCATTCGGTGCGTTATCTGGTGCTCACCAAGCTCGATCCGTTCAGCTCCGCGGCGATGGATCAGGTCGACACCATCATGAACACCGCCCGGGGCGCGCAGCCGAACACCACGTTGGCCGACGCCTCGGTGTCGATGGGCGGGTATCCGGTCGCGTTGCGCGACACCCGCGACTACTACCAGAACGACATCCGGTTCATCGTCCTGGTGACCGTGGTCGTGGTGCTGCTGACGTTGATGGTGTTGTTGCGTGCCGTCATCGCGCCGTTGTATCTCGTTGGCTCGGTGGTCATTTCGTATTTCGCCGCGATGGGAATCGGGGTACTGGTCTTCCAGCATCTGTTGCATCAGCAGCTGCATTGGACGGTGCCGCCGCTGGCCTTCGTGGTGCTGGTCGCGGTGGGGGCGGACTACAACATGTTGTTCGTCTCGCGGATGCGTGACGAGTCGCCGCACGGCATGCGTGCCGGCATCATCCGGACGCTCGGTTCGACCGGCGGCGTGATCACCGCCGCGGGCCTGATCTTCGCCGCATCGATGTGGGGCCTGCTGTTCTCCAGCATCGGTATGGTGGTGCAGGGCGGATTCGTCATCGGCGCTGGAATTTTGCTGGACACATTCTTGGTGCGGACCATCACGGTGCCCGCCATGGCTACGCTGGTCGGAAAAGCGAACTGGTGGCCATCACGACCGATATCGCAGGGGAGCAGTCAGGCATGAAGAAGCTACTTGCGACGGTGACCGCGGTGCTGACGGTCGGCACGGCCGGGCCGTTTGCTTTCGGCGTCGCCACCGCGGATGACGGCAGCACCGATGCGGCCTCGCCCGTCGGGCCGTTGCTGGGTACGCCGGGCCGCGGCTATGCCCTGGGCGGCGCGCACGTCATGGGTATCCCGTACGACGAATACATCCGTCGTACCGGTGCCGACTGGTTCCCTGGCCTCAAACGCGAGATCGTCGACTATCCGGCCGGACAGGTGCAGGGCCACGTGCTGGGTTTCATCCCCGGCATCCAGAAGCTGGACGCGCAGTTGCCCGGTGTGGGTCTGGACGGCCCGAGCATCGGTGAGTCGGTTGACGTCGGCCAGGAGAACGTCATCAACCGGGTCCGCGAGGGCGGCCCCGGCACGGTGATCGGCCTGTCCGAGGGGGCGATGGTGGTGCATGCCGTGCAGAACAAGTTGGCCAACGATCCCTCCGCTCCGCCTCCCAATGAACTGTCCTTCGCCACCTACGGCGACCCGCTGGGTGTCAACCCGTTCAGCCGGAGCTTCCTGACCCAGAGCTTCCCGGTCGGCAGTGTGGTGCCCGCCCTGGACTTCCACATGCCCCAGCCGCAGGAAAGTCAGTACGACACATACCAATTCGTGTCCGCGTATGACAGCATCGCGGATTGGCCGGACCGGCCGGACAACCTGATGGCGTTGCTGAACGCGGTCGTGGGTCTGGCCACCGGTCACACCGCCGTTGCCTTCACCAACCCGACCAATGTGCCGCCGCAGAATGTGGTGACGACGGTCAACTCCAAGGGCGCCAAGACCACGACGTTCCTGATTCCCGAACAGCACATGCCGCTGGTGGTGCCGTTCAAGTATCTCGGCATGTCCGAGGCGGACATGAATCACCTCGACTCGGTGATCAAGCCGATGGTCGACTCCGCGTACTCGCGTAACGACGATCCCGCGACCGCTCCGGTGGAAGTTGATCCGGTGCACGGTTATGACCCGGCCGCCGCGACCGCGCCGGCCACCCAGGCCGCTTTCGGTGGTGCCGCAGACCCGGTGTCGCAGTTGATGTCCGG
>Ga0153956_1002656_pt1 | contig 12685 bp, 11 predicted proteins | sample TSFL040MetaG_FD_104704 | JGI IMG/M metagenome (GOLD analysis project Ga0153956, IMG submission 104704) | Attine ant fungus gardens microbial communities from Florida, USA - TSFL040 MetaG | ecosystem: Host-associated > Fungi > Mycelium > Unclassified | place: USA: Florida, Wekiwa Springs... | reverse complement strand
TCTCCGACACCGACGTCGCGCATTCCTGGCTGCCCATCTATCACGACATGGGTCTGGCGTTCACACTCGCGGCGGCCGTGAGCGGCACCGAACTGTGGCAGGCGCCGACCGCGTCCTTCGCCGCGTCGCCCTTCAACTGGCTCAAGTGGCTCACCAAGAGCGGCGCGACAATGACCGCCGCGCCGAACATGGCGTACAGCCTGCTGGGCAAGTACTCCCGACGGGTCACCGACGTCGACCTGAGCGCAGTGCGGTTCGCCCTCAACGGCGGCGAACCCATCGACTGCGACGGTACCGCCTTGTTCGCCACCGAGATGGCCCGGTTCGGCTTCGCCGGCGGCGCCCTCGCACCGTCCTACGGTTTGGCCGAATCCACCTGTGCGGTAACAGTTCCCGCGCCCGGCGATGGACTGCGCCAGGACGAAGTCACGGTGACGGGCAATGGGCACGGCAGCGGGCGTCGATACGCTGTCCTGGGCCGCTGCGTCGACGGCATGGAGGTTCGCATCACCGCGACCGACGCCCCGCACGAGCTGACCGGGCGCGAGGTCGGCGAGGTCGAGATCCGGGGCACCTCGATGATGAGCAGATATCACGGCCAGGATCCGATCGAACCCGGAAATTGGTTCAACACAGGCGATCTGGGCTACCTCACCGAGGATGGCCTGGTGGTATGCGGCCGCGTCAAGGAACTCATCACCATCGCCGGACGCAACATCTTCCCCACCGAGGTCGAACGCGTTGCCGCACAAGTCAAGGGCGTCCGCGACGGTGCCGTGGTCGCCGTCGGCACCAACGGAAACGCAACCCGTCAGGGGCTGATCATCACCGCCGAGTTCCGGGGACCCGACGAGGCGGCCTCGCGCAGCGAGGTGATATCGCGGGTGGCCTCCGAATGCGGCATCGTGCCGGCCGACGTGATGTTCGTCAAACCCGGTTCGCTGCCCCGCACCTCATCGGGCAAGCTGCGCCGTCTGGAGGTCAAGCGCGGCCTGGAGACCGTGAGTTCCTGATCACTGCTTGACCAGCGTCACCAGGAATTCCACCGTGGCGTCGGGTGCCACCTTGAGCAGCCCGGCGAACGGTGCCGGCGGGTTGACGGTGTAATCGGCGAAGTTGACGCCGATCTGCCCGGCCGCCAAGACCCGATTGCCGGATCGCTGCACGTCCAGTTGCACCGCGACCTGTCGGGTGACTCCCTTGAGGGTCAGTTGGGCGGGCACTTCGATCGAGGCCGGGGCCCCGTCGGCCGGCACGCCGGACAGGTCGATCGGTTCGGAGACGGCCAACCCGGCGATGGGATGCTTCGCGGCGTCCATCACGTCGGCGCTGCGAAATCGCTCGTCCCGGCCGTGGTGCGTCGACGTCATCGAGGCGATGTCGACGACGAAATCCGCGGACTGCAGCGCGTTCGCGTCGATGACGATCCGGCCGCGGACCTGGTCGGTCCGGCCGTCGACCGTCACCGTCTGCCACCACAACTGCTGGTGTGCCCGGTAACCGACCTGCGAGCGTTCCGAACCGCGCCCTGCCGCGACCGTCCACACCCCGTCGATGCCGGTGGTCGCCGCATGCCGTTCGGACGACAGATGCAGCTCGGGGTCGGGAGGGCCCTCGATATAGCGGCTGTAGATCCACGGGCCACCGATCACACCGGCCAGGCCGACAACAGCCAGCAATACCAAGAGCCTGTTTGCCACTCCCCCTATATACAGGCCCCGCTACCGATGCAGCGCGTAGAGCGCCATCCGACGGTTGGCCATGTCGTGCTCACCGAGGAACTCGCAGCCGGCGTGCTCACACAACCGCCGGGCACCGGCGTTGCGATGATCCGGATCGAACATGATGCGGCGACAGTCCGGCTCGATCTGCAGCAGACTGGCCGCCACGCGCGGCAGCAGCATCGGGGCCAGACCACGATTGAGGAATCGGGTATCGGCCACCGCCGCGTGCATGCCCAGGTCGTGCGGCTCGGCCGCATAGCGCGGCGCGATGGAATCCTTGGCCGCCCGGTAGATCTCCAGATAGCCGACGTCGGTGCCGCGGAAGCTCACGATGAAGGGCCGCGAGTAGTCACCGTCGAGCTGGGCCTGCAGATGGCGCTGCCAGCGTTCGGGCGGCCAGTCGTACTCCCAGGCCTCGACCAGATGCGGGCGATTCATCCATTCCGACACCATGTCGGCATCACCGCGGGGGTCGGCGAGGCGGACACCCCACGGCTCGGCGAGCACCGGAGTCGGCGGTGCGCCGACGGCGCGGACCTCGGCAGACAACGATGTCAACTCACGCGGTAACGCCGGCACATGGGCTTTCTGGCTGGCGCTCTGGCCGGCAATCTCTGTCATCTCAGGCGCGAGCCTACAACACTGAACTTAGGGTAGCCTTTGCCCGCCCGAGGGCTCTTATCTAACTCAGTTGCCTACCCGGGGGTGGCTCGGCCGGTGGCGCGGTGCCAGAATCGCCAATCGGCGCATCAACGAGCGAAGAGGCGGTTGTCCCGATGGCGATCAGCACCCACGAGCGAGCCGAATTGCGAGCCGCGGTCCACGACCTGCTCCAGGATGGTTGCACCGAGGCCGATGTCCGGCGGGTGATGGACAGCGACGACGGATTCGACCGGGCACTGTGGCACCGCCTGGCCGATCAGGGCGTGACCGGCACGCTGGTCGACCCCGAGTACGGCGGGGTCGGACTCAGCACGCTGGACATGGAAACCATCGCCGAGGAAATCGGCGCCGCCCTGTTGCCCTCGCCGTTCATCTCCAGCGCGGTCCTGACCACGACGCTGATCCAGACCGCCGGCACCGCCGACGACCAGGCGCGACTGCTGCCGGGACTGGCCGCCGGCAGCTCGATCGGCACCGTCGCGGTGACCGGAAAGCGCGGGACCTGGACGGCCGACGGGGTCGAGGTGCACCGCAATTCCGATGGCACGCTGACCGGCACGGTGCACTATGTGATCTTCGGTCAGATCGCCGACATCATCCTGGTCATCGCCCACGTCGATGACGGCATCGGCGTCTTCGAGGTCGATCCCGGCGCTGCCGGCTTTACCCGCACGGCCGCAACGGTTTTCGACCCGACAGTGCGACTGTCGACATTCAGCTTCCAGCACACTCCGGCCCGCCGACTGGGCACCGCGGGCTGGCCGGCCGTGCAATCCGCATTGGATCTGGCGGTGATCGCCCTGGCCGGTGAGCAGGTCGGCGGCGCCCGGCGGATCTTCGACATCACCGTCGAATACCTCAAGACCCGAATCCAATTCGGTCGGCCGATCGGCAGCTTCCAGGCGCTCAAGCACATGGCGGCCGATCTGCTACTGGAGGTGGAGTCGGCCACCTCCGCCGCCCAACACGCCGCTTCGGTTATTGCCGAAAGTCCTGAAACTGCCGATGGCGCAATAGCATTGGCCGGATTCACCTGCGCGGAAGCCTATCTGAGCACCGCCATGTCGGCCGTCCAGATGCACGGTGGGATCGCGTTCACCTGGGAGCACCCGGCCCACCTCTACCTGCGTCGTGCCCGCAGCGGGCTGCAGTTGTTCGGCTGCCCTGCCGCCTACCGCGAGCGCTACCTGGTTTCGAAGGGAGCCTGATCATGACCGAGTTGCCCAGCACCGAGCAGCTTCGCGCCGAGGTTCGCCAATGGCTGGCCACGCACTGGACCGGACTGCCGAAAACCGTTGATCCGTGGGTCAGTTCGCCCGAGCGCGTCGCCTGGTTGGAGCAAGCCGTCGACGCCGGATACGCCGCGCCGACCTATCCCCCGCAATGGTTCGGCCGCGGGTATCCCGCGGAATTGGCAACTGTCATCGCCCAGGAATTCTCGGCGGTGAAGGCCCCCGGTGCCCGGCAGGACAAATACAGCATCCCGGCCAACACCGTGCTCAAATTCGGCAGCGATGAGCTCAAAACCGCTGTCCTGCATGACTTCTTGACCGAGCGTGCCCGCGCCTGCCTGCTCTACAGCGAGCCGGGCGCCGGTTCGGATCTGGCCGCCGTACGCACCACCGCGGTGCGCGACGGTAGCCAGTGGGTGATCAACGGACAGAAGGTGTGGACGTCGGGCGCCCAAACCTCGCAGTACGCCCTGCTGATCGCGCGAACCGACTGGGACGTACCCAAGCACAAGGGCCTGAGCTTCTTCCTGATCCCCATGCGCCAACCCGGTATCGAGGTGCGGCCGCTGGTACAGATCACCGGGGAGTCACACTTCAACGAGGTGTTCATCACCGACGCGGTGGTGCCGCACGCCAACCTCATCGGCGGTGAGGGCAACGGCTGGCGGGTGCTGCAGACCGCGCTGGCCTACGAGCGCTCGATCATGGGTGACAGTGGCCGGTCCTCGCGCAACAAATCCAAGGCCGACAGCCTGGTCGAATTGGCCCGCGAGCACGGCCGACTCGATGATGCGGCGGTCCGGCAGGACCTGGCCAAGGTGCTGGCTCTGCGGGAGCTGAACAAACTCAACAACGCCCGCGCCAAAGCCGATGCCGGGCAGGGCACGTCGAGTTCGATCATGTCTCTGGGGAAACTGGCGATGTCGGGCATCCTGCACAACGAGGCCCGGCTCAAGACCGAGATACTGGGCGCCGAGGCACTCTTGGCCGGCGCCGATAATCCGGAGGCCGACGACGTCAACTTCCTGTCGCTGAACGCGTTCTTCACCTCGATCGGCGGCGGAACCGACCAGATTCAGCGCAACATCATCGGCGAACGGGTGCTGGGTTTGGCCAAGGAACTCGAAGTGGACCGCGACATTCCGTTCCGTCAGGCCCGGCGCAGCTGAATCTCACGTCCCCACGAGCAGGTATCCGGCGGTGATCAACCCGATGGCCTTGACGACCTCGAGGCCGACGTAGACATAGTGCCCTGCCGAACGCGGGGTCCCGGGAGCCTCGGGGCCGGCGACCACCACATTGCTGCGTCGCGACAACACCGGACGGACCAGCAGCAGCTGAATCAGCAGGACCGTGATTGCCGCGCCGGAGGCCGCGTCCACCGATGGCGGCGTGTCGTGGCTGTAGACCAAAAGGCTCAACAACACGGCGAAGAACAGTTCCCACGCGTTGAGCGCGATGAACACCACCCGCCCGATGCGCAGCGCCACCTGCCGACTGACGCCGGGCACGTAGAACTTCAGCGGCGCCTCCATGAAAGAGATGGCCAGGACCATGCCCAGCCAGACGAACACCACAGCCTCGGCCAGCCGCGCCATATTCACGCCGGTGACGATACTTCGGCGCACGGTCGGGCAATGCCCATCCGGCCGAACCGGACGATCCGGCCGCCGACAGGGGAACCCGGCGGGTGACGCCATGACGGCCGTCCGGTGTTAGCTGGCCAGGCGGTGTGAATGGCCTGATCGAAATCTCCCAGGTAGCTTGGGAACCGTTGGCGGTCTCCGGTTTCGCTTCCAGCCGAATCGTGTGAGCTGGTAATCCTGGTCTACTCGGGCACTATTGCAGTGGCCAGGCAGCGTGGCTCAGGCCGCCGAACCCATGCAGGTCCACTGGCCGCAGTTGCGGTGTAACGCTCACCAGAGGTGCGTCGATACAACTGCTAACGTGGTCATTAGTAACTTTGTTCGCATCAGAGCTGGTGCGGGAGGGAAATAGAAAATGGCATTCACCACCAAAATGGTTGCTGGGACCAGCGGTGCCCTGCTGTCGCTGATCGCGGGGGCCGGCATCGCGTCCGCACTCCCGGACCCCGGCCCCATCATCAACTCGACCTGCAGCTACCCGCAGGTCATCGCCGCGCTGAACGCTCAGGACCCGGCCCTGGCGTCGCAGCTGCAGGCCAACCCGATGGCCACCGGCTGGCTGCACCAGCTGGTCAACGCCGGACCGGACCAGCGCGCCAAGATGGTCAAGCAGGCCGAGTCCACCCCGGGTGTGACCCAGTACACCGGTGTCATCATGACCGTGGCGAACACCTGTAACAACTTCTGACCTTCGTCAGGTAGAGCGCAGCTCGACCTGGTGTCGAGTTTGGACAGTGGACCCGTTCTGTCCGGACTCGGCCACCGAGTCGGGCTGCGCTTTTGTCTGTCCAGATGAAACTGTGACGGAGCTCCCATAGCGCGTTGCGACGCGGTCACGTTTACATACCCATCAATAACTCGATAACCACATAAACCACACCAGTCACTATCGTCACATAGGTCCACTGCTGGCGTCATCCCTGCGGCGCCTGCCTTTCGAAAGGTGCGACTGTGTCACGGCGTCTCCGTTTCGCTTCGGCGTCCCCGCGTCTTGCTCCGCTTGCGCTGACGGCCGCAATCGTGGCCGGTACGGCTGTCTATGTCGCGCCTCCGGTATCGGCGGACCCGTGCCAGGGCGCCAACGCCGGTGCCGCGGCTCCGCCTACCGGCCACCGGCCCGGCAACGCGAACTCGAAGGCACCACTGCCCCGTCTGGGCCAACTGTCGCGCTCTCTCATCGGGGCCATCGCCCAGGGCACGAGCGCCCTGACTCAGCAGGCCGCCGTCATCCCCGGCAAGCCGACCACGCCGCAGGCACACGCCGCGCAACCCGCGCCGGCCGCGGCCCCGGCCCAACCGACAACCCCGCCGGCACCGGCCATCGACGCCGGCACCACTTCGCTGGTCGGCTGGACCACCGGAGATCAGGCCGCCGGCGGCAGCACCCTGCAGCGCTTCGGCATCTCGGGCACCGACCTGGGCATCATGTGGGACAACGGCGACCCCGCCAACCATCAGGTGCTGATGATGTTCGGCGACACCTACGGCTACTGCACCGCGGCCAAACAACAGTGGCGCTACAACACCTTGTTCCGCACCAGCGACCGCAGTCTGTCGCAAGGCGTCAGCGTGCCCAACGGTTCGGTCACCGACCCGTACTCGGGTTCACCGGAATGGCAACCGAACCTGTCCAAGCAGGTGATTCCGACCATTCGCTGGGCCCAGCCGGAGAAGGGCATCATTCCGACCTCCGGAATCTCGGTCGGCAGAACGCAATACGCCAGCTTCATGTCGATCCGGAGCTGGGACAACGCCGGATCGTGGACCACCAACTACTCGGGCATCGCGGTATCCAATGACAACGGCCAAAACTGGGGCGTCTACCCGACCAGCGTTCGGCCGATGGCACCGGGCAATATGCCGCAGGCCCAGTACGCACCCGGGAACGAGAACTTCCAACAGGGTGCGTTCCTCAAAGGCAGCGACGGATACATCTACGTCTACGGCACGCCCCCGGGCCGCAGCGGATCGGGATACATCTCCCGGGTGCCGGCCAATTTCCTGCCCGACCTGAGCAAGTACGAATACTGGAGCAACGACAGCCAATCCTGGGTGCCCAACAACCCGGCGGCGGCCTCCCCGGTCATCCCGGGCCCGGTCGGTGAAATGTCGGTGCAGTACAACACTTATCTCAAGCAGTACCTGGTGATGTACTGCAACAACATGTCCGATGTGGTGTTCCGCACCTCACCGACGCCGGTCGGCCCATGGAGCCCGGAGCGACTGGTCGTGTCCTCCATGCAGTTCCCCGGCGGCGTCTACGCGCCGTATCTGCACCCGTGGTCCACCGGACGGGACCTGTACTTCAACCTCTCACTGTGGTCGGCCTACAACGTCATGCTGCTGCATACCGTTCTGCCATAAGACTTCGGGGTAACGCGCGGAACTTATTGGGCACTCAGGTAATTTTGAGGCGTGACCCGCGATGTAGTGAGCAATACGGCCGCTGCCGGTCGATCGTGGATACCAAAGCCGCCGTCACGCACAGCAAAGTCGCATCGCTACCGCTCCAGCGCCCTGGACAGGTCGTGGGCGACCAGCCGAATACTGGAGGTCATCGGGCCGATCCGTGAGCTGGACCGCGCCGCACTGGAATCCGTCCTGAAGACCATCGATACGTCGACGCCCACACCCCGCATCGGTATCGACCCGTGTCTGGCCGAACCGCTATGGCGATATCGCCACGGATCTCAGGCATGGACCGTCAGTTCCCTGGCCCGCGCCGACGACCTTGGCCAGGCACTCACCGAGCTCGGACACCGACCGGGTAAGCGTCATCCCACCGAGGTCTTCCTACTCGGCAACGAGTATCTGGCGATCGAGTATCCCCACTCGGTAGGTGACGGGCACTACGGGATGAATCTTGTTGTCGCACTTCTGAATCCTGATGCCACAACGCTCGGTCCCGACCTGCCTCCGCACGCCGTGTGGCCGGCTATATGGGCACATTTCCGGTCACACCCGCAACGAATCATGCAGTTGTATCGACTCCGGAAGGGCCAACTCCGCAAGTCGGCTCCTCCCCCGAGTGCGGGGCCGCAGCCCGAAGACTGGCAGGCCAGCCGCCGCGTCGCCGTCGGCCATCTCGACAGCCGTCGCTTCACCGAGTTGCGGGATTGGGTTGCCACACATGCGCCCGGTACCACCCGGGTGGGAGTCATGTCGGCGCTGTGGCTGGCTGCGCTACGCGCCCAAGACATCACGGTCGACGACAGTGTCGTGGTGTTGATCAACTGCCGTCGCTATCTTCGGCCGGAGCAACAAAGCCACTTGGGGAATTTCGCGGTCGGTGTACCACTGCGCATCGGGTCCCTGAAACCGGCGGAAATCACCGCATTGGTGCGACAGGTGACCGACTCGGGTTGGCCGTTGGCCATCATCGCGATGGGTGAACTACGCGCCCGCCTGCATCGTGGTGATCGCGGTTTCACCACGGCCCGGACACTGAGTCCGGGACGTCTGCGACTGTCGGTCAGCGATATGGGCAAGTTGCCATTCGACCAATTGCCGTGGGTCGACGGACATCCTCGACAGGCGACGGCGTTTCTCAATCTGGACGGACCGGACGCGATGACCCTGTTGCTCTCCGACGTCGGCAACGAACGAACCGCCGCGGTCACCTATTGCACCGCGACCGTCTCGCAGGAGAAGGTCGAGGCCGCGCTGGCGCTGATGTGTTCCGACCCGGTGGCGTTGTTGACCTAACTCCGGTTGACCGCGAGGATCGATATCAGTTCGTAGGCAACATGAGCCGCCGCGATGCCGGTGATCTCGGCGTGGTCGTACGCCGGCGCCACCTCCACGATGTCGCCGCCGATCACATTGAGTCCCTTGAGCCCGCGCACAGTGTTGAGCAATTCACGGCTGGTCAGTCCCCCGGCCTCCGGCGTTCCGGTGCCCGGCGCGTGCGCGGGATCGAGAACATCGATGTCGATCGAGACGTAGACCGGCGCATCACCGAGCCGGGCCCGCATCCGGTCCACCGCGCCGCGTACCCCATCGCTCTCGTAGTCGTCGGCGCGCACGATCTGAAACCCAAGGGTGCGATCGTCTTCCAGATCGGTCGAGGAATACAGCGGACCCCGGATGCCGATGTGCTGGCAGTGCTCCAGATCGATGAGCCCTTCCTCACTGGCCCGGCGAAACGGCGTGCCGTGGGTGTACGCCGCACCGAAATAGGTGTCCCAGGTGTCCAGGTGGGCGTCGAAGTGCAGCACGGCGATCGGGCCGTGCAATCGGCTCAAGGTGCGCAGCAATGGCAGTGCGATGGTGTGATCACCGCCCAGCGTCACCAGGGCTGCGCCGTCCTCACACAACTTCTCCGATTCGGCGGCGATCGTGGTGATGGCCTGGCCGAGGTCGAACGGGTTGACCGCGATGTCCCCGGCATCGGCCACCTGCTGCACCCGGAACGGCTGCACATCCTGGGCAGGGTTGTACGGCCGCAACAGTTTTGACGATGCACGGATGTGACTCGGACCGAAGCGGGCACCGGGTCGGTAACTGACCCCCGAATCGAACGGAACCCCGACCACGATGACATCGGGCCGGGAGACCTCGTCGAGTCGCGGCAGACGCGCAAAGGTCCCCGGCCCGGCATAACGCGGCACCTGCGTGGCATCGAGGGGACCGATGGCGTCAAAAGGCGGGTCGGCCATCACATCAGCCAACCACGTGTCCGGTGGGAGTCAAGCACATTGCGCAACAAGGGTGCGCCGTCCATCATGGTGTCAACGCACGTCTTACCGCCGGACCGAGCCGAGGACGTTCAATGAGAGTGGCGCTGTTCCAGGGGCCGTCGGCCGGCGGTGATGTCGCCACCAACATCGCGGCGATCGATCGGGCCGCGCGGCTGACCGCCGACGCCGGCGCCGGCATCGTGGTGACGCCGGAGATGTCGGCGACCGGTTACCACATCGGAGCGCTGACCGCCCGGCGCGCCGAACCGGCCGACGGCCCGCTGCACCGCACCATCGCGTCGATCGCGGTAAAGCATGGTGTGGCAATCATTTACGGGTATCCCGAGCAATATCTCGGCGATATCTTCAATACCGTGTCAGCGGTCGGACCGGACGGCAAAATCCTTGGCGCACATCGAAAAACGCACCTGTACGGCGATCTCGACCGCAGCCAGTTCATTGCCGGCGACACCCTGGTCAGTCAATTCGAATTCGGCGGGATGACCTGTGGACTGGCGATCTGTTACGACATCGAATTTCCCGAAGTGGCCCGCGCACACGCTGATTCCGGCACCGATGTGCTGTTCGTACCGACTGCGCTGATGGCACCGTTCGAAGTGATCGGCCGCGTCGTGGTCCCGGCGCGGGCCTACGAGAACCAGTTCTATGTTGTGTATGTCAATCGCTGCGATACCGAAAAGGAGCTGAGCTACTGCGGATTGAGCTGCGTGGCCGGACCCGACGGCGCCGATGTGGTCCGCGCCGGGGCGGGCGAAGAGTTTCTCGTCGCCGACATCGACCCGGCAGAACTGATCACCGGGCGGGCCATCAACACGCACCTGGTGGATCGTCGTGGTGATCTGTATCCGGTTGGGCAGCAAGAACCATGACGGTGCCGATCAACCCGTCAGCCGGCGAAGCACCCCCGGACGCACCGCCGTTGACCATGTTCGGGCCGGATTTTCCGTTCGCCTATGACGACTACGTGCGCGATCCGCGCGGTCTGGGCTCGATTCCGGCGCACGCCCACGGCCGACGCGTCGCGGTGATCGGCGGCGGAGTCTCGGGCACCCTGGTGGCCCGCGAGTTGCTGCGCATGGGCCTGCGGCCGGTGGTGTACGAGGCCGACCAGATCGGGGGCCGGATGCGCTCGGTGCCCTTCGACGGGCACCCCGGGATCACCGCGGAGATGGGCTCGATGCGGTTTCCGCCGTCGTCCACAACGCTGTTCCACTACCTGGATGCCATGGGCCTGCAGACCGAACCGTTTCCCAACCCGCTGGCACAGTCCACGCCCAGCACCGTCGTCGACCTCAAGGGCGTCACACACTTTGCACGCAGTATCGAGGATCTTCCGCAGATCTACCGCGAGGTGTCGGTGGCCTGGGCCGACACCCTGGCGCGGCACGCCGACGGTGCGGCGCTGGATCAGGCGATCCGGAACCGCGATGTCCCGCGCATCCGAGCCCTGTGGGGTGACCTGGTACGCCGCTACGACGATGTGACCTTCTACGGATTTCTGTGCCAATCAAAGGATTTCGCGAGTTTCGCCAAGCGTGAGTTGTTCGGGCAGGTGGGTTTCGGCACCGGTGGCTGGGATACCGACTTCCCCAACTCAATCCTGGAGATCCTGCGGGTGGTGTGCACCGCCGCCGACGACGGCCATCGGGGCATCGTCGGTGGCAGCCAACAACTTCCGGTCCGGCTGTGGAGTACCCCGGTGGCCGATGCCGTGCACTGGCCGGCCGGTACCTCGGTGCAATCCCTGCACGACGACGGTGTGCCACGGCCCCGCGTCACCGAGCTGCGGCGCACCCGGCCCGACACCATCACCGTCACCGACAACGCCGGGCGTATCGATACGTTCGACGTGGTGGTGTTCACCGCGCAGGTGTGGATGTTGCTCAACAACATCCGCTCGGACGAGGCGCTGCTGCCGATCGACCATTGGACGGCGATCGAACGTACCCACTACATGGGCTCGTCGAAGGTCTTCGTACTCGTCGATCGGCCGTTCTGGAAGGACATCGACCCGCAGACCGGCCACGAGGCGATGAGCATGACCCTGACCGACCGGATGAGCCGCGGTACCTATCTACTCGACTTCGGCGACGACCGGCCCGGGCTGATCTGTCTGTCCTACACGTGGTCGGACGACTCGCTCAAACTATTGGCGCTCGACGCCACCGAGCGGATGGATCTGATGCTCAACTCGCTGAGCGGGATCTATCCACGGGTGGATATCCGCAAGCACATCATCGCCTCGCCGGTCACGCTGTCCTGGGAGACCGAGCGCGATTTCATGGGGGCATTCAAAGCCAATCTGCCGGGCCACTACCGCTATCAGCGGCGGCTGTACACCCACTTCATGCAGGACCGCCTACCCGCTGAATTCCGGGGCTTCTTCCTGGCCGGGGACGACGTGTCCTGGACCGCAGGATGGGCCGAAGGCGCAGTGACCACCGCCCTGAACGCCGTGTGGGGTGTGATGAATCACTTCGGCGGGCACACCGCGCAGGGCAATCCGGGCCCCGGCGATCTGTTCTATGACATCAATCCGATCGAATTAGATTGACCTCCGCACAGTGCAAAGCATCGACCTGCGCTAACATGCGGGTCGGATGTTTTTCCTACATCCCGCTACTGAGAGAAGTTGGTATATGCCACAGGGAACTGTGAAATGGTTCAACGGCGAGAAGGGCTTCGGCTTTATCACCCCCGATGACGGCAGCAAGGATCTG
>Ga0153956_1002655_pt1 | contig 12697 bp, 15 predicted proteins | sample TSFL040MetaG_FD_104704 | JGI IMG/M metagenome (GOLD analysis project Ga0153956, IMG submission 104704) | Attine ant fungus gardens microbial communities from Florida, USA - TSFL040 MetaG | ecosystem: Host-associated > Fungi > Mycelium > Unclassified | place: USA: Florida, Wekiwa Springs... | reverse complement strand
TTGGCGCGGCATTGGGTTTGCCGCCCGTCGAGGGTGGAGACCACGGTGACTGTGACGCCGTCTTCGCCCTGTTCCAGGCTTTGCACGCTGGAATCGTAGTGCACCTGAGTGCTGGCGTAGCGTTTGGCGGCCTTGAGCAGGACGGGCTCGACATAAAGCTGGGAGCAGCGATGCGGCAGTTCCGCCGTGGGCCACAGGAACTCGTAGTCTTTGGCCCTGGAAACGGCGTCGGAGGAGCAGGGCTGTGAAAGCCTGGCTAACTGGTGGCGCGACAGCCGGGTGTAGTAGGCCACGTCGGTGACGTGATCGCCGGGCAGCAGCGGCACATCGAACTCATAGCCCTGCCCGCGCAGCGGATGCGCCGCGACCAGACCGTGCGGATCGACCTTCGCGATGCGCTTCAGCGTGATCTTGGAATGCTTCGCCGTCGCCTCAGCCAGCGCATCGGACAGCAGCAACCGCTCGCCGACCTTCGGCAAAGCGCCTTCGCTGACGCTGTCCACTTCATACAGCGCATAGTCCATGCTCGGCGAGAACGCGATGGCGCGGTTGCCGGGAATGGTCCATGGAGTCGTCGTCCAGATGACAACGCTCGCGCCTTTCAGATCGTCCGGGCCTTTGACGACCGGAAACTTCACATAGATCGTCGGCGACTGTTTCTCGTGATATTCGACCTCGGCTTCGGCGAGCGCGGTCTTCTCCACCGGCGACCACATCACCGGGCGGAAGCCGCGATAGAGCAAACCGTTGTCGACGAACTTGTGCAGTTCGCCCGCGATCACCGCTTCGGCGCGATAATCCATCGTCGTGTAAGGTTTGTCCCACTGGCCCATGCAGCCGAGGCGCTTGAACTGCGCGCGCTGCACGTCGATCCAATGCTCGGCGAATTCGCGGCAATCGCGTCGAAGCTGGTCGATCGGAACGTCGTCCTTCGACTTGCCTTCCTTGCGATACTTCTCCTCGATCTTCCATTCGATCGGCAGGCCGTGGCAGTCCCAGCCCGGAATGTACGGCGCATCGAAACCGAGGAAGCCGCGCGACCGCACGACGATGTCCTTCAGCACTTTGTTGAGGCCGGTGCCGGAATGGATTTCGCCGTTCGCATAGGGCGGCCCGTCATGCAGCACGAAGAGCGTCTTGCCCTTCATCTTCTTCCGGATCCGGCCGTAGAGATCCATCTTCTCCCAGCGCGCGAGCCAGTTGGGCTCGGCCGCGGGCAAGCCGGCTTTCATCGGAAAGTCGGTAGTCGGCAGAAAGAGAGTCGCCTTGTAGTCGCGGGCGGGCTTGGCGTCGGTCGTGTCGGACATTGTCTCAGGTTCTTATCAGGTTGGCGGACAGGGCATCACCCGGCATCCGCGCGCACCCAGCAGGGGTCATTCCCCCGGCGGCGGAGCCGGGCGGCGAATTCGAAAACCCTTGAAACCCAGACGGTTCATCTTCGAAAACCCGAGGAAATCGCTTGGAATTGTTCTAACAGCCGCCCCGTCGCGGGTCCAGCGGTCAGGAAAAGGACGAAAGCGCGCGGATTTGATGGCCATGCTCGTCGAAATTGCGCGGATTGAGCCAGGCCTGGAACCGGCCGGAGATCGCGGGCCATTCCCCGTCGATGATCGAATAATAGACGGTGTCCCAGTTGCCGCCCTTGGTCCAGCTCGTCTGGCGCATCATGCCTTCGCGGGTGAAACCGTAGCGCAGCGCCGCGCGGTTCGAGGCTTCGTTCTCCGGGCCGCAACGCCATTCCAGCCGCCGATAGCCCAGCGTGCCGAGCGCATAGTTCGCAAGCAGATAGAACGCTTCCGTCCCCGCGGCGGTGCGCTGCAGCGCCTTGCCATAGGTAAGACCAATCTCGCAGGTCGCCGTTTGCGGATCGATGCGCAGCAGGAAGTAGATGCCAAGCGCCTTGCCGCTGGTCTTCTCGCGCACCGCGTAGAGCACCTGGTTGTCGCGCGCCGAACGATCGGTGAGCCAGTCGCGGAATGCCTTCTCGTCCGCGAAGGGGCCAGAGGGAATGCCTTTCCACAATTCATCGGCCGAGCCGATGGAATCCCACAGCTCTTTGGTGTGGCGTGCAACATCCACGCGCTCCAGATCGACAACGCGGCCTTTGAGGATTTTCGCGTCGGGATAAGGACGCGGCAGAACCGGCGCTTTCATGCGGATGCCAAAACTTTCCTCGCCTCTTCGGCGTCTTTCGCGATCTGCGCCTTCAGCGCGTCGAGGCCGTCGAGCTTCGCTTCACCGCGAATGTAATGCACGAATTCCACCGCCATGTGCTTTCCGTAGAGATCGCCGTCGAAATCGAAGAGCCAGGTTTCCAGCAGCGGCTCCTTCGTCTCCCACATAGGGCGAATGCCGAAATTCGCAACACCATCGCGGCGCATGACAGGTTTGTCGTCTTCGTAGATCGTGGCGCGCACGGCATAGACGCCGTAAGCGGGCTTGAGCGTATCGGTTATGCGCATATTGGCGGTCGGCACGCCGATGGTGCGGCCACGCTTGTCGCCATGCTCCACACGCGATTCCACGCTCCAGGAGTGGCCGAGCAGCTTCGCCGCCACTTCCGGCTTCCCCGCCTTGAGCGCCTCGCGAATATGGGTGGAAGAGATTTTCTCTGTACCGTCTTCCAGCACCGGCTCGAAGACTTCCACGTTGAAGCCTTCCATCTCACCCATGTAGCCGAGTACGGCCGTATCGCCGGCGCGGCCTTTGCCGAACTGGAAGTCTTCGCCCACCACGACGCAGGAGACACCCAGGCCGTTCACCAGAACATCCATCACGAATTCCTGCGCGCTTTTCGAAGCCATCTGCGCATCGAAGGCGAGCGCGAACATCACATCGGCACCCTGCTCCGCGATCAGCCGCGCCTTGGTGCGGAACGGCGTAAGGCGGAAGCTTTCCGGCGACGGGCGGAAGAATTCCTGCGGGTGCGGTTCGAACGCCAGCACCCCCATAGGCGCACCCCGCGCATCCGCGTGCGCCTTCGCACGCGCGATCAGGGCCTGATGGCCGCGATGCACGCCGTCGAAATTGCCGATCGCCACCACCGCACCTTTGCTCTCGGCGGTCACATCATTGTAGTGGCGGAAGATACGCATTCGGCTTTGGATGTCAGGCTTTCGGGCGAGCGGGCGCCATGACCAGCGTGTCGGCCTCGACCACCACGGTGTCGCCCACCTTGCAGACGCAATCGAAGGTCACGCGGCGCTTCACCGGCTCGACCTCTTTCACCGTGCAGGTGGTGACGACGGTATCGCCGATGCGCACCGGCGCCTTGAAGCGCGTGGTCGCGCCCATGAAGATCGTGCCCGGCCCGGGGATCTGCATGCCCAGAACCTTGGAGATGTAGCTCAAAGTGATGACGCCATGGGCCACGCGGCCGCGGAAGATCGTCTTGCGGGCATAAGCTTCGTCGAAATGCACCGGGTTCATGTCGCCGGAGACTTCACCGAATTTCTGCACGTCTTCTTCTGTCACCGTGCGCGAATAGCTTTCGCTCATGCCCGGCTTCAGGTCGTCGATATAATAGGTCACGAGCGGCGCTCCTTGTGCGGCTGTCCGGTTCTTATCGGCGCGCAGCCTACCAGACAAGCGCGCGCATCGCCGCCGTGGCATGCACGCCCGCCTTGGCGAACAATTCCGCCATGTGGCGCTCGGTCAATTCCCGGACATCCTCGCCATGCACGCCGTCGGCGATGAACAGCGCCTCGATTCCGGCGGCATTGGCGCCCTTGATGTCGGTGTGCATCCCGTCGCCGATGGCGAGAGGTTTTTTCGCACCTTTCATGGCCGCACGGACATAGTCGTAGATCGCGGTCTTCGGCTTGCCGTAATAGACGACCTCGCCACCGATCTTCTCGTATTCGTTGGCGACGGCGCCGGCGCAGTAGACGAGCCTGCCGCCGCGCTGCACCACCCAGTCCGGATTGGCGCAAATCATTGGCAGGTTGCGCGCCTTCAGCTTCGCCAGAAGCCCGGCATAGTCCGCGGGCGTTTCGGTATCGTCGTCATAGAGACCGCTGCACAGAACGATCTCCGCCTTGTCGGCATCGACGGTTTCGATGTTCAGGCCTTCAAAAATCCCCCGGTCCCGCTCCGGCCCCAGATGCAGCATCGGAAGCCGGTGCGATTTCGCGCGCTCTGCCAGATCGTCGCGCGTCGCCACGCCGGACGTGACGATCGTGTCGTAGCAGTCCAGCGGCACCCCGTATTTCTTGACGAACAATTCCTCGACATCGCTCACCGGGCGCGGCGCGTTGGTGAGCAGGATCACCGGGCCGTGGTTGTCCTTGAAGGTCCTGAGCGCCTCACAGGCGGGCATCAGCGCCTTGTCGCCGTTGTGCAGCACGCCCCACACGTCGCACACCAGCGCGTCATGGCCGGGCGCGATTTCGTGAAGGCCCTCGATGATCTTTGTCATAGATGAGCGGATCGCATGACCACGCCCGCGCGGTCAATGCGGCTCAGGCGCTGCGCTTGAACGGCACGATGGAGGCCGGGCGTTCCGGCGCCACGAATTCCGGCACGCGGACCTGATCGTCGCGCACCGCACGCGGCTCGCCGAACAGATAGCCCTGCGCGAAGTCCACATTGTAGTCGAGCAGCTGCACGACCGTCTTCTCGTCCTCGACGCGCTCGGCGATGAGGTTGAGGCCATGACGCGCGAGAAGCTTCTTGAAGTCTTCCGCCGCGACCAGCGCGTTGGCGCCCTTCATGCCGTTCATCAGCGTTTCCGCGCGCACCTTGATGTGACGGAAACCAAGGCCCTTCAGCTTGGCGAAATCCAGCGACAGGTTGCTGACATGATCCATCGACAGCGCGAAGCCGAGATTGGACAGATACATCAGGTTGGAATCGCCCTGCTGCCCCGCCTTCGCCACCGCCGTCTGCGAGAATTCGAACACGATCTGGTTCGCCAGATCGCGGTTGTGATGCATGTATTCGAGGAATTGCGGGAAGAACTCCTGATCCGCCAGCGTGTCGCCGGAGATGTTGCAGAAGACCGCGATCTCTTTCGTCTTGGTCGTCAGGCGGCGCACGATCTGCACGCAGCGGAAGAGCAGCAGATTGTCCACCACGCTCATCAGCCCCGCAGGAGCCGCCACTTTCATGTACTGCGCCGGCATGATCACCGTGCCGTCTTCCGCGCGCAGGCGCGAGAGCGCTTCGTAATAGCGCAGCTTGCGCTGCGGCAGGCTCACGATCGGCTGCAGATAAAGATCGACGCGGTTTTCTTCCAGCGCGGCGCGGATGGTTTCCAGCAGTTGCGGCTCGCCCAGCGATTCCAGATAATTCTTCGCCTTTGCCGATGTGTGCTGCTCGATCATGTGCGGCGCCGGTGCCGCGACACGCGCCGAATTGGCGATCTTGCCCGCGAAATCGCGCATCAGGCTTTCCAGAACCTGAAGTTCGGAGATGATCTTCTTGCTCTGCGCATTCGCCTTGGCTTCGGCGACGGTTTTCACTTCTTCGATCTTCGCGTGCGTCTCGTTGATGATGACGCGGAATTCCTTGTTGGCCTGCTTCAGCCGCGCGATCTCCGAACGCACCGTGCGCTTTTCGCGCCGGCGCAGGACCGCCGCGTGAATCTGCGTGATGCCGAGAAACACGGCCGCACCCGCGAGAATCGCCACGGGAAACTCGACCACATTGAAGATGGCGAGCAGCAGGCTTCCGATTGCGGCAAGCATCGCGGAGGTGAAGACAATGATGGCATTCGTCATCGGCAGGGCTCTGGGCCTGATTCCGCGCCATCCTCCCACGCCGCGCGTTTCCAATTCCTTAACCCTGAAAAGCGGGATTTTCCGCGAATAGGCCGCCTGGCCCGTTTCTGCTAAACCTCTCCCATGACCCAAAAGGACCCAAAGCTCATCTCCCGGCTCTCCCGCATCGAGGGCCAAGTGCGCGGCGTGGCCCGCATGGTCGAGGAAGAGCGCTACTGCATCGACGTGCTGGACCAGGTCCAGGCGATCAAGGCGGCGCTGAAGAAGGTTGAAGAGCAGATTCTGAAGGATCATTCCGCCCATTGCGTGGCCCATGCCATCAAGAGCGGAAAGCCGGACGAGCAGCGCAAGAAGTTCGACGAGCTCGTCGAGTTGTTCGGGCGCTACTCCCGCTAACGCATCAGCGTTTCCTGCGCGGTGAGCGCGCGCCACATCCCGTCGCGATACTGGAAGATATCCTCGAAGCGAACGCGGCCGAGCAGGCTGCCATCCGGCTTCGTTGCCGTGTTCACGCCGCGCGCGATGGCGCGGTCACCGGACAACTCGACTCTGACATTGCTGAGCGCGATCCCGTTGTTCGGGCGCTTCGGCAACCCCGCCAGAACCTCGGCGCGCGAATGAAGCTGGTTGTTCCACGCCATGTCCATGAAGCCCGGCGCAAGGATGCAGGAGAGCGCTTTGCCATCGCGCGCGGTGAGCGCGTTCACCCAGGCGTTCTCCGTCGCGATCACGCCGGCCGCGCTGCGCGGTTGGCGCAGGCTTGCGCAATCAACAGCCGCATGCGCGGGAAAAGACGCTGCGGCAACCAGAGCGGCAACAAGGGAAATTCGCATGGGCTTGATCTTTAGGCGGCAATGGGCGGACGATCAATGAAGCCGCAGATCACGAGGACGTCATGGACGAGACCGCTTACGATTTCACCTTCAAATCCATCGACGGAAAGCCGATGCCGCTGTCGCAATTCAAGGGCAAGGCGCTGCTGGTGGTGAATGTGGCAAGCCAGTGCGGATTGACGCCGCAATATTCCGGTCTCGAAGCCTTGTGGAAGGAAAAGCGCGGCAAGGGCCTTGTCGTGCTGGGCGTGCCCGCGAACGATTTCGGCGCGCAAGAGCCGGGCACGGAAGACCAGATCAAGACGTTCTGCGAGACCAACTTCAATATCGACTTCCCGATGACGGCCAAGGAGCATGTCATCGGATCGGATGCGCATCCGCTCTACAAATGGATCGCGAACAAGTTGGGCGAGGACGCCGCGCCCAAATGGAATTTCCACAAATACCTGTTCAACAAGGACGGCACGATCGCGGGCACCTATGGCTCGCGAACGCCGCCCAACGATCCGGGCATGAACGACGAGATCGACGCCGCGCTCGCGCGGTAACGATCATTCCGGCGGAATGAGGCGCACCAGCACGCGCCGGTTGCGGCGGTCCGGCACGTCGTTGGCGGTCGGCACGGCGAGGCGACGCTCGCCGAAGCCGCGCACTTCGATACGCCGGGGATTCACGCCGTCGCGCACCAGCGCATCGGCCACCGACCGTGCGCGATCCTGCGACAGCGGAACATTATAATCCTGCGATCCGACGGTGTCGGTGTGACCTTCGACGGCGACGGCCCAACCCGGGCGTGTCCGGCGGATATCGCTCGCCAGGTCTGCGAGCGCTCTTTCGGCATGCGGCGAAAGATCCGCTGAGTTGAATGCGAAGAAGACCTCGTCGGGAAATTCGTAGTCGATTTCCTGTGCGACGCGCTCGCGCGGATAGTCGTCTTCGTCGAATGCGGAACAGCCGGCGAGCAACATGGCGGACGCTGCCGCCAGAAAAGCCACTTTGCGCAACATTGGCAATCTCCTCACACCCGATGGACACGTCGCGGAAACGGCTGGGCGGGTGAGAGGTTCTGTGAGAAATCTGTGACCGTCAGCCGGAAGCGCGCGCCACGATGCGAATCTCGATGCGCCGGTTGCGCGGTTCGTTCACCTGATCGCCGGTCTTGACCTTTAGATTCTCCTCGCCATAGCCATGCGCTTGCAGCCGCGACAGCGGTACCTCGTTTTTCACGAGCTGGCCGCCGATGGTGTAGGCGCGCTTGCGGGAGACTTCTTCATTCTTGTCGGCGGAGCCGCTCGTGTCGGTATAGGCATCGATGAAAACCTGCGTATGATCGAAGTGGCGCAGCACCGGCGCCAGCTTCCACAGAATGTCCTTCGCGCGCGCACTGAGATTGAAGCTGTTGCCCTCGAACATCGCATCGCTGCCCATGCGCAGCACAATATCGTCGCCGGGCCGGGCAACCAGCACGCCGGTGCCGCGCATCGCGCGGCGCAATTCGGACTCCTGATTGTCCATGTAGCCGCCGATCATCGCGGTGTTCAGCGGACCGGCGCTTTTCACCGCCGGTGGCGTCTGCGGCCGCGAGGGCTCGCTCGGCGCGGAGGGCGTCATGGAGGAATAAGGCTGTGTCGGCCCATAGTCCGGCGGCGGAGGCGGAGGCCCATAGTTGCGATAGCGCGGGCCGCCGCCGCAGGCCGCCAGCACCAGACACGCGCCCAGAACCGCAAATCTCTTCATACCACTCTCCCTGAATCCGGCCATCTGAGCGCCCAAATGCGGCGGCGGTTTGTCGAAACCACCGTGCGCGATTAACAATGCCCGCGAACGATATTTCGATCCATTGGGAGGAGTTTCATGAATCTGTTCGATCTCACCGGAAAGGTGGCGCTGGTCACCGGCTCCACGAAAGGCATCGGCGAGGCCATCGTCCATCGCTTCGCCGAGCACGGCGCGAAGGTCGTCGTGTCGAGCCGCAAGGCGGATGCTTGCGAGAAGGTCGCGGGCGATATCAACAAGGCGCGCGGCAAGGAAATGGCTGTGCCGATTCCGTGCAACATCAACTACAAAGAACAAATCGAGCAGCTTGTCGCCAAGACGCGCGAGAAGTGGGGCAGGATCGACGTCCTCGTCTGCAACGCCGCGCTCAATCCGTATTATGGCCCGCAGATGGGCATTCCGGACGAAGCCTTCGACAAGATCATGGGCGCGAACATCAAGTCGAACCACTGGCTCTCGCAGCAGGTGCTGCCGGAGATGGTGGAGCGCAAGGACGGCTCCGTCATCATCGTGTCATCCATCGGCGGTCTGCGCGGCTCGCCGGTGATCGGCGCCTATTGCATCTCCAAGGCGGCGGACATGCAGCTCGCCCGCAACATCGCGGTGGAATACGGCCCGCACAACATCCGCGCCAACTGCATCGCGCCGGGCCTCATCAAGACCGATTTCGCGAAGGCGCTGTGGGAGAATCCCGAAACGCTGAAGCGCTCAACTTCGGGTGCGCCGCTGCGCCGTATCGGCGAGCCGGATGAGATCGCGGGCGCTGCCGTGTTCCTCGCCTCGAAAGCCGGATCTTTCACGACCGGCCAGGTCATCGTCTGCGACGGCGGCGCCACGATCTAGGGAGAATAGTCTGATGCGGATATTCATCCTCGCGTTCGCAGCAACCGCTTTCACCGTCACCGCTGCACAGGCGGACGAATGCAGCAAGGCACGCACGCAAACCGAGATGAATATCTGCGCCGGCCACGAACTGGATCAGGCCAACGCCACCATCAACAATCTCTACAAAGAGACGATGGCGAAATACGATCCGGCGGGAGAGGATCTGCTGCGCAAGTCGGAGCACGCATGGATCGCCTTCCGCGACGCGGAATGCGACTTCCGCACCTCCGGCAGCAAGGGCGGCTCGATCTGGCCGACGGTGCGTGCGCAGTGCCTGACCGAACTCACCCGCGCGCGCATCAAGCAGCTTGAGCAGGCCGCGAATTGTCAGGCCGGCGATCTGAGTTGCCGCCAGAATAGCGACAGCGGCGCGGACTAAAACATTAGGAACGCAAAAAAAAAGCGCGAGGACCAGCCTCGCGCTCTTCATTCTTGCATCGTCCGAAGATCAGCTGATCCCGAGAACGCTCTCCGCCGTCTTGAATGGCAGGTTCTGGGCTTCGGCGACAGCGCCATAGGTCAGCGTGCCCTTGTAGACGTTCAGGCCGGCACGCAGGTGCGGGTCCTTCTTCATCGCCGCTTCAGCGCCAAGTTCGGCCAGCGCACGGGTGAACGGCAAGGTCGCGTTGTTGAGTGCGAAGGTGGAGGTGCGCGCCACGCCGCCCGGCATATTCGCCACGGCATAGTGCACGACGCCATCGACCATATAGGTCGGATCGGCATGCGTGGTGGCATGGCTGGTTTCCGCGCAGCCGCCCTGGTCGATGGCGACGTCGACGATCACCGAACCCTTCTTCATCTGGCTCACCATCTTCTTGGTGATGAGCTTGGGCGCGGCTGCGCCCGGCAGCAGCACGCCGCCGATGACGAGATCGGCGTTCGTCACATGCTCCTCGATGGAATCGATGGTGGAGAACACGGTGTTCAGCATCGCGCCGAACTGCATGTCGAGTTCGTTCAGACGGCGCAGCGACACGTCGAGAATGGTGACATGCGCTTCAAGGCCCATCGCCATGCGCGCGGCGTTGGTGCCGACGACACCGCCGCCCAGCACCACGACTTTCGCCGCCGGCACGCCCGGCACGCCGCCGAGCAACATGCCCATGCCGCCTTGCGCCTTCTCCAGCGAATGCGCGCCCGCCTGGATCGACATGCGGCCGGCGACTTCGCTCATCGGCGCGAGCAGCGGCAGGCCGCCCCATTTGTCGGTCACGGTTTCATAGGCGATGCAGATCGCGCCGCTGTCGAGCAGACCTTTTGTCTGCTCCGGATCGGGTGCCAGATGCAGATAGGTGAACAGCACCTGGTCCTTGCGCAGGCGCTTGATCTCGACGGGCTGCGGTTCCTTCACCTTCACGATCATGTCGGCTTTCGCGAACACTTCGTCGGCGTTCGGCAGGATCTTCGCGCCGACCTTCGTGTACATCTCGTCGTGCAAGCCGATGCCTTCGCCCGCATGCGTCTCGACGAAAACCTCGTGGCCGCGCGCGGTGAGCTCGCGCACTGCGGCCGGCGTCATGCCGACGCGATATTCGTGGTTCTTGATTTCCTTGGGGACGCCGATGCGCATGATGTGCCTTTCTCAGGGGTCAGGACGACCAGCGATTTCTCGCTTCGAGCAGACAGAAGAACGTGAAGGCGACCCAGTCTGCCATGGCGGCCGTCCGCAGAATTTGCGGGTCGATTACCCGATTTGTCGCCGTGAGCAAAGCCGCCGAGCCAAAGTAGAGCAAAACCGCCGTGAATGGCGGGAATGCAAGCACGAAAATGACGAGGCCCAACCGTCTCAGCGCAACCATCGGTCTCCTCCCTCAGGTCAGCTTGGACAAAACTCCGCGGATTCCGTCGATGATTTTCGAAATGTCGGATTCCGAGGCAATCAGCGGCGGCGACAGCGCGATGGTATCGCCGCCCACGCGGATCACCATGTTCTGCTCATGGAACGCGTGCTTGATCGCTTCCAGGCCGCGGCGCCCCGGCGCCTTGGGATCGGCTTCGATCTCGACGCCCGCCGCAAAGCCCGCGTTCCGGATATCGGCGACAAGCGGCGCGCCCTTTAGCGTATGCACCGCTTCTTCCAGAACCTTCTCCATCTTCAGCGCGTGCTCGAACAATCCTTCGTCGCGATAAATATCGAGAGTCGCCATCGCGGCGGCGCAGGCGATGGGATGCGCGGAATAAGTGTGTCCGTGGAACAGCTCGATGTTGTGCGCGCCGCCGCTGTTGTCCATGAACGCGTCATAGATCCTGTTCGATACGACGGAGCCGCCCATCGGCGCCGCGCCGCTGGTGACGCCTTTGGCGAAATTTATGATGTCCGGCGTCACGCCGTAACGCTCGGCAGCAAAGCCATAGCCCATGCGGCCGAAGCCGGTGATGACTTCGTCGAAGATGAGCAGGAAGCCATACTTGTCGCAGATGGCGCGCAAGCGCTGGAAGTAGCTCTTCGACGCGCCATAGACGCCGCCCGACCCGGCGAACGGCTCGACGATCACGGCCGCGATCGTCTCCGCGCCATGCAGCGCGACCAGGCCTTCCAGCGCATCGGCATACTTTTCGAGATTCTGCGGTTCGCCCTTCGTGAAGCGCATCGTCGCGGCGTCGTAAGGCAGCGGGATGTGATCGTCGGTGCCGGGAATGAGCGCGCCGAAATGCTTGCGATTGTTGCCGATGCCGCCCATCGAAATGCCGGCGATGGTTGAGCCGTGGTAGCCTTTCTCACGGCCGATGATGCGGAAGCGGCTGCCCTGCCCGATCTTGTGGAAATAGGCGCGCGCGACTTTCAGCGCCGTATCGGCGGCTTCCGATCCGGAATTGACAAAGAAGACATGGTCCATGCCTTCCGGCGCCATCGCGGCGATGCGCTGCGACAACGCAAACACCGAAGGATGGGCGAACTGGAATGTCGGCGCGAAATCCAGTTCATGCGCCGCCTTGGAAATCGCTTCAGCGATCTTCTTGCGGCCATGGCCGGCATTGCAGCACCAAAGACCGGCGCAGGCATCGATCAGTGCACGGCCCGTCTCGTCGTAAAAGTACATGCCGTCGGCGCGCGCCAGCAGACGCGGATCTTCCTGGAAGGCGCGGTTGGGCGTGAAGGGCAGCCAGAAAGAAGAGATGTCGTTGGGCTGCAGCATGATCGGTCCGCCTCAAATTCCGGCCAAGACGCTATCAGGGCGCAAGCCCGAACGAAAAGGGCCCGGTCTTTACCGGGCCCTTTTGTCTCACTCAATGGTGATGGTGATGATCGTCATCGCCGGGCGGATTTGACGAATTGTTGTGGCCATGGTGATCCCCGCCGGAATGGCCACCGGACGAACCGCTGCCGTGATGGCCGCCGCTGCTGGAGGCGCCGCTCCAGGCCGGCACGGACGAAGACGACGAAGTGTGATCTTTGTGACCCTTGTCGCCGGTCTGGATCGCGTAAGCCGTTGCCGGACTCATCGTCGTGGTCACCATGCCGTGGCCGCGATGATCGTCGTG
>Ga0153956_1002654_pt1 | contig 12699 bp, 10 predicted proteins | sample TSFL040MetaG_FD_104704 | JGI IMG/M metagenome (GOLD analysis project Ga0153956, IMG submission 104704) | Attine ant fungus gardens microbial communities from Florida, USA - TSFL040 MetaG | ecosystem: Host-associated > Fungi > Mycelium > Unclassified | place: USA: Florida, Wekiwa Springs... | reverse complement strand
GTTCACCGCACCGCCCAGCACCCCGACGATATCGGTGGCGGTGCCGAGTAAGACCGGTCCGGCGCCGCTGTATGCCGGTGAGGCACCGAACGCCAACCCGCAGGCCGCTCACTAGATCGACCCCGCTCGGCATTGCCGGGCCAGATCGAGGCAAAACCGCTGAACTCCGGTGGGTGGGGAATATCTGATCCCACACCGGAGTTGGACCCCGCGAGGGCGTCTTTTACATGCCTGTAACTTGTTCGGCGGGTTCGTCTTATTTTGTCTGATGGGGTTTGTCATGAGTGATATGAATGTGAAACTGGCGGCTGCGATCATCGGGGGGAGCGCCGTGGTGGGCGCGGTCGCCCTGTACGCGGGTGTCACCGCACCGGCATCTCAGATCGACGTGGCCAAGTCGACCATCCGGTCGACCACCGCCCCGCCGAGCACCCCGACCGTCGCGGTCGCGGTGCCGGCGATCACCGGTCCGGCGCCGCTGTTTGCCGGCCAGGATCCGAACACCAATCCGGCCGGTAAGTAATCATCCGGCGGGCGGGTCGGCGAATCCGATGTTGGTCACGGTCGCCACCTGCCCGTCTCGGGTCGCCCGCACCGTCACCACCTGATCGACGGCAAAAGACGCCGGTCCTTGCGCCGCGGTCGGCGGGATCACGTAGGTCTGCGTGTATCCGTCGGCGCTGCGGGTGGTGATTGAACTGGGCGAGATTGCCGTGATGGTGCCGGTTTGCACAACGGTGGTGCGATAGCCGCCGCCAGGCGCCGGGGCCACGAACTCGCCGTGCAGCGATTCGTCCGGTATCGCCGCCGGACCGGTGCGACGCGCGTCTGCGGCAGGCCCGCTGCCGGGCGCATTCGGTGGATGCCACGGTTGATGGCGGCCTCCGCCGAGTTGGTCGGTGGCGGCGTAGATCGCCGCGCCGCCCGCACCGGCGATCGCGGCTACCACGACGACGAGAATTGCGGTCTGGCGCAACCCCGTGGGGCGTTTCTCGGGCTGGGCGTCAGTGCTCACCACACCACCTTCCTCGGTGAATGTGTGCGTTCGCTGAGGAATGCTCTACGTGGGTATGTGCGCGGCCTGACCCGGCTATTCATAGATTACCCATAGGTTGGTCACAGTAGCGGCCTACTACGGATGCAGATAATGGCGGTGTGACGATTCCTGGAAGTGCCACCCCAGAGAACGAAACCCCCCGCGTCGTCATGCGCCGGGCCGACGGTAAGCCGATCAACGTGCTGGTGGTCGATGACGAGCCGGTATTGGCCGAGTTGGTATCCATGGCGCTGCGCTACGAGGGCTGGGACATCGCAACCGCCGGCGACGGCGCGACGGCCATCGCACTGGCAAAGGACAATCCGCCCGATGTCGTCGTCCTCGATGTCATGCTGCCCGATATGAGCGGCCTGGACGTATTGCACAAATTGCGCGAACAGCAGCCCGGGTTGCCCCTGCTGCTGCTCACCGCCAAGGACTCGGTGGAGGATCGGATCGCCGGACTCACCGCGGGTGGCGACGACTACGTCACCAAACCGTTCAGCCTTGAAGAAGTGGTGCTGCGACTGCGCGCACTGCTGCGGCGCACCGGTGTGGCCAACGAAGCCGGCGGCGCCCAGCTCGTGGTGGGCGACCTGGTGCTCGACGAGGACAGTCACGAGGTGACCCGCGGCGGCGACTCGATCACCCTGACCGCCACCGAATTCGAGTTGCTCCGCTTCATGATGCGCAACTCCAAGCGCGTGCTGAGCAAGGCCCAGATCTTGGATCGGGTGTGGAGCTATGACTTCGGCGGCCGATCCAACATCGTCGAGCTCTACATTTCCTACCTGCGTAAGAAGATCGATACCGGCCGCGAGCCGATGATCCATACCCTGCGCGGCGCCGGATATGTCCTCCGCCCCCCGCGCTGAGCCGGTCAGAATCCCGGTCCAGGTGCCGGCGCGGACCCGATTGTGGCAGCCGCGGACCTGGTCGCTCCGGGTACGTCTGCTGGCCACCCAGGTGCTGCTGCTGGCATTGGTGATCGCCGGTATCGGCGTGGCGACCGAGTTTGCGCTGCAACGGTTTTTGCAACATCAACTGGACAACCAGGTACTGGAGGCCGGCCGGCGCTCGGCGGCGATCTTCGAGATGCCACCGCCACCGATGTCGCCCCCGCTCAAGGGTGGCATGCCACGGCCGCCGGGGGATCCGCACTTCCGGCAGCGCTTCGACCCCGAAGCCGGCCCGGGTCCCGGGTTCCTCAACGCCCCCGGACAAGCCGTGGGGACGGTCGGCGCGGTGGTCTACCGCGGCGAGATCGACGCCGGCGTCATCACCACCGACGGCGGCCGCGCCGAGGTGACCGGAGTCGCCAGCCGCCAGCTGTCCCAGGTGCCGCCGGATCACTTCATCCGCACCGTCGACCTGGAGGGGCTCGGCACCTATCGGATCATCGGCCTGCATCCACGCCACGGCGGACCGCAGACCATCGTCATCGGACTGCCCACCGCGGTGGTCGACGACACCCTGCTGTGGGTGCTCGGCATGTTCTGCGTCGTGGCGGTGCTGGCCCTGCTGGCCGCGGCGGTGGTGGGGGTGCTGGTCATCCGGCGCCAATTGGCGCCGCTGTCAAGGGTTTCCGAGGCCGCGCTCGATGTGGCCGATCGCGAACTGGACAAGGGCGAGGTGCAACTGCCCTCGGAGATCGTGCATGTCGACCCGGTCGCCGCGCATACCGAGGTGGGGCGTCTGGGCACGGCGCTGAACAAGATGCTGGACCGTATCTCCGGTGCGCTGGCCGCCCGGCATGACAGTGAGACCAGGGTTCGCCAGTTCGTCGCCGACGCCAGTCACGAACTGCGCACCCCACTGGCGGCCATCCGCGGGTATACCGAACTGGCCCAACGCAAACGCGATGTACTGCCCGCCGAGGTCGCGCACGCGATGAACCGGGTGGAGTCCGAGACCGCGCGGATGACCCGCCTGGTCGAGGACATGCTGCTGTTGGCGCGCCTGGATGCCGGCCGGCCGCTGGAGACCGACGAGGTGGACCTGACCCGGCTGATGGTCGACGCGGTCAGCGACGCGCATGTGGCAGGCCCCGATCACGAATGGGAACTGGAACTGCCCGACGAACCGGTGTCCATCGTCGGTGATTCCGCACGGCTGCAACAGGTTCTGGTCAACCTGCTGGCCAACGCCCGCACCCACACCCCCCCGGGCACCGCGGTGACGACCTCGCTGTTGCAGGATGACGACGGCGCCGCCGTCATCACCGTCGCGGACAATGGTCCGGGTATTCCGAAAGATCTTCAGCCCGAGGTGTTCTCGAGGTTCTCCCGAGGAGACTCGTCGCGGTCCCGACAGGCCGGCAGCACCGGCCTGGGGCTGTCCATCGTCGCCGCGGTGATCAAGGCGCACGGCGGCACCATCGGGGTGGACAGCGAACCCGGTTCGACGGTGTTCCGAGTCCGACTGCCGGCCACGATGAGTGGGGCATAGGCTCCGCCGGATGAACACCGGTGTCCGTGGCCGCCCGAACTGGGAGCGGCCCAGTCTGGTTGTGCTGCTGGTGCTGACGGCCGTGCTGTACCTGTGGAACCTGTCGGTCAGTGGCTGGGCCAATGGCTTCTACTCGGCCGCCGCGCAGGCCGGCGCCGCCGATTGGAAGGCGATGTTCTTCGGCTCCAGCGACGCCGCGAACGCGATCACGGTGGACAAGACGCCCGCGGCGCTGTGGGTGACCGACATCTCGGTGCGAGTGTTCGGGCTCAATTCGTGGAGCGTGCTGGTACCGCAGGCCCTCGAAGGAATCGCCGCGGTGGCCTTGCTGTACGCCGCGGTACGGCGGGCAGCCGGGCCGGGCGCGGCGCTGGTGGCCGGCGCGGTGTTCGCCACGACACCGGTGGCCGCCCTGATGTTCCGGTTCAACAACCCCGACGCGCTACTGGTGCTGCTGCTGGTGGCCGGCGCCTACGGCGTGCAACGGGCCTGCGAGCTCGACGCCCGGCGCCGGTGGTTGCTGTTGGCCGGCGTCGCCGTGGGCTTCGCTTTTCTGGCCAAGATGCTCCAGGCATTCCTGGTGCTGCCGGCCTTCGCCGCGGCGTATCTGGTTGCCGCCAAAGGATCTATCGGAACCCGGGTGCTGCGGGTGCTGGAGTCCACCGCGGCGATGGTGCTGGCGGGCGGCTGGTATCTGCTGCTGGTCGAACTGTGGCCGGCGAATTCGCGGCCGTATATCGGTGGATCGCAACATGATTCGATCCTGGAATTGGCGCTGGGCTACAACGGCGTGGGCCGGCTGACCGGTGACGAACCGGGTGGCCTGGGCAATATGAATTTCGACGTCGGCTGGGGCCGGCTGTTCGGTGCGCAGATGGGCACCAGCGCCGGGTGGCTGCTACCGGCCGCGCTGATCTGCTTGATCGCGGGATTTGTCGTCGTCGGCCGCGCGCCGCGCACCGACCAGAGAAGAGCGGCATTGATCCTGTGGGGCACTTGGCTGTTGTTCACCGCAGCGGTGTTCAGCTACGCCAATGGCATCGTGCATCCGTACTACACCGTGGCGCTGGCACCCGCGATCGGTGCCACCATCGGTATCGGTTCGACGCTGTTGTGGGGCCGCCGCACCGAACTGACCGCCCGGGTGGCGCTGGCCGGCGCGGTGCTGGTGACGGCGGCGCTCGCCGCGGTGTTGCTGGCCCGCGATGCCCCCGATCTGAACTGGTTGCGCGCGACGGTTGCCGTGGTGGGCGTTGGCGCGGCGGTGTTGCTTGTCGTTGCGGCGCGGCTACCGGTCGCGGTGCTGGCGGTGGTGGTCTGCCTGGCCGCACCGTCGGCGTACGCGATCGAGACCGCGGCGGCGGGGCATACCGGAGCCATGCCGTCGGTCGGGCCATCGGAAGGCGGCATGCCGGGCGGATTCGGTGGCGGACTCCTGGATTCCCCACACCCCGGCCCGGGGATGACAAGTCTGTTGGCAGCCGATGCCGATCGGTACCGCTGGACGGCGGCGGTCATCGGATCCAACAATGCCGCCGGTTACCAACTGGCCGCCGGAGCGCCGGTCCTTGCCGTCGGCGGTTTCAACGGCACCGATCCGTCACCCAGCCTGGCGCAGTTTCAGCGGTACGTGGCCGACCATCAGATCCACTACTTCATCCGCACCGGAATCTGGCCGGGCCGCAAGAACACCGGCAGCGCCGCAGCTCAGGACATCGCCGCGTGGGTGCGGTCGAACTTCCCCGCGAGCACCGTGGAAAACATCGTGGTGTATGACCTCACCGGCCCAAACACATAGCTTGCCCATAGCTTCGCCCAACGACCGGCAAAAGATCCGCCCCCAAGATCGGTGTCATGACCAACCTGCTTGAGCGCGACACCGATCGGCGCTTCACCACCCGGCCCAACGCTGCCGTTGCGGCTCAAGCGGCCGGCGTCCCGGTGCTGGACGTCGTGGTGCCGGTCTACAACGAGCAGGTTGCGTTGCCCGGGTCGATCCGCCGCCTGCACCGACACCTGGCCGAGAACTTCCCCTACCCGGTGCAGATCACCATCGCCGACAACGCCAGCATCGACGCCACCCCGGCGGTCGCCGCCGCGCTGGCCGCCGAACTGGACAACGTGCGGGTGGTGCGCCTGGAGCTCAAGGGCCGCGGACGGGCGCTGCATCAGGTGTGGTCGACCTCGCCGTCGCCGGTGCTGGCCTACATGGACGTGGATCTGTCTACCGACCTGGCCGCCCTCGGTCCGCTGGTGGCCCCACTGATCTCCGGTCATTCGGATCTGGCGATCGGTACCCGGCTGGCCCGCGATTCGCGGGTGGTGCGCGGCCCGAAACGCGAATTCATCTCGCGCTGCTACAACCTGATCCTGCGGGGTGCGTTGGCCGCCAAATTCTCCGACGCCCAGTGCGGCTTCAAGGCGATCCGTGCCGACGTCGCGCAGCACCTGCTGCCGCTGGTCGAGGACACCGGCTGGTTCTTCGACACCGAACTGTTGGTGCTGGCCGAGCGTAGCGGTCTGCGTATCCACGAGGTGCCGGTTGACTGGGTTGACGACCCGGACAGCCGCGTCGACATCGTCGCCACCGCCACTGCCGACCTCAAGGGTGTCGGCCGGCTGCTGCGCGGTTTCGCCAACGGCTCGATCCCGGTGAATACCATTGCCGCCCAATTGGGTTCGTCCACCAGGGCCGGTGCACCCCGATCGCTGCTGCGGCAGGTGGTGCGCTTCGGCGCCATCGGTGTCGCGTCCACCCTGGCCTATCTGCTGCTGTTCTCGTTGATGCAGGCCCCGATGGGCGCCCAGGTCGCAAACTTCGTGGCGCTGCTGCTGACCGCGGTCGCCAACACCGCGGCCAACCGGCGCTTCACCTTCGGCGTCAGCGGTGGGGGAGCTGCCCGACACCAGTTCGAAGGGCTGATCGTCTTCGGTATCGCACTGGCCATCACCAGCGGTGCGCTGGCCGGATTGCATGTCTTCGACCCGCATGCCCACCATCTGGTCGAGCTGACGGTGCTGGTGCTGGCCAATCTGGTGGCCACCGCGGTGCGGTTCGTGCTGCTGCGTGGCTGGGTGTTCCACCCGAAGCGCGCGCACGGATGACCACCGTTCTCCTACCGGACCACCCGCCGAACACCCGGCGGGTGTGGTCCGTATTGAACCGTCCGCGTGGGGAATTGGCCGCTCTGGCGGCATTGCTCGGTGGCACCGCGGTGCTGTACTGCTGGGCGCTGGGGTCCTCGGGCTGGGCCAACTCGTACTATGCGGCCGCCGCGCAGGCGGGGACGCAGAACTGGAAGGCACTGTTCTTCGGTTCGCTCGACGCCGGCAATGCCATCACCGTCGACAAGCCCCCGGCGGCGATGTGGTTCATGGGTCTGTCCGGCAGGTTGTTCGGTTTCAGCGCTTTCAGCATGTTGCTGCCGCAGGTGCTCATGGGGATCGGTTCGGTCGCCATGCTGTACGCGACGGTCCGCCGCACCGGTGGGGCCGCGGCCGGATTGCTGGCCGGTGCGGCCTTGGCGCTGACTCCCGTTGCAGCCCTGATGTTTCGGTTCAACAATCCCGACGCACTGCTGGTACTGCTGTTGATCTGTGCGGCCTATTGCACGGTGCGGGCGCTGAACCAGGACGCCTTCCTGGGCTCGGTGGGCTGGATGGGCGCCACCGGGGTGATCATCGGGTTCGCCTTCCTAACCAAGATGTTGCAGGCCTTCCTGCCGGTGCCCGCGCTGGCCTTGACCTTTCTGGTGGCCGCGCCGTTCGGGTTGGGCCGACGGATCGGTGCGCTGCTGATCGCCGGGCTGGCCGTGGTGTTGTCGGCGGGCTGGTATATCGCGCTGGTCGGGCTGTGGCCGTCCGATGCCCGTCCCTACATCGCCGGATCGGCCGATAACAGTCTGCTGCAATTGGCCTTGGGCTACAACGGGATTGAGCGGATCACCGGCGGCGGTGGTGGACCGGGCCATGACAACCTGTTTTTCGGCGGGCAGGCCGGGATCACCCGGTTGTTCGGGCCGTCGATGGGTGTCGAGGTCTCCTGGTTGTTGCCCGCGGCCCTGATCGGTCTGGTGGTCATGGTCTGGATGTCGCGCGGTGCGCCGCGTACCGATATTCCGCGGGCGGCACTGATTCTGTGGGGCGGTTGGCTTGTGGTGACCGGTGCGGTGTTCAGCTTCATGGATGGCACTGTGCATCCGTACTACAACGTGGCACTGGCGCCCGCGGTGGCCGCATTGGTCGGGATCTCGGTGGCGCAGTTGTGGAGTCGGCGCTCCGAGCGCGGCGTGCGGTGGGTGTTGGCGGCGATGCTGGCGGTGACCGGGGTGTGGTCGTTCGCGCTGCTGGCCCGGACGCCGGATTGGTTGCCGCCGCTGCGCTGGGTGGTGCTGGTGATCGCGCTCGTCACGGCCGGCGCGTTCGTCCTCGGCCGGGTCGGCGCGGTGTCGGCCGCGGTCGCGGTGACGGTGGGTCTGGCCGGATCGGCGTCGTTCGCCATCTACAACGTGGTGCACGGTCACAGCAACGGTCCGGGGTCGATGTCCGGGCCGCCACGTCCGGGTGGCGACGGCTGGCCCGGCGGGGGACCGCGCCATGGCGGGCCCAATGTCGCCCTACAACACCTGGTGTCGGCGACCGATACCCGCTGGGCCGCGGCGACCGTAGGCTCGTTCCAGGTCAACGACCTGGAGTTGAGCACCGGGAAGTCGCTGATGGCGATCGGCGGATTCGCCGGCGGCGACGACGCCCCGACGCTGCCGCAGTTCCAGCAGTACGTCGCCGACGGAGCGGTCCGGTATTTCATCGGCAGCGACCGCAAGCGGCCGTTCGGCCACGACGGGGGCAGTGCCCTGCAGATCACGCAGTGGGTGCAGGCGCACTTCACCCGACTCGATGTCGGCGGCGCCGCGGTCTACGACCTGCAACCACACCGGTGATTGTTGCCCGGTGTGGTGCCGCCGGGGGCGGCCGCGTCGACCCAGTGGTGCGCCCGGGACCGTCAACAAAGGTTGACGATGTCAACGTTTGTTGACGCCTGCGGATCCAGTAGGCCGACCCCAGCGGCGTAAGCGTTCCTCACCTGATGGCATCAGCCCAGGTGATCATGCGTTGACACGGGTCGCCCCCAACCCGTAAATTCGGGTCATGGTTCTAATGTTGACCAATTCAACCAACTTTACGGGGAAACGATGACGGCGCCGTCCGAGGCCGATCAGCGCGCGACCAAATACGAGCTGAGCCACCTGCGAGCCCTTGAGGCCGAGGCCATCCACATCATCCGCGAGGTCGCCGCCGAATTCGAGCACCCGGTGCTGCTGTTCTCCGGCGGCAAGGACTCGATCGTCATGCTGCACCTGGCCATCAAGGCGTTCGCGCCCGGCCGGTTGCCGTTCCCGATCATGCACGTCGACACCGGTCATAACTTCGAAGAGGTGATCGCCGTCCGCGACAAGCTGGTGGCCGAGCACAACTTACGCCTGGTGGTCGCCAGCGTCGAGGAAGACATCGCGGCCGGGCGCGTGGTGGACAACGGTCCGTCGCGCAACCCGCTGCAGACCGTGACGCTGCTGCGCGGCATCCGCGAGAACAAGTTCGACGCCGCCTTCGGCGGTGCCCGCCGCGATGAGGAGAAGGCCCGCGCCAAGGAACGGGTCTTCAGCTTCCGCGACGAGTTCGGCCAGTGGGACCCGAAGAATCAGCGTCCCGAACTGTGGAACCTGTACAACGGCCGGCATCACAAGGGCGAGCACATCCGCGCCTTCCCGATCTCCAACTGGACCGAGTACGACATCTGGGCCTACATCGGCGCCGAGAACATCGAGCTGCCGGCCATCTACTACGCGCACGAGCGCCAGGTCTTCGAGCGCGACGGCATGCTGCTGGCGGTGCACAAGTACTTGGAGCCGCGGGCTGACGAGCCGGTGATCACCAAGACCGTGCGGTTCCGCACCGTCGGCGATGTCACCTGCACCGGTTGCGTCGAGTCGGAGGCCTCCACGGTCGACGAGGTCATCGCCGAGACCGCGGTGTCCCGACTCACCGAGCGTGGGGCCACCCGCGCCGACGACCGGATCTCCGAGGCCGGTATGGAAGATCGCAAGCGCCAGGGGTATTTCTGATGACTACATTGCTTCGCATCGCGACCGCCGGTTCGGTCGACGACGGCAAATCGACCCTGATCGGCCGTCTGCTCTACGACAGCAAGGCGGTCATGGAGGACCAGCTCGCCGCCGTCGAGCGCACCTCCAAAGAACGCGGAAACGATTACACCGATCTGGCTTTGGTGACCGACGGCCTGCGCGCCGAGCGTGAGCAGGGCATCACCATCGATGTCGCGTACCGCTACTTCGCCACGGCCAAGCGCAAATTCATCATCGCCGACACCCCCGGGCACATCCAGTACACCCGGAACATGGTCACCGGTGCCTCCACCGCGCAACTGGTCATCGTGTTGGTCGATGCCCGGCACGGGTTGCTGGAGCAGTCCCGTCGGCATGCCTTCCTGGCGTCGTTGTTGGGCATCCGGCACATCGTGCTCGCGGTGAACAAGATGGACCTGATCGATTGGGACCGTGAGCGTTTCGAGAAGATTCGCGATGAGTTCTATGAGTTCGCGGCCCGCCTGGACATCCAGGATGTGACCACCATTCCGATGTCGGCGCTGAGCGGCGACAACGTGGTGACCAAGTCGGACAAGACCCCGTGGTACGACGGGCCGTCGCTGATGAGCCACCTCGAAGAGGTGTACATCGGCGGCGACCGCAACCTGGTCGACGTGCGGTTCCCGGTGCAGTACGTGATCCGCCCGCAGACCCGCGAGCACGCCGACCACCGCAGCTACGCCGGCACCATCGCCAGTGGCGTCATGCGTCCCGGCGACGAAATCGTCGTTCTCCCAGCGGGAAAGACCAGCACCATCACCGCGATCGACGGCCCCACCGGTCCGTTGGACGAGGCCTTCGCGCCGATGGCGGTATCGGTCAGCCTGGCCGACGACATCGACATCAGCCGCGGCGACATGATCGCCCGGGCGCACAACCAGCCGCACGTCACCCAGGAATTCGACGCCACCGTGTGCTGGATGTCCGATGACGCGACGCTGGAACCCGGACGCGACTACGTCATCAAGCACACCACCCGGACCACCCGAGCCCGGATCGCGGAGCTGGACTACCGGCTGGACGTCAACACCCTGCACCGAGACAAGAGCGCAACGGCGTTGAAGCTCAACGAACTCGGGCGGGTCACCCTGCGCACGCAGGCGCCGCTGCTGCTCGACGAGTATTCGCGCAACTCGGTGACCGGTTCGTTCATCCTGATCGACCCGGACACCAACGGCACGGTCGCCGCGGGTATGGTGCGCGACACCACGCCGGCCACGGCCCGGGCGGCCAGCCCGAACGCGGTGCGGCATGCCAACCTGGTCACCGCGCAGGATCGGCTGTCCAAGGGCAGCACGGTGTGGTTCACCGGGCTGTCCGGGTCGGGCAAGTCGTCGGTGGCGATGCTGGTCGAGCGCAAGCTGCTCGAATTGGGCCGTCCCGCATATGTTTTGGATGGCGACAACCTGCGGCACGGGCTGAACGCGGATCTGGGTTTCTCGATGGCCGACCGCTCGGAGAACCTGCGCCGGCTGGCCCACATCGCCACGCTGTTGGCCGATTCGGGTCAGATCGTGCTGGTGCCGGCAATCAGTCCGCTCGAAGAGCACCGCGAACTGGCCCGGACCGTGCACGTGGATCAGGGCTTCGACTTCTACGAGGTGTTCATGGACACTCCGTTGGCGGACTGTGAGGCCCGCGATCCGAAGGGGTTGTATGCCAAGGCCCGTGCCGGTGAGATCACTCATTTCACCGGTATCGACAGCCCGTACCAGCGACCGAAGAACCCGGATCTGAAGCTGTCGCCGGATGATCTGGACGCGCAGGCACAGCGGGTCGTCGACATGTTGCTGGCCGTAAGATGAACGATCACGACCTCGCCGAGCGGTTGGCCACCCGAGCGGGCGACCTGCTGCTCGACGTGCGGGCCGAATTCGCTTCGGCGGCGGCCTCGGTGCGAAAGGATCAGGGGGACAAGCGGTCCCACGAGTTCTTGATGAGCGAATTGGCTCGGCTGCGTCCAGGTGACGCGGTGCTCTCCGAGGAGGCCACCGAGGAGGAGCGGGCCAACAACGCCCGGCTGACCTCGAATCGGGTGTGGATCATCGACCCGCTGGACGGCACCCGGGAGTTCTCCGAGCTGGACCGCGACGACTGGGCCGTGCACGTCGCACTGTGGGAGGCGGGCGAATTGGTCGCCGGCGCCGTGGCGCTGCCGGCGCGGAACACCACACTGCACACCCCGCAGGTGGCCGCCCCGCGCCCGTTCGACGGACCGGTCCGCGTCGTGGTGTCGCGCACCCGGCCACCGGCCGTCGCGCTGGCGGTGCGGGATGCACTCGACGGTGTCTTGGTCGAAATGGGTTCGGCCGGAGCCAAAGTCGCCGCGGTGATCCAGTCCCGGGCCGATGTTTATGTGCATGCCGGTGGGCAATACGAATGGGATTCGGCCGCCCCGGTGGCGGTGGCCCGGGCTGCCGGATTGCACACCTCCCGGATCGACGGGTCGCCGTTGGTGTACAACCGCGAGGACCCCACGTTGCCGGATCTGGTGGTGTGCCGACCCGAATTGGCGCAGCGGGTGCTGGCGGTTACCGCCCAATAGCCTCGACAATGACGAAATGGCTGCCGGGACCGATGTCCCGGCAGCCATCTCGTTTGTCTCGGTGGGTGATTCAGGGCGCTGCGGTCGCGGGCACCGGGGTGTCGGTGCCCGCGGGTGCGGCGGTGCGCACCGCCACGATGGAGGTGCCGGCGATGGCGAAGCACAGCAGCGTGTACCAGAGGCTGCCGGTGGGATCGCCCTGCGGGGTCACGCCGTCGACCGCGGTGAAGTAGTCCGACAGCGCCGAGCACCACAGCACACCCATGATCACCAGATAGGCCGTGCTGTAAGCGATCACCGTCGGTGAGGTCACATACCGGGGCTCCAGCGGGCTGGGCGGAGTGGTGCGCAGACGGCGCCACTGGTTGAACAATGCGGTCACGGCGAAGGCGGAAACGGTGATCAACTCCAGCGTATAGGTCACCCCGCCGGAGGTTGCTCCATCGCTGATCGCGCCCATCACGGTCGCCGGCAGCGGCAGGATCGCGGTGCCCAGGGATGCCAGG
>Ga0153956_1002653_pt1 | contig 12699 bp, 7 predicted proteins | sample TSFL040MetaG_FD_104704 | JGI IMG/M metagenome (GOLD analysis project Ga0153956, IMG submission 104704) | Attine ant fungus gardens microbial communities from Florida, USA - TSFL040 MetaG | ecosystem: Host-associated > Fungi > Mycelium > Unclassified | place: USA: Florida, Wekiwa Springs... | reverse complement strand
TGACAACATCCAGATGGAGATCGAGCTGATCGCTCCGATCGCAATGGAGAAAGGACTCCGCTTTGCTATCCGCGAGGGCGGCCGCACCGTCGGTGCCGGTACCGTGTCGGAAATTGTTGAGTAACAGGTTATGAGTACACGCTTTAACTTGCCTCACGCAGGCAAGTTAAAGCGTGTACTCTAAACGAGGAATTATGCCGAGAGATAATATTATTTTGCAGTGCACCGAGTGCAAAGAGCGAAACTACGTGACGACAAAGAATAAAAAGAACACGCCGAACAGGCTTGAACTTAATAAATTTTGCCGCCGCTGCCGTTGCCACAGGCTGCACAGAGAGAACAAATAGATCGGTTATTAGTGCAAAGTGATGAGAGATGAATGTTACAGCATCATCGCTCATCACTTACCGCTCATAACTCAGGTCACAGGGGTATGGTGTCAATGGTTAGCATGGAGGTCTCCAAAACCTTAGGTCCGGGTTCGAGTCCTGGTACCCCTGCCATATAGATAAAGGACCGAGTGCCGAAAGCTCGGCACGAAAGAGATCGGCGGGCCGCATGGGCCGTCTAAAGTTCAGGAGAAAGTAAACGGTGTCAGAAGCAGTTGCACAAGCCGGTGGAAAAGAAAAAGAAGGCATAGGCGAATTTGTTAAAAAAACGCGCGCCGAGCTCGATAAGACCACCTTTCCTACGTGGGAAGATGTTCGCAGCACCGTGCTGATCGTGATCGTCAGCGTACTTTTCTTCGCCGCGTACCTGTTTTTGGCCGATCAGGCCTGGACATACATTCTTGAGGGACTTGCTTGGCTCGTCAACAAGATCGCCGGTATTTAAGTAAGGATATTTGAAATGAAGCAGTGGTATTTTATCCACACCTATTCGGGACACGAGAACAAGGTCGTTGAGAGCCTGAATGCGCGCATTCGCGATATGGAACTCGGCGAACAGATCACCGGTGTTCTGCTTCCGAAGGAAAAGGTCGTCGAGATGCGCGGCAACAAGGAGTACGTCTCGGAGCGAATGTTCTACCCGGGCTATGTCCTGGTCGAGATCGAATGCGACGAAAAAGGCAAGATACCTGATAACGTATTTCATGCTATCAAGGCTACGCCGAAAGTGACAGGTTTTTTGGGCGGCAAAGAGCCGACGCCGCTGTCACAGGCAGACGTCGATCAGATCGTTCATAATATTGAGGTCGCGACCGAAAAGCCGAAGCCGAAGTTCACATATCAGGTCGGCGAGGTCGTTCGCATCAAGTCAGGCCCGTTCGCAAGTTTTACCGGTAAGGTCGAAGAGGTCAACGAGGATAAATCGACGCTCAAGGTCTCGATCACTATCTTCGGACGCTCAACACCGTATGAATTGACATTCCTCGAGGTCGAAAAAGTGACCTTCGCGGAAGAAGAATAAGCGTTTGGAGTTCCGCCTTTAGGCAGCCGGACGTGGAGGCTGTTGGAGGACGGCTTAAGCCGCAACCCCGAACACGGATGAGGACATTGCCGGATAAACGGCATCGTTAATCGAAAATAGTTATGGCAAAGAAGATAGAAGGTTACATCAAGTTACAGATACCTGCCGGTAAAGCTAATCCGGCGCCGCCGATCGGCCCTGCGCTCGGTCAGCACGGTGTAAACATCATGGAGTTCTGCAAGGCGTTCAACGCCAAGACGCAGAATGACGATCCGGATATGAAAATTCCGGTCGTGATCACAGTTTACGCGGATCGCTCGTTCACATTCGAAACAAAAACTCCGCCGGCTGCCGACCTGCTCCGAAAGGCTTCGGGGATCGCAAAAGGTTCCGGCAAGCCGAATCGTGAAAAATCAGGTACCATCTCGCGTGCAAAGATCGAAGAGATCGCAAAAATGAAAATGCCCGATCTGAACACGACCAATATCGAGTCGGCAATGCGCACGATCGAGGGAACCGCACGTTCGATGGGATTGACAGTTGAAGGATAAGGTCCGGCGACGCGCTATGTGGAAACACCGAGGCGCGAAACAAGATCACTGTGCCGCTGCGTTGCATAAATGCTGCGTCACATAGGGAGGGAACTAAAAGTTCCCGCTATCACCTGGAGGTAAAATGAAAAAAGGTAAGAAGTATCTTGCCGCTCTCGATAAGATCGAGGCCGGCAGGAAGCACACACTTGAAGAAGCGGTGGCGAAAGTTAAAGAGATCGCCTTCGCTAAGTTCGACGAAACTGTCGAATTGACAATGTGGCTCGGTGTTGACCCGCGTAAGGCGGATCAGCTCGTACGCGGCACGGTCGTCCTTCCGCATGGATTGGGCGGTGCGGCAAAGGTCGTGGTCGTTGTTGCTCAGGGCGACAAGATCAAAGAGGCCGAGGTTGCCGGTGCTGATTTTGCGGGTGGCGACGACATTGTTGACAAGATCAAAGGCGGCTGGCTCGACTTTGACGCACTTATCGCGACGCCCGATATGATGGGGAAAGTGGGTCAGTTGGGTAAGGTTCTCGGTCCTCGAGGGCTAATGCCAAATCCTAAAACAGGCACAGTTACGATGGACGTTAAGACGGCCGTCGAAGAGACCAAGGCCGGTAAGGTCGAGTATCGCGTCGATAAGACAGGCGTCATTCACTCGCCCGTAGGTAAGGTTTCATTCGAGGATGCCAAACTTGCCGAAAATCTTAAAGTTTTGATCAACGCGGTGATGAAGGCAAAGCCGACCACCGCCAAAGGCCGTTATCTAAAGAAGATCAACGTTGCGGCGACAATGAGCCCCGGCGTTCTTATGGATGAATTGGCATACGCATAAGTGAGGAGCCTGTAGAAAAATGAAATCAAGAGAAACAAAAGCAAATGATCTGGCTGCACTCACCGAATCGTTGGCAAACTCGACATCAGCAATGGTCGTCAGCTTTAACAGCCTGACCGTTGCCAAGGATCAGGAGTTTCGCAACAGCCTGCGTGAGGCAGGTGCCCAGTATAAAGTAGTTAAGAATACCCTCGCCCGCATCGCGGTCAAGGGAACCCCGTTCGAAGGCGTGTCGGACTCGCTTAAGGGTGTGACCGCTCTTGCATGGACCGAGAATGATCCCGTTGTTCTTTCAAAGGCGATCTCGAAGTTCATGAAGGACAACGCCGCCCATTATACGTTCAAATCGGGCGTTGTTGACGGTAAGGTCGTTGACCTTGCTCAGCTAACCACTATCGCAAGCCTGCCGTCGAAAGAGGAGCTTATTTCCAAGCTGCTTTACGTGCTCAATGCACAGGCACAGCGTATCGTCACGGTCATTAACGCGGTTCCGCGTGACCTTGCGGTCGTCATCAAGCAGATCGGCGAACAGGAAGGCCGTGCCGCCGGTACGCCTGCTGTCGAGGCGGCTCCGGCCGCTGATGCCGATGGCGGTGAAATGCCGGCAGCGTCAAAGGATGCTCCAGCCGAACAGGCCGAGGAAGCACAGGAAAAGCGTGAGGACAACGATAACCCTTCGTCCGGAGATGCAAAAGCAGAACAGGATGAGGTAGAGACGACCCCGGACGCAAAGACCGAAGGCAACTAGTCCAAAAAAAGTTTTTGAGGCCGAGCATGATATGTTCGGCCTCGAATTTGAACCTGCGGGGCGTTATGCCCTTGCGAGCCGTACTCAAGGTAAAACGAGCCGGTGATTGTCAGGTCACATGGCTTCGGACCAGGCGGAAAGGTGATGCAGCCCGTTCTGTTCATTTGGTCCCTGGGTTCTAGCGGCGAAATGCGAAAAGGCAAAGAACAAAGCGGTTCTAATGTTCCGCACCTTTAGCACTCTTTGCATTACATAACCGGATGATCGGCCTTAGGGCTGAGAGGATGTTCTTATCCTTTGCTCTTTATCCATCATCCTTTCGATAGGAACCCTAAATTAGGAGATACATAAAAGTCATGGCAGTTACAAAAGAAGATGTTGTTGAGTTTTTGAAAGGTATGTCGCTTCTCGAAGCGTCGGAGCTTGTTAAGGAACTCGAAGAAGTGTTTGGTGTTTCGGCTGCAGCCGCTGCTGCACCGATGATGATGGCGGCTCCGGCAGGCGGCGGTGAATCTGCTGCTGCAGAAGAGAAGGATTCGTATGACGTTATCCTCGCTTCGGCCGGCGGCAACAAGATCGCTGTCATTAAGGTTGTCCGTGAGATCGTTGCAGGACTCGGCCTCAAGGAAGCCAAAGATCTCGTTGACGGTGCTCCGAAACCGCTTAAAGAAGGCGTTTCGAAGGCTGAAGCTGACGATATCAAGGCTAAACTCACGGAAGCAGGCGCAACCGTCGAGGTCAAATAACTTTACTCCACGTATCTGGAGAGCGCCGCACTCATTTAAGGGTGCGGCGCTTTCTCAGCAATACGCGCATATTTGAAGGATGTTGAGTGATGGTTCGGCATAACGGGCTGTCAAGGCTTGCTTTATCTCACGCGCGTTGCTATGATAAGTGGTTCCGCATTCTACTCTTTTTTAGGATGCGAAATCCGGCGCCGCCGGTTCGGTCGTTGAGGACATCCAAAACGCCGATGGTTTTAGAAGCAGCTCGATCGGCTGCAAACAGATGGAGAGTAGGTGGCCACTTTTTGGCACGCTCGCGACAACGATAAAAGATAGCAAAAGCTGCTATAAGCGGTCTGGGTAAACTTTGCCCTCGACCGCCTTTGCCGTCTGTATTTAAAAATTTTATCGGGAGTATGTCGGACGAACGTATCGTACCAACAACCCCTGACAATTGCAATAGATATTTTTATTAACCCGCAATGACGAATATGATCAACAATCCTCTTCAAAGCAGCAAGACGGGCCTTGGCAAACGCACAAGCCAGTCGCCACAGCGTGTGGATTTTTCAAAGATCTATACAACGGCGCAGATCCCGAATCTGATCGAGGTCCAACGCGAATCATATAACCGTTTCCTGCAGATGGACCTGATACCGGAGGAGCGCGATTACGTCGGGCTTCAGTCCGTGTTCTCGTCGATCTTTCCGGTTTCGGATTTTCGCGAGACGGCGACGCTCGAATATGTCGAGTTTCAGATCGGCAACTGGCAATGTAAGTGCGGCAACCTTGAGGGCCTCGAGCATCTGCGTGCCAACTGTAAGAACTGCTCGGCCAAGATCAAGGTCGATCCGTTCAACCCGGCCGAGGTGCTTTGTACAAACTGCGGAACCTTTAATGCTGTCCGTCCGAATCTCTGCAACAACTGCGGTGAACCGGTCGGGCTTAAGCACAAGCATGATCAGAAAGAGTGCCAGGAGCGCGGTATGTCATACAGCGTTCCGCTCAAGGTCAAGATCCGGCTGACCGTTTATGACAAGGACCCCGATACGGGCGTTTCGACGGTTCGCGACATTAAAGAAGAGGACGTTTTCTTTGGTGAGATCCCGCTGATGACGGATAACGGTACGTTCATCATCAACGGTACCGAGCGTGTGATCGTTTCGCAGCTTCACCGCAGCCCGGGCGTTTTCTTTAAGGGCGACCGTGACGAATATCTCGCCAAGATCATTCCGTACCGCGGTTCGTGGGTCGAGTTCGAATACGATCAGAAGGGAATACTTCATGCTCGTCTCGGCAAGCGAAAGATCGTGGCGACGGTATTCCTGCGTGCACTCGGCCTGTGGCTGAATCCGCAGATCGATATGAAGACCGTCTCGGACAACATTCTCGAAGAGGTCGTAAAAAATGCCGAGTACAGCAACTCGAGCATCCTGAGACTGTTCTACACGACGGATGAGGTCGTTATCGAAAAAGGCAAACTCGCCGTTAAGGTCAAAGCCGAAGGCGATACGCACCTTGTCGGTATGCGGGCCGAACAAGATATCAAGGATAAGAAAGAGGACGTCGTCCGCGTCGGTAAAAAGGTCACTAAGGCGGCTCTTGCCGACCTTCGCCGTCTCGGTACGGACAAGGTTCTTGCAGCAGCGGCTGATTTTGAAGGCGCATTCGCACTTGACGATATCGTCAATACAGAGACCGGCGAGGTCGTGATCGAGGCTAATAACGAGATCACGGTCGATAAACTGCAAGAGATCGTCGAATCAGGCATTGAAAGTTTCGAGGTTTTCTTCCCGAAACGTGATGTTATCGGTGAGGTCATCTCACAGACACTGCGAAAAGATGCTATCTCAAAACCGGTCGATGCTCTGCTTGAGATCTATCGCAAGATGCGCCCGGGCGATCCGCCGACCGTGCCGACAGCTTACCGCTTGCTCGAAGGCATGTTCTTTGACGCTCGCCGCTTTGACCTGTCGCGTGTCGGACGCCTTAAGTTCAATATCAAGATGGGCCACGGCGAAAAGGACCGCATTACGGATCCGCTCTTGGCTCCGACCGATTTTATCGATGTCGTCACCTATCTTCTTAAAATGAAGCGCGACAGCGAACATTATTATCAGGATGATATCGATCACCTCGGCAACCGCCGCGTTCGTGCGGTCGGCGAACTGCTTGAAAATCAGTTTCGCATCGGCCTTGAGCGCATGGAGCGTGCGATCAAGGAAAAGATGTCGATCCAACAGGATATGCACACAACGATGCCCCGTGATCTCGTCAACGCCAAGCCGGTAACGGCGGCGGTCCGCGAGTTCTTTGGTTCGTCGCAGTTGTCGCAGTTCATGGATCAGACCAATCCGCTGTCAGAGATCACGCACAAGCGTCGTCTCTCGGCACTCGGACCGGGCGGCCTTTCGCGTGAGCGTGCCGGATTTGAGGTCCGCGACGTTCACCCGACACACTATGGCCGCATCTGCCCGATCGAGACGCCTGAAGGCCCGAACATCGGACTTATCTCATCACTATCGTGTTTTGCACGCATCAATGAGTTCGGCTTTATCGAGTCGCCTTACCGAAAGGTCGAGGAGGGCCGCGTTGTCGAATACGTGCGTGTGCTGAATGGCGGCGATACGAAATTCAAGCCCGGCGAACACGTCCCGCAGGAACAGGTCGATGCCGCCAATAAAAAGGCAAAAGGCGGCAAGCCCGCAGAGTATGAGCCGTGGCCTTTTTATCTGACCGCTTGGGAAGAAGATAAGTGGATCATCGGCCAGGCGAATATTGAGCTTGACGAAAAGGGCTACATCGTCAACGAGCGTAACGCTGCCCGTCAAAAGGGCGAGTTCATCACGGCTGACAAGGCTGACATCCAGTACATGGACGTTTCGCCGAAGCAGCTCGTGTCGGTCGCGGCATCGCTCATCCCATTCCTTGAGAATGATGACGCTAACCGTGCACTTATGGGATCGAACATGCAGCGTCAGTCAGTGCCGCTGCTCCGTGCCGAGTCGCCATTCGTCGGAACCGGTATGGAAAAGATCGCTGCCCGCGACTCGGGTGCGGTGGTCATCGCAAAACGTAACGGTGTCGTCGATTATGTTGACTCAGAGCGTATCATCGTCAAGGCCGATCATCAGGTTGACGGTACGATCTCGCGTGAGGTTACAGCGGATATCTACAGCTTGGTCAAGTTCAAGCGTTCGAACCAGAACACCTGTATCAATCAGCGTCCGATCGTCGAGGTCGGCGAACGCGTTCGCAAAGGACAGGTCATCGCTGACGGCCCTTGTACCGATCGCGGCGAACTCGCTCTCGGACGAAACGTGCTCGTGGCATTTATGCCGTGGCGCGGATACAACTTTGAGGACGCGATCCTCGTATCGGAGCGTCTCGTAAAGGATGACTATTATACGTCGATCCATATCGAGGAACTTGAGATCGAGGCCCGCGATACCAAGCTCGGGCCTGAAGAGATCACGCGTGATATCCCGAACATCGGTGAGAATATGCTCCGCGATCTCGACGAATCGGGTATCATCCGCATCGGTGCTCAGGTCAAGCCAGGCTCGGTACTCGTCGGCAAGGTGACGCCTAAGGGCGAAACGCAGCTGACGGCCGAGGAGAAACTTCTCCGAGCGATCTTCGGCGAAAAGGCCGGTGACGTTAAGGATGCTTCGCTCACATGCCCTCCGGGCATTGACGGTACTGTCGTTGACGTCCAGATCTTTACCCGTAAGGGACAGGATAAGGATGACCGCAGCCTCGATATCGAAGGAATGGAAGAAGAAGGGCTGCATCGCGACCTTGATGACGAGATCCGTATCCTTGAGGAACAGCGCAACGAGCGTATCTTTGAGCTCTTTGACGGGCGCAAGCTGACAAAGGATCTGCTTGACGGCAAAGATGTCATCTTGAAAAAGGGCGAGCTGCTCACACGTGAGGTGCTTCGCGAGGTCGATATGAAACTGCTCCGCAAGGCTGAGGTTTCGTCAGGATCGATCGATATTGCCAACGAGGTCAAAGAGTACGAACAGCGTACCGAGCGTCAGATCAACATTCTTCGTGATATCTACGACGAAAAGATCACAAAGCTCAAGCAGGGCGACGAACTGCCGCCGGGCGTGATCAAGATGGTCAAGGTCTTTGTCGCGATGAAGCGTAAGCTCAGCGTCGGGGATAAGATGGCCGGACGTCACGGCAACAAGGGTGTTATCGCCCGCATCCTGCCTGAAGAGGATATGCCGTACCTGCCGGATGGTACTCCGGTCGAGATCGTCCTCAATCCGCTTGGCGTTCCGAGCCGTATGAATGTCGGACAGATACTCGAGACACACCTCGGCTGGGCCGGTAAGATCCTCGGACTGCACTTTGCCACACCTGTCTTTGACGGGGCGAGCGAGACCGAGATCAAGGAGTTCATCGGTAAGGCGAATGATCGCTACGACGAACTCGGCCTGCCGCCGTCGGTCGGCCCATCGGGTAAAACGCGTCTGTATGACGGCCTCACCGGTGAACAGTTCGAGCAGAAAGTAACCGTCGGTTATATATATATGCTCAAACTGTCACACCTTGTGGACGACAAGATCCATGCTCGCTCGATCGGGCCATACTCGCTCATCACGCAGCAGCCGTTGGGCGGTAAGGCACAATTTGGCGGACAGCGTTTCGGAGAGATGGAAGTTTGGGCACTCGAGGCTTATGGTGCAGCACACATTCTGCAAGAATTGCTCACATGTAAGTCTGACGACGTTGCCGGACGCTCCAAGATCTATGAAACGATCGTCAAGGGCGTATCGAACTTTGAACCGGGCATTCCGGAATCATTCAACGTTCTCGTCCGCGAGCTGCAGTCGCTCTGTCTCGATGTCGAGCTGATCCAGGAAGATCAGATCGATCCTGATGAGGTCGCAGCCGGTGTCGATGCTCTGGTAGGAGTTGATTAATAAGTCGAGGAAGTCTTGAAAGTCTGGGAAGTCTCGAAAGGCTTTCCTGACCGGCGGGACTTCCATGACTTTCTAGACTTACAGGACTGTCTAGACTTTTGGAGAAAAAATGTTTCGATTTAATAACGAGAACAAAACACAACTGACCACGAATTACGAGGCTATCCGCATCAGCCTTGCGTCGCCGGACAAGATCCGCTCGTGGTCGCACGGCGAGGTCACCAAGCCGGAAACGATCAACTATCGTACATTCAAACCCGAGCGTGACGGCCTGTTCTGTGCACGCATCTTCGGCCCGGTCGCTGACTGGGAATGTTTGTGCGGTAAATATAAGCGAATGAAGCATCGCGGTGTGATCTGTGATAAGTGCGGTGTCGAGGTTACACAGAGCAAGGTGCGACGCGAGCGTCTCGGACACATCGAGCTTGCATCACCGTGTTCGCACGTCTGGTTCTTTAAAGGATTGCCGTCGCGTATCGGCCATTTGCTCGATATCACTCTGCGTGATCTCGAAAAGATCCTTTACTTTGAGACCTATATCGTGGTCGATCCGGGCGATGTGCCTGATCTAAAGGAAAAGGATCTCGTCAACGACGAACGCTATCGTGAGCTGATGCGCGATCACCCAAATCAATTCGTCGCCAAGATGGGCGCCGAGGCGATCAAGGATCTGCTGCAGACGATCGACATACAGGAGCTTGTTGATGACCTTCGTGTTCGTATGAAGGAAGAGACATCGCAGCAGAAAAAGCTCAAATACAGCAAGCGTCTTAAGGTCGCAAACTCATTCCTGCGTTCGGGCAACAACCCTGATTGGATGATCCTGGATGTTATTCCGGTCATTCCGCCGGAGCTTCGCCCGCTTGTGCCTCTGGACGGCGGGCGTTTTGCGACATCCGATCTCAACGACCTTTATCGTCGTGTGATCAACCGCAACAACCGACTTAAAAAGCTCATCGAGCTTCGTGCTCCCGAGGTAATCGTCCGTAACGAAAAGCGCATGCTGCAGGAAGCTGTCGATGCACTCTTTGACAATGGCCGCCGCGGCCGCGTGCTACGCGGTGCCAACAACCGCCCGCTCAAATCGCTGTCAGGCACACTCAAGGGTAAACAGGGACGTTTTCGTCAGAATCTGCTCGGTAAGCGTGTTGATTACTCGGGGCGTTCGGTTATCGTGGTCGGCCCGGAGCTTAAACTGCACCAGTGCGGTTTGCCTAAGAAGATGGCGCTTGAGCTTTTCAAGCCGTTCATTTACAACAAGTTAGAGCGTGATCAGCACGCCGCGACCATTAAGCAGGCACGCGAGATGGTCGAACGTCAGGAGCCGATCGTCTGGGACATTCTCGAAGAGGTCATCGGCGAGCATCCCGTGCTTTTGAACCGTGCTCCGACGCTGCACCGTCTCGGTATTCAGGCTTTTGAGCCTGTCCTTGTCGAGGGTAAAGCGATCAAGATCCATCCGCTCGTCTGTACGGCATTCAACGCCGACTTTGACGGCGACCAGATGGCAGTGCACATTCCGCTGTCGCCTGAGGCGCAGATCGAGGCGAGCGTTCTGATGCTTGCGTCAAATAATCTGCTCTCACCGGCGAGCGGCCAACCGATCACGGTTCCTTCGCAGGACATCGTGCTGGGCTGCTATTATCTGACGCTCAGCCGTGATGAGCTTAAGGGCCACGGAAAGGCGTTCAACTCGATCGATGATGTTCTGCTCGCACTCGACGCAGGCGTTATCGAAACTCAGTCAAAGATCAAACTTCGCTGGAGAGGCGACCTGATCGATCTGGCTGTTGAGCATAATAATCAGGATGTTATGCGTGCCAACGTGCGTGAGAATGTCGATCAGGTGATCGAAACGACCGCCGGCCGCGTCATTCTTAACGAACGACTGACCCGTGACGGATTGCCCTACATTAACGGAACACTCAAGAAAAAGGGTCTGCAGTCGCTGGTCACATTCTGCCACCTGCGTCTCGGGCACGATCCGACGGTATTGCTGCTGGACGACCTTAAGGCGATGGGTTTCTTGTATGCCACGCGTTCTGGTGTATCGATCGGCATCGACGATATGGTTACGCCGCCGGCAAAGAAAGGCATCATTGACAAGGCAATGAAAGAGGTCGAAAAGCTTCGCAAACAATACGAAGACGCGACCATGACCGACCTCGAGCGTACCAATAAGGTTACGGCTATCTGGTCGGATGTTACCGATCAAGTGTCGCGAGAGATGTTCAAGGCGATGCACACGCGCGAACAAGAGCGAAAGGAACTTAATCCGATCCTCATCATGGCTGATTCGGGTGCTCGCGGTTCTGAAGCGCAGATCCGTCAGCTCGCCGGTATGCGCGGCCTCATGGCCAAGCCGTCGGGCGAGATCATCGAAAATCCGATCCTGGCCAACTTCCGCGAGGGCCTCGACGTTCTGCAGTACTTCATTTCGACGCACGGTGCCCGTAAGGGCCTCGCCGACACGGCTTTGAAGACCGCAGACTCAGGTTATCTGACACGCCGTCTCGTTGACGTTGCTCAGGACGTGATCGTTTCCGAAGAGGATTGCGGCACGCTCCGCGGTGTTTGGGCTGAGGCTATCATCCGCAATGGTGAAGAGGTCGAAAGCCTCCGCGACCGTATCGTCGGATGTACTTCGCTCGATGACATTATCGATCCGGTTGACAATTCGGTCATCGTTGCGGCAAACACTGAGATCGACGAGGATCTCGGCGGTGCGGTTCAACTTTCAGGCTTGCAGAAAGTACGCATTCGTTCGGCTCTGACCTGCGAATCGCGTCGCGGTATCTGTGTCAAATGCTACGGACGCAACCTTGCGACCGGCAATACGGTCGAGATCGGTGAAGCCGTAGGCGTCATCGCCGCTCAGTCAATCGGCGAACCGGGAACACAGCTTACGATGCGTACATTCCACGTCGGTGGTACGGCACGCCTCGAACAGGAGACACAACACGTCGCCGCGATGGACGGAACCGTCAAATATATCGGCGACGATATGAAGGTCATTAAGAACCGTGCCGGCGAATACGTTTCGCTCCGCCGTCAGTCAGAGATCGCTCTCGTTGATGACCGCGGCCGCGAGGTTGCACGCTACACGGTCGTTTACGGTGCTCAGATCCATGTCAAAGACGGCCAAAAGGTCAAAGAGGACGATCTGCTCGTAACATGGGATCCATTCACCTTTGCCATCCTTTCCGAAGTTTCGGGTACGATCAAGTATCAGGATCTCAAGGAAGGCAAGACGGTCGAAGAAGAGATCGATAAGGTCACCGGCCAGAAACGCCTTGTGGTCAAGGACTCGGATGAAAAGAATCAGCCGCGTCTCGAGATCCGCAGCGGCAACAAGGTGCTGAAGACGTATCAGATGCCGATCCGTGCCAACCTTCACGTCGAGGACGGCGATGAGGTACAGGCCGGTGATATCATCGCAAAGATCCCGCGTGAGACCACCAAGACCAAGGACATCGTCGGCGGTCTGCCGCGTGTCGTCGAGCTTTTT
>Ga0153956_1002652_pt1 | contig 12699 bp, 11 predicted proteins | sample TSFL040MetaG_FD_104704 | JGI IMG/M metagenome (GOLD analysis project Ga0153956, IMG submission 104704) | Attine ant fungus gardens microbial communities from Florida, USA - TSFL040 MetaG | ecosystem: Host-associated > Fungi > Mycelium > Unclassified | place: USA: Florida, Wekiwa Springs... | reverse complement strand
TTGGTGTCCTTGAGCTTGCCGTCGGCACCATACATCTTGCCGCCCAGGCGAATCATCGCCGGCATCGAGGCGTCCACGATGACATCCGAGGGCGAGTGGAAGTTGGTGATACCGCGGGCCGAGTCGACCATGGCCAGCTCGGGACGGTGCTCGTGGCACTTGTGCAGGTCGTCGACGATCTCGTCGTGCAGCGACTTGGGCAGCGTGGAGATCTTGTCGTACAGGTCGGACAAACCGTTGTTGACGTTCACGCCCAGCTCGTCAAAAAGCTTCTGGTGCTTGGCAAATGCGTCCTTGTAGAAGATGCGCACCGCGTGGCCGAAGACGATCGGGTGGCTGACCTTCATCATGGTCGCCTTGACGTGCAGGGAGAACATGACGCCGGTCTTGTAGGCGTCGTCCATCTGCTCTTCGTAGAACTCGATGAGCGCCTTCTTGCTCATGTACATCGAGTCGATGACGTCGCCGGCGTCCAGCTTGACCTCGGACTTCAATTCGATCGTCTTGCCCACCCCCGCTTTCGGGCTGGTCTTCAGCACCATCTTGACCCGGCGCGCCTTGTCCAGGGTCATGGACTGCTCGCCGTGGTAGAAGTCGCCGTGCTTCATGGTGGCCACGTGCGTGCGCGAGGCCTGCGACCACTCACCCATGCTGTGCGGGTGCTTGCGGGCGTACTCCTTGACCGCCTTGGGCGCGCGACGATCCGAATTACCTTCGCGCAGAACGGGATTCACCGCACTACCCAGGCATTTGCCGTACCGCTCCTTGATCGTCTTCTCTTCGTCGGTCTTCGGGTCGCCCGGGTAGTCGGGCAGGTTGTAGCCCTTGTCCCGCAGTTCCTTGATCGCGGCGACCAGCTGCGGCACCGAGGCACTGATATTGGGCAGCTTGATGATGTTGGTCTCGGGCAGCTGGGTCAGCCGGCCCAGCTCGGCCAGGTTGTCGGGCACCTTCTGTTCGTCGGTCAGATAGTCGCCGAACTCGGCGAGGATGCGGGCGGCCACCGAGATGTCGCTGGTCTGCACGTCGATGCCGGCGGCGCCGGCGAAGGTGCGGATGACCGGCAAAAAGGCATAAGTGGCGAGCAGCGGAGCCTCGTCGGTCAACGTGTAGATGATGGATGGTTGCTGGCCACTCATGGTCACTCTCCCGGCGTCACAGAACTGTCACATACAAGCAAGACGGCTAAGAAGTTACTCGTGATGCGCCTCACCCATTGCGGTGGACCCGCCTCAGGTCACCTCACGACGCTCGCAGCAACCGACTGGCAGCACTTCGCGATGGTGAGATACGCTTCCTATCGGTCATGAGTGCCAGCGTGAAGCCCCGGCTTGCTGGCCGGCAACCCTCCATCCGCGGTGGGGTGCCCCGGGAGACGACCAGGTTGATGCGGCCGCACAGCGGCTGCACGGCAAGCGCGGGTCCGACACACGGGCCCCGAGTGACCCGAGTGGAGGCTCCGTACCCATGACCGATAACTGGTCTTTCGAAACCAAGCAGATCCATGCCGGCCAGACACCCGACGGCGCCACCAACGCCCGGGCCCTGCCGATCTACCAGACCACGTCGTACACGTTCGACAGCACCGACCACGCGGCGGCACTGTTCGGCCTGGCCGAGCCCGGCAACATCTACACCCGCATCATGAACCCGACCACCGACGTCGTCGAGCAGCGGGTGGCCGCGCTCGAGGGCGGCGTCGCGGCGCTGTTCGTCTCATCGGGCCAGGCTGCGGCCACCTTCGCCATCCTCAACATCGCCGGCGCCGGGGACCACATCGTGTCCAGTCCGCGACTGTACGGCGGCACCTACAACCTGCTGCACTACACGCTGGCCAAGCTGGGCATCGAGGTCACCTTCGTGGCCGACCCCGATGATCTGGATTCCTGGCGTGCCGCGGCCCGGCCCAACACCAAGGCGTTCTTCGCCGAGACCATCTCCAACCCCAAGATCGATGTTCTGGACATCCCGGGCGTCTCGTCGGTGGCGCACGACAACGGCGTGCCGCTGATCGTGGACAACACCGTCGCAACGCCGTACCTGATCCAGCCGCTGGCCCACGGCGCCGACATCGTCGTGCACTCGGCCACCAAGTACCTCGGTGGGCACGGCTCGGCCATCGCCGGGGTGATCGTCGACGGCGGCACCTTCGACTGGCGCTCGGGCCGCTTCCCCGGCTTCACCGAACCGGACCCCAGCTATCACGGTGTCGTGTTCGCCGACCTGGGCGCGCCTGCCTACGCACTCAAGGCCCGGGTGCAACTGCTACGCGATCTGGGCTCGGCGCTGTCGCCGTTCAACGCCTTCCTGATCGCACAGGGATTGGAAACGCTGTCCCTGCGCGTTGAGCGTCATGTGGCCAATGCACAGCGCGTCGCCGAATTCTTGGCGACCCACCCCGCGGTGGTGTCGGTGAACTACGCCGGCCTGCCGTCCTCGCCGTGGTACGAGCTGGGCCGCACGCTGGCCCCGCGCGGCACCGGGGCAGTGTTGTCCTTCGAATTGGCCGGCGGCCTGGCCGCGGGCAAGGCGTTCGTGGATGCGTTGACGCTGCACAGCCATGTCGCCAATATCGGCGACGTGCGCTCCCTGGTGATCCACCCCGCCTCGACCACCCACCAGCAACTGTCCTCCGACGAGCAGTTGGCCTCGGGCGTCACCCCCGGTCTGGTGCGTCTCGCGGTCGGTATCGAGGGCATCGAGGACATCCTGGCCGACCTGGAACAAGGCTTCGCCGCCGCGCAAGCGGTGGGCGGTGTGGGCGCGACCGCGGGGTCGGTGTGACGATCATCGACGTGCCCGCACCCCACGCGCCCCTCGCCGAGCTGCCCGCCGAGGGCCAGATCGGTGTGGTGCGCATCGGAGACCTGACCCTGGAGAGCGGCGTCGTGCTGCCCGAGGTGTCCATCGCGGTCCAGCGCTGGGGTGCACTGTCCACCGACCGCGACAACGTCGTGGTGGCTCTGCACGCGCTGACCGGGGACTCGCACCTGACCGGGCCGGCCGGCCCCGATCACCCCACGCCCGGTTGGTGGGACGGGGTGGCCGGGCCCGGCGCCCCGATCGACACCGACCGCTGGTGTGCGGTGGCCACCAACGCGCTGGGTGGCTGTCGCGGTTCGACCGGACCAAGCTCCCTGGCGCCGGATGGAAAGCCCTGGGGCTCACGCTTTCCCGAGATCACTATCCGCGATCAGGTGAACGCCGACCTGGCTGCGCTGGCCGCGCTGGGCATCACCGGAGTGGCCGCCCTGGTGGGCGGCTCGATGGGCGGCGCGCGTGCACTGGAATGGATTGTCGGACATCCCGATACGGTGCGGGCAGCGTTGATCCTGGCGGTCGGGGCGCGGGCCACAGCCGATCAGATCGGCACCCAGAGCACCCAGGTCGCAGCGATCAAGGCCGATCCCCTGTGGAACGGGGGCGATTACTACCTCACCGGCCGGACCCCCGAGGACGGCATCCAGATCGCCCGGCGGTTCGCGCATCTGACCTATCGCGGCGAGAAGGAACTCGACGACCGCTTCCGCAACTCGGCGCAGAGTCACGAAAACAGTTCCGCCGATGGGCTTTACGCCGTCGAGAGCTACCTGGAGTACCAGGGCCGCAAGCTCGCGGCGCGCTTCGACGCGGGTACCTATGTGGCGCTGACCAACGCGTTGAGCAGTCATGACGTGGGCCGCGGCAGGGGTGGCGTGACGGCGGCGTTGTCGGGCTGCCCGGTGCCGACGATCGTCGGCGGTATCACCAGTGACCGGTTGTATCCCCTTCGGCAGCAAGAGGAATTGGCGTCACTGCTGCCGGGCTGCTCGGGACTGACCGTCATCGAGTCCGAATACGGTCACGACGGCTTCCTGGTGGAGTCCGACGCGGTGGGCGAATTGATCCGCCAGACACTGGATTTGGCGTCCCGATGACCGGCGATCCTTCCCTGTCCTTCGGCTCGGAAGCTGCCGCGTACGAACGAGGTCGTCCCTCCTATCCCCCGGAGGCCATCGACTGGCTGCTGCCCGCCGGGGCCATGGATGTGCTGGACCTGGGCGCGGGCACCGGCAAGCTAACGGTACGACTGGCCGAGCGTGGCCTGTCGGTGACGGCGGTCGATCCCATCCCCGAGATGCTCGACGTGCTGCGCAGCTCGCTGCCCACGGTGCCCGCCCTGCTGGGCACCGCCGAAGAGATCCCGTTGCCGGCCGGCAGCGTTGACGCCGTACTGGTGGCCCAGGCCTGGCATTGGTTCGATGTCGACCGGGCCTGCGCCGAGGTGGCCCGGGTGCTGCGGCCCGGCGGTCGACTGGCCCTGGTGTGGAACATCCGCGATGAGCGGCTGGGCTGGGTGAAGGATCTTGGCGCGATCATCGGCCTGGAGCACGACCCGACCACCCGGTCGCAGTTGTCCGATGCGTTCACCGATGTGCGGACCCACACGGTCGAGTGGACCAGTTACCTGACGCCCCAGGCGCTCATCGATCTGGTCGCCTCGCGCAGTTACTGCATCACCTCGCCGGCCGAGGTCCGCAGTCGGGTGCTCGACGAGGTGCGCGAGCTATTGGCGACCCACCCGGCGCTGGTAAACAGTGCCGGGCTGGCGCTGCCGTACGTCACCCACTGCGTCACCGCTACCCTCGCCTCCTGAGACGTTGTAGAAGCCCATTCCTCCGGATGGGTAATTTGTCGGTGGCCTCTCATAGCGTCAGCGCAACACCCACTACGGAGGGATATGCGATGGCAGCGCAGGCATGGGTCACCCTGATAGTCGGCACGCTCGCAGCCGCCGGCGTCGTCATCACGTGGCAGCAAAAGAACTTGGCTGATCGCCGTAGCGAATGGTGGCGACGCACCCAGTGGGCGTTTGAACGAACATTCAGCACCGATGACACCCAGGCTCAACTCGGTTGGAAAGTGCTCGACACGTTGATGGGATCTACACTCGCCACCAAGGACGACTCCGACATCGTCCAGGTGATCGGTGAGCATGCGTCCCTCGAAGATGCCGAGGAAGGAAGCCAGTGATGACCGGCGACAACCCAACGGCTCCTGTCGAGAAACCGGCCCGCAGTCTTGCGGTGCGTCGCGCGGCAGCTCGCGCCGCTGTAGCGGCCAGCAAGAAAACGGGCAGGCCGGTCGACCCACGTGTGCTTGCTCTCGCCGAGACCGACGACGAATAGTCCTCCCGCACAACTTGTGCACGAAAAAGTACGCCAGCCGTACTTTTTCGTGCACAAATCGCGTCAGAAGCGGCCCCAGGCGACGAAGACGGCCATCGCCAGCAGCACCAGGTTGATCACGACGTTCGGAATCTCGCCCCGTCGGCCGTGCGTGACGATGGCGCCGAGCATCACCAACACGAGCCCGACAGCGGCCAGCGGCGCCAGTACCGGTGCGATGTCGACCAGCGGCGGCACGATCAGCCCGATCGCGCCGAGCAGTTCAGCCAGGCCGATGGCGCGGATCGCGTTGGGATCCACGTCGGCCGCCCAACCCTGACCCTTGGCCACGAGTTGATCCTTGGGCACGACGAGTTTCATCAGGCCGCTGCCCGCGAAGACAAATGCCAGCACAGCGGCGACGATCCAGAGTGCGAGGTTCATGGTGAGCTCCTTGGTAGATGTTGACGATCCACCAAGTAAACGGACTGTAGTCCGATTCTATTTCGTGCGCGCTTACGACGTACCCAGCGGGTTGATGGTCCAGGCGATGTAGAACATCACCGCGCTGCACGACGCCGTGGTCAGCACATCGATCAGCCGCGTGCGCACCACCAGCAGACCAGCACGCTCATCGGTCAGGGTCAGCCGCATGGCCGCGGCCATCCCGACACCGATCGCCAGCACCAGCGCCCCGCGGCGCCAATAGCCGCCGATCACCAGGACGAACGCCAGCAGCACCATCGCGCCGACCACCAGGATCGGCCACTGCTCGGCAACCAACCTGCGGGCAAACACCTTGGGAGTCAAGAAATTCGCGCTTCCTCGGCCTCGACGACATTGGTCAGCAGGAAGGCCCGGGTCAGCGGCCCGACACCACCGGGGTTCGGCGACACCGCGCCGGCGACCTCCCACACGTCGGGGTGCACATCGCCGGTCAGCTTGCCGTCCACCCGGCTCACGCCGACGTCGACGACGGCGGCACCCGGCTTGACCATGTCGGCGGTCACCATATGCGGCACACCGACCGCGGCGATGATGATGTCGGCCTGCCGGGTCAACGCGGCCAGATCACGAGTTCCGGTGTGACACAACGTGACCGTGGAGTTCTCGCTGCGCCGGGTGAGCAGCAGGCCCATCGGCCGGCCCACGGTGACCCCGCGGCCGATCACCACCACGTGCGCTCCGGCCAGCGGCACTTCGAAGCGGCGCAGCAGGTGCACAATGCCGCGGGGAGTACAGGGCAGCGCGGCTTCTTTACCCAGTACCAACCGGCCCAGGTTGGTCGGGTGCAAACCGTCGGCGTCCTTGTCCGGGTCGATGCGCTCCAGGGCGGCGTTCTCGTCCAGGTGCTTGGGCAGCGGCAGCTGCACGATGTAGCCGGTGCACTCCGGGTTGGCGTTCAGCTCGTCGATGACGGCGTTGAGCTCGTCCTGGGTGGTCTCGGCGGACAGGTCCCGGCGCAGCGACTTGATGCCGACCTTGGCGCAGTCGGCATGCTTGCCGCGCACATAGGCCTGCGAACCCGGATCCTCGCCAACCAGCACGGTGCCCAGGCCGGGAGTCCGGCCGGCCGCGGTCAGCGCCGCCACCCGCGCCGTCAGGTCGGTGAAAATTTCGTCGCGTGTGACCTTGCCGTCCAGCGTGATTGCACCCACGGCGACCATTGTGTCAGGCCCACCTGGACGCTCGTTGACACCACCCGCCGCGCCGTGGTCAGCTGCGTCGGTGAACACCGCGCCCAATGTGTCCACTGACGTGTTCAGTGCCGCCAAACTCGGTCCGATCACCCTGCGCAACCGGATCATCAAGGCCGCTACCTTCGAGGCCGCCACCCCCGACGCGCTGGTCACCGACGACCTGATCCGCTATCACCGGCTGCCCGCCGCCGGCGGGGTCGGCATGACGACCGTCGCCTACTGCGCGGTGTCCCCCGGCGGACGCACCGATGGCTGGCAGATCTGGATGCGCCCCGAGGCCATCCCCGGTCTGCAAAAACTCACCGACACCATCCACGGCGAAGGCGCCAAGATCAGTGCCCAGATCGGGCACGCCGGACCGGTCGCCAACGCCAAGACCAACAAGGCCAAGGCACTGGCGCCGGTACGGTTCTTCAACCCGCTGTCCATGCGGTTCGCGAAAAAAGCCACCCGCGAGGACATCCGCGACGTCATGGATGCGCACGCCAACGCCGCCCAGCTGGCCATCGAGGCCGGCTTCGACGCCGTCGAGGTGCACCTGGGTCACAACTATTTCGCCAGCTCGTTCCTCAGCCCGCTGCTCAACCGCCGCACCGACGAGTTCGGCGGATCCCTGGAGAACCGCGCCAAGGTCGCGCGCGGGACGGTGCAGGCGGTCCGCAAAGCGGTGGGTAACCAGATAGCGGTGATCGCCAAGCTCAACATGAGCGACGGGGTGCGCGGCGGCATCCCGATGGAGGAGTCGCTGCAGACCGCCAAGTGGCTCGAAGAGGACGGCGCTCTCGACGCGTTGGAGCTGACCGCGGGCAGCTCACTGGTCAACCCGATGTACCTGTTCCGCGGCGGCGCCCCGGTCAAGGAATTCGCCGCGAACTTCAAGCCGCCGATCAGCTGGGGCGTCCGGATGACCGGCCACAAATTCTTCCGCGAATACCCGTACCGCGAGGCCTATCTGCTGCGCGACGCCCGGCAGTTCCGCGCCGAGCTGAAGATGCCGCTGATCCTGCTGGGCGGTATCACCAGTCGCGAGACGATGGACCTGGCAATGGCCGAGGGCTTCGACTTCGTCGCGATGGGCCGCGCATTGCTGGCCGAGCCCGATCTGCTCAACCGGATCCAGGCCGACCGCACCGTGCAATCGGGCTGCACGCACTGCAACCTGTGCATGCCGACGATCTACAGCCACACCCACTGCGTGGTGACGGGTTCGCCCGACTGAACCGGCATTACCGATACAGTTGGGCCCGATGAGTCGACCAGTCACACCGCCTGCACTCACCGTTCGCACCGACGGTTCGTCCCGGACCTTCGCCCCCGGCAACGATGTGGTGGTGGGCCGCGATCTGCGCGCCGACTTCCGCATCGCCCACCCGCTGGTATCGCGCGCCCACGTGGTGCTGCGGTTCGAGCGCGGACACTGGGTGGCCGTCGACAACGGCAGCCTCAATGGCATGTTCCTGGCCGGTCGCCGGGTACCGACGGCCGACCTGCAAGACGGCACCGCGCTGAACATCGGTAACCCCGACGGACCGCTGCTGACCTTCGAGGTCGGTCAGCATCAGGGCCAGGCGGGTTCGCCGCCGCCGACCGTCGCGCTACCGCCGATACCGCCGCCGCAGCCGCATTTCCCGTCGGGACCGCAGGCCTACTCTCAGTCCGGCCCACTCCCGCCGTATCCGTCGGGCCCCCAGCCCCATTTGTCCTCCGGTCCGCAGCCGCAGACCGATTTCAACAGCCAGCAGACCCGCATGCGGCCCAGCGCGCCGCAGCCGGTCGTGCCCCAACAGACTGCGCCGCCCACCACCTACGGCCCCGCCGCAATCGGCCGGCAGCAGAACGAAGGCAACCTGGGCACCACAGTGCTCAAGATCCTGCGCCCCGGTCGCACCGCCGCCATTCCCACCGGCGGTATCAAGATAGGCCGGGCCACCGACAACGACATCGTCGTGCCGGACGTGCTGGCCTCCCGTCACCACGCCACGTTGGTGCCGGGCACCGCCGGGGCGGCCGAGATCATCGACGCCCGCAGCATCAACGGCACCTTCGTCAATGGCCAGCGGGTCGAGGCGGCCGCGCTGCGTGAGGGCGATGTCGTCACCATCGGCAACGTCGACCTGACCTACTCGGGCGGCACGCTGATACGCCGCGCGGCCGCCATCAGCGACACCCGCACCGGTGGCCTGGAGGTTCGCGGCCTGACCTGGACCATCGAGGGCAACAAGACGTTGCTCAACAACATTTCGCTGGACGCCCGGCCGGGCACGCTGACCGCGGTGATCGGCCCGTCCGGTGCCGGCAAGTCGACCTTCGCCCGCCAGGTCGCCGGCCTGACCCACCCGACCAGCGGCACCATCACCTTCGAGGGCCACGACATCCACGCCGAGTACGCCTCGCTGCGCTCCCGAATCGGCATGGTGCCGCAGGACGACGTGGTGCACGGTGATCTGACCGTCCGGCAGGCGCTGATGTACGCAGCCGAACTGCGGCTGCCGCCGGACACCACGAAGGAAGACCGCGAGCAGGTCGTGATGCAGGTGCTCGAAGAGCTCGAGATGACCAAACACCTGGACACCCGGGTGGAGAAGCTGTCCGGCGGCCAGCGCAAGCGCGCCTCGGTGGCTCTCGAACTGCTGACCGGGCCGTCGCTGCTGATCCTGGACGAACCCACCTCGGGCCTGGACCCTGCGCTGGACCGCCAGGTGATGACGATGCTGCGGGACCTGGCCGACGCCGGGCGGGTGGTCCTGGTGGTCACGCACTCGCTGACCTACCTGGATGTCTGCGATCACGTGCTGCTGCTGGCGCCCGGCGGCATGACGGCATTCAGCGGGCCGCCGAGCCAGATCGGTCCGGAACTGGGCACCACCAACTGGGCCGACATCTTTTCGTCGGTCGCCGGTGAGCCCGACGAGGCCCACCACAAGTTCCTGGAGCGCACCGGGCCCACTCCTCCGGCGCCCGCGGCCGCCGAGGCAACCGACCTCGGTAAGCCCGCGAAGACCAGCCTGTGGCGGCAGTTCTCCACCGTCGCCCGACGGCAGGTGCGGCTGGTGGTCGCCGACCGCGCCTACACCGCCTTCCTGCTGTTCTTGCCGTTCATCATGGGTGTGCTGTCACTGTCGGTGCCCGGCGGCGGACCGGACAAGTCCAGCGTGGGCTTCGGTAAACCGCTACCGGCCGGCCCGCCCGATTTCGGCGCCGCGCCGAGCGAACCGGGCCAGATCCTGGTGATGATGAACGTCGGCGCGATCTTCATGGGCACCGCGCTGACCATTCGCGCCCTGATCGGTGAGTGGGCGATCTTCCGCCGGGAACAGGCGGTGGGCCTATCGACCACCGCGTACCTGGCGGCCAAGATCGCGGTGTTCACCGCCTTCGCGGTCGTGCAGTCCTGCATCGTGGTGGCCATCACGATCCTGGGTAAGGGCTGGGGTGCGGGCGCGGTCACCAATGGCGCGGTGATCCCCGGCCGCGATCTCGAAATGTTCGTCGATATCTCGATGACGTGTGTGGCGGCGGCCATGACGGGTCTGGCGTTGTCCGGTTTGGCCAAATCCGCCGAGCAGATCATGCCGTTGCTGGTGGTGGCCGTCATGAGCCAGTTGGTGTTCTCCGGCGGCCTGATTCCGGTCACCGGCCGCGTGGTGCTCGATCAGTTGTCCTGGCTCACCCCGGCGCGGTGGGGATTCGCCTCGTCGGCGAGCACCATCGATCTGACCAGATTGGTGCCCGAGCCGCTGCTGCCCGACGACAGGTTCTGGCATCACAGCACCGGCTCCTGGTTGTTCGACATCGGCGCCCTGGTGGTGCTCTCCGTCTGTTACCTCGGCTTCGTGCGGTGGCGGATCCGGCTCAAAGGCTGAACGGGCCGGCTGAGCGCGTCGAACGTGAAGTAAATGGCGGGTTTTTGCGAAAATCTCGCCATTTACTTCACGTTCGACGACTACCCCGACAGCTCCAGTCCGTGCGCGACGGCGTAGGCGACGGCCTGGTCCACGTCGATGCGGGCCCCGCGCACCGCGGCCGTGGTCCAGAAGGTGGCATCGGTGCGGGCGCCGCGCAGATCGGCCTGCTCGAAGCGGGCGTTCTGGCAGCGCACGCCGAGCAGATCCGCGCTGCGCAGCACCGCCTTGCGCAGATCGGTGCCGACCAGCGACGCCTCGGCCAGCCGGCAGTCCGACAGGTCCACCGACCGCATATCGCACCCGGCCAGTACGGCCAGCCGCAGATCCACCTCGACCATGGTGATCGGTCGCAGCGAGCATTCGGCGAAGGTAGATCCCAGCAGAGTGCAGTGCCGGAAAGTGCTGTGTGCCAACGAACTACGACGGAACGTACAGTTGCGAAACGCCGAGCCGACATGTTCGGACTCGGTCAGATTGACACCGCTGAAATCGCATTCGGTGAACACCGCCCGCTCGGTGCGCAGCCGGCTCAGGTCGCCGTCGTACTCGTCGCGGAACACCACGCCGACGAATTCTCGGTCCACCCAATGCTCGTCAGTATCGGCCACGGGTTCGTACGATAGCCCGATGCAGCTCTCGCGCCGCACCTTCCTGGCCGCCACGGCGGTATCCGCGCTGGGGGCCGGCGCCCCGCGGGCCCACGCGACCGGCACCAAGATGATCGACTTCGCCGAGCGCCAGGTACCCGCGGACCAGGTCGCCGCGGCGGGCTATGCCGGGGTCATCGTGTACGTCTCGCAGCTGCGCCCCGGCGCGACCTTCGACTTCAAGCCGGTGGCCCGCAGCTACACCGATGCGCTGCGGGCCGCGGGTCTGCACGTGGTGAGCGTGTATCAGTACGGCAAACCCGGCTGGGTCAACAGCCCCTCGGATTTCACTCGGGGTTTCGACGGCGGGGTCGCCGACGCCCACACCGCATTGGGTCTGCACACCGCGGCCGGCGGTCCGCAGTCCGCACCGATCTTCTTCAGCGTCGACGAGGACATCTCGGCCGATGTCTGGAAAAGCACTGCGCTGCAATGGTTCAAGGGCATCAACTCGGTTTTGGGGCCGGAACGTACCGGTATCTACGGCGGCGCCCGTCAGGTCACCTGGGCGGCCGATGACGGGGTGATCGGGCATTCCACCAGTCCCGGGCACCGCTGGGCGTGGCAGACCAGGGCGTGGTCGGGCGGGCAGCGCGCACCGATCGCCGTGCTGTATCAGGCCACGGTGGTGACGGCATCGGATCCGGGCACCATGATCGGCGACATCCACGTCGACGAGGACGACATCCTGGCGCCCGACTTCGGTCAGTGGGATCTGGGCCGCTAGGCCGGCGTCAGGCGGAAGCACCGAGCCGGGTCAGCGCGTACTCGGTGACCGTGATCAACGCATCGCGCGCCGACCGGCGGTCGCGGGCGTCGACGGTGACCACCGGGATGTGTTCGGCCAGCGCCAGCGCCTTGCGTATCGCATGCGCGGGATGCCTTGGTGCACTGTCGAATTCGTTGATCGCGATGATGAACGGCAGGCCACGGGCCTCGAAGAAGTCGACCGCGGCGAAGCTGTCCTGCAACCGCCGCACGTCGACCAGGATGATCGCGCCGATCGCGCCGCGCACCAGGTCGTCCCACATGAACCAGAACCGGCGCTGGCCGGGAGTGCCGAACAGGTAGAGCACCAGATCGTCGGCCAGTGTGATGCGGCCGAAGTCCATCGCCACGGTGGTGGTGTTCTTCTCCGGGGTGCCGGCCAGCGCGTCCACCCCGGCCGATGCGGTGGTGACGATGGCCTCGGTGCGCAGCGGCATGATCTCGGACACCGCGCCGACGAACGTCGTCTTCCCGGCGCCGAACCCGCCGGCGATGACGATCTTGGTGGACGCCGGGTTGTGCCGATCAAAGT
>Ga0153956_1002651_pt1 | contig 12702 bp, 10 predicted proteins | sample TSFL040MetaG_FD_104704 | JGI IMG/M metagenome (GOLD analysis project Ga0153956, IMG submission 104704) | Attine ant fungus gardens microbial communities from Florida, USA - TSFL040 MetaG | ecosystem: Host-associated > Fungi > Mycelium > Unclassified | place: USA: Florida, Wekiwa Springs... | reverse complement strand
GGAAGTCGGCGGCGAGAACACACTGGGCAAATCGCTGGAAGCGGTGCGGGTCGGCGGCAGCATCGTTGTGATCGGCGTGCTGGGCGGGTTCATGAACAACATCTTCATTCCCGCGCTGTTCGGCAAGAACGCCAAGCTCGTCGGAATCTCCGTTGGCAGCCGCGAGCAGTTCGCCGGCATGAACAAGGCGATCGACGGCTGGAAGCTTCGCCCGGTCATAGACCGTACATTCTCATTCGAGCGGGTGCCCGAAGCGTTGCGCGCGATGGAGGCCGCCGGTCACTTTGGAAAACTTTGCGTGACGTTCTGATCAGGCTTTCGGGCAATCGAGCCTGCGGTTTTCGAAGCGGCAGACGCGCTCCACGGAGCCGTCCACGCGATGTACGTCGATGCGCCAGCCCTTCCGTTCGCGCGTCATCAGCAGGAAGCCAAATCCGCCGATGGAAACGCCGTCTTTCACGCGCGTCCCGCTGATATTGGTGCCCGAAACATCCGCCGGCGCCGAATCCAGCGCGTCCCCGCCGAAACCGGCGATGAGCTGCGGCGGGATGTTCTCATCCTCGTAGTTCAGCGCCTCGAATGTATGGATGTGTCCGGAGACCATCAGCGCCGTGTTGCGCAACAGGCTGGTGCTTGGCAACGTCGCGATGAGCGTGCGATTACCGCCCATTGTCATGCCGTATAGCGTCACCGCGCCCCAGATCGGGCGATGGCCGACAAGCCAGACAGGCTTCTTGATGTCCTGCAGCGCCTTGAAGTCGGCTTCGTATTCGGTGCGCAGATCGGCATCGATGGTGGTGTCCGGCGCATCGGTGTTGTCCATCACCGCCAGGTTCACGTCACCCAGCGGAATCGAATAGAGCGGGATGTGCTCTTTGCAGCCGGCGACGGGATTGACGGGATCCGGACCCAGCAATCGCAGAAAGCCCTTGCCGCTGCGGACGCAATCTTCGTGATTGCCGCGCACGATCACCCAAGGCGACGCGGCCAGCAACGGCGCGGCAGGCGCGAAGAAGTCGGCATCCCATGCAGCCCAGTTGTCGCCATGCGGTGTGCCTTCGCAGCGCTTGTCGCCCGCAGGGCACGGAGACTCGCGATAGAGATAGTCGCCGACATGGATGACGAGATCGGGTTTCAGTTTCGCCGCTTGTGCCGCGATGTCCGGGAACGGCCACTTCCTGGGATCGTTGCAATCCTGAATCGTGCCGCCCTTGATGCGGCACCCCGTGTCGCCGAACACCATGATGCGTTGGGGCACCTTGGTCATCAGCGGCAGAGCTTCGCTTCCCAACACCGCTTTCTTCGCTTTTGCCGGGATCGAGAGCGCGCACAGGCGCAGCGGGAAATCATCGTTGGGCGGGGCGCGTTCCGCCATCGGCGTGGGCGCGCCGTCGATGTCGATGGAGGGGCAAGACGGCGCCGCGGTCAGGACGCGTGCTTCCTGCCCGCCACCCGGCGCAAGCTGAATCCAATGAGATGCCTGCTCCTGCGCCGAGGCAGATGTCGCGAAAGCTATAATCAATACACCCAACGCGAAAGCGCGCATGAAGGCTCCTCAGGGAATAAGCAGGACGCGGCCGACCGCTTTGCGGCTTTCGATGTATTCGTGCGCTGCGGCGGCTTCAGACAGTGGAAAGGTTCTGTCGATGACAACCTTCAACTCGCCTTTCGCCACTTCGTTGATCAGGCGCTGGATGTTGTTGTGCGCCCGGTCCGTCGCGATCTCCGCGCCGAGGAACACGCCGGTGAGCGAACGATTGCCCGCCATGAGGGACGAGACATCCACTTTCGTTGGATCGCGCCCCGCCTGCCCCACAAGCGAGATACGGCCGCGATAACCGAGACAGGCGATAGAGGTTTGCAAGGTCGAGCCCACGGGATCGACAACGACATCGACGCCGCTGCCGGTGATCTTCATCACGGCTTGAACGACATCCTCCGTCCGGTAGTTGATGCCATGATCGAGACCGAGCGGTTTCAGCTTCTCCAGACGTTCATTGCTGGAAGCGGTTGCGATGACACGCGCACCGGCGCGCTTCGCAAGCTGGATCGCTGCCACGCCGACGCCACTGGCACCAGCCTGAATGAGCGCGGTCTCGCCTTTCTTGAGGCGGCCGAACTCGAACAGGCAATCGTCCGCCGTGCCGAACGGCACCGGCACGACCGCGCCTTCTTTCACATCCATGCCCGGCGGCAATGGCCAGGCAACGCGCGCCGGCACCGCGCGCAATTCGGCATGCGAGCCGTAGGCGTTGGTGGTGACAACCTTCTGACCGACCTTCAGATCGGTGACGCCCTCGCCCACCTTGATGATCTCGCCCGCCGCCTGATAACCGACGACATGCGGCTTGCTCATCAGCGCGCCTTGCAGGCGGTTCAACGTGTCGCCGCCTTCGATAGCGATGGCTTCCACGCGGATCAGCACGCCGCCCGGAAAAACCTTCGCATCGGGCACGTCTTCATATTTCAGGACGGACGGCGGACCGTTCTCGTAATAGACGGCGGCTTTCATGGGTTTCCTCGATTTCTATTGCCGGGCAGTCTGCGCCAGCGCCGCGCGCAGGAGAAGCCGGTAAATCCTATCCGCAATCGTCATGGGGTTATCGAAACCCATACGCTTCAGGGCCTCGTTGCCGCCCGGCACATCGGCGGCGAACAGCCCCGATAAAGCCAGACCCGCCAGTTGCGGCGTTGAAGACTCTTTCAACACGCTGAGCGCGGGCAACAAACGCTGCTCCGTAGATGTAAAATCGCTGCCGAACGGAAATGCCGGCAGCAATCCGCGATCGGCGATCGGCTTCAACAAGCGCGTGATCTTGTCCGGCGTATTGTCCCGATGGGCCGCGGGGATTTCGTATTCGCGCGGAAGCTTGCCCGCATCCTTGGCGGCGCGCATCAGTTCCGGCTGAAACCGGGAATCCGCGATGGTCAGCATGGCCGCGATCACATCCTGATCCGATTTTCCGCGCAGATCGGCGACGCCATATTCGCTTACGACGATGTCGCGCAGATGACGCGGGATCGTCTCGTGGCCGTAAGACCAGCGGATGTTGGATGTGACCTTGCCGCGGGAGGTGCGCGTGGCGTTCAGCACAATGACGGAGCGTGCATCCGGCAACGCGAATGCCTGCTCAACGAAGTTGTATTGTCCGCCGACGCCGCTGACCACACGCCCGTCTTCCAAACCGTCGGAGATCACGGCGCCCAGCAATGTCGCCATCATGGCGCTGTTGACGAAACGCGCGCCCACCCGCGCCGCGCGTTTCTTCTCTTCATCGCCATAAAGCTGATTGGTGAACGACACGGCCGTCATCTGGATCTTGCGCAACCGCTCCGGCGGCATCTCGCGCAGGCGGCGATAGAAACTCTTCGGCCCGAGGAAGAAGCCGCCGTGAATCAGCGTGCCGTCCACCTCGCGCTTGAGAACGCCGGCATCCATCAGCGTGAGGAACGAATCCACCAGCATCTCGGTGGAGGCATAGAGGCCCTGCGAGAATGGCGCCCGCTCCAGAAACGCCGGGTTGGCTTCGTCCGGCGCAAGCGCATGGAGGGTTTCGCGGAAGGCCGCGTTCTCGCGCTGACGCAGGATCAGCGCATGCGCTGCCGCGTCGCCTTCCTGGCCGATGCCGATCTGCAGGGTGCCGCCATCCGGGACCAGCCGCGCAACGTGAAAGCCGGCGGCGTATTCGTGAAGGTCGATCGGCTCTTTCGGCGGCGCGAAGAGGGGAAAGTCATAGTCCGGCGCATCGAGAATGGCGTGGAATTCGTCGGCGGAGATTTCACCCTCGCCGGGCATGAAAGGAAGTTCGGAGTTCACCTGCCCTACGAACAGGAAATTCGCGCGGCCCTCGCGGCGCGCCTTGAGCAGATCGACCATGATGTCGGTGTTGCAGGAGAGGCTGTACCGATCACCGCGCTTCGCCACCAACTGCGCCACGACGTTCACATTCATGCCGAGGATATAGCGCAGCGCGTGGGTATAATTCGCGGAGATATAGTTCTGCTGCGCGACCGGATTGTTCAGCCATCGCCCCGCCAGAAAGAAGAACTCGTTGACCTCGACATTCGGCGGAAGCTTTCCCGTCCGCAGCGCCTTTGCATAGGCCAACTCGGGATAGCCACCGAACAGCCTGTCGATCACGGGAGACAGGAACCGCTTCTCCAGTTCGTTCGCATAACGCGGCTTTTCCAGCGTCAGTGCCGTGAATATGTTCAAATCGAGCGACCTGTCGGCAGCGGCTGCCGCGAAGATCTCATTGGCGATGTGATTGGCCTTGCCGAGGCCCAGCGGCAACGCCAGAACCACGCGCGGCCCCAACGCGCCAAGGAGCGCGGCAGTCAGGCTTTTGGGGTTTGTGAAGATCTGCGGCATTGATGACTCGCGCGATGCACCGCATATTGGCCCGCCGCCGATGATCGCGCCAGATGAGCGTCGAACCCAAGTCTGAAGACAAAGACATCCTTGCTGCGTCGCTCCAGCGCATGGGGCTGCTCGCATCCGGTCAGGCGTTCTCGGTCGAGACGCTGACGGGTGGCGTGTCCTGCGACGTGTGGCATGTGAAGACAGATGATGGCCGCGAGTTGATCGTCAAGCGCGCCTTGCCGCGGCTGCGCGTGGAAGCGGAATGGAAAGCGCCGGCAGAACGCGCTTCGACGGAAGCCGACTGGTTTCGCCTCGTCGCAGAGTTCGATCCGCGCATCGTGCCGGACGTTCTAGGTGAAGATCGCGCATATCACATCTTCGCCATGGAATATCTGCCGCCGGAGACGCACAAGCTCTGGAAGACGGAGCTTGCCGCGGGGCGCGCCGACGCGGATTACGCAGCACGCGTGGGTGAGCGCTTGGCGCACATCCACGCTTTCACGGCGAACCGCGAGGACGTGATGCACGATTTCGCGCATGACGCGCAATTTCACGCCCTGCGGCTGGAGCCTTATCTGCTGCACACGGCGAAGAAGCATCCCGACCTTGCGCCGCGTATCCGCGTGCTGGCGGATGGCGTGGCCAGGGCGCGCATTGCGCTGATGCAGGGCGATATCAGCCCCAAGAACATATTGATCGGGCCAGAAGGCCCGGTATTCCTCGATGCCGAAACGGCCTGCTACGGCGATCCGGCTTTCGATCTGGCGTTCTGCTTGAACCACTTGCTGCTGAAATGCGTCTGGCACAAGAAGTTCAAGGCAGCTTATCTGAAATCCTTTGCTGCACTCGCCGATGCTTATCTGGAAAGCGTGACGTGGGAGGAACCCGATGACATTGAAGCACGTGTGGCGGCATTGCTACCGGCGCTTCTTCTCGCGCGCGTAGACGGCAAATCGCCGGTCGAATATCTCACCGCCGAAAGGGATGCGACGCTTGTGCGCGAAGTCTCGAAGGCCCTCTTTGCGGGAAGGCCCTCTTCGCTGTCATCCATCGCGGAGATATGGGACGACGCGGTCCGCTAGCCCGTGGTTTCGAGCGTGCGTGCCTTGCGGCCGGTATGCTTCACGTCGCCGTCTTGCGGCAATTCGCGTGTCCACGCCGCGAACTCCAGAGCGATACCGTCCGGATCGTAGAAATAGATGGAGCGCACGAAGGTCGTCGGCGTGATTTCCAGGCTTGCCTGCTGGGGCGAGTCATCGTGGCTCACCACCTTCGTGCATTCGATGCCTTTGGCGACGAGCTTATCGTGATATTCGTCGATCCTGTCGGCAGGCACGTTGATGGCAACGTGATTCATCGAGCCATGCGCAGAAGGGCCCGGAAGCGGGCCTTTCTTCGCGGACGCGACGCCGGGCACAGCATCGGGCGCATCGGCGAACCAGAAGAACGCAATGCAATCACCGTTGCCGACATCGAAGAAAAAGTGCTGGCCCATCTCGCGCGGCAATTCGATGGTCTTGATCAGCGGCATGCCGAGCACGCCGGAATAGAACTCCACCGTCCGCGCCATGTCCTTGCAAACGAGCGCGAGGTGATTGATGCCGCCGAATTCGAATTCCCTGTTCCTGGGCCGCGACATGGAAGCTCTCCCGATTGGCTCTCGGAAGTGTAGCATGGGGTGTCGTCGTGCCAATGAGGGGATTCATGCTGCGCCGCATCGCGCTTTCGTCCTGTCTGCTGCTTGCCGCTCCGGCAATCGCGCAAACGCCGCCCGCCAAGCCGCCCATTGTCTATGACGGCGTGACGGTGATCGACGGAACCGGCGCCGCGCCGAAGCCCGACATGGCGATCGTCGCGCGCGACGGGCGGATCGATTCCATCGTCCCGTCATCGCAATGGAAGAGGACGCTCGGCAAACTCGCGACCAAGGCGCAAGTCGTCGATCTGCATGGCGATTACGCCCTGCCCGGCTTGATCGACACGCATGTTCATCTTGCCACCGATCCCGATCCGATATTCGAACAAGCTCAGCTTCGCCGCTTCATCTACAGCGGCGTAACGACGGTGCGTGACATGGCGGGAGACACGCGTGATCTCGCGTGGTTCTCGCGCCAGACGATGCTGCATCAGATGGCGGGACCGGACATTTATTACGCAGCGCTGATGGCGGGACCGCAGTTCTTCCACGATCCGCGCACGATCGCTTCAGCGCAGGGTGCGACGCCTGGGGCCGTACCGTGGATGCAGGCGATGACGGACGATACCGATATTCCGCTGGCTGTCGCACGCGCGAAAGGCACAGGTGCAACGGCGCTGAAGCTCTATGCCGACATGTCGGGCGAACTCGACGCAAAGATCACAGCAGAAGCACATCGCCAGAACATGCTGGTGTGGGGGCATGCCGCCACGTTTCCGGCATCCCCGAAAGAAGTTGTCGACGCAGGTGAAGATGTGATCAGCCACGCCTGCATGCTGGCCTACCAGATGAGCGACAAGATTCCGCCGGAATATCATAACCGCGCGCCGGTGGATGATGCGAAGTTCGCGAGCGGCATGAGCACTCTCGATCCACTCTTTGCGGATATGAAGGCGCACCGCACAATCCTCGACGCCACCATCTACGTCTATAAGGTGATGTGGGATGAGACCGGCCCCAAATCCCCGCCGCCCTATTGCAAGACGGAGTTGGCGGCGCGGATCACTGCCGCGGCGCACAAGGCCGGCATCGAAATCACCACCGGCACCGACGCGGATTCCGATTGGGACAAGCCGTTGCCGTCCGTGTTCGATGAGATCGCGCTGCTGGTGAACAGTGCCGGCTTCACACCCATGGAAGCCATCCGTTCTGCCACGTTCGTCGGTGCAAAGGCTGTCGGCCAAGAGAAAAATCTTGGCTCGCTGGAGCCGGGCAAGCGCGCCAATATCCTGTTCGTCTCCAAGGATCCGCTCGCCGATGTCCAGAACTTGCGCGCCACCATCCTCACCGTGAAAGATTCCGAAGCGTTCTGGCGCAAGGACTATCAGCCGATCACGAAGGACGAAGCGAAGAACGAGCTTTCCGACCACTGAGCATTTGCAGCCGCGCGAACTCCCCCCTAGCTTGGCGCGCCTGCCGAGGGGGAATCGCATGTCGTTCTGGAATCGCCGCAAATCCGTGGATGCGCTTGCTGATGTGGAAAGCGCCCATCGGCTGAGGCCGACACTCACCTGGCCCCATCTGGTGGCGATGGGCGTCGGCGCGATCGTCGGCACCGGCATCTATACCCTGACGGGCATTGGCGCGGGCCTCGCAGGCCCGGCGGTGATCCTGTCCTTCCTGTTGTGCGGCGTGATCTGCGCCTGCGCGGCGCTTTGTTACGCCGAGATGGCGACAATGATCCCGGCGTCCGGAAGCGCTTATACGTACAGCTACGCCGTGCTGGGCGAATTGCTGGCCTGGATTGTGGGCTGGAGCCTGATCCTCGAATACACCGTCGGCTCGGCCGCCGTCGCGGTTGGCTGGTCCGCGCATTTCGCGGAATTCATCCAGGCCATCGGCTGGCAGGTCCCCGATGCAATCCTGCATGGAACGTTTGCGGGCGGCGTCGTCAACCTGCCGGCGATCGTCATCTCGGCCGCTGTCGCCGTCCTTCTCATCATCGGCACGCGCGAGAGTGCGACCGTGAATTTCTTTCTGGTTCTCATCAAGATCGCCGCGCTTGCGCTCTTCGTGGTGCTTGCCGGACAGGCCTTCGATCCGGCGAAGTTCCATCCCTTTGCCCCTTATGGCCTCAATGCGCATGTGGATGCCGATGGCGTGAAACGCGGAATGCTTGCTGCGGCCGCTCTCGTCTTCTTCGCCTTCTACGGCTTCGACGCGGTATCAACCGCATCCGAAGAGACGAAGAATCCCGGCCGCGATCTGAAGATCGGCATTATCGGCTCGATGCTCATCTGCACGGTCATCTATATCCTGGTCGCAGGGACGGCATTGGGCGCCTCGCCATTCCTTGCGTTCTCGAAGAGCGGCGCGCCTCTGGTGTTCGTGCTCAACGGCTTGAACCACGGCTTCGCGGCGCAGCTCGTTGCCAGCGCAGCGATCGTTGCCCTTCCCACCGTCATCCTCGTGCTGATGTACGGACAGAGCCGCATCTTCTTCGTGATGGCGCGCGACGGATTGCTCCCCACGTCTCTTGCCAAGGTCCACAAGACGCGCGGCACGCCGGTCCTGATGACCCTTGCATCCGGAATCGTGGTGGCAGCGATGGCGGCGACGCTCTCGCTCGACAAGATTGCGCTGCTCGCGAATGCCGGCACCTTATTCGCCTTTGGCGCCGTATCCGTCTCGATGATGGTCCTGCGGGTGCGCGATCCGAACCGTCCGCGCGCGTTCAAGACGCCATGGCCGTGGCTGGTAGGGCCGTTCTGCTTGCTGGGCTGCATCTATCTTTTCATTAACGGCTTGCCGGCGTTCACACAGTGGTGGTTCGTGCTGTGGAATACCGCAGGATTGCTGGTCTATTTCGCCTACAGCGTGCGCGCGAGCCGACTGGCGAAACAATAAAACTGACGCTCGTTTCAACTTTATAGGGCGTCTTTCCCGTGTTTCGCCTAACCCGCGATTAAGTATCCGGGCGTAGCCTATGGGCAGGGGAAGGACGCCTATGACGGAACGGCTGGACAAGGTCGGCACGGAGATAAATCCGGTCAGCCTGCAAAATGAGACGCTCGCATTCCTGCTTGGCTATTGGAATGCCAAGCGCGGCGCGCGCGCCATGCCGTCGCGCGGCGATCTCAAGGTTTCCGAACTGAAAGAACATCTCGGCTGGGTGATGATCGTCGAGGTGCTGCCCGGCATCTCCGATTTCCGCTACAAGCTGATGGGCACGCTCGTCACGCAGTATTTCATCAAGGACTCGACGGGCAGAACGGTCAAGGAAATCTACACCGGCGTCAACGACGCCGCCGGCAAAGGCGTCTCCGCGATCTTCCGCAAATGCGCACGCGACAAAGTCGTGGTGCGTGCCTATGGCGACGCCGGCTGGATCGGCGATGGTTTCGAAGACTTCGATTGCATCTGCCTGCCGCTCTCCGAAGACGGAGAGACCGTGAACATGATCCTGCACGCCTTCACGTTCGACCGCTCCAGCGTGCTGCTGGCCCGGGAAGTCGCGAAGGCGAACGGCGGCGAACTGCCGTCCATGGCGATACGCTCGGCATCTTAAGTTTCACTTGCGGCTTTGCCCGGCCCTCCGCTAGCACTGCTATCGGGAGAATATGCATGTCCGAGCCATCGAATGTTGCGGCGCAAAACAGCCGCATGGGTCTGGTCGTTGTCGCGTCGTCCGCCGGCACCGTGTTCGAATGGTATGACTTCTTCATTTACGGTTCTGTCGCACCGATCATCGCCAAACATTTTTTCGCCGGTGCGGGTGAGACCCAAGGCTACATTCTCACCTTGCTGACATTTGCGGCCGGATTTTTTGCCCGGCCCTTCGGCGCCGTGTTTTTTGGGCGCCTCGGCGATCGCACCGGGCGCAAGCGCACCTTTCTTGTCACCATCACGGTGATGGGCCTCGCCACCTTCGTCGCGGGCCTTCTGCCGGACGCAAACATGATCGGACTTGCGGCACCATGGCTGCTCGTCGGATTGCGCGTGCTGCAAGGCTTCGCCATCGGCGGTGAATATGGCGGCGCTGCGATCTATGTCGCCGAGCATGCCCGGCCGGGAAAGCGCGGCGCAGCGACCGGATGGATTCAGCTTTCAGCCTCCATCGGCTTGATCCTCGCGCTCGGCGTCATCCTGATCGTGCAGCGCATGACCGGCGAAAGCGCCTTCGCGGATTGGGGTTGGCGCGTGCCATTTCTGCTTTCCGCGGTGTTGCTGATGATCTCACTGTGGATTCGCTTGCGGCTGGATGAATCTCCGCTCTTCCAGAAGATCCGCGACGAGGGCCGCATCGCAAAAGCGCCGCTGACGGAAACCTTCACCAGCCCCGCCAACCTGAAATCCATCCTCATCGTTCTCGTCGGCGTTCTCACGGGCCAGGGCGTGGTCTGGTATCTCGCGCAATTCTACACCCTGTTCTTCCTGCAGCATGTGCTGAAACTCGATCTGGCGGACGCCAACAGCCTTGTGATGATCGTCACCGTCATCACGCTGCCTTTCTACGTCTTCCTCGCGTGGCTATCCGACAAGATCGGCCGCAAGCCGGTGATGCTGGCGGGCCTTGGTGTGGCCACGCTCGCTGTCTTCCCGGTGTTTCAGATGCTGACCGCGGCGGTGAATCCAGCGCTCGCGACCGCCGCCGAACGCGCGCCGGTTACCGTGATCGCGGCGCCCGCCGATTGCTCTGTGCAGTTCGATCTCATCGGCAGGGCGCAATATGTGAATTCCTGCGACATCGCCAAGAGCACGCTGACCGGCGCGGGCATCCCCTATCGCAATGAAGCGGCCAGCGAGGGCTTTGCTCATGTGAAGGTCGGCGTCGAAGACGTCGCCAGTCCGGACGGGCGCGGGTTAAACACGGCCGATCTGGCCGCAGCAAAGAAGGATTTCGGCTTGCGGCTGAAGGTGGCACTGGCCAAGGCGGGCTATCCGGAGAAAGCCGATCCCGCGGCTGTCGACAGGACGCGTGCGCTGATCCTGTTGCTTATCCTCGGCCTCGCAGCGGCCGCACTCTATGCGCCACAAGCGGCGGCTCTGGTCGAGCTGTTTCCGACACGCATCCGCTACACGGCATTGTCGGTGCCGTATCATGTTGGCGTTGGCTGGTTCGGCGGCTTTCTGCCGGCGACGGCCTTCGCCATCGTGGCGGCAACGGGCGACATCTATGCCGGGCTCTGGTATCCGGCAATCGTCTCCGGCATTGGCTTCATCGTGACGATGCTGTTCCTTCCGGAAACCTACAAGCGGCCGATAGACTGAACTATTTCACTTCGACGGGCACGCCGGGCTCGCGCTTGGACGGATGGATGACAAGGGACGATTTCACGCTCGCGACGTTCTTCGCGGCCGTCAGCGTGTCGGTGATGAAGGACTGGAAGGATGACAGGTCCTTCGCCACGCATTTCAGAAGGAAGTCGACTTCGCCCGAAAGCATGTAGCACTCGCGCACCTGCGGCCACGCGCGCGCCTGCTCCTCGAAGCGCTTCAGATCCGCGTCGGCCTGGCTGGAAAGCCCGACAAACACGAAGGCTGTAACCTCATATCCGAGCAGCCGGCCTTCCAGATCAGCGTGATAGCCCTTGATATAACCGGCCTTCTCCAGTGCCCGCATACGTCTGAGGCAGGGTGGGGCGGTGATCTTGGCCCGCCGGGAAAGCTCGACATTGGTGATCCGGCCATCGGCCTGGAGTTCGGAAAGAATACGCAGATCGATGGAATCGAGCTTGTGGTGTTCCATGGGAGGTCGGGAGGGTTAGAAAGTGACTCCGCATTATCCTCCCCTTGCGTCACTCACGCAATAATATTTCGACTTCGGGAAAGATCATTTCTTCGCGAAATGTCTTCAGCGGTGACGGATTGTCAGTCGGCGCAGCGTGGCGCGAACAGCGTCGGCCGCCCGGGCCGTCTCGCGGGGGGCCGACGGCCGCGTGTAACTGTCGGCGTTCCCCTCGAACGGGCGAGTCCAGCCGGCCTCTGCCATGTCCGCGTGAAAGCGCGCGAATTTTCGCGACTTGCGAGAGGGGCGGCCTGCCTTGTCCGGCAATGCGAACACATGCACCGGCTTCCCCGTTGCTACGGCCTCGGAAACCATGCTGACGGAATCGTTCGTCACCACGAGATGATCGGCGAGGCCAAGCAATCCGAAATAGGGGTTGTCACCTTCGCCATCCCATATGAACGATGGCGTGTCCTTCAGCGCGGATTTCAGCAGCGCGACATTGTCTTCGCCCGTACGGCGCGACGGCGTGATGAGGAGGCTGCCGCCGTTCTCGCGTGCCGCGCGCTTCAGCGCATCGGCGAGTTTCGCAATTTCCTCGGCGCCAAGATCGTAAGACGCGTTCGCGCCACCGATCAGCACCCCGATGTAGGGACGCGGCAATCGGGACACACGGGAAAGGAGTTTCGCGGCGCCCTCCTCCAGCCGTTCCCGCGTGATGCGATGCAGCGCGCCGCGCGTGGAGAGGACGTTCTTTCCGACGACGCGATCGTGCTCCGGCGCGATCACGAGATCGAAATGCGAAGGCGAAATGCCTGGGCTCTGGATGAAAACGGTAACGACGCGATGACCGTCGCGCTTGCCCATCTCGCGAACATGCAAAGCCGCTGCAATGCTCTGTTTGCCCGACGCGATCAACAGATCCGGCCAGGGCGGTGCGAGCGCATCGCTGTCCTTCGTGAAGGCATGGGAGTG
>Ga0153956_1002650_pt1 | contig 12725 bp, 15 predicted proteins | sample TSFL040MetaG_FD_104704 | JGI IMG/M metagenome (GOLD analysis project Ga0153956, IMG submission 104704) | Attine ant fungus gardens microbial communities from Florida, USA - TSFL040 MetaG | ecosystem: Host-associated > Fungi > Mycelium > Unclassified | place: USA: Florida, Wekiwa Springs... | reverse complement strand
ATCGTGCCCGCGCGGGCACGCGGCCGCCCGAACACCGACATCATCAGCGTGGACTTGCCCGCGCCGTTGGAGCCGATCAGCGCGACGATTTCGCCGGGATTGATATCGAGGTCGACGCCTTTCAGCGCTTCGATATGCCCGTAAGCGGCAACGAGGCCGCGGATGGAGAGGAGGGGGGCGGTCACGTTCCACCCTCCATGACTTCGACGGCGGTTTCCTCGTCCGCGCCGAGATAAGCGGCGATCACTTTCGGGTCGTTGCGGATGTCGTTCGGCGTGCCGGCGGCGATCTTGACGCCATGGTCCAGCACGAAGATGCGATCGGAAATCTCCATCACCACAGACATGTCGTGTTCGATCAGCAGCACCGACGTGCCATGATCCTTGCGGATCGCCAGCAGGAGCTGACTGAGTTCGTCGCTCTCGCGCGCGTTCAATCCGGCGGCAGGCTCATCCAGGCAGAGCAGTGCAGGATCGGAGCACATCGCGCGCGCGATCTCGAGCCGCCGCTGATCGCCGTAAGGCAGGTTGCCCGCGGCATCGTCCGCGCGCGAGATCAGGCCGATACGGTCGAGCCAGTAGCGCGCGCGATCGATGGCGTCGCGCTCCGCGCTGCGGAATCCGGGGGCGCCGATCAGGCCGAGGAAGGTGTAGCCCGAGGCGCGCATCAGCGAATTGTGCTGCGCGACCATCAGGTTTTCCAGCGCGGTCATGCCGGCGAACAGGCGGATGTTCTGGAATGTGCGCGCGACCTTCGCGACCTTGGAAATGCGATAGTCGAACAGGCGCTCGAGCAGGAATTCGCAGGTGTCCTCGTGAACCAGCCGCATCATGCCGGTGGTGGGTTTATAGAATCCGGTGATGCAGTTGAACACGGTGGTCTTGCCCGCGCCGTTCGGGCCGATCAGCGCGGTGATGTCGCCGCGCCTGGCCGTGAACGAGAGGTCGTTCACCGCGACGATGCCGCCGAAGCGCATCGACAGGTGATCGACGGTCAGGATGTTGTCGCTGCGTGGCTCCGTCATCCGTGGCCTTCCTTGACCATGGCGGACGAAATCTCGGTGGGCTTTTCAAGGTAGACCGACGGCGCGCGATGGCCGATCAGGCCGCGCGGACGCCAGATCATCAGCAGCACCATCGCGCCGCCGAACACCAGCATGCGGAACTGTTCGAGGCCGCGGAACAGTTCGAACCCGCCGATCATCGCGAGCGCGGCCAGCGCCACGCCGAGCTGCGAGCCCATGCCGCCGAGCACGACGATCGCCAGCACCAGCGCGGATTCCTGGAAGGTGAAGGACTCGGGGCTGATGAAGCCCTGCCGGGTCGCGAAGAACGCGCCGGCGAAGCCGCCGAACATCGCGCCGGTGGCGAACGCGGTCAGCTTCGTCGTCGTGGTGTTGATGCCGAGCGACCGGCACGCGACTTCATCCTCGCGCAGCGCTTCCCATGCGCGGCCGATCGGCAGGCGGCGCAGACGGATGGTCACCCAGTTGGTCAGAAGCGCGAGCGCAAGGATCAGATAGAACAGGAGCACCACGCGATGGGTCGCGGAGAATTCGATGCCGAGGCGCGTGGCAAGTCCGTCGTCGGTGTTGGTCAGCGGGATGCCGAACAGCGAAGGGCGCGGCACGCCGGTAATGCCGTTCGGGCCGCCGGTGACATTCTGCCAGTTGAGCAGGACGAGGCGGATGATCTCGCCGAAGGCCAGAGTCACGATGGCGAGATAGTCGCCCTTGAGGCGCAGCACGGGGAAGCCGAGCAGCATGCCCCAGAATGCGGCGAGGATGCCGGAGATCGGCAGCAGCACCCAGAACGCCCAGTTGCCGAGATCAAGGAACTGAATGGAAACGAACGGCGAGGTCGTCGAGAATTCGAGAAACGGCAGGCCGTTCTGCGCCAGCAGCGCATAGGCATAGGCGCCGACCGCATAAAACGCGACATAGCCAAGATCGAGCAGCCCGGCGAGGCCGACGACGATGTTGAGCCCCCATCCCAGCATCACATAGGTCAGAACGAGGATGCCGAGATCGAGCATGTAACGCTGTTCGTAGAAGATCACCGGCACCAGCAGGGCGAACACCAGCAGCGCCGGCGCAAGGAACCTCTGCAGGCCCGAAAGCCTGCTGCTCAAGGCTTCAGGCACCAGCGAAACGCGTCTCGACGGGCCGAGCCATCCGCGTATCAACTCGATGGCGATGCTGCCGAAGAACACCGCTGCGACGAGCGCGGCGAGATCGCCGAACCGCGTCCAGTAGATCAACTGGCCTGCCGGGCCCGCTTCCGTGCGGACGCCGATCATCAGCGAAAACAGAACCAGCGCCACGAAGGCGCTGATGAATGATTTCTTGAGAATGAACGCGGCGCTGCCCGGCGCTGCGGCGGCTTTGGACTCGCGGGCGGTATCGGTCGGACGCGCCACGCTGCCTCTCAGACTTTCTCAACTTCCGGACGGCCGAGCAGGCCGGTCGGAAGGAAGATCAGGACGACGATCAGGATCGAGAACGCCGCGACGTCCTTATATTCGGACGAGAAGTAGGCGGACCAGAACGTCTCGATCAGGCCGATCAGCAGGCCGCCCAGCATCGCGCCCGGCAACGAGCCGATGCCGCCGAGCACTGCGGCGGTGAAGGCCTTGATGCCGGCGATGAAGCCCATGAAGAAATCGATCACGCCGTAATAGAGCAGGTACATCATGCCTGCGACCGCGGCGAGCGCCGCGCCGATCACGAAGGTCATGGAGATGGTGCGGTCGACATCCACGCCGAGCAGCGCGGCCATGGTCTGGTCCTGTTCGCAGGCGCGCATGTCGCGGCCGAGCCGCGTGCGGGCCACAAGCCAGGAGAAGATCGCCAGCAGAATGACGGTGGTGACGACAACGATGATCTGGATGTTCGACAGCCGCACCACGAAGCCGTCGTTTTCGAACAGCGTGTAGCCGCCGGTGATCACGGGGGGGACCGGCTTCACACGCGCGCCCTGCGCCACCTGCGCATAGTTCGACAGCACGAAGGACATGCCGATGGCGGACAGCATCGGCGCGAGGCGGAACGATTGCCGCAGCGGGCGATAGGCGATCCGCTCGACCGTCCAGCCATAGAGCGCGGTGACGGCCATGGAGACCAGCAGCACCAGCAGCAGGATCACGGGCACGAACGTCAGCCCGAGCGAGACGAGAAGGAGGAACGCGATGAGGGCGATGAAGCCGCCGATCATGAAAATATCGCCATGAGCGAAATTGATCATGCCGACGATGCCGTAGACCATCGTGTAGCCGATGGCGATCAGCCCGTAGATCGATCCGAGCACCAGCCCGTTGATGAGTTGCTGAGCGAAATAATCCAAGAAACGATCCTTGGGCTGCCGTATCCGAGCATTCAGAGCGACACGTCGAAGGCTCCGGCAGCCGGATCGTCGCGTCGTCCCATTTTCTAACAGCGGGAACCTGAGGCGGCAACCGGAACGGGTGCGGCGTGATGGCGTCGTCCACGGCGTTTGCGGTGCGGTGAAAAGTTCATGGAGGAACCCGGTGTTCCTTCGCAACCATTCCGCTCACAGGCCGTTTGCAAATTCCCTCTCACAAAGGAGATGCCTCCATGGGCAACCAGAACAATCCGAACCAGAGCGCCGGTCAGCAGAGCCAGAGCCCGAACCAGAAGCCGGGCCAGCAGCAGGGTGGCGGGCAGAACCCGGGTCAGCAGCAGCAGGACCCGAACCAGAAGCCCGGCCAGCAGGGTCAGCAGAAGGGCAGCCGCTGATACCGGTGCGCTGCGGTTCCTGAGGCGATCAGGTTCCGCGCAATGAAGGAAATCCCGTCCTCGGGCGGGATTTCTTTTGCGTGCGTGCCGGAATTGTCCACAGTTTCGGCGGTCGCATTAAGGTTAAAAAAGGGTTTAAATTGCCGCTCCCAGTCGAGGGGAGTTAGCTCCGGCGTCTGTTGGGAGCGGCGGCAATGTCCAGGGATTGGCGGATCAGCACGGTGAACGGCACGCTGTTGGCGTGCTATTTCATTCCGTCGTGGACGATCTCGGCGATGAAGATCTGGATTTCGCCGATCCGCGGATTTTACGACCGCACCAATATCGCGGCGGCCATGTATGTCGGCGATTTTCTCAGCCTGTCGCCGATAGGAACCATCCGGGTCGCCTGGTTGCTGGCGCTGGGCAAAGTGGTGGTCGCAGCCTTCTTTTTTGTCTTCCTGCTGCTGGTGATCCGCGCGGCGCTCCGCAACAAGGGCGGCGCGGACGAAGCATTGGCGTTCGCTCTCGGCCTCGGCGCTTTCATCAGCATGGCAAGCCTGATCGCGGCTTCAAAGGTTGGTGAGATGATTCCGCTGCGGCTTCATGCCAGCGAATCCCTGTTGCTGATCGGCGCGGCGATCCTGCTGATTATCGATACGGATCCGGCCGCCGAAACCGCGCGCGAGCGGGAGGCCTCGGTCATGCCGCATCACGGATTCTTGTCGAGCAGCCCCAATTCCTGAATGACGCCGGCCGCTTCCTTGGTCGCATGATTGGCGGCCGGAACGCCGCAATAGATCGCCTGCTGCAGCAGGATTTCCTTGATGTCATCCGGCGTGAAGCCGCCCTCGGTGAGGGCCGCGCGGACGTGCATGCGGAATTCGTCCCATTGCCCCAGCGCCATCATGGTGCCGATCACCAGAACGCGTCGCGTGCGTTCGTCGAAACGCGGCCGGGTCCAGATCTCACCCCATGCATAGCGCGTGATGAGATCGAGAAAATCGGCGTTGAAAGCATTCCGGTTCGCCGCGGATTTATCGACCCATGCATCGCCCAGCACTTTTCGCCGCTGTGCGTCGCCCTGATCGCGCCGTTTGCTGTCGTCCATCAAAATCCTCAGCGTTGCGTCAGGAAGCCGACCACGGCGTCGGTGAAATTATGCGACTGCTCGACGTTGGAGATGTGCGCGGCATCGAGCAGGGTCATGCTGGCGTTCGGAATCTGGCTGCGGATGTAAATGCTGGCTTCCACCGGCGTGGACATGTCGTGCCGGCCCGCGATCACCAGGGTCGGCGCGGTGATGCGCGGGAGCAAATCGCGCTGGTCGAGCCGGCTCAGCGCCTCGCAGCACGCAATGTAACCCTGCTGCGGAGTGGCGATCAGCATCGCCTTCATCCGCGCCGTCACCTCCGGTTCGCGCTCGCGGAAGTCCGCGGTCAGCCAGGCCGCGATCACGGAATCGGCGATCGATGCGAGGCCGTTCTCGCTGACGGCCTTGATGCGGTTCAGCCAGTTGGTGGGATCGGGATAATAACAGGCCGTGTTGGCGAGGATGAGCTTTTCGATCCGCTCCGGGGCATTGGCGCCGAGCCATTGTCCGACCATGCCGCCCATCGAGAGGCCGCACCAGTGCACTTTCTCGATGTTCAAATCGTCGAGAATGGCGAGCACGTCCTTGCCGAAGCGCTCCATCGAATAAGGACCGGCGGGAACGCCGGACTTGCCGTGGCCGCGCCGGTCGTAGCGCACGACACGATACAGCTTGGTCAGCGCCGCCATCTGCGGCTCCCACATCTGCATGGTGGCGCCGAGCGAGTTGGACAGCATGATGGTCGGGCCGCCGTCGCGGCCTTCGACCGAGACGTTGAGGAGGCAGCCGTCGGCGTCAATCATAGGCATGGAACAATTCCTGGTTATGGATCGAGTGAAGCGAGCAGCCGGTCGATCAGCGTCTGCGATGCGCCCTGATAGGACATCGGATCGAACAGGCCCTGAAGTTTGTCGGCTGTGAGATGTGCGGTTACGCGCGGATCATGGGAGAGAATATCGCGCAGATGCTGTTTGGTCCGGGCCGCCTTGCGGCTGGCCTCTTCGACGATGTGATGCGCATCGTTCTTGCCGATTGTCTCCGCCAGCGCCATTGCGACGGCTTCCGCCATCACAAGGCCGTGTGTCGAATCGAGATTGGCGCGCATGCGTTCCGCGTCGACTTCGAGACCCTCGGCGATATCGACAATGGCCGCGAGCGCGCCGGACGTGACGAGCATCAGCGTCGGCAGGGTCGGCCATTCGGCGTGCCATGGCCCGGCGCTGCGTTCGTGATCCTGCACCTGCGCCGCAAGGATCGTGGCGGCGAGATTCGGCGCCATGGTGGCGGCGGCGAGGGCGGTCGCGGCGGCGACCGGATTGCGCTTGTGCGGCATGGTCGATGAGCCGCCGCGGCCTTCGCCCGCAGGCTCGAAAGCCTCCTGCACATCGGTCTGCATCAGCAGCGAGATGTCCCGCGCGATCTTCCCGCACGTTCCCGCCAGAATCGCGAAGCCGGACGCGATCTCGGCGATGCGGTCGCGGTGGGTGTGCCATGGCGCGTCGGGCAGCGGCAACGAGAGTTCGTGTCCGAGTTGCTCCGCCACCGCGAGGCCTTTGTCGCCGAGCGCGGCGAGCGTTCCAGCCGCGCCGCCGAACTGCAGCATCAGTGCCTCGGCACGCAACCGCTGTAGCCGTTTCCGCGAGCGATGCAGCGCCGCGGCATATTCAGCGAGCTTCAGTCCGAACGGCATCGGCAGGGCGTGCTGCAACCATGTGCGCGCGACGGTGGCGGTCTGGCGATGCTGTCTGGCCTGTCTGGCGAAGCCCGCGATCGCGCGGTCGAGATCGCCGAGCAGGGCGTCGATCCCCGAGCGCACCTGAAGCACGGTCGCGGTATCGATGACATCCTGACTGGTGGCGCCCCAGTGCACGTAACGTGCGGCCTCGGGGTCCACTTTCGCGACGGCGGCCGTCAGCACCTTGACCAGCGGAATGGCGAGATTGCCGGCCTTGGTCGCCGCTTCGGCGAGAGCGGCAAGATCGAATTGCTCCGCATGACAGGTTTTTGAAATGGCATCCGTCGCGCGGGCCGGAATCACGCCGGTTGCGGTTTCCGCGCGCGCCAGAGCGCTCTCGAAATTCAGCATATGCTGCACGAAGGTCGCGTCATCGCAGACCGCGCGCATTGCGGCGCTGGACAGCATGGGCGCGAGCAGGGGCGAGAGGGATGTGCTCATGACGCGCGGACCCTAACGAACAGCCGATGGCATGCCAATAGGTTCGCCTCGTCCGCGGGAGTTTTGCAACGCAGGGGCCCGAACGACATCCTTTCAATTCCGGCTTCGGTGGCTTATTTGAACCCTTCAAGGCTGCGAAGGCGGCCATCGAAAAGGAGACCGGCTATGGCGATGACGATGACAGGCGAGGTTCAACTCCCGGCTTCCCGCGAAGTCGTCTGGGCCAAGCTCAACGATCCCGAAGTCCTGAAGTCCTGCATTCCGGGCTGTGAGGAATTGAACGTCATCGGCGAGAATCAGTTCGAGGCTGTCGCCAAGATGAAAGTCGGTCCGGTGTCTGCACGCTTCAAGGGCAAGGTCACGCTGACCGATCTCGATCCGCCGAACGGTTACAAGATCACCGGCGAGGGCGAAGGCGGCGTCGCCGGTTTCGCCAAAGGCGGCGCCAGCGTGGCGCTGGCTGAGAAAGATGGCGGCACGTTGCTAAGTTATAATGTCGAGGCGCAAATCGGCGGCAAGCTCGCGCAGTTGGGACAGCGCCTGATCAACGGCTCGGCCAAGAAGCTGGCCGACGAGTTCTTCGCCAAGTTTGCGGATGCGGTGAAGGTGGGTTGACCGTTCGGAGCATATCTGCCCCTCCGCCAAATCAATCCTTGTTGTCTTTCAGCCGTTTGCGCGAGGTTGCCCATCGCGGCAATGGCCCATATGATGAATTTGGAACCGTTTTAAACTGTTCTTTCGCCGCGCCTTCCGTGCTCCGGAGCGCGGTCTCACCTCGCCAAACCGAAACCAAGAGAGTTTTGATGGCCAAGATTTCACTGATCGTGAACGGCAATCCTGTGACAGCCAAGGTCGATCCGCGCACGCTGCTGGTCCAGTTCCTGCGCGAGCATTTGCGGCTGACCGGCACCCATGTCGGCTGCGACACGTCGCAGTGCGGCGCGTGCGTCGTGCATCTGGACGGCAGGGCCGTGAAGTCCTGCACCACGCTGGCGGTGATGGCCGATGGACACGAGGTGAAGACCATCGAGGGGCTTGCGCCCGACGGCGCGCCGCTGCATCCGATGCAGGAGGCGTTTCGCGAGCATCACGGTCTGCAATGCGGCTTCTGCACCCCCGGCATGATCATGACCGCGGTCGATCTCGTGCATCGCAAGGGGCATGATCTCAGCGACCATGTGATCCGCGAGGAGTTGGAGGGCAATCTCTGCCGCTGCACCGGTTATCAGAATATCGTGTTGTCCATCGCCGCCGGTGCGAAGGCGATGGCCAAATCCGATCTCGCCTGACGGTCCGGGGAAGTCTCATGTACGATTTCAAATACCATCGTCCGGGAAGCGTGCGGCAGGCGGCCAATCTCCTTGTCAAGAATGAGGACGCCAAGCTGATCGCCGGCGGCCACACGCTGGTGCCGGTGATGAAGCAGCGGCTCGCGAGCCCACCGCATCTGGTCGATCTCAGCCACATCGAAGGCCTGAACGGCATCGAGATGAAAGGCCGCAGCCTTGTGATCGGCGCGACCGCGACACATTACGAAGTTGCGAACTCCGCCATCGTCGGCGAGGCGATTCCTGCGCTCGCTGAACTCGCGGGCCTGATCGGCGATCCGGCCGTTCGTCATAAAGGCACCATCGGCGGTTCGCTCGCCAACAACGATCCGACCGCCGACTATCCAGCCGCCGTGCTGGCGCTGGGCGCGACCATCGTCACCAACAAGCGGAAGCTGAAGCCGGAAGAGTATTTCCAGGGCCTCTTTACAACAGCGCTGGAGCCGGACGAGATCATTACGCGGGTGATGTTTCCGCTGCCGAAGAAGGCCGCGTATCAGAAATTCCGCAATCAGGCTTCTCGCTATGCGCTGGTCGGCGTGTTCGTGGCGCGGCGGCCGTCGGATGTGCGTGTCGCGGTGACGGGCGCGGGCGGCGACGGCGTGTTCCGCGTTCCCGAATTCGAGGAGGCGCTGAAGAAGCGCTTCTCGCCGAAATCGCTCGAAGGCCTGACGGTCGCTGCCGACGGTCTGAACAGCGATATCCATGGCAGCGCCGAATATCGCGCCCACCTGATCGGCGTGCTGGCGCGCCGCGCGGTCGAAGACGCTGTAGCGAAGAGTTAAGTAGACGGGAGTCGATTGGCGCATGAGCAAGATCCCCGCATCGGTTGATGCAACCCTCGATCTGCTCACCAGCCGTGGCTATTTGGCCGAGCGTTCGCTGGCGACGGTGGTGTACCTGTCGTTGCGCATGGGCCGCCCGCTGTTTCTCGAAGGCGAAGCGGGCGTCGGCAAGACCGAGATCGCCAAGGTCCTGTCCGCCGCGCTCGGCCGCAAACTGATCCGCCTGCAATGCTACGAGGGGCTCGATGTTGCTTCCGCCGTTTATGAGTGGAACAGCGCCGCGCAGATGATCGCCATTCGTCTGGCCGAAGCCAGCGGCGAAACGGATCGCGACCAACTCGCTGCCGATGTGTTCGCGGACAAGTATCTGATCAAGCGCCCGCTGCTGCAGGCGCTGGAGCCGGACGTGGCGGGTCCGCCGGTGTTGCTGATCGACGAACTCGATCGCGCGGACGAGGCGTTCGAAGCCTATCTTCTGGAAATCCTCAGCGACTTTCAGGTCACCATTCCGGAATTCGGCACGGTGAAGGCACCGCAACCTCCCATCGTCATTGTGACCTCCAACCGCACCCGCGAAATTCACGACGCGCTCAAGCGCCGCTGTCTGTATCATTGGGTCGATTATCCCTCCGCCGAGCGGGAACTGGCCATCGTCAAGTCGCGCGTGCCGAATATCAACGCAAAGTTGTCGCAGCAGGTGGTCGGATTCGTGCAGGCGTTGCGCGAGCAGGACCTGTTCAAGGTGCCGGGCGTTGCTGAAACCATCGACTGGGCGACGGCGCTCACCGAACTCGACGCCCGTTCGCTGACACCGCAGGTGGTGGGCGATACGCTCGGCGCGCTTCTGAAGTATCAGGACGACATCGGACGAATGCAGGGGCCTGCGCTCGACAAGATCATCAAGGAAGCCGTCAGCGATCCCGCGGCCTGAACGATCCGGGGTTCGTCATGACCAGTGACACCGAAACGCCAGCAGCCGGATTGATTGCCGACAACGTCATCGGCTTCGCGCGCGCGCTGCGCGCCGCCGGTCTTCCCATCGGACCGGGTGCGGTGATCGACGCCCTGAACGCGATGCAACTGATCGACATCGGCAACCGCGCCGATCTGTTCACCACGCTCGAATCCATCTTCGTCAAACGCCGCGAGCACGCGCTGGTGTTCGCTCAGGCGTTTGCGTTGTTCTTCCGCCGCGCCGAAGGCACCGATCACATGCTGGACTCGGTGCCGCTGCCACCCGAAGCGCAGAAGCCGCCGCCGCCGGCCTCGCGCCGCGTGCAGGAGGCCTTCACGCAGAACCGCAATCTCGAAACGCAGGAGATCGAGGAAAAGGACGTTCAATTGTCCGTCTCCGACCGCGAGGTGCTTCAGCGCAAGGATTTCGCGCAGATGAGCGCGGATGAAATCGCGGAGGTCACACGCGCGATCGCCAGGATGAAACTGCCGCAGGCCGAATTGCGTACCCGGCGCTTCAAACCGGACGCGCGCGGCACGCGGCTGGATCTGCGGCGCACCTTGCGCGGAAGCCTGCGCACCGGCGGCGAAATCGTGAAACTCCATCGGCTCGGCCGGATCGACAAGCCCGCGCCCATCGTGGCGCTGCTCGATATTTCCGGCTCGATGACCGATTACACCCGTCTGTTCCTGCAATTCCTTCACGCCATCACCGATGCGCGCAAGCGCGTCTCGGTGTTCCTGTTCGGCACGCGGCTGACCAACGTGACGCGGGCGTTGCGCGCGCGCGATCCGGACGAGGCGCTGGCGGCGTGTTCGGGCAGCGTCGAGGACTGGGCGGGTGGCACCCGGATCGCCACCTCGCTGCATAACTTCAATAATTTGTGGGGCCGCCGCGTGCTGGGGCAGGGCGCGATCGTGCTGCTGATCTCCGACGGGTTGGAGCGCGAGGCGGATTCGCGGCTGGAATTCGAGATGGACCGGTTGCATCGCTCATGCCGCCGCTTGATCTGGCTCAATCCGTTGCTGCGTTTCGATGGCTTCGAGCCCAAGGCGCAGGGCATCAAAATGATGCTGCCGCATGTTGATGAATTCCGCCCCGTGCATAACTTGACGTCCATGGAAGGGTTGATCGCGGCGCTGTCGTCCGACCAGCCGCCTCGACGCTTTGAGACCCGCTCCGCAGCCTGAAGGTGCCAGCATGCTTGACCGCGACGAGGATATTTTGAAAGCCGCCGAAGACTGGATGAAGTCCGGTCACGGTGTTGCATTGGCCACGGTGGTCGAGACCTGGGGCTCTGCGCCGCGTCCGGCCGGATCGAGCCTTGTCATCAACGACGACGGCACATTCCTTGGCTCCGTTTCGGGCGGCTGCGTCGAGGGCGCGGTGGTCACCGAGGCGCTGGATGTGATCGCCAGCGGCGCGCCGAAAATGCTGGAGTTCGGCGTCGCCGACGAAACGGCATGGAATGTCGGATTGTCCTGTGGCGGCACCATCCGGGTTTTTGTCGAGAAGGTAGGCGCGCCTTGAAACACGAAACGCTGACTGAACTGAATGCAGAGCGCGCCGCGCGACGCGCCGTGATCGTGGTGACCGATGTCGCGAGCGGCGAGCAGCGCCTGATCAAGGCCGCCGATATCGCCGCCGATCCGCTGCATGCCGAACTCGACAAGCATCTGCGCATGGGCAAGAGCAGCATGATCGAGGTGGACGGCAAAAAGCTGTTCCTGAATGTCTATGCGCCGACCGCGCGGCTTGTCATCATCGGCGCGGTCCATATCAGCCAGGCGTTGGCGCCGCTGGCGCAGTCGCTGGGCTACGACGTTTACGTGATCGATCCGCGCACGGCCTTTGCCTCGCCCGAGCGGTTTCCGGACGTACCGCTGTTCGCGGACTGGCCGGACGTCGCCCTGCCGCCGCTGAACGTCGATCGTTATACGGCTTTCGTCGCCGTCACCCATGATCCCAAGATCGATGATCCGGCGCTGCTGCACGCGCTGTCGCGCGATTGCTTCTATATCGGCGCGCTGGGCTCTCGGAAGACGCATGCCAAGCGCCTCGACCGGCTGAGGGCGCAGGGCGCGGGCGAGGATGCACTCGCGCGCATTTGCGCACCCATCGGATTGCATATCGGTGCGGTCTCGCCAGCGGAGATCGCGGTTGCTATCATGGCGGAAATCACGGCGCGGCTCCGTCTGCCGGCCGATGCACAACCGAAGGCGAAGTCAGCAGCGTGAAGTTTGGTCCTGTTACACCGGAAGAAGGCCTCGGGGGCGTCACGGTTCACGCCATCCGCAAGGGCGCACTCGTGCTCAAGAAGGGCACCCTGATCGGCGCTGACGAGGTCGCGGCGCTGAAGCAGGCTGGTGTGACGGAAATCGTGGTGGCCCGTCTCGATGACGGTGACATCTCCGAAGACGAGGCGGCCGCCGGCATTGCCGCCGCGGTTGCAGGCGAGGGCGTTACGGTCGAGCGTGCATTTACAGGGCGCGCCAATCTGTTCGCGTCGGAGCCCGGTATTCTGATCGTGGACCGCGATGCGGTCGACCGGATCAACCGGGTGGACGAGGCTGTCACGCTGGCGACATTGCCTGCGTTCAAGGCCGTGGTTGCGGGCGAGATGATCGCCACGGTCAAGATCATTCCGTTCGGGGT
>Ga0153956_1002649_pt1 | contig 12730 bp, 12 predicted proteins | sample TSFL040MetaG_FD_104704 | JGI IMG/M metagenome (GOLD analysis project Ga0153956, IMG submission 104704) | Attine ant fungus gardens microbial communities from Florida, USA - TSFL040 MetaG | ecosystem: Host-associated > Fungi > Mycelium > Unclassified | place: USA: Florida, Wekiwa Springs... | reverse complement strand
TGTGCGGGCGGCCTGCTTCACGTAAGGGCAACGCCGGGCCACCAGCCCGTCTCATGCCCTTCCGCTTGCATCCCACCCGCACACAGCCCCAGACCTTCGGGACGTTTTGGCCACGCCTTCTAGAAGCCAGACCGCGAAGTCTGAGTAGAGGGCGATTATGACCGCCAACTCAGATTTCGCCGTGTTATGACGAACTAATAGACGGCGAAATGGTCGAGTCGGTCCCGGTCTGTCGCCGAGGCGGCGTCCGGATGCAGCACGCTCCCGAGGAGCTCTATCCCGTCGATGAGTCGGGGACCCGGACGCGAGAACGAGGCGGCGGCGTCCACGGCGACGATCCTTTCGGCGCCGGTCGACTTGATCCGGTTGACGTATTCGCGGGCCTGCCCGGCCGCCTGGTCGGCGCCGTAGCCGCAGGGCATCACGACGGTCAGGTCGGGGTTCAGTCCGACGAGGTCTTCCCAGGCGTGCTCGGCTGATTTGAGCCCGGGCTTGCCGACCAGGTCGATGCCGCCGGCGATCTCGATCATCTCCGGCACCCAATGGCCGCCTGTGAAGGGAGGATCGAGCCATTCCAGGGCCAGCACGGTGGGTCGTCTCCGTCCTGTTACGGCTTCGCGGACCGCGGTGATGCGCGACTCCAACTCCGCCTTCAATGCCAGGCCCACGTCCGGCCTGCCCGCCGCCTCGGCGACCTCGATCGCGTTGTCCAGCACCTCCGCCAGCGAGGTCGGATCCTGGCGAAGCACCGTGGGGTTGCCCGGGAGGCGCGCGGCCATGGTCAGCACGTCGTCGTAGGAGACCGCGCATACCGCGCATACGTCCTGGGCGATGATCAGGTCGGGACGGACCGACTCGAGGACATCGGCCTTGAGGCGGTAGAGAGGGTCTCCCTGACGGACCAGCTGTTTTACCTCGGCGTCGATCTCGGCTGGCGAAAGCCCCGGCGGGATCATGGTCTCGCTGAGGTGCGGCAGCGCCGCGGCCTCGGGTGGGAAGTCGCATTCGTGCGTGACGGCGACCACCTGCCCGCCGAGGCCGAGGGCGAAGAGCATCTCGGTAGAGGAGGGGACCAGGCTGGCGATGCGCATGTGTTCAATATCCCATGCCGGGGTACCCTCGGCGCATGAGCCTGCTCGGTGACAAAGAGATCCAGGATCGTCTGGCCGAGCTCGACGGCTGGAAGCTGGAGGGCCGCCGGATCGTCCGCGAGTTCGAGTTCGAGGACTTCGTCGGTTCGGTCCGCTTCGTCGACTCGCTGGTCGAACCGGCGGAAGGCATGAACCATCACCCCGATCTCAGCATCTCCTGGAACAAGGTCACGGTCGCGATCACCAACCACGCCGAAGGCGGATTGACGGCAAAGGACTTCGAGCTCGCGGAGAAGATCTCCGCCCTGACCTTCGGGACGTTTTGACCACACCTTCTAGCCGTACTGGTAGAAGCCGGATCCGGTCTTGCGGCCGAGGCGGCCTGCCGCGACGAACTCATGGACCGTGGCCGGGGCGAGGTGGTCGGGGTTGCCCGATTCGGCGTTGAGGGCTTCGCCGATCGCTACCGCGACATCGAGCCCGACCAGGTCGAGGAGGGCCAGAGGGCCCATCGGGTGTGCGACGCCCAGGGTCATGCACTGGTCCACCGCCGCTGCCTCGAGGCCGGTGCGCTCCTGGTAGCGGACCGCGTCGAAGAGGTAGGGGAAGAGCAGCCGGTTGACGGCGAAGCCGGCCGTGTCCGGAACCTCGACCGCGGTCTTCTCGAGCATGTGGCACCAGTCGTGGGCACGTTCGGCCACCGAATCGTCGAGTGATTCGGGGAAGACCAGCTCGACCAGCTTCATCGTCGGCACCGGGTTGAATACATGCAGGCCGTAGACCCGTTCCGGATGCCCCGAGGCGAGGCCCAGGCCGGTGATCGAAAGCGAAGAGGTGGTGGTGGCCAGATCCGCGCCAGGGGCTGCTTTCGCCGCTCGCTGAAGCAGGTCGGCCTTGGTCTCGTGGTCTTCGACGATCGCCTCGACCATCAGGTCGGCGTCGGCGAGGTCGGAAAGCTCAAAGGTCGTGCTGACCCGGTCTGGGGAGGCACCGGCGATCCTACGGCTCGCCTTCTCGACCGCGGCGAGCGCCCGGTCGGCGGATTCCTCAGACCTGACGAGCAGCACCACCTTGCTGCTGGAGGTCGTGGCGACTGCGGCGAGGCCCGAGGCGATCGTCCCGCTGCCGGCGATTGCGACGAATTCGTAAGGCGTTGCGCTCATCACGTTTAACCCTATTGGGATCTACAGGGGACCAAGATTGACTGACAAGTCAATCAGCTACGATTGAGGGAGGAATTTTCACCTCTTGTAACCCCTGGATGGAACTGAGAAAGGCAGAAGATGAGCAAGTTCGGTGGTCGTGAAGTCGTAATCGTGGAGGCGGTCCGGACCCCGGTCGGCCGTGGCCACAAGGAGAAGGGCTACTACAAGGACGTCCATCCCTCGAACCTGCTGGCCCACGCCTACAAGAACGTCGTCGAACGGGCGGGAATCGACCCCTCGCTGGTCGAGGACGTGGTCGCCGGCTGCGTCCAGCAGTTCGGCGAGCAGAGCCTCAACATCGGCCGCAACGCCTGGCTCGAGGCCGGCTTCCCGATCGAGACCCCGGCGACCACGATCGACCGCCAGTGCGGCTCCGCCCAGCAGGCGATCAACTACGCGGCGGCGATGATCGCCTCCGGCGTCCACGACGTGATGATCGGCGGCGGTGTCGAGCACATGGGCCACATCTCCTTCGGCGACGCCGCCAAGGTGATGGGCGAGTACGGCTTCGCCTACTCCCCGGAGCTGCTCGAGAAGTACGACCTGGTCAACCAGGGCATCTCGGCCGAGATGATCGCCGACAAGTGGGACATCTCCAAGGAAGCCCTCGACGAGCTGGCCGTCACCTCGCATGCCCGCGCGCAGCAGGCCACCGAAGAAGGTCGCTTCGAGCGGGAGATCGCTCCGATCGAGGTCGGCGGCGAGACCCTGACCACCGACCAGGGCATCCGCCCCGGCACCAGCCTCGAAGGCCTCGCCGGCCTCAAGCCGGCCTTCAAGGAAGACGGCAAGATCACTGCCGGCAACTCCTCCCAGGTCTCCGATGGCGCTGCCGCCGTGCTGCTGATGACCAGGGAGAAGGCCGACGAGCTCGGCCTCAAGGCCCGTGCCCGGATCGTCGACCAGACCGCGGTCGGCGTCGACCCGGTGATCATGCTGACCGGCCCGATCCCGGCAACCCGCAAGATCCTCGAGCGCAACGACATGACGATGGACGACATCGACCTGACCGAGATCAACGAGGCCTTCGCCTCCGTGGTCAAGGCCTGGGAGATCGAGCTGAAGCCGGACATGGACAAGGTCAACGTGAACGGTGGCGCGATCGCCCTCGGACATCCGCTCGGTTCGACCGGCGCCCGCCTGATGACCACTCTGCTCCACGAGCTCGAGCGTCAGGACAAGAAGACCGGCCTCGTCACCATGTGCTGCGGCGGAGGAATAGGTACGGCCACTCTCATTGAGCGTCTGTAGCCGGTAGTTCACACGCATTGAAAAAGGCCCGCCCCCCCGGAAGGGGCGGGCCTTTTCGTTCCGAGGAGGCGCCGCCTTACTTCGAGGCGCTGCGCACCTTGTACTTGTGGAACACGGTCTGGCGCTTGCCATGCTTGACGCGCTTGGCTCTGATCACCTGACGGACGACCAGGAGCCTGCGGTTCGGGTGCTTGGCGTACTTGGCGATCCGCCGCTTGTACTTCGGCTTGACCCGCAGCTTCACCACCTTCCACTTGCCGGCCTTCTGGGCGGCGTTAGCCGTTGCCGTCATCGGCCGGGCCAGCTTGCGCTTCGGCGACTTGCGAGTCACTCCTACCGCTCGGCCCCGGCACTTCGGCTTGAACCGGGGAGGACACTTGAGGCGGAGGAAGAGGAACTTCCCGTTGTAGATCGCCGTGACGTTGTCCGGGGGCATGGTCGACGGCTTGCCCGGTCCGGTCGGGCCGGTGGGACCGGTCGGCGACGTGGGCCCCGTCGGACCGGTCGGTGAGGTCGGGCCGGTCGGCGACGTGGGACCGGTCGGGCCGGTCGGCGAGGTCGGACCGGTCGGGCCGGTGGGGCCGACCGGGGTCGCCCGTCGGGCGGTCAGGGCCACGTCGTCGTAGTCGAAGCTGCCCGAGGGGATCAGGCCCAGCAGCGGCACCGAAACCGAGCTGCGGATCACGATCCGGTAAGCATCGCCGATGTTCAGTGCGTCGGCCGCCAGGGCGTTGCCCGGCAGGCTGACCCAGGACGAAGCGTCGGTGGCGTCGCCGCTCGGCACCAAGGGGATCACGGTCGAGTCGCTGCTCTTGACGAGATCCACCTGCCAGGTGGCATCTGCCTGCTGGAGCAGGTCGGTGATGTCGGCCCGCCGTGCGATCGAGAAGCTGAGCTGCTCGGCCGGTTCGCCCTCGGCGCCGTCGTAGGTGAACTCGGGGCTGGTCCAGATCCCGGTCGACTGGCCTCCGAGCACGGTCGCCAAGAGACCGGTCGAAGCGTCCTGGATGAATCCGTCGGGGGCTGTGCCAGCGCCTCCGGTGGCCTGGAAGCTCCCGTTCATCGCGGGACAGAGCAGACCGGCGGTCACACCGCAGAGAGGCGTGTACTCCGTGGTGTGCACCCAGCCGCCGACGTTGGCGGCGAAGCTGGTGCCGTCCCCGCCCGGGTAGACCGTGACGATGCCCTGGTCGAGGCCGCCCGTGCCGGCCATCCAGATGTCGCCCGGGCCGCCGATGAAGCCGTCGACCACGCTGCACAGCCCACCGCCGGTAGTGGCCGGGACGGTGAAGGTGCTGTAGACGCTGCCGTCGCCGCTGTCGGGGTCGAAGGGCGCCGCACTGTGGGTGCCGCCCGGTTCGGTCAGCGTGCCGCTGGTCTCGAGCTCCAGCGGGAACGCGGCGTCGCACGTCGCGAGAGCGCCGACCACGATGTTGACGTTGATCGGCACGGTGATGTCGGCGGCCCCGGTGTCGGCGTCAAACGTGCCGGTGATCTGGCCCGTCGCGGTGATGGTCACGGTCGCGTTCTGCCCGGCGGCGATGTCCTCGATCGTCTTCTGAGGGAAGGCGAAGCCCGAAGCGCCGGCCGAAAAAGCGTCGGTCGATGTGTCGACTTCGCCGTTCAGGGTGGCGGCGGGGCCGCCGGAGTCGATGATCTGCAGACCCTGGGTCCCAGAGTCGGTGCCCAGGTTGATGATTCCCTGATCGAAATTGAAGGCCACCGGGTCGGCCGAAGCAATCGCGGACACACCGAAGAAGGTGGCGGCGAATACCAGCAAACCAGTCAGTCTCAGCAACAGCCTGTTCATTACATCCCTTTCCCATCGGGGTGTCTGACAACTCTCCACTTGCGTACCGCTCAGCACGCAGTGAGCCTTGTACCTCGTCGCCTGGATTTCAAACAGATACGCTGCGGCGCATGGGATCGATGGAGCGGGTTTCACTGGGGATGACGGGGGAGACGCCGGCGGACATGGCGGCTCTGGCGAAGAAGGCAGAGGAGGCGGGAATCGAGTGTGGATGGGCGATCGAGCTGTTTCGCAATGCATTCACCCAGACCACGTACCTCGGGGCGAAGACCGATTCGATGGACATCGGCACCGGGATCGCCTGGGGCTTCGTCCGCAGTCCGATGACCATGGCGATGAGTGCGATGGACATCGACGAGATCTCCGGCGGACGATTCCGGCTCGGGCTCGGGCCTGGAGTCAAACGACTCAACGAGACCTGGCACAACGCCGACTACGGCCGGCCGGCGCCTCATCTCAGGGAGACGATCGAAGCGGTGCGGGCGATCATCCACGCGGCCGCGGCCGGAGAGCCGGTCGCCTTCAAGGGTGAGTACTACGACCTCGATGTCAAGGGCTGGTACCGCAACACCCCACCGGTCCGGGCCGACATCCCGATCTACACCGCAGCGGTGCAGAAGGGCATGTCCAGGATGGCCGGTGACGTCGCCGACGGCTTGATCGGCCATCCCCTCTGCTCTGCCCGGTGGATCGAGCAGGAGATCGTGCCCGCCTTCGAGCTCGGACTCTCGCGTTCGGGGCGAGAGAGATCCTCGTTCACCTATATGCCGAGCATCTGCGTCGCGATCGACGACGACTACCGGCGAGGGCTCGACGCGGCGCGCCGGACCGTCGCCTTCTATTCGACGGTCAAGACCTATCTGCCGCTCTATGAGCTCCATGGCTTTGGCCAGAACGCAGCCGACGCCGCCGCTGCCTTTCGCCGCGGAGACATCCAGGGAGTGGCCGACGCGATCCCGGACGAGATGGTCGAGACCTACTGCGCGGTCGGGACTCCGGACCAGGTCAGGGAGAAGGTCGGGGAGATCGCCCAGTTCGGGGACGCGATCTTCCCCGGGTCGCCGACCTACTTCATCCCGAACGCGCAGATCACCGAATACAACGAGAAGATCATCGAGACCTTCGGCTCGGCGGCGTGAGCAATCCGTAGCCATCGATCCGGCGGGGGATGCGAAAGCGGTCCCACGTCATGCCCGCATCGAAGAGAACGTCACCTGCCAAGTAGACGTTGACCATCGGCAGCGGAAACTGCCCGAGCCTCTCGACTCCTGGCGCGACCTGCTCGAGGGCCATCCTCAGGCTCCGGTTCAGTGAGTCGGCGCGGTTCCCGGCTGCCCGCTGTTGTGGGCCAGATCCTCGAGTCGGGACATCTCCCGCTCTCCGAAGAGGCGGGCCGGATCATCGGCGTCGAGGCCTTCGATCAGGCGGCCGACCCGGACCCGCACCTGTTGGGCGAAATGCGGGGTGACCGCACCGGTCAACTCGCGGATGTCTTCGGGGGTTGCCTTCTGGCCGGAGTCGAGGACTCCGATGTGTTCGGTTTCGCTCATCCTGTGGTAGCAGTCTCCACCATTTCGAGTTCGAGCGCGTCGTCGAACACGGCCTGCTGGTCGACCGAGACGATCGAGTCGTCGCCGATGACCCAACCGTGGCTGAAGATGGCCTGGGTCGGATCGGTCTCGTACCCGGGCTTGACGTCGAGCAGATAGTCCAAGACCACCTGCGGCAGCTTCTCGCTCGAATCGGTCAGGAGCAGCGCCGGCCAGGTGCCTCCGGTCGAGAGCGCGGTCGCGGCGATGGCGTCCATGGGGCGGTCGGCCCGGGCCAGCGTGTAGCCGTGGCCCGGCTCGTTCAGGTTCCAGCCGAACAGGCCGCTCGAGAACCGGGCCAGCTCGACAGCCGCGGTCTCGGGGTCATCGCCGCCGACCCGTTCCACCGTCGCCCCCGCCTTGTCCAGCTTCTCGACGACCTTGCTCGACACGACATCCGGCGGGCCGAGCACGAAGATCGGCACGCCCTTGTTCGCCTTGTCCTTGATCACGCCGAGCGTGGCCTTGGGCACCTCGTCCTTGTCGGTGAAGAGCACCACATCGCCGGATCGCGCCGTCCAGGCCGCGGCAGGGGTCGCGTAGGCCGGGTCTGCCGAAGAGACGACGACGAACGCATTCGGCGGGCCATTGGTCAACGTGGCCTTCTCCTCGGCCACCGCTGCCGCGATCGAAGCTGGGTCGGCTCCGTCGAGCCGCTTCACCTCATAGTCGGGCGGGGGCGCGACCTTGCCCACGGTGAAGACCTTGTTCTCGCCGGTGTCGGGTGATCCGAGCGGATTGAGCTGGGCGAGAGTGTCCGAGCCCTCGGCCGAAAGCGTGCCGGAGGGAGCGAGCAGGATCGGCGCTCCGTCTGGCAGCGAGCTCAGCGTCGCGGCGGCGACCCCTGACTGCCAGTCGTTCGCGTCGACGATGGTCACCGCTGCTGGAGGAGTGCCAGGGCCCGAGGTCGGGTAGGCGGCCAGCGCCGCGGCCATCGAGATGTCGACCGGGTCGCTGCCACTGATCCGGGTGGTGTTACGGGTCGCGGTCGAGGGAAAACCGAGTGGGCCGTTCGAGTGACCGACGATCGTCGCCGAGCTGTCGGTGGTGTCGGTCACGTTCGCGCCGGGAGTCGAACCGCCACCGTCGTCCCGGCCGACGTCGAAGAAGAAATAGGCCACGAAGGCAGCGAGGATCAGCAACAGGACCAGCAGGATCGAAAGCCCGAGCCAGGGCACTCCGGCTGCCTGCGGGCTCCCTGGCGGTGCGTTGATCGGCCGTCTTCCAGAGCTTGCCACGGGCTGAACCGTATCCAAACCGTGTCCGAGGACGGAAGTCGTAAGAATGGCGGCGATGCCATACCCCACCGGAACTGTCACCAACGAAGCCGGCCACCTCGAGATCGGTGGCTGCGACGTGATCGAGCTCGCCCGCGAGTTCGGCACCCCCGCCTACATTTTCTCGGTCGCCGAGATGCGGGACCGTGCCCGCGCCTACCAGAGGGCATTCGCCGCCCACACCGACCACTTCGAAGTCCTCTACGCCAGCAAGGCCCTGCCGGTCACCGCCGCCTACCGGCTCTTCGCGGAAGAGGGCCTGTCGGTCGACGTCGCCTCAGGCGGGGAGCTGACCATGGCGATCGCCGCCGGATTCGACCCGGACCGGATCTACATGCATGGCAACAACAAGACCGATGTCGAGCTCGGCCTCGCCAGCCGGGCCGGGGTCGGTCACCTGATCGTCGATTCGTTCGACGAGATCGAACGTTGCGAGAGGGTGCTGACGAGGGACCAGGACGTCCTGATCCGCGTCACCCCGGGGATCAAGCCGTCAACCCACTCGTTCATCCAGACCGGCCAGCTCGACTCGAAGTTCGGCTTCGGGCTGGAAGACGGCACCGCGGCCAGGGCGATCGAGCGGGTGCTCGCCTCCGACCGGCTCAACCTGGTCGGGCTCCACTTCCACATCGGATCGCAGATCTTCGAGATCGAACCGTTCCGCCTCGCGGTCGAGGCGCTGGGAGAGCTGCGGGGCGGCTGGTGCCGCATCCTCGACCTCGGTGGTGGACTCGGCATCTCGTACGGGAAGGAAGATTCGCCGCCGCCGATCGAGGAATACGTGAACCTCAAGGTGCAGGCGGTCCGCGATGTCTTCGGCGACGGCGTGAAGATCCTGATCGAGCCCGGCCGCTCGCTGGTCGGCACCGCCGGGGTGACCATCTACAGCGTCGGCACGGTCAAGGAGATCCCCGGCGTCCGCACCTACGTGGCGGTTGACGGCGGCATGTCCGACAACCTGCGGCCGATGCTCTACGACCCCAAGTACACGGCGGTCATCGCCGACCGTCCGGACGATCCGGCCGAGACGCTGGTGACCGTCGCTGGTTCGCACTGTGAATCGGGAGATATCCTGATTCGTGATGTCGAGCTGGCCAACCCACGTGTGGGAGACATCCTGCTTACGCCGGCGACCGGCGCCTACGGCCACTCGATGGCCAACAATTACAACGGAATGCCTCGGCCGCCCGTGATCTTCTGCGAGAACGGCGAGGCGAAAGTCGTCGTCCGGCGCGAAACCTGGGACGACCTGCTGAAAAGGGACGTGTGAGCGAAACTCTGCGTATCGGACTGCTGGGCCGCGGGACGGTCGGTTCCGCCTTCGACGAGCTGATCGCCGAAAGGGCGGACCAGGTCGAAGCCGCGACCGGCCGACGCCCTGAGGTGACCGGGATCCTGACCCGGAGCCAAGGTGATTTCGGTGAGATCCTCCCGGACGCGGACGTGATCGTCGAGCTGATGGGCGGGACCGACACCGCCCGCGAGCATGTGCTGGCCGCCCTCGAGGCCGGGGTTCCGGTCGTCACCGCCAACAAGCAGCTGCTCGCCCAGCATGGGGCGGAGCTCTTCGCGGCCGCCGAGAAGGCGGGGGTGCAGCTTCGGTTCGAGGCTGCGGTCGCCGCCGTCGTGCCGGTGATCAGGGTGGTTCAGGAAAGCTTCGGCGCGGTCGAGTTCGACAAGGTCTTCGGCATCGTCAACGGGACCACGAACTTCATTCTCTCCGAGATGGCCGCCACTGGCGCCTCCTACGGTGACGTGCTGAAAAGCGCTCAGGAGCTGGGTTACGCGGAAGCCGATCCGACCGAGGACGTGAACGGCGCCGACGCGGCGGCCAAGATGGCGATCCTGGCCCGGCTCGCCTTCCACACCCCGGTCACCCTGGACCAGGTTGATTTCGAGGGAATCGAGGACATCCAGCCGGATGACCTCGCCTACGCCAAGGAGCTCGGGCTGTCGCTGAAGCTGCTGGGCGTCGCCGAGAAGCTCGACGACGGGATCACGGTGCGGGTCTTTCCCTGCTTCCTCTACCCGGGGCATCCGCTCGCCCCGATCGAAGGGCCGTTCAACGCGGTCATGGTCGAGGCTCCGGAGATCACCGAGGTGACCATGTCCGGGCCGGGCGCCGGGGGTCTCCAGACCGCGGCCGCGGTGCTTGGAGACGTCGTCTCCGTGGCCGCCGGCGATGCCCGGACCCACACCGCGGATCGTGACCTGCCGGTCCTCGCCGACGTCACCTCTTCGTTCTACCTGCACCTCGAAGTGGCCGATGAGCCCGGGGTCCTCGCCGAGGTGGCCAAGGTCCTCTCCGACGGCGGCGTCTCGGTCAAGAGCGTCGTCCAGCGTGGCCTCGGGGACGACGCCCGCCTCGTCATGGTCGTCCACCGCTGCCTCGAATCGAAGTTCAAGGCCGCGATCGCCGAGATCGCCCGGCTCGACTCGCTCAAGTCGGGGCCGCGATTCATCCGTGTCATCGAAGAAGAATTCACCGCCTAGAGCTAGTTAGGGAGCCATGCCACAGCCACTGATCGAGAGATACCGAGACGCCCTGCCGCTCGAACCGGGCGATCCGGTCGTCAGCCTGAACGAAGGATCGACCCCGCTGGTTCCCGCGCCACGGCTGTCGGAGCGGGTCGGGGCCCAGGTCTACCTCAAGGTCGAAGGGGCAAACCCGACCGGATCCTTCAAGGACCGCGGCATGACCGTCGCCGTGTCCCGTGCCGCCGGCCGCGGCGCCAAGGCGGTTATCTGCGCCTCCACCGGCAACACCGCGGCCTCGGCCTCCGCGTATGCGGTCCGGGCCGGTCTGCGCGGCGCGGTGATCGTGCCGGAAGGCAAGATCGCGATCGGCAAGCTCGCCCAGTCGCTGATGCACGGCGCCCGCGTGGTCGCGCTCGAAGGCAACTTCGACGACGCCCTGACCATCGTCCGCCAGCTCGCCGAGCGCAACCCGATCGAGCTGGTCAACTCGGTCAACCCGTACCGGATCGAAGGCCAGAAGACCGCGGCGTTCGAGTTGATCGATGAGCTCGGGGCCGCCCCCGACGCCCTCGCGATCCCGGTCGGCAACGCCGGCAACGTGACCGCCTACTGGAAGGGCTTCCAGGAACGTGGCACGGCGCCGATCTGTTACGGCTTCCAGGCGGCCGGCTCGGCTCCCCTGGTCGACGGCGCCCCGGTCGCCCATCCGGAGACGGTCGCCTCGGCGATCAGGATCGGCAACCCGGCTCGGTGGGAGGAGGCGATGAACGCCTTCAACACCTCGCGGGGGAGGGTCGCCGCGGTCACCGACGAGCAGATCCTCGACGCCTACCGCTGGCTCGCCGCCAACGAAGGGGTCTTCTGCGAGCCGGCTTCGGCCGCCTCGGTCGCCGGCATCCTCAACCACGGGCTTCCCACGGTCGAGGGCATGGACAAGCCGGAGACGGTCGTCTGCGTGCTGACCGGCCATGGCCTCAAGGACCCGGACACGGCCCTTGGCAAGGCCCCGGCGGTGATCAGCTGCCGCAACGACATCGGCGCGGTCGAAGAAGCCGTCTTCGGGTAGCCCCCGGTCACTCGGCGAATCGGGCCCCCGGGTCCGATGGGCAAAGCAGCTGTACTTCTTCTCGTAACTGCTCTTGGCAAGCATGATCGTCCCTCACCCTATGGACGAACAGCGAATCGATTTGTCGACATCGGGTTTCATGGGTTAGGTTTCTGGAAGTTCAATCGAGGGATCTGAGGAGGAACTTTGATGGGTGCTCGCAGGACGATCGTCGCTGCCGCGGCCGCTTTGCTGGTCGGTTGCATGATGCTGCTCGGGGCGGGTCCGGCCGGGGCCGGGATGGATGACATTCCGACATCCGACGTGACCGGTCCGATCGCGGTCACCGCGGACTCACATCCCTTCCTTGCCACTGACATCGACCTGAGCAAGTACGGGTACGTCGAGGACGAGTATTTCCTGGAAGGCCAGGCATATCGGTACGACACCTCGGGTCCAGCCGACACGACGGCGACCCGGATCACCACCGGTGGCGCCTCGGACGACGGCCGGTATCCCTTCAAGACCCGGATCGTGGTCCGGCGTCCCGCCAAGCCGGCCGACTCGAACGGAGTGGTGGTCGCCGAGTGGAACAACGTCACCGCGACCCAGGACGTCGAGTTCAACTGGTTCGGCGACCCCTATTACCTACTCAAGCACGGCTACACGTTCGTCGGGGTGACCGCGCAGAACGTCGGCATCAACTCGCTCAAGACATTCGACAGCGACCGTTACGGGTCGCTGACCGTGAACGGCAACGGAACCGTCCCTTCCGGCTCGGGGGAAGACGGCGATGCCCTTTCCTACGATGTCTTCTCTTCGGTGATCAAGGCCCTAAAGGGAGGCCGGACCGGAGTCGACCCGCTGGGCGGGATCCATCCGTCGATGGTGATCGCCTCAGGCGAATCCCAGTCTTGCGGCCGGCTCTCCAGCCACTACAACAAGATCGAGCCGATCCACCAGATCATCGACGCGTATCTGCTG
>Ga0153956_1002648_pt1 | contig 12730 bp, 9 predicted proteins | sample TSFL040MetaG_FD_104704 | JGI IMG/M metagenome (GOLD analysis project Ga0153956, IMG submission 104704) | Attine ant fungus gardens microbial communities from Florida, USA - TSFL040 MetaG | ecosystem: Host-associated > Fungi > Mycelium > Unclassified | place: USA: Florida, Wekiwa Springs... | reverse complement strand
CATCCAGCACGCCGCCGAAGATGAGATGACCAATGGCCAGCGTGGATTCGAGCGGATTGCCGATCAGGTTGTTGAAATAATAGTCGCTCATCCGATCGGCGTGGGTGAAGCCGAGCGGATGGATGAAGAGCAGGATGCCGAGCTCTTCGGCGGCGGCGAAGAAGGGGCGGAATTCGGCGGCATCGAAATCCTTGCCGTTGACGTTGGCGGCGATCTCGATCCCGCGCAGATCGAGATCGCCCACGCAGCGCCGCATCTCCTCGATCGCCAGCCGCACGTCCTGCAGCGGCACCGTCCCCATGCCGACGAAGCGGTTCGGGTGGGCGGCGACGGCGGCGGCGATGCCGTCATTGATCGCGCGCGCCGCGTCGCGCCCGGTCTCGGCATCGGCGAAGTAGAAATATTGGCCGGGACTGGGCGAGATCGCCTGGACGTCGATGCCCAGGCGATCCATGTCCTGGAGACGCTGGTCGACCGTGTTGAGCGTCCGGCCGATCGCGGCGAACAGCGCGCGGTTGACCTCGGTGGTCCGCGCGCTGGTGAAATCGTTGATGCCCGGCGGCGGCCCCGGATAGCGCGCCTGGACGATCGTGTCGGCGGCGGGAATGCCCAGATGGCAGTGGATGTCGACGACCAGGTGCCGACCGCGCGCCTCGACGGCGATCGGCCTGCGCGTGCCACAGGTGGTGATCGTCATGCCGCCTGCCTCGCCGGCTGGATCGTGCCCGAACAAGGGCCGAAACCGATCGGCACATAGCCGTCCGCCATCGCCCTGCCGCGCAAGGTCAGCGTGTCGCCATCCTCGAGCATCACGCGCGTCGATCCGTCGGGAAGCGTGATCGGCGCGGTGCCGCGCGCGGTGATCTCGGCCATGCAGGCGCGCGATTCCTCGGCCGCGCCCGATACGGTGCCCGTCGCGACCAGATCGCCCGCTTCCAGCGGCGATCCGTTCGACGCCTGGTGCGCGACCATCTGGGCGAGCGTCCAGAACAGCTCGGCCAGATTGGTGCGAACGATCCGGCGCGACGATCCGCCGGCGCTGGTGAGATCCGCGGTCAGCGCGATGTGGATGCCGCCGTGCGCGCGATCCGACGGGTCGGACAGGTGGGCGGGGACGTCGGGTTCCCCGCTCGTCCGCCCGCGCGCCGCGACGCGAAACGGGGCCAGCGCCTCCATCGTCACGATCCATGGGCTGATCGTCGTCAGGAAGCTCTTTCCAAGGTGCGGGCCGAGGATCGATTCGAAGAACTGGATGCCGCGCGCCGACCAGTCGTTGACCAGGCAGCAGCCGAACATCAGCCGTTCGGCTTCGGCCACCGTCAGCGTTTCGGCGATGGCGTTGCCGTCGCGCAGCCAGACGCCGAACTCCAGCTCGAAATCGAGCATCGGTTCCGGCCCGTACCGCACCTGCTTGCTGCCTGGCGGCAGCTCGAACTGGCCGAGCGGGCGCACGACAAGCGTGCCGTCGGGCCGCACCGAACTGGCGCGCCCGTTATAGGCGACGGGCAGCGACATCGCCGCCAAGGGCGGGGTGCCGCCGCCCATCCGCTTGATATGGTCGATCGACGTGCAGAAATCGGTGAACGCGGTCGGCTTCAACGGCATCAGCAGCTCGACATCGGCGATCGGCACGAGCACTGCCGCAAGCGCCGCCGGATCGCCGGTTCCGCCGACGCGGAAAAGATCGGACACTTCGGCGCGCAATTGCGACACCGCCGCCGGCGGCTGCCGCAACAGCGCATCGAGCGACGATTCATGGCCAGTCGCGGACGCGGTCGCCGCCGCGGCCGCGCTCAGCGCGCCGGATCGCACCAGCGCGCGCAGATCGACGATCCGGTCGCCCAGCGCGACGCCGATCCCCGCTTCGCCGCCGGAAAGGCGACGGAACCGGCCGAAGGGCAGGTTCTGAATCGGGAAGTCGGTGTCGGGCGCGTTGGCGCTTTCCACCCAGCTCCGGCGGCCGGCATCGTGCGTGGCGTTGGTCTCAATGGGCATGATCGCATTCCCCGTGCGCGGTCAGTTCCTTGTGGAAGCGGGCCATTGCCCCGAACAGGTCGCGCTGCTGTTCGGGCGTGAATGTGGCACCCCATTGGCGATACAGGGAGAAGACATTGGCGACTGTCCTCTCCGGATCGGACCAGCCGCGGAACGGATCGAGGTTCATGTCGCGCGCGGCGGCTTCGAAATCGATGCCGGCGTCGAAGCGCTTGCGCGCCTCGTCGCGCAGATATTCGAAATAGGATTTCATCGCGGCGACCGCGGACACGTCGGTGATCGGGCCATGGCCGGGGACGACGACCGCGGGATCGAGATCGATGATGTGCTGGCAGGCCGCGATCCAGTTCTCGACCGGGCCGGCCCACATGATCGGGTGGCCTTCGTTGAACAGAAGATCGCCGGTGAAGACGACGCGATCGCCGGGCAGCCAGGCGATCGTGTCCGATGCGGTGTGCGCGGGGCCGAGATCGGTCAGCTCGACGATCGTGTCGCCGACATTGAGCGTCAGGCGATGCTCGAACGTCCGGCTCGGCAAGGTGACCGCATCGACGCCCGAAAAGTCGAACTTGCGGCCCATCGTCTCGTAAAGGAACTCGCCCGCTTCGCCCATCTTGTCGTGATTGGCGCGAAGCCCGGCAAGCATCTTCGGATCGAAGCCGGCCATGTCCCGCGCGGTTTCGGCGGTGGCGATGATCTCGGCATCGGCGACCAGGCCGTTGCCGAAGAAATGGTCGGGATTGGCGTGGGTGTTGACCAATCGGTCGATATGGTCGCCGCCCGGCACCCGCTTGAACGCGTCGAGCATGTCGCGGGTCAGCGGCACGCTCATCAGCGTGTCGATCAGCAGGGTTTCGCCCTGACGGGCGATCAGCCCGGCATTCGACCAGCCCCAGGTGCCGTCGGGCTGGACGTAGCCGTACACGCCGTTGCCGATGTCGTGCACGCCCTGCGTGAACGGCCAGTTCGCCACCCCATCCTCCCTCTCGTTTGGACAAGGTCTAGCCAACCAATTCCTGGTTGCAAGAATTATTCATGCTGCGCGGTTGCCGCGCGCGGCATATGCGACGATAGGGAATAACGGGCTTTGACGAGAGCGGCATGGCGGTTGCGAAGGCGAAGAAGCGCAAGCAGGGGCGACCCTTCGCCGCGGAAGGCGGCGTCGGCCGCGAAGGCGTGCTCGCTGCGGCCACGCGCCTGCTGCAGACCTTGCCGCCCAACCAGGTGACGATCATCGCCATCGCGCGCGAAGCCGGGGTCGATCCCGCGCTGATCCGTTATTATTTCGGCAACCGCGAAGCGCTGTTGCTCGCCGTCGTCCAGCGGCTGGCCGAAGAGGGCGATCCGCCGCCGAGCGCGGACCAGCCGATCGCGGCGCTGGAGGAGAATATCCACCGCGTGTTCCGCTTCACGCGATCGGCCAAATATATGCAGCGGCTGATGATCGAGGAGCTGGATAGCGCCAGCTCGCCCGACGTGCTCGAACGCGTGCGCGAATGGAATCTCGATCCCGTCGAATTCTACGAGGCGATCCGGACGAGCGATGCCGGCAAGGAACTCGCCGATTTCGATCCCCTGTTCCTCCACCTGGCGGTGATCGGCATCAGCGATTTCTTCGTCTCGGGCGCACCGCTCATCCGCCTCCTCGCGCCGCCGGGCACCGACCTCGCCGAACTCGACAAGAAATATGAGGCGTTCGTCACCCGATTGCTGCTGAACGGGCTGCGGAAGCGGTGACGATCCCGCGCGTTCCGGGCTTCATTCCGCCACGCAGATATTCCGTTGCGTGCCAAGCCCGGTGATCGTGCCCTCCATCACGTCGCCCGGCTGCAGATAGACGCCGAAGGCCGATCCGTTGCCGTAGGGCGATCCGGTGCAGATCACGTCGCCGGGATTGAGCACGACGCGATCGGACAGGTAGGCGACCTGGCGTTCGATATTGATCATCATGTCGGCGGTGGATTCGTCCTGGTAGACCTTGCCGTTGACCGACAGGCGGATGGTCAGATCGTACGGATCGGGGACGAATTGGCGGGGAACGATCATGGGGCCGAAGGGCAGGAAGGTCGGGAAGCATTTGCCCGACAGCCAGTCGGCACCGAGCGCCGATCCGTCACGGCGGAAGATATGTTCGCGCGCGGTCACGTCGTTGACGACCACGAAGCCCGCAACGTGGGCCATTGCCTGATCGGGCGCGACGTAGTGCGCGCGCCGGCCGATGACGACGCCGAGTTCGAGTTCCCAATCGGGCTTGGCGACGTTGCGCGGCAGGATGACATCGTCGTTCGGGCCGACCACGCACGAGGGCAATTTGACGAAGCAATAGGGCAGGACGGTCTTGGCACGCTCGTCCATCATCTTCTCGGCCTTGGCGCGGCGTTCCTCGTCGGTGGCCGCATCGTCGTCGGCACCGCGCATCGACGGATCGCCCATGATCAGCCCGATGACGTGCTTGCGGTAATTGGCTCCGGTGCAGAAGACCTGGCGCGGCAGATAGGGTGCGGCAAGAGCGGGGTCGACGATGCCCGGGGGGACGCTTTCCGCGATCCGCGCCAGCTTCGGGAAGACCGCGTCCCAATCGTCGAGCAGGGCCAGCGCATCGCGCGTCTCGCCATGATCGGCGAGCGGGATCGCGCGGCCGTCGACGATCAGGGCCGCGCCGCCAGCGCGCAAGGTCGCCAGGCCGAATGTCATCCGTCGTTTCCTCTCAATAAGGCTGCAGGAGCTCGTTCATCGTCGCGCCGAGCATCGCGTTGGAGGCGGTCTCCTCGCCGGCCATCTGAGTGTCGCCGATCCGCACCGAATTTTCGACGACCAGCCGCGCGCGTTCGAAGCGGCGTTCCATGAAGGCGTGGAGCGCGCCAGCGATGTCATCGTGCCGGGCGATTTCGTCGGCGAGGACGAGGCCGTCCTCGGCAGCGATGCCCGCGCCGCTCGCCAGGTGCGGGGTGGTGGCATGCGCCGCATCGCCGATTAGCACCACCCGGCCGCGATACCAGGGCTTGGGCAGCAGGATCCATTCGAGCGGGCGGTAATTGACCTGGTCCGGACTGGTAATGCCGTCGCTTACCGCCGGCACCGCGCCACCGAACGGCGCCATCAATTGGCGGACGTGCGGCACGAGTTCGTCTTCGGCGAAGAAGGGATTGCCCGGCACATGTTCGAGCAGGAACATGTACATCTCGTCGCGCGAAACCGGATTGATGCCGATCTTCACCGGACCGCCGAAATACATTTCGACGCGATCGACTTCGGCCGGGCGCCTGGCGACGACCCGCCAGCAGCCCTGGCCGGTGAACGTCGGGGCCGGCGCATCGGGGAAGATCATCCCCCGGATCTGCGAATAGATGCCGTCGGCGCCGACGACGAGATCGTAGCGGCGCGTCTCGCCGTCGCTGAAGGTGACGTCGACGCCGTCATCGTCCTGCGCCAAGGCTTCGACCCGGATCCCCAGGCGGACGTCGACGCCCGCGGCGCGGACGGCCGAGGACAATATCTCGTGCAAAATTGGGCGCATGATGCCGCCGCCTTGCTGGATCGGGCTCGGATCGGCGGGGACGGGGGCTTCGAATAGCGTCTGGCCGGCAACCGTCTTGCCGCGCATGCCGGCACCGACGAAGCCGCGCGCCTTGATCAGGTCGAGCACGCCAAGATCGGCGAAGGCGCGCAGCGAAATGCCGGTGATGCTGATCCCTGCACCGTAGACGCGCCAGTCCGGATCGGCATCGATCAGGTCGACCTGGACCCCGACGCGCCGCAGCGAAATCGCCGCCGTCATCCCGCCGACGCCGCCGCCGACGATCAGCGCGTTCCGGATCGCCGGCCGGTTCATGCCGGGACCTGCCACAGGCCCTTGTCCGGCGCCATTTCGGTATGCGGGACGTTGCCCGGGATGATCCGCCCGGTGCCCCATTGGTCGGTGATGCTGGGGGTGAAGGGGTAGATGGTCGGTTGCCAGCTCGCTTCGTCGACCTGCTCGAGGTCGGACGTATATTCGACGGCATTGCCGTTGGGCGTCAGATAGTAAGTGAAGGTGTTGTCGCCCGCCGTGTGGCGGCCGGGGCCCCATGACAAGGTCACCCCCTTTTCGGTCAGGCGGGCGAGGCCGCGCATCAGTTCGTCGACCGAGCTGACGTCGAAGGCGACATGGTTGAGCGCGGGCGGCCCGGGCAGGACGGCAAGGCGATGGTGGGCGCTGTTGCAGCGCAGGAAGGCCATGAACTCGCCGATCCAGTCGGACAGGCGGAAGCCGAGCACTTCCTCGTAGAAGGCGACCAGCTTCTTCGGGTCGGGCGTGTGGAGGACGATGTGGCTGAGCCCGATCGGGATCGCCTCGCCCTTGCCCAGCGTGCGGAAGGCACGCGGCCGCGTGTCGCAGATCACCTCGATCGCACGGCCATCGGGATCGAAGAAGCGGAAGGCATAGCCGCCTGCCGGCCCTTCGGCGGGGCCGGGTTCGGCGATGATCCTGCAGTCCGCTGCCTTGGCCTGGTCGAACAGGGCGTCGACGTCGGCGCGCGATGCCGCGGAAAAGCCGATCAGGTCGGTTTTGCGGTCGGTATCCTGGCGCAGGCGGATGACGAAGGGGTGGGGCGATCCTTCGGCAGCGAAATAGACCTTTCCGTCCGCCTCGCCGGTTTCGACCAGGCCCCAGGTTTCGCCGAAGAACTGGCGTTCGGCGGCCAGGTCCGGAACGGCGAGCGCGACATAATGGAGATCGGTGACGGCGGTCGGCATGACCCCTCCTTCGGATTAATTCTCGTTTACAGGAATAAATGGATATGACGAGGATAGCAACCGCATCGACGTCCTCCGGCGCTGGGCCGGAGGACGTCGATGCGCATCAGAATTTGCCGCCGATGCGGATGCCGTAGAGGCGGGGTTGCTCGGCCGATGCGGCGATCACGCCGGCCGAATTGACCGTGCCCGAATTGAGCCGCTGGTTGTTTTCGATATTGTAGACGTAGACGCTGGCGAAATAGCGTTCGTCGGCCGTGGTCAGCGTCAGCGACGCGTTGCTCACCCAGGTGGCGGGCGATCGCAGGTAGCTCACATATTCGGGTGAGGAGTAGCTGGCGCCGCGATAGCGCGTTCCCGCCTGCACGATCAGCTTCGCCCGGCCCAGCGGCACGGTCTGCTGCGCGTTCAGGTTGATCGACCATTTGGGCGAGTAGAAGGCCTGCCGGCCCGAGCAGTCGATCGCGTAGACCGCCAGCGTCGATCCGCCGGGCGTCGTTTGCGTCGTCGGCGCGAAGGCGCAGGTCGTGTTGGGCGGCAGGCCCTGGTTCGGCACGTAATAGAGGAAGCTGTCATACCGCGTGTGGAGATATTCCACGTTGGCCGAAAGCAGCGTGTTGCGCGTCGCCAGCAGATCGGCGTCCAGATCTACGCCCTTGATCGTGCTGTTGCCGATGTTGCGAGTCAAATAGACTGTCGACGGCGGATTGCCGAGGTCATAGCCGAACTGGCTGTATTGCTGGTTGTGATACTTCCACAGGAAAGCCTCGACATTGATCTGCAGCTTGTTGCCGAGGAAGCGATTCTTCGATCCGATCGTATAGGCGCGGATCGTCTCCGGCTTGTAGGATTCGACGCCACGCGCGAACGAGAAGCCGCCGGCATGGTAGCCGGTCTCGTAGCTCGCATAGACCATGTTGCGCGGCGTGACGTCATATTGCGCGGCCAGCCGGTAGGTGAAGCGATCGTTCTTCAGCGACGAATTGATCACGATGGGCGATTTGAGGACGAAGGGCGCAGTCTGCGATCCGCCGGCGACGGGCGGCAGCACATAAAGCGGCACGCCGGTGATCGGGATGCCGGCCGTCGCGTAGAAGCTGGTGAGCGCGTTTTCGGTCGTGACGTTCGGCACGAAAGGCAGGTTCGGGCACAAATCCTGTGGCGGCGCCGGATTGCCGCAGAACAGGATATAGACGTTCGACGTGCCGTCGAAGCGCTTCCTGTCCGACGTATAGCGGCCGGCCGCCGTCAGGCTGAGCTTGTCGACCGGGCGGAAAGTGACCTTGCCGAAGCCCGCCCAGCTCTTCGTGCCTGTCGTGAAGCTCTGGTAGGGCGACAGGGTGTTCTGGTTGTACCGGGCCGACGGCGTATCGATGCTCTCGTCGAAATACATGCCGCCGAGCAGATAGTCGATCGACGGCCCCGCCTTGCCGGCCCAGCGCGCCTCGACGCTGGTCTGCTTGTCCTTTTCCTTGACGGCCGCCTGGCGGAATACGCCGTCGAAGGCATAATCCAGCGTGGCTTCGCGATAGGCCGGCTGGATGGTCAGCGTTCCGGCATCGGTCTTGTAGTTGATCTCGCCCGTCGCCCCCCAGAAATCGTTGTCGTTCGACGGTAGGCCGTCGACGATGGCGCCGGCGCGGCCGACCTGGGGAATGAATTGCGCGGCGTTGAGCGCGTTCGAGCGCGGATCGAGCAGGCCCTGCCCGGGTGAAAAGCCCGATGGGGTGAAGGCGTAGCCGGCGAAACCGGTCGCGCCGAAGGTCGGCAGCACCGTGCCCAGGTAATAGCCGCTCGATCCCTTGCCGCCCTGGTGCGAGAAATCGAACGCCGCGCGCAGGTTGAGCGCGTCGGTCGGCTCGGCATAGACTTGCAGGCGGCCGGCATATTCGCGCTGGTTGCCCGTGCCGTCGGACATGAAGCCGTCGTGGCGGGAGATCATGCCCGCCGCGCGGACCGCAGCCTTGTCGCCCAATGGCAGATTGAGCGCCGCCTGGCCGCTCAACCAGTCGTAATTGCCATAGCCTATCGAGAATTCGCCCGATGTCTGGCCGATGGCCGGGCGGTTGGGGATGACGTTGATTGCGCCGGCCGTGGCGTTGCGGCCGTAGAGCGTGCCTTGCGGGCCCTTGAGCACCTCGACCCGCTGCAGATCGTAGAACATGCCCGATGTCGAGCTTGGCCGCCCGATATAGACACCGTCATAATTGAAAGCGATCGCCGGATCCGAATAGGAGTTGACCGTGGTGTTGCCAACGCCGCGGACGAAGAAGATCGTGGTCGGCCCGCCGCCGCTGGTCGTCGACAAAGCGGGGGAGGTACGCGACAGGTCCTCGGCGCGGATGACGTTCTGGCGGACCAGTTCCTCGGGCTTGACCACGTCCATCGCCACCGGCGCATGCTGGCTGTTCTCCGCGACGCGCTGGGCGGTGACGACGATGTCGGCCAGCCCATTGCCCGAGGGCGTCGTGCTGCCGACCGCCGCGCCCTGTTCCGAATTGGCCGCCGCCGCGCCGTCCGCCGTCTGTGCGGCGATCGGCATCGCCAGTCCCAACGCACCGGCCGAAACCGACGCAAGCCAAGCTTGCCTCATCCTCCCCTCTCCTCTTGTCCCGTCCGAGTCTTATTCCCGGTCCAGTGAATTATTATTCCCGGTACCATGAATTATTCATGCCCTCAAACGGATTTGTCCGGCCGCGGCGGGAAGGGCATGGGCCGGGAGAGGCGGGTCGGTGGCGCTCTTCCTGGCCCGAAAGCTGTGGACATATCGGTCGCACCGGCTTGCCCGATCCGGATTCGTTCGGGCAGAGCGTTGCGCATGACCGACATCGTACTGGGCGCGACGGGGAAGGGATTGCCCGGCACCATCCATCTGGAGGAGCTGCTGGCGAGCCGTCTGCTCGTCCAGGGCAATTCGGGGTCGGGCAAGTCGCACCTTCTGCGCCGGCTGCTCGAACAGAGCGCCGGCCTCGTCCAGCAGGTGGTGATCGATCCCGAAGGCGATTTCGTCTCGCTCGGGGAGCGGTTCGGCCACGTCGCGATCGACGGTGCAGCCTATGGCGAGGCGGAGATTGCGGCGATTGCCGCACGTGTCCGCGAACAGCGCGCGTCGGTGGTGCTCAACCTCGAGGGGCTGGAGGTCAACGCCCAGCTCGCCTGCGCGGGCACCTTCCTGAACGGCCTGTTCGATGCCCCGCGCGAGCTTTGGTATCCGGCGTTGGTGGTGGTCGACGAGGCGCAGCTCTTCGCGCCGGCCGCGGCGGGCGAGGTCAGCGACGAAGCCCGGCGGGTCAGCCTGGCGGCGATGACCAACCTCATGTGCCGCGGGCGCAAGCGCGGCCTTGCCGGGGTGATCGCGACCCAGCGCCTTGCCAAGCTTGCCAAGAATGTCGCAGCCGAAGCCTCCAACTTCCTGATGGGGCGCACCTTCCTCGATATCGACATGATCCGCGCTGCCGACCTGCTCGGCATGGAGCGGCGCCAGGCCGAGGCGATCCGCGATCTCGAACGCGGCCAGTTCCTGGCGCTCGGCCCCGCTTTGTCGCGCCGGCCCGAGCTGATGCGCATCGGCACGGTCGAGAGCGAGGTGCGCGGCGTGCCGTCCTTCGCCACCCCGCTGCCGACGCTGAGCGACGCGCAGCGCGAAGCCTTGCTGGTCCGTCCCGCCGCGGCGGTCGTGCCGATGCCGCCGCCCGTGCCCGCGCATGTCCCCGCAGGCGAGGCGCCCGAGGATATGGACCATCTGCTCGACCGGCTCGACGCCGCGTCGGCCGAGCCCGAGGCCCCGGTCCAGGCCGATCTCATGGCCGCGCTCGACGATATGGGCCTCGCCGATCGCGCGCTCGCCGATATCGTCGCCGATGCCGAGACGGCGGGCCGCCCGGCAAGCGCGCTCTACCAGGATTTCACCTTGCGCTGCCGGATGCAGGGCGCGATCCGTCCGCCGCTCGATCTGGGCGGCTTCGCCCGCGCGCTGGCGCTGGCCCGCGCCGGCATCTTCTCCGACGCGCTGGCCGATCCGGCCATGGCCCAGGCGCTCCAGGCGGCGGCGGACGCGCCCGAGGATATGCTCGGCGTGTTCATGCTGATCGCCCGCGCCGCGCTCGACCAGGCGCCATGCCCCCCGGAAAGCGCGATCGCCGAAGTCTACGGCACCGTCTCGCAAGGCCGTGTGCGCCGCATGCTCGGCTATATGGAAAGCCGCGGCCTGATCGCGATCACCAGCGACTTCCGTGGCCGCCGCACGGCGACCATCCCGCGGCTGGGCTGGAGCACCGCGCCCGAAGAGGGATCGGGGACCGCGACCGACCGGCTGCTGCGCGCCGCCGAATAAGCCTCGCCCCGCCATCGAAGGCCGGGCGACGCGCTATTTGGAACGGAGTTTCAACGATTTCGTTTGCCGCGAGGCGGCATATCGACGTCGCCGGGTGCAAGGGGTTTCCCAGTTCATGCGCGATGACGAGGTCCTGGACGGTGACGATCATCCGCTGGCGGACGTCGCGCCCTCCGAAAGTGCAGACGCCGATCGCGTCTCGCGCGACATGGCGGGCATCTTCGCCGAAGCGCCCAAGCCGCGGCCCGGCACGGACAAGGCCACTACCGATCCGATCAGGCCGATCGTCGGCGAAATGCCACCGGAACGCCCGCGCAAGCAGGCGGCGCGCGCGCCCTTGTTCCTCCTGTACGGCGCGCTGATCGGTGGAGGGCTCGCCTGGATGGCCTTGCCGCGGCCGCACGCCACGTCGGTTCCCGCGGCCCGGACGGTCGAGCCGCCCTTGCCGCCGCCCGCGCCGCCGTCGCAACAATTCCAGCCCGTTTCCGTTGCGCCGGTGCCCGTGCCGATCGCCGCAATGTCCACCCCGCATTTGCCGAGCGCACACGCGCTCGAGCGCACCATGATCGTCAGGCGCGCGGCACCCGCGTTGCGCACGGCAGTCTATCATCCCGCGCGCGCGCCCGCCCGGCGCCACGTGACGCGGATCGCCCGGGCCGCCAACGATTGCAGCGATTATGGCCGGCTGGCGCGGGCGCGCTGCATGCGGCCGCAGGTGCTGGCGGCCGACCGGCAGCTGCGTGAGGCTTATGCCAAGGCGGTGCGCGCCGGCGTCGATCGCAGCATGCTGGTCGCCTATCGCAATCGCTGGAACCGGATCCGCGACGATGCCATTTCCGATCCCGGCTATGTGACCGCCACCTTCCAGAGCATGGCGCAGCGGCTCGACGCGGCGAGCGGCCGGGCCGAATTCTGACATGGCGACCGCCGCGGTAGCGGGCGTCGCCAGCGCGGGCGATGTCGATGGCCAATTGGTCTATGCGATCGGCGACGTTCATGGCTGCTACGACCAGCTGCGCGCGCTGCTGACGCGGATCGCCAGCGATGCCGGGGATCGGGCCAGGGGCCGGCGCACCAGCCTGATCTTCCTCGGCGACTATGTCGATCGTGGGCCGGCGTCGAACGCCGTGCTCGACGCGCTCTGCTGGTTGAAGCGGCACGGCCCGTTCAACGTACATTTCCTCAAGGGAAATCACGAACAGGTCATGCTCGATTACATCGCCGAACCCGTCGTGACGCGGGTGTGGATGCGCTGGGGCGGGACGGAGACGCTACGTTCCTATGGCGTCGATCCGCCGGTCGCCGAGGATGCCGCCGACCGCCACGTCGCCGCGCGCGACGACCTGCTCGAACGCATGCCCGTCGCCCATCTGCGCTTCCTCGAGCAGCTCGAGCTGATGGTCGGCGTCGGCGACTATGCCTTCGTCCATGCCGGCATCAGGCCGGGCGTGCCGCTCGCCGACCAGCTCCAGGAAGACCTGCTGTGGATCCGCGGCGACTTCCTCAATGTCGAGGAGCCGCATGAACGGATCATCGTTCACGGCCATTCATGGACCGACGACCAGCCGACCGTGCTGCCGCACCGGATCGGCATCGATACCGGCGCCTACGAAACCGGCGTGCTGACCGCGCTCAGGATCGAGGATGGGCTGGTGACGCCTTTGT
>Ga0153956_1002647_pt1 | contig 12738 bp, 15 predicted proteins | sample TSFL040MetaG_FD_104704 | JGI IMG/M metagenome (GOLD analysis project Ga0153956, IMG submission 104704) | Attine ant fungus gardens microbial communities from Florida, USA - TSFL040 MetaG | ecosystem: Host-associated > Fungi > Mycelium > Unclassified | place: USA: Florida, Wekiwa Springs... | reverse complement strand
GTTGCCGCTGCCGGCGCGCGCGATCAGGTCGCCCAGGCGGGTCGTCACCCCGGTGTTCACCAACCCGGCGCTGACGATGAAGATGGCCGCCAGCAGGATCACCACCGGAGAGCCGAATCCCGCCAATGCCTCGGTGGGAGTGAGTATCCGGGTGATCATCAACGCCACCACGACACCCACTCCGACCATGTCGGTGCGCGGGCGTCCCCACACGAAAAGCACTACCGCGCAGGCCAATATCGCGCAGACGATCATCATCTGGTGAGTCATGCAAGCACCTGATGACACTGCGCATGTGCGGATTGGCTGTGACAGCTATCGTCGGACACAAGACCTGACAGTAGCTGTCGTTGGGTGCGGCCGCTGCTGCATGCCGACGATCTGACCCGACGGCAAGGCTCAACAATGTGAATTTCGAACAGTATTCGTCAGCGCAGCCGCTCAAAGTGCCGGTGTGGTTCTCAAGACTCCGGTCCGTGCATCTCGGTTTGCCCGGGCTCCGGCGGCGCATCGTCGCCGGCCCCGTGATTGGGATTGGTGCAGATGGTGCCCTCGCACGGCACCGCTGAGCCGTCGCCATTCGGGTTCGGCATCTCGACGCCACCGTTGTCGTCCGGATCGGTGCCGGCGCCATGGTTCGGGTTGGTGCAGATGGTGCCTTCGCACGGCACCATCGATCCGTCGCCGTTGGGATTCGGCATCATCGGTGCCGTTGTCGTCGCCGTATTCCCGGCGTGAGGTGCCGAAGATGGAGGGGGAGCCGTTTGGCTGTGGGTGACCACCACCGTCGAGGTCACCGGTGCCTTGGTCTCGCCCGACGAGCATCCCGTCAGAGCGACGGCGCCGGCAAGCAGGATTGCCGCTGCGTATCCGATTGTCGACCGCATCGTCCGACCGTAGCGCGCCGGATCTGTCCGCGTGGGCGAACCGGGCGGCCGGCAATACATCGCGACAATCGAACGGTCCTGACATGATCGAGCGGTGACGGATTCACTCGAAGTTTCACGAGTCATCGCCGCTTCGCCTGCCGAGATCTTCGCGGTGCTGTGCGATCCCCGGGGGCAGGTGGACATCGACGCGTCGGGCATGCTGCAGGATGCCACGGGGCAACCGGTCGGCGCGGCCGGCGACACGTTCGTCGTCCACATGGACCGCGCCGCGCTGAACGATTTCCCGGAGCTGGGCCGTTACGACGTCACGGTGAGAATCATTGATTTCAAACAGGATTCACTGATCAGCTGGACCGTGGAGTCGACGCGGATCCCGCCGATCGGCCACATCTACGGCTATCGGCTCGAACCGGTCGACGGTGGCACGCTGGTGACCTCGTTTTACGACTGGTCCGGTATCGCTCAGAAATGGCGGGACGCCGGTGTTTTCCCGGTCATCTCCGAGCTGGCGCTGCGCGCGACGCTGGGCATCTTGGATCGCACCGTGCGGCACCGCTAGCGGCAGAGTGTTTCCGGAGGCCTGACCGCGAACGACCAGCCCAACGCGCTGGTCAGGGAGTTATTGGCCGACTCTGATCGCCGCAGATGACGCGAGTGTCAAATTTCCTCTAATAATTTAGAGTAGATTGAAGGCATCGCGTGCGGTGGCTGGTTACCGTTTCGAGACGCGTCACCCCCGGTGGAGTTTGGGGATTCTGTTAGCCTGGCTAAGTGCAATCCGGGCACTTCCGCTTCGCGCGATGGCCGCTGCCGGCCGCGTCGACGGCCATCCCCACCGGCATCGTGGCCGATCACCCCAACGTGTTGATCGGCTCGGCCGAGTCGATCATCGAGACGCCGACGGCCCGGCGTGCGCGATTCGGCATCAATTACGTGACAGTTCAACACAATTGCGTCGACGAGTTCGCGCCCGTGGTCGCCGCACTGTCTGGCCGCTGACAACCCCTACAACGAAAGGCACCTACATGAGCACCCAATCTGGTCGCGCCGCCGTCGTCACCGGCGGTGGAAAAGGTATGGGGGAGGCGATCGCCCGCCGTCTGGCGCGTGACGGTTTCGCTGTCGCGATCCTGGATCTGGACTCCGAGAACGCCCAGCGCGTGGCCGACGAGATCGTGGCCGGCGGTCACCGGGCGATTGCGGTCGCCGTCGACGTATCCGACCGTGCCAGTGTGGATCTGGCCATGGCCCGGGTACGCGATGAGTTCGGTCCGATCCTGGTGCTGGTCAACAATGCGGGTATCACCGGCTTCAAACGCTTTATGGAGATCACCGACGATGATTGGGAGCGGATCTTCAAGGTCAATATCAACAGTGCGTTCTACTGCACGCAGGCCGTCGTCCGGGACATGACGGAGGCGGGCTGGGGACGGATCGTCAACATCTCCTCGTCGAGCGCGCAAACCGGCTCGGAATTCATGTCGCACTATGCGTCGACCAAGGCCGCGATGATCGGTATGACCAAGTGTCTGGCACTGGAATTGGGGCCCGGCGGAATCACCGTGAACACCGTCCCGCCCGGCTCGATCATGACGCCGATGATGCGCGCCTCGGCAGACAAGGGGCACCTTGGCGATCTGGAAGCGCTCGCGGCCCGGCTGCCGGTGCGCCGCATCGGTGAGCCGGAGGACATTGCCGCCGCCGTGGGCTATCTCTGCTCGGATGACGCCGGCTATGTCACCGGTCAGATCATCGGCGTGAACGGTGGCCGTGTCATGTAGATCGGGTTTCGGCCTAACTCGATCTAACCTTCGGCACCGTCTAACCATTCGGCCTCCATGACCTCGGGCGAGAACGTGCCGGTGTTGCGGACGTCGGAGATCAGATCCCAGATCCGTTGCGCGGGTGCGGACATCCGCACGGTGACCGAACCTTGCATACCGTTCATGGTCTCGATCTCACCACATCAGGCCGCGGATCATCTCGATCGGCGGAATATCTTCCACGGCGACCAGGCCCGCGGGGGCTCGGCACACCCAATCGATCGCGTTGACCGCACGGGCCGCGGTCGACAGACAACCGGCATCGGTCACATCGAGGGTCGGGTGCGAGAGCGTGGTGTGCATCTCGATGCGGGGCTCGCCTTCGACCACGACCTTGTGTACGCCGGTCTGACCGGCGGGCGGAAATTCCCAATCCGCGGCAGCGGCCGATGTCAGTCGGTTGACGTGCTCCACGGTGATGACCACCTCGCTGTCGCGCACCCCTTCGGCGGCGAACCGCACGGCGGCCAACTGGCCGGGTTCCACCGTGGTCATGACGCATTCGATGCGCCGATCGGAGTACCACGGCTCGAAGCGCTGCCGGACCTCGTCGAGTTCCACCCCGAGGTGGCTTGCCAGGTTGCGCACCAGCCCGCCGAACATTGAGGTGACCACCCCGGGCTGGAAGGCCATCGGTGTGTCGTCGTCGGGGGTGGTGCCGAAACCCATTGCCGTTCCGGTGTATTCGAAGTCGTCGTAGTTGCCGTAATCGAAGATCTCCTGCACCGTGACGCTCCGGACGCGGGTCGCCAGGCTCAGCGCCGAATGCACGGCGGTATCCCCCGAATAACCCGGGTCGATACCGTTGACGTACAGCGACGAGCCACCGGCGGCGCAGGCCTGCTCGAGGGGAACCCGCAGCCAGTCGTCGGCCTGATGCGGTGTCACCAGCCACACCATCGAGGTCCCGACGACATTGATGCCGGCCGACAGGAACCGCGACATCTCCGCGATGGCATCCATCGGGCGGGTTTCGCCGAGTGCGGTGTACACCACGCAATCTGGCTTCAGGGCGATCAAGGCGTCGATGTTATCGGTGGCGAGTACGCCCGTCGGTTCGGTGAGTCCGCACAACGTGGCGGCATCCTGTCCGACCTTGGCCGGGCTGGATGCGTGCACACCGACCAACTCCAGGTCCGGGCGTCCGATGATGGCTTGCAGTGAATGTCGTCCCACGTTGCCGGTGGAGAATTGCACTACTTTGCGCATCGTTGAGGTCCGTTCCTGCTCGGCGAATCTCGCTTGGCCACAATTGTTGACTGTAGTCAGTAATCCAAGATACAAACAGCCGAATGCTCGCTACCCATGGGAGTGCGTCGATGGGCACGTACACGTTCGAACCAGAGGTTCTGCATGCGGTGACCCGGCAGGTCGTGGGCCTGCCGCTCGACAGCGGCGAACTCATCGACTGCCTGCTGGAGTCACTCGCCGATCGCTACCCCGACCACATCGAACCGGTGCCGGGCCGCTGGGTCGGCAGCAAGGCGGGCGGCATCCTGGGCAAGGTCCGGTTCCTGTACTTCAGTCCTCGTGAGTACATCGTCATTTTCGGTTCTCCTACTGGCACGCAAGGATTTTCGGGCCGCTACAAGCATGTGGACATCCATAAGTTCCTATTGGCCGGGCAGATCGACTCCTACGATCTGGAATCGGATGACACCACGGCGCTGCCGCCGCTGATGCCGGGCGACGGCACCTGTCTGGAGCGCGGCCACGCACGGGGGCTGACCATTCACCCCGGTTCGTGGCACCTGGAGTACGGCCGTGGGGCCGTGGCCACCACGTTGCCGTTCGCGATGGTGGACACCCTGCTGGTATCGCTGGAATTCGAATCGGTGCGAAGATCTACGGTCGAGTTCGGCAAATTGGTCGGTCGCCGATTCCGGCGATAGGCATGAGGGAGTAGCGATGGCGACGGCGGACGGGTTGACGGCGCGCGAGGCGAAACGCCTGCAGACCAGGGAACGGCTGTTGGGTTCGGCCATCGCGGAATTCACCCGGGCCGGGATGGCCGAGGCCGATGTGGCGGCCATCGTCAGCGCGGCCGGTGTCGCCCATGGCACCTTCTTCTTCCACTTTCCCACCAAGGAGCACGTGCTCTACGAGTTGGAACGCCGGGAAGAAGAGCGCATGGCCAAGCAGTTCCGCCAGTTCGTCAACAAGAACCCCGATTTGGCATCGGCCTTGCGCGAATCGGTGCGCCTGGTGGCCGGCCTGGAACGCCGCTTGGGTCCGTTGTTATTCAAAGACTTTCTGGGACTGCATTTCTCGCCGTCCCGCCCGCCGGCGGAAGAGGGCACCGACCATCCGCTGATCATGCTGGTCGCCGAAGTGATCGAACGGGCCCGCAAAGACGGATCGGTGGAAAAGGGCGTCAACTCGATCAACAGCGCGGTGTTCTTCCTGCTAGGGCTCTACGCGCTGCTGATCACCACCGACGACTCGCCGTCGAGTCGCACCATGCTCGACGATTTCGTCCACCGATCTTTGCGGAGTCTGGGCCACCGAGGCTGATTCGATGACTACAGTCAGCAAGAATGAACGCCCCGACGCTCGATGCGCACATGGATCGGTCGCAGCAGGCCCAGCGGCAGGCGGACAAGTGGCTGATCTGCGGATCGCTGCTGATCGGTACCGCAGCGCTCGGAATCTTCGGGCTGCCACTGTTCTTGCGCGGGGTGTGGCTGCTGCGGCGCGCTCAGCGCGAGGGCCTGTCGGTGCGCCCCATGCTGGTGACCCTGCTGGGTTACCTGGTCATCATCGATGCCGCCATCAACACCGTCGGCTGGGCGCTGGACACCTTCGGTAATCACACCCTGCTGGCGCGGGTTCTGCTGAACGGCTGGGGCAATATGTTCGACGCCGGCTATTTCTGGCATTACGACGAATTGTGGGTCGGTGGCGCGGCGGGACCGGGCGAAAAGGCTTGGGAGGTCGGCCTGATCCTCACGGTATTCACCATGCGCATCGCGGCCGGTATCGGGTTCTTGCAGATGAAGCGCTGGGGTCACCAGTGGATGGTCATCACCTGCTGGATGGGCGTGGTGATCTGGGTCGGCTACGTGTTCAACATGACCATGTACGCCGATGTGCGCTATGCCGGCGTGGTGCTGCCGGTGGTCGGTTGGTGGCTGTATGACATCTTCTACATCACACCGTTTTTGGCCATTCCGTACCTGCATACCGTCAACCGGGAGATCTTCTCCGAGTGAAGGCCCCGAACTCCATTTCATTGACTCAAGTCAGTAATCTCTGATAGAAAACCTGCATGGACATGCTGTGGGAGCTGCTGCGCTACGTGGCGGCGTGGGGCGGCACTGCGCTGATCATCTGGTTCTGGTACTGGCTGTTCTCCAACATCGGAACTTTCTGAACCACTGGTCATGTCGGACTCTGATACCCACGCCCAAGACGTCGAACGTAGTTGTGCGGTCACCGCGGTCGCCCTCAGCGATCAACGCCGTGACGGGGTTCGATTGGTCACCGGCGAGCATCGGACCTTTGGTCTCAATGCGGCCCTGACACATGTGCATGTCCCGTATCCGGCACCGGGTGGCTGGACCCTCCGCACCCTCACTTGTGGTGTGGCACTGCAATGTTCGCCTTCGAAGGAACGCATCACGCAATACCGGCTCGGCGAACTGTCGGCTCGCGAGCTGGCCGCGTTGACCCATATCGAGGGCGCGGTGTCCATCGGCTGGGTCGGCCGGCGCTGGCCCGGGCTGCTGCCCGAGATGGCACGCGCCGCACCCGAGGTCGAAGGCATGGACCCCGACATGTCCGCACCGCAAATGTTCGACCGCGCCATCGAATGGGCCCGAACCGAAAGCGTGCCGGCGGTGCCCGCACTCCTGGGCCGACTGCCGATGGCCTACACCGCGCCCCGCGGGCTGACCGACAAACTGCGCCGCAGCCTGGGTCGGATGCCGTGGACCAGTACCCAAAAGCGGCTTCCCCGACCATATTCGGTACCGGCCGGCGGCGACGGTGGGGTGCGCAACCCCAATCTGCCACCGCCGAGTCGTCCGCAGGACAACGATCTCGACATCACCCCGCAGCACCGCCCGGGCATCCCGTATCCGGAGTGGAACGACTGGACCGAACGCTTCCTGCCCGATCACGTCGCGGTGCTCGAGCGGTCCATCACCGGCCATGCGCATCAACCGATCCCGGTCGCGGCCGACCTGCGCGGCTGGTTCCGGCAGCACACCCATCGAGGCATGCGCGGCCGCCTGGAAGACGGCTCCGACCTGGACATCGAACAATACGTCAACCACTTCATCGATCTGCGGACCGGACAGGCCGGCGAAGCGCGCATCTTCCGCGAACTGCTGCCGGTCACCCGGGATGTCGCCACGGCCCTGCTGCTCGACGGCAGCTCGTCGCTGGGCGTGCACGGCGGGCGGATCTTTCAGCTCGAACTCGCCTGCGCCGATGCACTTTCGCGCGCCATGAAAGATGCCCGTGAGCGGCACGGGATCTTCGTCTTCACCGGTAACACCCGGCACCGGGTAGAAGTACAGTGCCTCAAAGACTTTGACGACCCACGTTTCCTGCCACCGAGCAAGCTCGGCTTGAACACCGGTGGCTACACGAGGCTGGGGGCACCGCTGCGTCACCTGACCAGCCGGCTGTTGGCCCAGCCGGCGCAGCATCGGCTGCTGATCGTCATCGGTGACGGTCTGATCTCCGATGAAGGCTACGAAGGCCGCTACGCCTGGGCCGATGTCGCACACGCCGTGCAAGAGGCCGACGATGCGGGCGTCTCGATCTACTACGTCGGCGTAGGGCCGACCCGCGTCGACCCCCTGCCGGAAGTATTCGGATCCCGCCGCTCCCAACGTATCCGGCGGGTCGAAGAACTCCCACGGGTACTGGCCCATGTCCACCGTGAACTGACCGCAGCCCGATGAGAGGCATGATGACCGACAAGACCTCCGATCTCCCGTCGCTTCGCTCGCCCCGCTATTTCGCCAATGGCGCCGAAGTGCAACTGTTCGAGCAGGCGTATCAGCAGCGCATCCCGGTGATGCTCACCGGACCCACCGGCTGCGGCAAGACGCGCTTCGTCGAACACATGGCGGCGTTGTTGGGTCGCCCGGTGATCACCATCAGCTGCCACGACGACCTGACCAGCTCCGATCTGGTGGGTCGATTCCTGGTGACTGGCGGTGACGTGCGGTGGACCGACGGCCCGTTGACCACCGCGGTCAAGACCGGAGCGATCTGCTATCTCGACGAAGTGGTCGAGGCCCGCCACGATTCGCTGGCGATTCTGCACTCTCTGACCGATCATCGCCGCACGCTCTACCTGGACCGGTCCGGCGAAACCGTCACCGCACCAGACGAATTCATGCTGGTGTGTTCCTACAACCCGGACTATCGCAGCTCGCTCAAGGAGCTCAAACCCTCGTTCCGGCAGCGGTTCGTGACCCTGCCGATGAGCTATCTGCCACCCGAGCGTGAGGCCGAACTCATCGTGGAGGAGGCGGGCATCGCGGTGCCGATAGCGCGCGGACTGGTCGGGTGCGCAACGGTGATTCGCAATGCGGACAACGTGTTTCACTTCGAGCCGCCGTCGACTCGGGTGCTGGTCACCGCCGCCAAGCTGATCGCGGCCGGCGCCTCGGTCCTGCAGGCGACCGAGGCCTGCGTGCTGGCCCCGCTGAGCACCGACGGCGCGATCAACGACGGACTGCGCGAGATCGCCGCAGCCAGCCTGCTCGACCGGAAGGAATGAACGGATGGACCAACAGGAACGTAAGCGCAAGCGGGCGCTCATCGTGTTCCAGATCGTCATCTACGGCTACCTGCTGATCATGTTCGGCATCCAGCTGTACATGTCCTTCGCCCGGGGCTGGTGGGATCTGTGACCACCCAACTGACCCTGGACGAGCAGCACGACCAGTCCCGGGCGGCCCAGCGTCACGCCGACAAATGGATGATCGTCGGCGCCGGCCTGATGGGCATGTGGGCGCCGGGCATCATCGGGCTGCCCATCTTCATGCGCGGAGTGTGGTTGCAGCGCCAGGCATTACGGGCCGGCCTGTCGGTGCGGCCGATGATCGTCACACTGATCGGCTACCTGGTGCTCATCGACGGCATGCTCAACAGCCTGGGCTGGGCGCTGGACCTGGTGGCCAACCACACGCTGATCAACCGGGTGCTGATGATCGGCTGGGGCGGCATGTTCGACGCCGGCTACTTCTGGCACTACAACGAACTATGGGTGGGCGGCTCGGCCGGCCCCGGCGAGAAGTCCATGGTCTTCGGCATGATCATCACGGTCTTCGCGATGCGCTGCGCCGCGGCGATCGGCTTTCTGCAGATGAAGCGGTGGGGCCAGCAATGGATGATCATCACCTGCTGGATGGGCGTGCTGATCTGGGTCGTCTACGTGTTCAACATGACCATGTACGCCGACGTGCGCTATGCCGGGGTGATCTTTCCGGTGATCGGCTGGTGGCTCTACGACATCTTCTACATCACCCCGTTCCTGGCCATCCCCTACCTGCACACCGTCAATCGCGAAATCTTCTCCGACTGAACCGATCTGGAGGACTCCACATGACCGCCACCACAGAAACCGATCTACCACCGGGCACCACGCCGTATTACGCGAACATGCACAAATGGATCAAGCGTGCCGTGCTGGTCTGCCTGGTGGCGCTGGTCCTGGAAGGCGCCTTCACACTGCCGTTCATGGCCATCTACTACGGCTATCCGACGCTGAGCCTGACCCAGATCTGCAGCGAACTGCTCAAGGTCCGCTATTCCAACGACACCCTGGAATGCAAGTACCCCTACCCGCCGCTGGGCCCACCGGAAGGCGCCGAGGGCAAGGCCACCGCCCAGGACGTCTGGGGTATCCAGCCGGTGCCGAAGTACCACCGGCTCGGTTTCCGGGAGCTGGTGCGCATCCATGAAGAACGTGAAGCGCGAAAGGCCGCCGCGCACGCCGGACCGGATTGATCGACGGCCGTCTCAGGCGTGAATGTTGCACGCCGGCACGGGTTTACTGAAGTAATAGCCCTGAGCGACATCGCAATGCTGGCCGCGCAGCCAGGACGCGGTGGCCTCGTTTTCGACCCCCTCGGCGACGCTGGTGATGCCCAGGACGTGGCTCAAGTCGATGATCGACCGCACGATCGCCGCCGACCGCACATTGCTGAGCACCGGTGCAATGAATTGGCGATCCAACTTCAACTCGTCGATGGGGAGGTCTTGCAGGTAGCTCATGGTCGCGTAGCCGCTGCCGAAGTCATCGATCGCGATGCGCACCCCGATATCGCGGAGGTCGCGGACCACGGCTTGCGCGCGATCGAGACTCGTGAGCAGGAAATGCTCGGTGATCTCAACAGTCAACAGCCTGGCCGGCAGTCGATGCACGGCCAGCGCGGCATGGATCCGGTCGGGCAGCGTCGTGTCGGTCAATGACGGTGCGAACAGATTGACCGCCACGGACATCTCATCTGCTCCGGATGCGCGCCAGGTGGCGGCATCGCCGATGGCCTGGTCGAGTACGACATCGGTGACGGCAGCCATCAATCCGTGATGCCGTACGAGGGGCAGGAATTGATCCGGCAGCAGCAGTCCGAGATCGGGATGGGGCCACCGGACAAGCGCCTCGACACCGACCCTGGTTCCCGAGGTCAGGGCGATTTTCGGTTGATAGACCAGCGCCAGCCCGCGATTGTCGATGGCCCGACGGAGCTGGCCCAATATTTGGATGTCCGAAGACAGCATCCCGGTACGTGGGGCAGAGGGCCCTTGCGACGGCACGGGCGCGGAGTCCAACCCGGGGATGTCCGGGTGCCATGACTGGATGCCGCCGAGGCCGGATCGCTTTGCTTGATATCGCGCGAGTTCGCTGCGCCGGACCAACTCGTCGGCCCCGACGTCCTGGTCGCTATGCGGTCTGGTCGTGGCCAGACCCATGCTGGCGTAGACGATCAGTTCGGTGTCGGCACACCGGAACGGCTCGTTGAACGCGTCGATCATCACCTGCGCAACGCCTTCGGGATCGGGTGCGTCGGGGATCAGTATCGCGAAACAATCGTCGCTCAGGCGTGCCACGGTGGCACGGGCGGGCGCACGCTGCGCAAGACGGTCGGCGATGCTCTTGAGCAGTGCGTCGCCCGTCTGGTGCCCCAGATTCTTGTTGACCAGTGCGAAGTCATGCAGATCCAGGGTCAGCACGGCGACGGTTCGGCCGTTGCCGCCGTGTGGTTGCAGTGCGTCGCGGAGGCGCTGGCCGAATTGCAGCCGATTCGCCAGTCCGGTCAACGGGTCACGCAACGTCTGCCCGGTCAGTCGCGCGAGCACTCGCCGACAGTTGGTCAGCACGATCAGCAGGCAGATGAGGGCAGCGGCTCCGAGTACCACAGCGACAATCAGGATCGGGTCCGTACCGGGAGCGCGCCACAGCTTAGCGACACCGACCGCCAACGCCATCGTGCTCAACACGAGGAGACTCGCGCTGATGGCCTTCGGCGTCACGGAATGGCCCTTCGGTCGGTGGCCGGCCGGCCGATGGTCAGTCGCGAAGCGCAGTGCCGGCATGACCGCCTCCGACTCCAGTGTCAGGTCGCCGCGAGTCTTGGATGTGGCTCGATTGACGACGCTGGGCTTTGGCGGCATACATCGCCGCGTCGGCATCGCGCAACAGCGCGACAGCATCTCGCGACTCGTCTCGATCTATATGGATGACTCCGATACTCGCGCCCAGACGTTGGGTGTGACCCTGGATATGGATGGGTTCGGAAAGGATGTTCTGTAAGCGACTTACCGAGCGCGCCAGTGCATCTGCGTCGAGTTCACCGATGAGTAGTACCACGAATTCGTCTCCGGCGAAGCGGCCGACGACATCTCGTTCGCGGATGGTTTGCCGCAGCCGGGTTGCCGTGGTTTGGATGACGATGTCACCGGCATGGTGTCCCAGGTTGTCATTGACGGTTTTGAGGCCGTCGATGTCGATGAACAGCACCGCGGCGAGCATTCCGGCCTGGCGGCGGACCGTGTTGATCGTCTCCATGAGGTGTGCCCGGTTGGGCAGGCCGGTCAAAGAGTCGTGGGCGGCCTGATGGGCAAAAAACTGAGTGGTCACCCGCTGCGATGTGATGTCGGTGAAGGTGACGATGACCGGCGAGTTCTCGGGGTGATCGGGATAGAGCAGTTGGTTGTTGGTCAGCAGCCACAAGCGGTGACCGTTCGCACCATCGATACCTATTACCCGGCCGATGGTTGGCAACCCGGTGGCAAGTGTTGCCGGCACCGGGCCGTCGGCGTACTTCAGTGGGGTTCCGTCGGCGTTGTATATCTGCATATGTCGCAGAGGGTCGGCGTGAATCTCGTTGTCGCCCAGCCCAAGTATCCGACGTGCGGCCGGGTTGATAGTGCGCAGCCAGCCGTTTGGGTCGACGATGATGACGCCGCTCTGCAGCGTGTTCAGCACGTTGTGCAGGTATCGTGCATCCAGTTGCTGCGGGGTTTCGTCCGCGCACAACAGCACGTAACCGTTGTCGAACTCCGACACCGATATCCGCATCGATCGTGGTGACCCGTCCATCGCGTAGTGCGTGCACGACGCGGTACCGCCGTCGGCGCAGATGGCTTTCACGTCGATCGGTGCGCCCACCGCGATCCGAAGCGGGACGGCGAGCGCTTGGCGTAATGAGCGCCGGTAGATCCGTTCGGCGGCTGGGTTCCAACTGGTTACGGTGCCCGACCGAGTTATCGAGATGATCGCGTCGTTTGCATGTTCGACGAGCGCTGCCTTGTGCGACAGCGCGGCTTCGACGGCGCGGTGTTCACTGAGATCTCGCAAGACGAGTTGATAGGCGATCGCCCTGTTCCAGGTGGTCAACACCGATACCGCTTCGACCTGCGACTCGCTGCCGTCGGTGCGGCGGATCGTGACGGTGGTGGCCGGGGCGACATCGCCCGGCTTCCGCAGTGTCGCGGCGCCGGCCAGCACCGAGGGCATCGACTCGGCGCGAATGAAACGGGAAAGGGCGTGCCCGATG
>Ga0153956_1002645_pt1 | contig 12741 bp, 11 predicted proteins | sample TSFL040MetaG_FD_104704 | JGI IMG/M metagenome (GOLD analysis project Ga0153956, IMG submission 104704) | Attine ant fungus gardens microbial communities from Florida, USA - TSFL040 MetaG | ecosystem: Host-associated > Fungi > Mycelium > Unclassified | place: USA: Florida, Wekiwa Springs... | reverse complement strand
TAGGCCGGATGCAGCGTCGGCATCACGGGAACCATGCGGCCGTTCACATGATAGTCGAGCCACTTGCCGCGCGTGGCCATGATGCCATCGGCCTTGCCCATGACGTTGCGCACCGCGACCGCACCCAGCAGTACGATCATGTCCGGGTTTGCCAGTTCGATATGGCGGCGTAGGAAGGGAATGCACTTCGCGACTTCGACGGGATCAGGATTGCGATTGTCCGGTGGCCGCCATGGCAGAACATTGATGATGTAGACGTTCTTCGTGCGATCGAGCCCGATGGGTGCGAGCATCTTGTCGAGCAGCTTTCCGGCGCGGCCGACGAAGGGCAGGCCGGCTTTATCTTCATCGCGTCCGGGTGCTTCACCGATACAAAGGATGCGCGCCCCGGGCGTGCCGTCGGCGAACACGGTGTTGGTCGCGAGCTTCTTCAGCGCGCAACCATCATAGGCTTCGAGCGCGGCCTTGAGTTCGGGCAGCGTGTTCGCGCGCGCCGCGATCTCCATCGCATTGCCGATGTCGTCGCCTTCGATGATTGGCGCGGGTGCGCGCGCCTGTTGTGCAAGCGTCGGCGCAGGACGCGCGGGCGTGAAAGCGGGACGCTGCGGCGCCACCGCCGGGCGGTGTCCGGGTGCGGGTTGCAGGAAGTCCGTTGGCTTGGCTGCGGGCTTTGTGACCAACCGGTTCACCGGTTCGTCGCCGACAGCCTCATCCGCCCCGGCATCCATGAGCCAGGCGAGGGCGGAAAGAGGGTCGAGTTCGGCCATGGGCACATCTTATAGGATGCCGTTGCGGCGGTGACAGCCCATCGGTTGACCCCGCTTGGGCCTCAGCCCCATAAACCGAAGCAGAGCTAGAGAATCTTGGGAATTTTCGAATGGCCGAGGACGTTCAGCGCGAGAGCATGGAATATGACGTCGTGATCGTAGGCGCGGGGCCGGCCGGTCTCAGCGCGGCGATCCGTCTGAAGCAGCTTGCGGCGGAGGCGGGAAAAGAAGTCTCCGTTTGCGTGCTGGAAAAAGGCTCCGAGGTCGGCGCGCATATCCTGTCTGGTGCGGTCATCGATCCGGTCGGCATCGAGGCACTCATTCCGGACTGGAAAGAGAAGGGCGCGCCGATCGACACGCCGGTGACCGATGACCGCTTCTATTTCCTGGGACATTCCGGCTCGATCCGCATCCCGCACTTCCTGTTTCCGCCGTTCATGAGCAATCACGGCAATTACATCGTTAGTTTAAGCAACCTGTGTAAGTGGCTGGGAACGCAAGCGGAAGCGCTGGGCGTGGAGATCTATCCCGGCTTCCCGGCGGCCAGCGTTGTTTATGGCGACAAGGGCGAAGTGCTCGGCGTCACGACGGGCGATCTGGGTGTTGCCAAGGACGGCCACCACAAGGACGGCTTCACGCCGGGCATGAACCTCTTGGGCAAGTACACCCTGTTCGCGGAAGGCGCGCGCGGTTCCTGCTCCAAGCAGTTGATCAAGAAGTTCGCACTCCAGGACGGCCACGATCCGCAGAAGTTCGGCATCGGCCTGAAGGAGCTTTGGGAGCTTCCGAAGGACAAGCACAAGAAGGGTCTCGTCGCGCATACGATGGGCTGGCCGCTCTCCAACGACACCGGCGGTGGCTTATTCATGTATCACTGGGGCGAGAATTTCTGCTCCATCGGCTTCGTCGTTCACCTCAACTATTCGAACCCGTACATCTCGCCGTTCGACGAATTCCAGCGCGTGAAGACGCATCCGCTCATCCGTCAATTCCTCGAAGGCGGCAAACGCGTCGGCTATGGCGCGCGCGCGATCACCGAAGGCGGTGCGCAATCGGTGCCGACCTTGGCATTCCCCGGCGGCGCGCTGATCGGCTGCGCGGCGGGCTTTGTGAATCTTCCGCGCATCAAGGGCAGCCACAACGCAATCCTGACCGGCATCATGGGCGCTGAATCCGCGTTCGCGGCGGTGGTAGCCGGCCGCGCGAATGATGTGCTCGCAGACTACGAGCCGACCGTGAAGGAAAGCGTGGTCTGGAAAGACCTCTGGCGCGTGCGCAATATCAAGCCGCTGTGGTCCAAGCTCGGCAGTGTGTTCTCATTGCCGTTCATGGGGCTGGATATGTGGACCAACCAGCTTTTCGGCTTTTCCCTCTTCGGCACGCTCCATCACGGTAAGGCGGACTTCGCGACGCTGGAACACGCCTCGGAATGCAAGCCCATTAATTATCCGAAACCTGACGGTGTTATCAGTTTCGACAAACTTTCGTCGGTATTCTTGTCGAATACTAATCACGAAGAGGATCAGCCGGTTCACCTTGTGTTGAAGGATCCGACTATTCCGATCCGGGTGAACCTGCCGGAATATGCGGAACCGGCGCAGCGTTATTGCCCCGCGGGCGTTTATGAGATTGTGCAGGAAGCTTCCGGTCCCAGATTCCAGATCAACGCGCAAAACTGCGTTCACTGCAAAACCTGCGATATCAAGGACCCGGAGCAGAATATCAATTGGGTGACGCCGGAAGGCGGCGGGGGACCCAACTACACCAATATGTGAGGCCACGCCTTTGCGTAAATCGCTGCTGTTGTCCGCCGCCTTTCTGTCCGTCGCACTTTCAGCAGGCGCTTGCGCCAGCGTGAAGGCCGATCCCACGGGCGACGACAAGCAATTCGGAAACTATCTCTCGGCGCATGTGGCGGCGGGGCAGCACGACCTTTCCGAAGCCGCGCGCCTCTATCAATCCAGCCTGGCCGACGATCCCGACAATTCGGAAATCGCCAACCGCGCGTTTCTCTATACCGCTGCGTCCGGGGACGTGGATGGCGCGATCGCACTCGCCGACAAAGTGGTCAAGAACAGCACGGACGATCGCGCCGCACGCCTCGCACTTGCCATTGGCGCGATGAAGCGGGGCAACTATTCCAAGGCGCGCGACCAACTCTCGCATTCCGGTAAGGGGCCTTTCACGACGCTGACCTTGTTGCTGGTGGATGGCTGGGCCGCCGAAGGTGACGGCGATACCGATACCGCGCTGAAGGACATGGATGCGCTCAGCGGCGTCGGCGGCACGCCGCAGCTCGTGGAATATCACAAGGCCTTGATCCTCGATCTCGCCGGACGCATCGCGGATGCCGATGCGGCTTACAGATTGGTTCTGCAGCAGAACAGCAATGGGCCGCGTGCGCTGGAAGCCTATGGCCGCTTTCTGGAACGTCAGGGCCGCGTCGATGAAGCGAAAGCGCTTTACGCCAAGGCCCAGCTCGACAACAGCTTGCAACCGATTGCCGCGACGGGCCTTGCGCGCATCGCTGCCGGAACCAAGCCCGACCGGCTTGTAAACAGCGCGCAGGACGGCGCGGCGGAAGGGTTGTTCAGCATCGCGGTCTCGCTCAGCGACGCGACGAGCGCGGATATTGCGATCCTCTATCTGCGGTTTGCACTGTACCTGCAGCCGGATTTCGATCTGGCGAAAATCGTTCTGGCCGACCGCTTCGAAACGCTGAAGAAATATGACGATGCCATCGCCGTCTATCGGACGATCCCGGCCTCATCGCCCTATTATGCGGCGGCGGTCGTTCAGGTTGCCATCGACGAAGGCCGTCTGAACCGCAACGACCAGGCCATCGCGGATCTGAAAGGCATTACGGACAAGAACCCGAATGATGTCGCGGCATGGACGTCGCTGGCGGATTCTTATCGCGCGGCCAACAAGGATGCCGAGGCCATCGATGCCTATTCGAAGGCCATCGCGCTTCTCAATCCGCCGGATAAGGACGATTGGCAGCTTTATTTCGCGCGCGCGGTTTCGGAAGAAAACCTCAAGCAATATCCGCAGGCGGAAGCCGATCTGCAGATGGCGCTGAAGATTTCGCCGCAGCAGCCACAGGTGATGAACTATCTCGGCTACACCTGGGTCGATCAGAACCGCAAATTGCCCGAAGCGCTGGCGTTGCTGGAAAAGGCGCGCGCGCTGAGCCCTTACGATGGTTACATCGTCGACAGCGTCGGGTGGGCCTATTTCCGCATGGCGCGCTACAAGGATGCCGCGACGGCGTTGCAGGCCGCGGTGCTGCTGGTGCCCGGTGATCCCACCATCAACGAGCATCTGGGGGACGCCTATTGGATGGCGGGCCGCAAGCTCGATGCGCGCTTCCAGTGGAACCACGCGCTGGCGTTCAACACGGATCCGAACGTGAAGCCGGAAATCGAGAAGAAGCTCGCTGGTGGGATGAGCGCCGCTGACGCGCGCGCCGGGAAATAGATGACGCGCGTTTTTGCGCCCGCGAAGATCAATTTGTTTCTCCACATCGGCGACAAGCGCGCCGACGGTTATCACGAACTGGAAAGCTTGGTCGCCTTTGCCGACGTGGGCGATGATCTCGTCTTCGAAGAAGCCGATACGCTTTCGCTTAATGTCGATGGCCCATTTGGCGCGGCACTGGCGGGCGAGAGCGACAATCTCATTTTGCGGGCCGCGCATGGTGTTGCCGCGCTGGCGGGGCACGATCTGCCGCGGCGTATCACGCTGACCAAGAACTTGCCGGTGGCCTCCGGCATCGGTGGCGGCTCGGCCGATGCGGCGGCGACCTTGCGCGCGTTCTTGCTGGAATGGCGGCGGGAAGAAATCCGCCTCGCCGATTTCGTGGAACTGGCGAAGACGTTGGGTGCAGACGTGCCGGTGTGTTTCTTCGGGCATTCTTCGTGGATGTATGGCATCGGCGACGGCATCGAGCGTACCGACCTGCCGGAGCTTCACGCGGTTCTGGTGAACCCCGGTGTTTCGGTGGCGACGCGCGATGTGTTCGCGAAACTCACAGCACGCTCGGGCGTGGATAAGCTGCACTGGCCGGAAAGCTTTTCATCGGCGGAAGACGTGATCGCGTTCCTGAAAACCATCGGCAACGATCTGGAAGCATCCGCGCTAGCGCTCGCTCCGGCGATCGGCGGCGTGTTAAATACCTTGCGCGGCGTGGACGGCGTTCGGCTCGCGCGGATGTCCGGTAGCGGTGCGACCTGTTTTGGCCTGTTCGCGGATCAGGCCGCTGCGCAAACGGCTGCGGCGCAGATCGCGCGTGATCATCCACACTGGTGGGTAAAGCCTGCGATCCTCGCAAAAGCAGATGAAGCTTAAGACGCGCGGCCGAGGCTGAATTCGGCAACCTGCAACAGGCTGTCGCGGATTTCGCCCTTGGGCAGCGGCGCCAGCGCATCGCGCGCCGCATCGACATAGCGGCGCGCCATGTCGCGCGTGTCTGCAATCGCGCCGGTCTCTTCGACATAGGCGATGGCGCGCTTGAGATCGACTTCGTGCTGCGGGCCGGTTTCGATGGTGCGCGTCCAGAACGCGCGGGCTTCATCATCGGCGCGGCTGAAGGCGAGGATCACGGGCAGCGTGACTTTGGCTTCGCGGAAATCATCGCCGACAGATTTTCCCATCTGCGCGGCGCGGCCGGAATAGTCCAGCGCATCGTCGACAAGCTGGAATGCGATGCCGAGATTGTAGCCATAGGCTTTCAGGCCCGCGATCTGCTCGGCTGGCGCACCGGCGAGCAGCGCGCCGGATTCGGCGGAAGCGGAGAACAAGGTCGCCGTCTTGGCTTCGATCACACGCAGGTAGTCGGCTTCGGTGGTCTTCAGGTTGTTTGCGGATTTGAGCTGCAGCACTTCGCCTTCGGCGATGATCGCGGAAGCGCCGGCGAGGATGTTCAGTACATCCATCTTGCCGGTTTCCACCATGAGCTGGAACGCGCGGCTGAACAGGAAGTCGCCGACAAGAATGCTGGGCTTGTTGCCCCACACCAGATTGGCGGCAAGCTTGCCGCGGCGCAGTTCGCTGGCATCGACTACATCGTCATGCAGCAAGGTGGCGGTGTGGATGAACTCCACGGCGGCGGCGAGGCGCACATGCCGGTCGCCGCCATAGCCGCACATGCGCGCGGCGGCGAGGGTGAGCAGCGGACGCAGGCGCTTGCCGCCGGAATCGATCAAATGCTTTGCAAGATCGGGGATGAGGGTGACGGCGCTGCCCAAACGGTCATGGATGGCGCGGTCGGTCGCGGTCATATCGGCAGCGACAAGCGCATGCAGCCGGTCCACGGGGGATAGCGCGGTGTCCGGAACCTTGAGTGCTTCCGCCGTGCTCATCTTCGCTCGTATTCCCAAACTCTTGCTGCCCGTCCCGGTACTGGAGGACATTTAGGGAGCGCCCCTGTGGCGGGTCAAGGACGCCCCGGTCTAATGTGGCCGGGTGTTGCAGAACGGGCGGGAACGTGCGGGAAATCCTGAAGACCAACAACCCTGTGGAATTGAACTTTGCACAGGTGGTTCTGAAAGATGCCGGAATCGAAGCCGTCGTATTCGACGCCAATATGAGCGTGATGGACGGCAGTATGGTCATTTTGCCGCAACGCCTGATGGTGGTGAATGAGGACGAGAGCCGCGCGCTGGCGATCCTGAAGGATGCCTTCGCGGCGCCGTCGCCGCTCGCATGAATGTGAGCGCCGACAAATTTATCGGCGGGCGCGTCGTGGTGCGCCAGATGGACAGCGGATTTCGCTCCGGCCTCGATGCCGTGATGCTGGCCGCATCGATTCCGGCGAAAGCGGGCGAAGAGGTTCTGGAGCTTGGCGCAGGCGCGGGCGCGGCGAGCCTGTGTCTCGCGCGGCGCACGAATTGTTCCGTTTTCGGAATCGAGATCGATCCGGCGCTCGCCGCGCTGGCGGACGAGAACGCTGCGGAAAACGATTTATCGCAAAGCGTGCGCTTCGTTGCGGGCGACGTTCTGAATATGCCCGCAGAACTCCGGCGAACGTTCGAACATGTGATGTGCAATCCGCCGTTTCACGACGAAGACGGGCAGACTTCACCGGATGCGGGCAGGGCGCTCGCCTTGCAAGATCGCGGATCGCTCGCGGACTGGCTCACGGGCGGCATGAAGCGCGTGGTTTCCAGTGGCACGTTCACGGCTATCTTGCGCGCAGACCGGATGAATGAGGCGTTGATAGCGCTGGGCGAACGCGGCGTGATGGTTTTCCCGCTATGGCCGCGCGCCGGCGAAGCGGCGAAGCGTATTCTCATTCGTGCGGTGAAAGGCTCGCGCGCACCGTTTGCGCTTTTGCCCGGTTTGGTTCTGCACGAAGCGGGCAGCAACTACACCCGCGCGGCCAATGCCGTCCTGCGTGACGGTGGCGCTCTCGAATTTCAGCGCGCGTAAACAGCAAGCTTGAACGCACGCGTTGAACACTTCTCTATACCGCGAGAGCGACGGGGTGAATCGTCTTGCGAAGATTCGTTACAACATTGGCGCTTTGTATAGCTCTTGGGGCGCCAGCCGCTCTTGCGGGCCCGCCTTATGTTACCGACGATCCCGAACCAACCGATGTCGGGCATTTCGAAATCTACGCATTCGCTTCGGGCACGGCGACGCGCGATGGACGCGAGGGAGAAACAGGTATCGATTTCAACTATGGCGGCGCGGAAGATCTGCAGCTTAGCGCGGTTGTGCCGCTCACCTACGAAACGCCGGATCATCGCGGAACGATCGGCGGCATCGGCAATGTCGAGGTCGGCGCAAAATACCGCTTTCTGCATCAGGATGATTTCGGCTGGGATGTCAGCGTGTTTCCGAGCATGAGCCTGCCGAGCTTGTCCGCGCATGTCGGCGAGCGGCACGCATCCCTCGAACTGCCGGTCTGGGCGCAGAAGGATTTCGGCGCGTGGTCAACCTTTGGCGGGGGCGGTTGCACGCTCAACAATGGCGGCGACTCGAAAAACTATTGCTTTGCCGGATGGGCGCTAACCCGGCAGGTGCTTCCGTCTCTCAATATTGGGGCAGAGATCTACCATCAGACGGCCGACGATCATGGCGGCAAGGCGAGCACCGGCATCGGCGTGGGCGCGACTTATGATCTTTCGGAGAATTATCACCTGATGGGTTGGTACGGACCCGGGATACAGAACGCGGCGCAGACGGATCGTTCGGCCTGGTATGCGGCGTTGCTGATGACATTCTGAATTTGGATATGATGGACACGATGAAAAGCGATGCGGTGTTGAGCAAAGTCCCTGCGGTGACGCTGGGCTTCTGGGTCATCAAGATTTTGGCGACGACGCTGGGCGAGACCGGTGGCGATACGGTCACCATGACGTGGCTGGGCGAAACGACGGCGCATCCCAATCCGAACGGCTATCTGATCGGCACGGGGATTTTCCTCGGCCTGCTGCTTGTTCTGGTGATCGCGCAGATCGCGGCGAAGAAATTCCATCCGTTGCTGTATTGGTTCACGATCATCGCTTCCACGACGGCAGGCACGACGATGGCCGATTTCGCGGATCGCTCGCTGGGCATCGGCTATACCGGCGGCACGACACTTCTCCTGGGCTGTGTGATTGCCTGCCTTGTCGCGTGGTACTGGTCCGAAGGAACTGTGTCGGTCGATACGGTCAACACGCCGAAAGTGGAAGCGTTCTATTGGGCGACGATCACGTTCTCGCAGACGCTGGGTACCGCGCTCGGTGATTGGATGGCGGATGATGCGGGTGTCGGGTTCCTCGGCGGTGCGTTGGTGTTCGGCGCGGCGCTGGCGGTCATCGCCGCGCTTTATTATTGGACGCGCATCTCTCGCGTGCTGCTCTTCTGGGCGGCGTTCATCCTGACGCGGCCCTTGGGCGCGACGGTGGGCGATTTCCTCGACAAACCGTTCGATCATGGCGGGCTCAATCTCAGCCGGCCGATCGCGACGGCGGTGCTGGCGGCGGCGATCCTTCTGCTGGTTCTGCTGTTGCCGCAGCGGGCGGGAACGCATCCGGGCGAAAACCCGCGCGCGGCCTAGGGTCCGCTTGTCCGGGTGAGGCCGCGCCTATAGGTTCCGGCCACACCGAAAACCGGGCGAATCGTGGCCAAGAAGAAGACATTTCAGGACCTCATCCTCACGCTCCAGAACTACTGGGCGAAGCAGGGCTGTCTCATATTGCAGCCATTCGACGTGGAGATGGGCGCGGGCACGTTTCATCCGGCCACGACCTTGCGCGCGCTCGGCCCGAACCCGTGGCGTGCCGCCTATGTGCAGCCGTCGCGCCGCCCGAAGGATGGGCGCTATGGCGAGAACCCGAACCGGCTGCAGCACTACTACCAGTTCCAGGTGATCATGAAGCCGGCGCCGGAGAATATTCAGGAGCTGTATCTCGGATCGCTGCGCGAGATCGGTCTCGATCCGGCGCTGCATGACATCCGCTTTGTGGAAGACGATTGGGAAAGCCCGACGCTTGGCGCGTGGGGCCTCGGCTGGGAAGTGTGGTGCGACGGGATGGAAGTCTCGCAGTTCACTTATTTCCAGCAAGTCGGCGGTATCGATTGCGATCCGGTGTCCGGTGAAATCACTTACGGCCTCGAACGGCTTGCGATGTATGTGCAGGACGTGGAGTGGGTGTACGACCTGGCCTTCGCGGAACAGCCGGATGGGCACGTCGTTCGCTATGGCGAAGTGTTCCTGCAGAACGAGCAGGAGCAATCGGCGTTCAACTTTGAACTGGCCGACACGGACATCCTGTTCCAGCACTTCGAAGACTACGAAAAGCAGTGCAACGAGCTTCTCTCCGCCAACAAGAAGATGGCGCTGCCTGCTTATGACCAGTGCATCAAGGCAAGCCATTGCTTCAATCTGCTGGACGCGCGCGGCGTGATCAGCGTGACGGAGCGTGCCGCCTATATCGCGCGGGTGCGGGCGCTGGCGAAAGCGTGCTGCGAAGCGTGGCTTGAAACGCCGATGGGCGCTTACAAGCCCCGATATAAAGAGACCGTGTAATGGCGGACTTTCTGCTCGAATTGTTCAGCGAGGAAATTCCCGCGCGCATGCAGGTAGCTGCGGCGAAGGATCTGGAGCGGCTGGTGGTCGGCGCGCTGTCGGATCGCGGCTTGCTGTTCGAAGGCGTGAAAGCGTTTTCCGGCCCGCGACGTTTGACGCTGACCATGAGCGGCTTGCCCGCCAAGCAGCCGGACGTGAAGGAAGAACTCAAAGGCCCGAAGGTGGATGCACCGGCGGCGGCGCTGGACGGCTTCCTGCGCAAGACCGGGCTGACGAAAGAGCAGCTCAAGGTTGAGAAGACGCCAAAGGGCGATGTCTATCTCGCCGTGATTGATCGCAAGGGCCGCGACACCATTGAAGTGCTGGCGGAAATCCTGCCGGAATGTTTCGCGAAACTGCCGTGGCCGAAGTCGATGCGGTTTCCGGGCAGCGCGGTGCGCTGGGTGCGGCCGTTGCATGGCATCGTCTGCATGTTCGATGGCGAGGTTGTGCCGTTTGAATTCGCGGGTGTAGCGAGCGGCAACACGACGATGGGTCATCGTTTCCTGTCGGACGGCAAGCCGATCAAGGTTCGCCATTTCGAGGATTACGAGAAAGCGTTGCACGACGCGCATGTCATTCTCGATGCCGAGCAGCGCAAGGCGATCATCTTCGAAGAATTGAAGGCCGCAGCCTTCGTGCGCGGGCTGGAACTGATCCCGGATGACGGCCTGCTGGACGAGGTGTCGGGCCTCGCGGAATGGCCGGTGGTGCTGGTCGGCGCGATCCAGGACGAGTTCATGGACGTGCCGCCGGAGATCCTGCAGACCTCCATGCGCACGCATCAGAAATATTTCAGCCTGCGCGACCCCAAGACCGGCAAGATGGCGAACCGCTTCGCGCTCGTCTCGAACATGGTGGCGAGCGACGGCGGCAAGGAAATCATCGCCGGCAACGAGCGCGTGCTGCGCGCCCGCCTGAGCGACGCCAAGTTCTTCTGGGACCAGGACCGCAAGCGCACGCTGGAAAGTCGCGTGGATGACCTGAAGAACATCGTCTTCCATGCGAAGTTGGGCACGCAATATGAGCGGGTGAGGCGCATAGAGGCGTTGGCGGGCAAGATTGCCGAGGACATCGGTGCGGATGTGACGAAGGCCAAATGCGCTGCGCTGTTGGCGAAGGCTGATCTCACCACTGGCGTTGTGGGTGAATTCCCCGAACTTCAAGGCGTTATGGGACGCTACTACGTACTGCATGATGGTGGTGGCGCTGACATCGCAGACGCGGTGCGGGATCATTACCGCCCTGTCGGTCCATCCGATGTGATACCTACAAGCAAAACGTCTATTACTGTGGCACTCGCTGATAAGCTGGATCAGCTCGCTGGATTTTTTTCAATTGATGAGAAGCCGACCGGATCAAGTGATCCATTTGCGTTACGTCGTGCGGCTCTTGGCGTGACTCGCTTGGTTTTGGTCAACGGCTTGCGAGTTCAGCTTGGCGATGTGCTCTATTGGGCCAAAATCCCGTTCCTCAATCAAGAAAAGCACGCCGAGCATATAGACGATCTCCGTCGCAAGGCTGGAATAGAGCCGGGCAAAGGGTTCCTTGCTTACACCACAAAAGAAGGTCAGCCCGACTGGTTGAATAAGTTGGATGAAGTTCCCGGCGAAGTCCTCGACTTCCTTGCCGATCGTCTCAAAGTCGTTCTCCGCGAGAGCGGGACTCGGCACGATCTAGTTGATGCGGTGTTCTCGCTTGGCAATGAAGATGATCTCGTGCGTCTCGTCGCGCGAGTTGAAGCGCTTCAATCCTTCCTCAGGACCGATGAAGGCGCGAACCTGCTCGCAGGTTACAAGCGCGCGGCGAATATCTTGAAGGCAGAAGAGAAGAAGGACAAAAAGACCTTCGATGGTGCGCCGGATGCCAAGCTGTTGTCATCGCCGGAAGAGAAGGCGCTGGCGGAGGCCCTCGGCTCTGCCGAAGCCTCTATCGCTGCCGATGTGAAGGCCGAGAAGTTCGTCGAAGCCATGGGTGTAATGGCGAAGCTGCGCGCGCCGGTCGATGCGTTCTTCGACAAGGTGAAAGTCAATGACGACGACGCGAAGGTGCGCGAGAACCGGCTGAAGCTGCTCTCGCGCCTGCGCGCCACGCTGCATCTGGTCGCGGATTTCTCGAAGATCGAGGGGTAAGTCTCTCCACACCCACCGCTGTCATGGCCCGCCGGTGTGCGGGCCACCCAGTTGGGTTCTGCATTCTCTTTCAAATAAAAACGCTGTCATCGCCCGCTTTATGCGGGCGACCCAATTTCCTTTAGGAAAAGAAAAATGGGTTGCCCGGACAAGCCGGGCAATGACGATCTTTTTGTGAGATTTGAGAAGACGTCACCTGGGTGGCCCGCACTCCGGCGGGCCATGACAAGTTGGGATAAGCGGGCGGGAGTTAAGCCCCGTCCTTCTCCGTCGTCGGGTCGATCATTTTGCGGACTTCGGTGATCTTGGTGGCGGGGAAACCGCTCATCTCCGCATGCTTGCGGATGATGGCTTCGTCCTTGGCGAGGTAGACGCAGAAGGTCTTGTCCGCAGCGACATAGCTTTCCTGCCATTGGATATCGGGGCCGAGTTCCTTGAGCACCTTGTTGGACTGCGCGGCAGCGCCTTTAAGTTGTTCGCGCTCGAATGTGCCGACGGCGGGAATATCGCGTTCGATGATGAATTTTCGCAGCGCCATGTGAAATTCCCCGAAGGATTGCGGCGGCACGTTAGTTATCCCCAAGCAACTGGTCCAGTGAACGCGGATTGGTCTGCGGCATTGTTCCGTTGCGGTGCGGGTGGCACGGCTGCGGTCTGCGTGACAAGTTACAGGCCGCGCACGGACTTATCGGGATTTCACAATGAGCAAGTGGGTTTACAGCTTCGGCAATGGCTCCGCGGAGGGCGAGGCCCTCATGAAGAACCTGCTCGGCGGCAAGGG
>Ga0153956_1002644_pt1 | contig 12746 bp, 12 predicted proteins | sample TSFL040MetaG_FD_104704 | JGI IMG/M metagenome (GOLD analysis project Ga0153956, IMG submission 104704) | Attine ant fungus gardens microbial communities from Florida, USA - TSFL040 MetaG | ecosystem: Host-associated > Fungi > Mycelium > Unclassified | place: USA: Florida, Wekiwa Springs... | reverse complement strand
GGACCGCGTCGACCGCGACCTGGACGTTGCCGTCGGTGCGGTTCTTGAAGCCGATCGGCATCGAGAGGCCGGAGCCGAGCTGGCGGTGGGTCTGGGACTCCGACGTGCGCGCGCCGATCGCCCCCCAGGCGACCGTGTCGGCGATGTACTGGGGCGTGATCGGGTCGAGGAACTCGCAGCCGACCGGCAGGCCGAGCTCCACCACCTCGAGCAGCAGCTTGCGGGCGATCCGCAGGCCGGCGTTGACGTCGGCGGAGCCGTCGAGGTGCGGGTCGTTGATCAGGCCCTTCCAGCCGACCGTCGTCCGCGGCTTCTCGAAGTAGACGCGCATGACGATGAGGATGTCCTCGCGCAGGTCGTTGGCCACCGTCGCCAGGCGGTTGGCGTAGTCGAGCGCCGCCTTCGGGTCGTGCACGCTGCACGGGCCGACGACGACCATCAGCCGCGGGTCCCGCCCGTGGAGGACGTCGACGACTTCCTTGCGGCTCTGGATGACCGACTTGGTGCGCCCCTCGTCGAGCGGCAGCTCCCCGAGCAGGCTGCCCGGCGCCGTCAGCTCGACCACTTTTGCGATCCGCTGTTCACGGACGCCGTCCCGCTTGGCGCCCTGCATCCCGATGATCATTTTCCCTTCGCCTTTCTCCAAAACGCTGCAATCGTAACTTCCCCTGGTCCTGACGCGGACGTGCCTGAGTGCGTGAGAGCGCACCCGCATGGGCGGCGCCCGGCCGAAGACTGTCTCGGGGCGGCCAGAAGCCGCCGGGCCGGACGCCTAGCTAAATCGCCAGTAATACGCGGTGAGGCTGCCACGGCCGAGTGTCGCGTCGAGCGCGATCGGGGTTTCAAGGGCGGTGGTGGCAGTGCTTCTCACAGCGGTCAGTTTGTACCACGCGGGCGAGCGGAGGTCTAGCGCTACCCGACGAGCGGGGCAAGCGCGGCGAGGAAGCGATCGTCCTCCTGGGGGGTGCCGTAGCTGACCCGGATGTGCCCGGGGTCACCGAGCGGCGCGCCGGCGCGCACCGCGATATCGGCCGCGGCGAGCCCCGCCAGGACCGCCGCTTCGTCGTTCTCGCCGAGATCGATCCAGGAGAAGTTCGCCTGGGACTCCGACAGCGCCAGCCCGAGCCCGGCCACGCCCTCCTGCACCTTGAGGCGCTCGGCGACGGTGGACTCGACCCGGGCCAGGACGTCGTCCTGGTGCAGGATCGCCTCCGCCCCGGCCGCCTGGGCGAGCGCGTTGACGCTGAACGGCTGGCGCACCGCGTCGACCGCGGCGCGGAAGTTCGACGACCCGATCGCGTAGCCGACCCGCAGCCCGGCGAGCCCGTAGCACTTGCTGAAGGTGCGGAGCACCACCAGGTTCGGGAAGTCCTTCAGCAGATCGAGCGAGGCGTCGGGATCGTCGTTGGTCTGGAACTCGATGTAGGCCTCGTCGAGGATCACCGTCACGTGCGCGGGCACCTTCTCCAGGAAGGCGCCGATCTCCGCCACCGGGTGGTGCGTCGCGGTCGGGTTGTTCGGGTTGCAGACGACCAGCAGCTGCGTCGCCGCGGTCGCTTCGACCGCCATCGCGTCAAGGTCCAGGAAGTCGCCCTCGGCGAGCGGCACGCGCACCTCGCGCGCCCCGGTCAGCGCCGGCAGGTACGGGTACATCGAGAAGCTCGGCCAGGCATAGAGGATCTCGTCGCCCGGCTCGCAGAGCGCCGACGCGGCGGCGAGCAGCAGGTCGCACGACCCGTTCCCGACCGCGATCCTCCCCGGCTGCTCGCCGTAGCGGTCGGCGAGCCGGTGGCGCAGCAGCGTCGCGTCGGGGTCCGGGTAGCGGTTCATCGACGACGCGGCGCGGGCGATCGCCTCGACCACCTTCGGGTGCGGCGGCATCGCCGACTCGTTGGAGGCGAGCTGGGCGATCCCGCCCGCGGCGATCGCCTCGGGCGCCTGCCCGGTCGGCACACCGGCTTTGTAGCCCGGCATCCGCGAAAGCTTGTCGGCGTAGGTGACCGTCATCGGACGAGGATTCTGACGCGTCCCGCTACTGCGCGGCGTTCAGATCGGCCCGCAGCGCCTGCGTCGCGCCGATGTACACGTGCACCGGCTTCGCCTCCACCTCGGCGTAGTAGTGCAGCATCACCCGGATCACCCGCTCCATCGAGCCCGGCACCGGGATCTCCCGCGTGCACAGCAGCGGCACCGTGTCCAGCCCAAGCTGACGCGCCGCTACCGCGGGGAACTCCGCATCCAAGTCGGCTGTGGTCGTGAAGATGCAGCTGACCATGTCGTCCGCCTCGAGCGAGTTCCGCTCGATCATCGTCCGCATCAGCTCAGCGGTCGCCTCCAGGATCGCGTCCCGCGAGTTCTCCTCGGCCTGCACCGCCCCCCTGAGCGCAAACAACCGCCGCTCCGGTCCCTGATAGCTGCCGACATCCATGGCCGCGCATCTTCCCAAAGCGACGGACGTAGCGACTTCCCCAACCGCTGCGACCCTGCCAAGGGGGTCAATTTCCTTCCGTGGTTCCTTATCCGCCTGTGAGGGGGATTTCGAACCACGCAACGGCGGGCGCGTCGGTCGCAAGCGTCGCGGGAAGGCAGGAAGGACTCATTACGCGGCGACAACTCGAAGCGGGCGGGATCACGAGCAAGCAGATCGAGGGCTGGGTCCGAGACGGGCGCCTCCATCCGGTGTTTCGGACCGTCTTCGTTCTCGGAGCCCCGACCCTGGGACCGCGAGCGCGGATGCGGGCCGCCGTCCTCGCCTGTCCTGGGGCCGTGATCTCGCATCGGAGCGCGGCCGCCCTCCTCCGGCTTCGCGAGGTGGCGCCGGTGGTCATCGACGTGATCCCGCCCGTGGAGCACGGACGCAAAATCGACTGGATCAAAGCGCACCGCGTGCCGTTCCCGGGTCCGACCGAAGTGCGGACCGCCTACGGGATTCCTTGCACCACCGTGGCGCGGATCCTGGTCGACCTCGCCGGGACGCATGGCATCGACAAGCTGCGCGAAGCCGTTGAGATGGCCGCCATGGGGAAGAAGCTCGACATCGCGGCGGTCGAGGCCGTCCTGGCGAACGGTCCGAGGAGGCGCGGGGCGCCGGCGCTGCGGGTCGTCCTCGACGAATGGCGGCCGGTCGCGGAAACTGCCCGGTACTCGACGGTGCGGAGCCTCTTCGAGGCCAAGCTCCTGCCGCTGGTCGCGTCTGCGGGGCTGCCGATCCCCAACGTCAACGCCCGCGTTCGCACTGCCGATCGCGTCCTCGAGGTCGACCTCCTCTGGCCGGAGCACAAACTGATCCTCGAAGCGGACAGTCGCCGCCACCACGCCATCGAGGTGGCCTTCGAGCGCGACCACAAGCGCACCAGAGAACTGATCGCCGCCGGCTACGAGGTCCTCCGAGTCACCTGGCGCGAAGCCGAAAACGAACCGCACCAAGTCTTCGCCGTCCTGCGCGGCCGCCTGAACGCACGGCCGACCTTCCCCACCTAATTGCTAGTGAGGTGGGGAAGGTCGGTCGTGCTCACCAGCGGCGCGCAGTCCCTTCACCTCGGCGTTGCTCAAACGCCGCGAACTTCCCTCCGCGAGGCCCCCAAGCTTGAGCGGCCCGAACCCGATCCGCCGCAACGCCACGACCCGATTCCCGACCGCCTCGACCATCCGGCGCACCTGCCGGTTCCGGCCTTCTCGCAGCACGATCTCGATCTCCCGGTCGCCGACCTTCTTCACTTGCGCCGGAGCCGTGGGACCGTCCTCGAGTTCGACGCCCTGCCGAAGCCTCGCGAGCTCGCGCTCGCGGGGCGGTTTCGCCAGGCGCGCGCGGTAGGTCTTCGGGACTTCGTACCTCGGATGGGTCAGACGGTTGGCGAGCGCGCCGTCGTTCGTCAGCAGCAGCAGCCCGGTCGAGTCCGCGTCGAGCCGCCCCACCGGATAGAGCCGCGCCTCCGAGTCCACGAGCTCCACAACCGCCTTGCGCTCCCCCGGCTCCCGCGCCGTCGACACCACCCCCGCCGGCTTGTTCACCGCCCAGACCTCGAGGCTCTCCGCCCCGACCGGGGCGCCGTTGACCCGCACGTCGTCGCCGTCGCCGACGTCCCGGGCCGGATCGGTCACCACCTCGCCGCCGACCGTCACCACACCCTTCGCGATGATCTCCTCGGCTTTGCGCCGCGACGCGACGCCGCCGTGCGCGAGGTATTTCGCCAGGCGCACTACTCGGCGCGCTGTTCGCCGGCTTTCAGCAGCCGCTCGCGCAGCTCGCGTTCGTCCTCCGGGGTGGGGTCGAACTGCGAGGGGTCGGGCAGTTCGTCCAGGCCGGAGAGGCCGAAGAGGCGCTCGAAGAGCTCTGAGGTTTTGAACAGGGAGGCGCCGAACTGGGAGCGGCCCGCCTCCTCGATCAGGCCGCGATCGGCCAGCGTCTGCACCGCCGACTCCGAGCTGACGCCGCGGATGCGGGCGATCTCCGGCCGCGAGACCGGCTGGAGGTAGGCGACGATCGCCAGCGACTCGGCCTGCGCCGGGGTCAGCGGCGGGGTGCGTGGTTTGGCCAGCAGGCGGCGGGCCGCTTCCTCCGCGGAGGGGTCGCTCGCGAGGGCGAAGCCGCCGCCGATCACCCGCAGGACGATCCCGCGCTTGCCCTCCGCAAGGTCTTCGCTCAGGAGCTCGATCGCCTCCGCCACCTGGCCCTCGGTCGCCGTCGTCGCTTCCGAGAGTTCGGCGATCGTCACCGGGTCCGGCGAGAGGAAGAGCAGCGCTTCCACCGTGCGCGAGAGGTCGTTCACGCCGCCGCCACCCCGTTGCCGCGCTGGACCCGGATCGGCCCGAAGTTCTCCTTCTGCTCCCAGGTCACCTCGCCCTTCGAGTAGAGGTCGAGCAGAGCGAAGATCGTCACCGCCTGGGTCAGCCGGTCCTCGTTGCCGAACTCGTCGTCGAAGTCGAAGCTCCCGCGCCGTTCGAGCGCGTCGCGCAGCACCCGCAGGCGACGCTGCAGGGAGACGGTCGGGCGGATGTGGGAGACGTCGACTTCCTCCGGCTCCGTCAGCAGGTCACCGATCGCCTGCCCGAGCCGTTGCGGGTCATAGACCGCGACCGCGGCGTCGGTGGCGACGCGGCGCAGGTTCGCGGGCAGCGGCGCCGAGCGGTAGAGGTAGGGACGCTCCGCCTCGAAGCGCTCCACCAGCACCCCCGACGCCTCCCGGTAGCGGCGGTACTCGAGCATCCGCGCGAGCAGCTCCTCCACCGCCTCCTCCGGTTTCATCGCCTCGATGCCGTCCTCCTCGCGCGGCAGCATCAGCCGTGACTTCAGCTCCAGCAGCGAGGCGATCAGGACGAGGAACTCGGTCGCCACCTCGAGGTCCAGTTCGCCCGCCTCTTCGAGGTGGTCGACGTAGGCGACGACGACCTCGCCGAGCTGCAGCTCCAGCAGGCTGACCTCCTCGCGCAGGACGACCGCCAGCAGCAGGTCGAAGGGGCCCGCGAAGACGTCCAGGTCGAGATCAAGCTCGGCAACAGCCATCCGGCTAGCGTACCCAGGCTCCTAGACGTCGCAAGCGCGTTTACGCGCTATTTGCGTGGGGCGGGTTGGTACGGGGCCGGCGGCGCAGGTGGGCGAAGCGGTGCGCGCGCCGCGCTAGCCGAAGCCCATGCGCGCGCGCACATCGGCGACCGTCACCGAGGCGATCGCCCGCGCCTTCTCCGCCCCGGCCGCCAGCGTCGCCTCCAGCGCCGCCTCGTCGGGCCGAATCTCCTCGTAGCGCTCGCGCACCGGCGCCAGCAGCTCGACCACCCCGTCGGCCACCGCCGCCTTGAAGTCGCCGTAGCCGACGCCGTCGAATTCCTTCTCGATCTCCTCCCGCCCGGTCCCCCGCGCCACGGCGAGGATGTCGATCAGGTTCGTCACCCCCGGCTTGTCGGGAGCGGCGCGCACCTCGCGCCCCGAGTCGGTCATCGCCGAGCCGACCTTCTTGCGGATCGTCTTCTCGTCGTCCAGCACCAGCACCGTCCCCTGCGGGGTGCCGCCGGTCGTCGACATCTTCCGCTCCGGCTCCTGCAGGTCCATGATCCGCGCGCCCACCTTCGGCAGCACCAGCTCCGGCACCACCAGGGTGTCGCCGAAGCGCGCGTTGAAGCGCCGCGCGATCTCCCGCATCAGCTCCACGTGCTGGCGCTGGTCCTCGCCGACCGGCACCTCGTTGCCGCGATAGACGAGCACGTCGGAGGCCATCAGCACCGGGTAATAAAAGAGCGCCGCCGAGGCCAGCTCGCGCGCGCTCCCCGTCTTTTCCTTGAACTGGGTCATGCGGTCGAGGTCACCGTGGGACGTGACCGCCGAGAGGTACCAGGTCATCTCGGTGTGCTCGCGCACGTCGGCCTGGCGGAAGAAGATGCAGCGCTCCGGGTCGAGCCCGGCGGCGAGCAGGATCGCGGCGGTGTCGAGGACGCGCTCGCGCAGGTCTTCAGGGTCGTACGGCACCGAGATCGAGTGCAGGTCGACGACGCAGAAGATCGCCGGGTCGCCGCGGTCCTGGCCCGTCACGTACTGGCGGATCGCGCCGATGAAGTTGCCGAGGTGCTTGCGCCCGGTCGGTTGGATGCCGGAGAAGATCGTCGGTTTGCCGTCAGCCATGGGTCGCCAAATCTAATTTCTCGGCGGGCTCGGCGTCTTCAGGGCCGGGGTCGCGCCGCCGCGGATTGCGGATGCCGATGCCGGAGGCGATACCGCCGAGGATCATCAGGGACCCGGCGAGGAGCGCGCCGAGGTGGAAGGCGGAGGTCGAGGCGTCGGCGGAGGCGGCGACGATCCGCGGCCCCTCGACCGCGTCGACTTCATCCACGTCGGGGACGCCGAGCGGCTGTTCCTTGGCTTCGCTGACGGCGCTCGCGGCGGCGGGGCTGAGCGGCCGGGACCCGAGCGCGGAGTCGAGCTGCCCGCCGAAGTGGGCCGAGATGACCGCGCCGAGCACCGCGATCGCGAGCAGCCCGGCGACCCGCGAGACGCCGTTGTTGACGCCGGAGGCGATCCCGACGCGGCGCTCCGACACCGAGTCGAGCACGGTCGCGGTCAGCGGCGCCACCGTCGCCGAGAGCCCGAGGCCGAAGACGAGCACCGCGGGCAGCACGTCGACGACGTAGGAGGCGTCCGTGTCCAGGCGCATGAAGAGGAAGGTGCCGAGCCCGGCGACGATCGGCCCCAGCGTCATCGGCAGCCGCGGCCCGGTCCCGGAGGCGAGCCGGCCCCAGCGCGGCGAGAGGAAGAAGAGCAGCAGGGAGATCGGCGTCGTCGCCAGGCCCGCCTCGAAGGCCGAGTAGCCGACCACCTGCTGCAGGTAGAGGCCGACGAAGAGCAGCCCGGCGCCGAGGCCCGCGTAGACGGTCAGCGTGGTGAGGTTCGCCACGGCGAAGTTGCGGATGCGAAAGAGCGAGAGGTCGAGCATCGGCCGCTTCGCGACCGCCTCCCAGGCGACGAAGGCGGCGAAGCTGGCGATGCCCGCGGTCAGCGGCAACCAGACGAGCGGGTCGCCCCAGCCGTGGGTCGGCTGCTCGATCAGCGCGAATACCGGCCCGGCCAGCCCCGCCGCCGAGAGCAGCACGCCGGGGACGTCGACGCCGCGGAAGGCGTCGGGGTCGCTCGACTCCTCGACCGCGCGCAGGGTCAGCATCACGGTCGCCGCGATCAGCGGGATGTTGACCCAGAAGATCGCCCGCCAGGAGATCAGCCCGACCAGCGCGCCGCCGCCCGCCGGCCCGAAGACCGTCGCGATCCCGGTCCAGGCGGTCCACGTGCCGACCGCCTTGCCGCGTTCCTCGCCGGAGAAGGTCGCCGCGACGATCGCCAGCGAGCCCGGCACGAGCAGCGCCCCGGCGATCCCCTGGAGGGCGCGGGCGCCGATCAGGAACTCCTCGGTCGGGGCGAGCGCGCAGAGGATCGAGGTGACGCCGAAGGCGAGCAGGCCGATGACGAAGAGCCGCCGCCGGCCGAACTGGTCCCCGAGGCTGCCGCCGACCAGGAGCAGGGACACCATCGTCAGCATGTAGGCCTCGAGCACCCACTGCTGCCCGGCGAGCCCCGCGTCCAGCTCCCGCCCGATCGAGGGCAGCGCGACGTTGACGATCGTCGCGTCGAGGAAGACGACGGTCGAGCCGAGGATCGTCGCGATCAGGGTGAGGCGCTGCTGCCGGGTCACCGAACGAGTCTAGGAAGCGGCGCCCTCATCAAGCGACAGGGCCAAGGCCCTGTCGCGCAACTTCACGACCGAGGCAGGCTGCTCGACTTGCGCGTACGCCGATGGCTGGAACAATCAGCGCATGGCGAGAGCGATCTGGTCCGGCTCGATCAGCTTCGGGCTGTTGAACGTACCCGTGCGGATGTACAGCGCCGTGGCCCGGCGCAACATCGCGCTGCGCGAGATCCGCGAGTCCGACTCGGCCCGGATCAAACACCGCCGCGTCGCCGAGGGCACCGACGAAGAGGTCCCCTACGACGAGATCATCAAAGCCTACGAGCTGACCCCGGGCCAGTACGTGCCGCTGACCAAGGACGAGATGGCGGCGCTGGCGCCGGAGAAAACGCGCGCGATCGAGGTGAAGGACTTCGTCGGGCTCGACGAGATCGACCCGATGTACTTCGACAGCCCGTACTACCTGGGCCCCGCCGACGGCGCCGAGAAGGCGTACGGATTGCTGGCGAAGGCGATGAAGGCCTCGGGCAAGGTGGCGATCGCCCGCTTCGTCCTGCGAAGCAAGGAGAACCTGGCGGCGATCCGCAGCGACGGCAACGTCCTCACCCTGACGACGATGCGCTTCGCCGACGAGGTCGTGCCGGTCGACGAGCTCGACATCCTCCCCGAGAAAGCCGCGAAACCGGCGAAACGGGAGCAGGAGATGGCCGAGCAGCTGATCGAGTCCCTCTCCACCGACTTCAAGCCCGCCGACTACCACGACGAATACCGCGAACAGCTGCTGGCGCTGATCGAGCGCAAGGCGGAAGGCAAGGAGATCGTCGCCTCCGAGTCCGAGGCGCCGAAGGCGACCAAAGCGCCCGACCTGATGGCGGCGCTCGAAGAGAGCATCGCCGCGGCCCAGGGCGGCAAAGCCAAGAAACCGGCGAAAAAAGCGGCGAAAAAATCCACTTCAAGAGCCAAAAAAGCCGCTTCGAAATCAAACGGCTCCGCCAAAGAATCGCCCGCTAACCCGCGTAAAAAACCGGCTTCGCGCGCGAAAGCCAAATCGAAGTAGGTCCTCCCTGTGGCCGGGACGAGCCGCCAGGTCGAGATCGAGGGTCGTGAGCTGAAGCTCACCAACGTCGAGAAGGTCCTCTACCCGCAGAGCGGGTTCACCAAGGGCGACATGATCGACTACTACGCCAAGGTGGCGCCGGCGATGATCCCGCACCTGAGCGGCCGCGCCGTCACCCTGCGCCGCTTCCCGGAAGGGGTCGAGGACCTGGACGCCGCGTTCTTCGAGAAGCGCTGTCCCAAGCACCGGCCGAAATGGGTCAAGACCGCGACGGTCGAAGCAGGCCCGCACGCCGGGAAGATCGACTTCTGCGTCTGCGACGGCCTGCCGACGCTGGTCTGGATGGCGCAGCTGGCGACGGTCGAGTTCCACCCTTCACTGTCGGTGGCGCGCGCGCCGAAACGTCCCACGGTCCTCGCCTTCGACCTCGACCCCGGCCCACCCGCCGACATCGTCGACTGCTGCCGCGTGGCGATCCGCCTGCGCGACCTCTTCGGCCACTTCGGCGTCAAGTGCTTCCCGAAGACCTCGGGCTCCAAGGGCATGCAGGTCTACGTCCCGCTGAACAACAAAAAAGTGAACTACGAGAAGACCAAACCGATGGCCAAAGCGATCGCCCAGCTGCTGGAGAAGCAGACGCCGGACAAGGTCGTCTCGAAAATGAAAAAGGTGGAACGGGAGAACAAGGTCTTCGTCGACTGGTCCCAGAACCACGAGCGCAAAACGACGATCGCCGTCTACAGCCTGCGCGCCCGCGAACGACAGACCGCCTCCACCCCGATCACCTGGGACGAGGTCGAGGCCGTCGCCGACTCGGGCGACAAGAGCACCCTGGTCTTCGAGTCCGACATGGTCCTCGACCGGATCGAGCGCCACGGCGACCTCTTCGCCCCGGTGCTGGAGCTGGAACAGGAACTCCCGGACCTCTAGTCCACCCCGGCGGGTGGGCGCCACATCTGGGTGCCGGTGAGGCCGGCGACGAGCTCCACCTCGTGGGTCGGGCGGAAGCCGAGGCGTTCGTAACGGGGGACGTTGCGCGGGTTCGAGGACTCGAGGAAGGCGGCCGCGGGCGGGTCGGCGGCGTCGATCTCGGCGAGGTTGTCGGCGACGAGGCCGACGCCCAGCCGCTTCCCCGCGTGGTCGGGATGGGTGGCGAGCAGGCTGAGGTAGTAGTGCGGCGGCTCGTGCGGGTGGTTGCGCTCGAAGGCGTCCAGCATCTCCGCCACCCGCGCCGCCGGCCCCGGCTCACACGCGTCGGCGATCACGGTCGGCAGCCGCTCCTCGTCGGCGGGCGTCATTTCCGGCGACCCGGGCGGGATCCACAACGCGACCGCCTCCACCCCGTCCGTCACCCGCACCCAACCGAAGTCGAGCGCCGCGCCGGCGAAGAAGCCGAACACCGTCGAGAGCGACTCCAGCTTGCGCTCCCGGGTGGCGGACTCGAACGCCCAGCCCCAGAGCGGGTCGTTCTCGAACGCGAGCGCCAACGCCTCACCGATCCGCTCCAGGTCCGCCCTCTCCGCGACGCGCGTCTTCACCGCGCCCACGATGTCACGCGCGGGAGCGCTTGTCCTCGTACGGAGCGGCGGAAATCGGGCGCCGCGATCAGCCGAACTGCTGGCGCACCACCGGCTTGCGGGTCGCGCGGACCTCGTCCAATCTCCGCACCGGGGTCGAGTACGGGGCGTTCTTGGCGATCTCGGGGTCGGCCTCGGCCTCGGCGAGGATCTCCTCGATCGCGTCGGCGAAGGCGTCGAGGGACTCCTTCGTCTCGGTCTCGGTCGGCTCGACCATCAGCGCCTCGTCGACGAGGAGCGGGAAGTAGACGGTCGGCGGGTGGAAGCCGAAGTCGAGCAGGCGCTTGGCGAGGTCGAGGGTGGCGAGGCCGAGCTCGGTCTTCATCGGCCGCCCGGAGAGGACGAACTCGTGCATGCAGTGGCGGTCGAAGGCGATCGGCAGGCGCTCGCCAGCGCGCCCGGCCGCGAGCCGCGCCTTCAGGTAGTTGGCGTTCAGCACCGCGGTCTCCGAAGCCTCGGTGAGGCCGTCGGCGCCGAGGCTGAGGATGTAGGCGTAGGAGCGCACGAAGACGCCGAAGTTGCCCTGGAAGCCGCGCAGGCGGCCGATCGACTTGGGCCGGTCGAAGTCGAGGTCGAAGCTCGGGCCGTGGCCGTTGGAGCCCTCGCGGCGGACCACCTGCGGGCGCGGCAGGAAGGGCTCGATCCGGGACGACACCGCGATCGGTCCCGCCCCCGGCCCGCCGCCGCCGTGCGGCTGGCTGAAGGACTTGTGGAGGTTCAGGTGGACGATGTCGAAGCCCATGTCGCCGGGCCGCGTCCGTCCCATGATCGCGTTCAGGTTCGCCCCGTCGTAGTAGAGCGTCCCGCCCGCCTCGTGGATCAGCGCCGCGATCTCCTCGATGTTCTCGTCGAAGAGCCCGAGCGTGTTCGGGTTCGTCAGCATCAGGCAGGCGATCTGGGACGGGTCCTCGGCGATCTTCGCCCGCAGGTCGTCCATGTCGACGCCGCCGCGCTCGTTCGTCGCGACTTTGACCACCTCGTAGCCCGCCATCGTCACCGACGCCGGGTTGGTGCCGTGGGACGTGTCGGGCGCGAGGACCTTGGTCCGCGTTTCGCCGCGGTCGGCGTGGTAGGCGCGGGTCAGCAGCAGGCCCGCGAGCTCACCGTGCGACCCGGCCGACGGCTGCAGGCTGACGCTCGGCAGCCCGCAGATCTCCGCGAGGCTCTCCTGCAGCAGGTACATCAGCTCCAGCGCGCCCTGGGCGCGGCGCGGGTCCTGCGCCGGGTGGAGCCGGGCGTGGCCGGGCAGCGCCGCGACCCGCTCGTTCAGCCGCGGGTTGTGCTTCATCGTGCAGGAGCCGAGCGGGTAGAAGCCGGAGTCGAGATCGAAGTTCCGCCGGCTGAGCCGGTTGTAGTGGCGGACGATCTCCGGCTCGGCGACCTCGGGGAGGTTCGGCGCCTCGGAGCGCAGCAGGTTCGCCGGGATCAGCTCCTCGATCGGCGTCTCCGGCACGCCCGCGTCGGGCAGGACGGCGGCACGGCGCCCGGTCTTCGACTTCTCGTAGATCGTCGTCGCGCGTTCGCGCTGCATGGGAGCCTCGGCGAGCGGCGTCACGCGACCGCCCCCTGTGGAGCCTTACTCGGGCTATGACCGAGTTTCTCTCCACGCTCTGCGGCGATCGCGGCGCCGAGGGCCTCGGCCAACGCGTCGATCTGTTGCGGTGTGCGGCGCTCGGTGATCGCGACGAGCAGGCCGTCCTCGAACTCCTGGTACTCGCGTCCCAACGCGTACCCGGCCGCGATGCCGCGCTCCGCCACGCGGTCGAGCACCCGGTCCACCGGGGCGTCGAGGCGCACGGCGAACTCGCGGACGACCGGGGCGTCGTGGAGCAGCTCGACCCCGTCGACCGCGGCGAGCCGCTCCCGCGCGTAGGCGGTGCGCCGCACCAGGAGCTCGCCCAGCTCGCGGAAGCCCTCGCGCCCGAGCCAGGCCAGGTGGACCATCGC
>Ga0153956_1002643_pt1 | contig 12748 bp, 12 predicted proteins | sample TSFL040MetaG_FD_104704 | JGI IMG/M metagenome (GOLD analysis project Ga0153956, IMG submission 104704) | Attine ant fungus gardens microbial communities from Florida, USA - TSFL040 MetaG | ecosystem: Host-associated > Fungi > Mycelium > Unclassified | place: USA: Florida, Wekiwa Springs... | reverse complement strand
CTCGGGATGTCAGAACAAGCGCAGGCCGCCGACCTGCATGTTCGGTCCCGCGGGTATCATCCAGATCGACCCACGCGATATCGCCGGCATCAGGAAGGATCATTGCGCTTTCCGGATCGACGCCTGGCCGACGTCTGGCCAAGCCTGACAGGCGCACCATTAGGCCCCGGCACGACCACTCCGCGCGAATAGTCGTCATCGATGATCTCAGAGCCCCGATCCGGTCCCCAATCCACCGTCTCGGGCTCGTGTTCAGGCCCCAACCGTTTCATCTCGGCAATCATCTCAGCAAGCAACTGCGCCGATGTCTTGCCGACCGCACGCAGGAGTAAACCATCGCGCTCGACCGTGAGAACGAGCTCGCTCCCTTCAGCGGCACCGATGCTGTCAGCGGCGCTGCGCGGCAGCCTGACACCAAGGCTGTTGCCCCATTTGGAGACTTTGACTTTCATCTGTCCGCCCTATTGTCTGGATATACAATGTATATCCAGACTCCCTCTGCGTCCAGCCTTACATCCCCTCCGCGCCGCGGGAGATGGCGGCGACGCCGGTGCGCGCGATTTCGACCAGGCCGAGCGGCCGCATCAGTTCGATGAACTGGTTGATCTTTCCGGTATTGCCGGTGATCTCGAACACGAAGCTCTCGATGGTGGCATCGATCACGCGGGCACGGAATGCATCGGCGAGTCGCATCGCCTCGTCGCGATGCTCGCCGGTGCCGCGCAGTTTGACCATCGCCAGTTCGCGCTCGATGGAACGGCCGGTCAGCGTCATGTCGACCACGCGGTGCACCGGGATCATGCGATCGAGCTGATGCTTGATCTGGGTGATCACCATCGGCGTGCCGGTGGTGACGATGGTGATCCGCGAAAGATGTTTCTGGCTCTCGGTCTCCGACACCGTGAGACTTTCGATATTGTAGCCGCGGCCGGAGAACAGGCCGATGACGCGCGCAAGCACGCCCGGCTCGTTGGCGACCAGCACCGACAGCGTATGCGTCTCGTTCGGATCGTGACGTTCTTCGATGAAATAGGCGGAGGCAGGCTGTTCCATTGTCGTTGTCTCTTTTCAACCGTCTCGGTCAGAATTCAGCAGCAGCGGGAAGCGCTGTAGGCCCCCTCTCCCCTCCGGGGAGAGGGTTGGGGTGAGGGGGCGCCACAAGCGCCGTCGTTTGTGAAGCCCCCTCACCCGCCCGGCTTCGCCGGTCGACCTCTCCCCGGCGGGGAGAGGTGAAGCGGGGAGAGGTTAGAAATCACACCAGCGCCTTGCCGCCGGCGAAGGCCGCTGCGGTGGCTTCGTCGTTGGCTTCCAGCGGCAGCAGCATTTCGTTATGCGCCTTGCCGGACGGGATCATCGGGAAGCAGTTTTCCAGATTCGCCACGCGGCAATCGAACAGCACCGGCTTCTTCACCTTGATCATCTCCGTGAGCGCGCCGTCGAGATCGCCCGGCTTCGAACACTGCATGCCGACGCCGCCATAGGCTTCGGCGAGCTTGACGAAATCGGGCAGCGCTTCCGAATAGGAATGCGACAGGCGGTTGCCGTGCAGCAGTTGCTGCCACTGGCGTACCATGCCCATGTACTGGTTGTTGAGGATGAAGATCTTGATCGGCAGTTCATACTGAACCGCGGTCGAGAACTCCTGCATGGTCATCTGCACCGAGGCATCGCCGGCGATGTCGATCACCAGCGCATCGCGATGCGCGACCTGCACGCCGAGCGCGGCCGGCAGGCCGTAGCCCATGGTGCCGAGGCCGCCCGACGTCATCCAGCGATGCGGCTCCTCGAAGCCGAAGAACTGCGCCGCCCACATCTGGTGCTGGCCGACTTCGGTGGTGATGTAGGTGTCGCGGCCGCGCGTCGCCTCGAACAGGCGCTGGATCGCGTGCTGCGGCATGATCACGTCGCTGTTCTTCCTGAACGCCAGCGAATTGCGCGCCCGCCAGGTGGCGATCTGCTGCCACCAGTTCCTGGTGTCCGGCTTCTTCGCTTCGGCCTTGAACACCTGCAGGATGTCGCCGAGCACATTGCCGCAATCGCCGATGATCGGAACATCGACGCGGATGTTCTTGTTGATCGAAGACGGATCGATATCGATATGGATCTTCTTCGAATGCGGCGAGAACGCATCGGTGCGGCCGGTGATGCGGTCGTCGAAGCGCGCGCCGACGCACAGCATGACGTCGCAATCATGCATCGCCAGGTTGGCCTCGTAGGTGCCGTGCATGCCCAGCATGCCCAGCCAGTTCGGCCCCGACGCCGGATAGGCGCCGAGCCCCATCAGCGTCGAGGTGATCGGAAAGCCGGTGACCTCGACCAGTTCGCGCAGCAATTTAGTCGCCGCCGGGCCGGAATTGATGACGCCGCCGCCGGAATAGATGACCGGCTTCTTTGCATTCGCCAGCAGCGATACCGCCTTGCGGATCGCATTGACATCGCCTTTTACGCGCGGCGCATAGGACACGTGAACGTCCGACTTGCGTGGCGGGTGATAAGTGCCGGTTGCGAACTGCACGTCCTTCGGCACGTCGACGACGACCGGTCCCGGACGGCCGGTGGTGGCGACGTAGAACGCTTCATGCAGAACCTTGGCGAGATCGTTGACGTCACGAACCAGCCAGTTGTGCTTGGTGCAGGGGCGCGTGATGCCGACAGTGTCGCATTCCTGGAAGGCATCGTTGCCGATCAGATGCGTCGGCACCTGGCCGGTGATGCAGACCAGCGGAATCGAATCCATCAGCGCGTCGGTCAACGGCGTCACCATATTGGTCGCACCGGGACCGGAGGTCACCAGCACGACACCCGGCAGGCCGGTCGAGCGGGCATAGCCTTCCGCCGCATGGCCGGCGCCCTGCTCGTGGCGAACCAGGATATGCTCGACCTCGTCCTGCTGAAAGATCTCGTCGTAGATCGGCAGCACCGCGCCGCCGGGATAGCCGAAAATGTGCTTCACGCCGTGATCCGCGAGCGCGCGCACGATCATGGCGGCGCCGGTCATCTGGTTGGGATCGTGTGGCTTGTTGTCACTCATGGTCGGCTCCGATGCGCTCGTGGCGCTTGTGGTCGATAGGGTCTGGAGTTCGTCGTCGCTGTTGCCGTTCAGGCAATAAAAAAGGGCCCGTCGAGGCCCCTGCGCACACCGCTCGGATCGTGGGTAGCCGTCAGCTACCCCCGGCGGTGCGCCAGGGTACCACGAGAATAAGGAGATTTGTAATTTTATTGCGCATAACTCGGCCCGGCAATCTCAAAACTTGCGCGAAACATAACGGGCAAAACCCGGAAGTCAAGGGTTACAGCCCGTTCCGCTGAGTTTGAAGCCTAACCGGATATGCAGCGTTCGGGGAAGGTCGAATTCGGATGGTCAGCTATGTCTCTTTCGGAATAGCCGTTCTTCACCGCATGCGACGGCGGCGGGTGTCGTTTCACGCCATCCGCCCTACGGCATCGAGCCTCGCCCTCGCCGCTTCCGGCGTCATCCATTCGAACTCCGGCAGTTGATGCCGGAACCAGGTGAACTGCCGCTTGGCATAGTGCCGCGTATCCGCCTGCCCGATGGCGCAGGCGTCCGCGCGGGACAGTTCGCCGCGCAAATGCCTGACCAGCGCGGGGACGCCATGCGCCTTCATCGCCGGCAGCAGCGGATCGAGACCGCGTGCGGCGAGCGCAGCGACTTCATCGAGCGCCCCCTCGTCCAGCATCCGGACGAAACGCGCATCGATGCGGGCATAGAGATCGTCACGCTCCGGCGCGAGGAAGACGGCGGTGACGCTATCGGGCGGCAGCAGCGGCGGCAGCGCATCGCGATGCCAATCGGCCAATGCACGGCCGGTGCCTTCGATCACTTCCAGCGCGCGGGCAATCCGCGTGCGGTCGCGCAAGTTGAGCTTGGCGGCCGAGATCGGATCGCGCACCGCCAGCTCCGCATGGAGCGCTTCCGGCCCGCGCCGTTCGAGCCGCGCACGAACGTCATCGCGCACATGATCCGGGATCGGCGGGACGGCGGACAGCCCGCGGGTCAGCGCCTTGAAGTACAGGCCGGAGCCGCCGATGAAGATCGGCAGCCTGCCCGCCTCGCGCACCTCCGCCAGCACCGCGCGCGCCGCGTCCACCCAGGCACCGGCGGAGAAATTCACCGCCGCATCCACCGTGCCGTAAAGACGATGCGGCATCATCGCCTCCTCCGCCGGCGTCGGCCGCGCCGTGAGTATGCGGAGGTCGCGATAGACCTGCATGCTGTCGGTATTGATGACCACGCCGTCCCGCGCGCGCGCCACAGCCAGCGCCAAGGCCGACTTGCCGCTCGCGGTCGGCCCTGCGATAAGCAGCGCTTGATGATACGGCTGGGAATTCACGTCATGTCTCTCGTTGCCACACTGATCTGCAATCCCGCCAATCCTGCTCTCGATAGCACGGCGATCGACGGCCTGCGCGCAATCCTGCCGGGCGACACCGAACTGCACTGGCTGAGCGACGGCGTCGCCGCCGACATCCTGTTCGCCAGTGAGCAGAACAGCACCGCCGATCAGATCGCTTTCGCCGACCGCCTGCGCACGGCGCGCATCGATCTGCCGATCGATGTGGTGGTGCAGCCTCAGCTCGGCCGACGCAAGAAGCTTTTTCTCGCCGACATGGATTCCACCATGATCGGCCAGGAATGCATCGATGAGCTCGCAGATTTCGCCGGCCTCAAGGCACATGTCGCCGCCATCACTGAACGCGCCATGCGCGGCGAGATCGACTTCGAGCCGGCGCTGCGCGAGCGCGTAGCCCTGCTGAAGGATCTGCCGGTCGGTGTGGTGGATGACGTCCTCGCCGAGCGCATCACATTAACGCCGGGCGGCCGCGAACTGGTCCGGACCATGCGCGCCAATGGCGCCTATAGCTGCCTCGTCTCCGGCGGCTTCACGCTGTTCACGAGCAAGGTCGCCGAACTCGTCGGCTTCCAGGAGAACCGCGCCAACGAGCTGCATGTGCGGGACGGCAGGCTGACCGGCACCGTGGCCGAGCCGATCCTCGGCAAAGCCGCCAAGCTTGCGACGCTGGCGGAACTGCGCGAGTCCTTCGCGCTCGACAACCTCGATACGCTCGCCGTGGGCGACGGCGCCAACGACCTCGCGATGATTCAGGACGCGGGCCTCGGCGTCGCCTATCACGCCAAACCGGCGGTCGCCGCGGCCGCCCATGCGCGGATCGATTTCGGCGATCTGACGGCCCTGCTCTATGCGCAGGGATATCGGCGCGCGGAATTTGCGGGCTAATCTTTCGACACGTGTCTCTGTCATCGCCCGGCCGTGCGAAGCAGTAAACACAGGCGTCTCGAAAAAACGAGTTCGCCAGCGTTTACTTCCTGCTTTCGCAGGGATGACAGACACTGCTTTTGCTAAGTGACCTGTAGGGTGGGCAAAGCGAAGCGTGCCCACCATGAGCGGCGCGCTCAGCCACGATGGGCACGGCGAAGACGCCTCTGCCCACCTACATATTCCCTCGCAATGACGGCTGGAGAAAATCCGCTCAGCCGTAGGGCGGATGACGCGAGGCGGCATCCGCCGCGGAGCTTGCGGCATGCGACGGCGGCGGATGAGCCGAGCTCATCCGCCCTACGGCTGCGTGTTGAACCTTACTGCAAGCTCAGCGCCACGAAGCGCAGTTCGCCCTCGCGGTTCGCGACCAGAAGCAGCACCGACTTCTTGCCGTCCTTCTTCACGGCATCGATGCGCTTCTTGACGTCGGCGGCGTTGGTCACCGCTTCCTGCGCGACTTCGACGATGACATCGCCGGCGGAGAGGCGCTTTTCGGCCGCGTCGGAGTCGGAATCCACGCCGGTCACCACCACGCCCTTCACGCTGTCCTTGATCTTGTACTTGCTGCGCAGATCCTTGCTCAGCGCGGCCAGATCGAGACCGAGCGCCTTCTGCGTTGCCGGTTTCTCCGCTTCAGGCGCCGACTTCAGCGATGCCTGCACGGGCTTGTCGTCGGGCATGCGACCGAGCGTGACCTTCCTGGTCTCCTCCTTGCCCTTGCGGATGATCAGCACATCGACCGCCTTGCCGACAGCCGTGCCGGCAACGATGCGCGACAGATCCTTCGGCTCCTTGACGTCCTTGCCGTCGAACTTGACGACCACGTCGCCGGGCTCGAGGCCGGCGGGCTTGGCCGGCCCCTTGTCATCCACCCCGGCGATCAGAGCGCCGCGCGCCGGCTTGACGTTCAGGCTTTCCGCAATCTCGTCGGTGACCGGCTGAATGCGGACGCCGAGCCAGCCGCGGCGGACTTCCTTGTATTCGCGCAACTGCTCGATCACGCCCGCCACCGTCTTCGACGGCACCGCGAAGCCGAGGCCGATCGATCCGCCGGTGGGCGAGATGATCAGCGTGTTGACGCCGACGACTTCACCGTCGAGGTTGAACAGCGGCCCGCCCGAATTGCCCCGGTTGATCGAGGCGTCGGTCTGGATGTAGCTGTCGTAGGGGTTGTTGCTGATCTCGCGGTTGCGGGCCGAGACAATGCCGGCGGTGACGCTGCCGCCGAGCGAGAACGGGTTGCCGATCGCGATCACCCATTCGCCGAGCCGCAGCCTGTCGCTGTCACCGAACTTCACCGCGGTCACGGGTTTCACCGGCGTGAACTTGAGCAGCGCAAGGTCGGTCTTCTTGTCGACGCCGACCAGCTCCGCCTTGATCTTGGTGCCGTCGTTCATGATGACGGTGATCTCGTCGGCGCCGTCGATCACGTGGTTGTTGGTGACGACGAAACCGGCGGTATCGATGATGAAACCGGAGCCGAGCGAATTGGTCTTGCGCGGCATCATGCCGCCGTTTTTCTCGCCACCCTGGCGACCGCCGCGGTTCTTGAAAAAGTCTTCGAAGAATTCCTCGAAAGGCGATCCCGGCGGCAATTGCGGCATCGCCTCACGGCCACCGCCCTCGCCGCCGTTCCTGGCTTCCACCGTCGAGGTGGTGGAGATGTTGACCACCGCATCGATCACCTTCTCGGCGACGTCTGCGATCCCGTCCGGGCCGCGCGCCACCGCGGGCAGCGGCGAAACGCCGACCGCAGCGCCGACGGCAACGGCCGCGATCAGCGGACGCAAACCGAAGCTGCGTGCACGGCGCATGAATTCGAGAGCGGAGGTCACGATGGACATGGGGAAAACGTCTCCTGACGCGAGTCGGCGATTGGTGCGCAGAGTGCGCTTGAACCCCGCGATTGCGCAAGTCATGACAGCATTTGCGTCGAGGCCTTGAGCGCCGATTAGAGCCGAAGATTGCGGCGGAATGCGGATAGTGCCGGCGACGATCGTGTTGATCGCATTGCGCTTTCGGTTACGTCCCGCGGCGCGCGGCTAGCGCCGCACCAGCCAGATCAGGAGCAAACCGCAGACAGCGGAAATGATGCCCACGAGACGGAGCATGTTGTCGGGCGATGCCAGCGCGCTTTTCATGGCGCGGCGCATCCAGCCCGGAAAACCCAGGAACAGAATGCCTTCGAACACAAACAAAATCCCCAAGCCGATGAGGAAGTCGGGCAGTGCTATAGACCCCACCGGTATCAACTCCTGAACGTTCGCACCCTGACGTTTCGTGGACGTTTCCTGGCGCAGTCTTCTGAAAACGAATGAGGCGCACCGTATAACGGTACGCCTCATCCTTAGATCAGAGTGGCCGCCAACGCAAAAGGCAGCCTTGACATAAAAGACAGCCTTGCGCCTGAGGCCGGCAATCCGCCGTTATGGTTTCGCCGCCGCCGGTTTGCCCGACGGATTGGCGAAGAACCGGAAGAATTCCGAGTCAGGCCGCAGCAGATAGCGCGTGTCCCCCTGCTTCAAGCCGTTCTCGTAAGCCGTCATGGACCGGTAGAACGCGAAGAATTCCGCGTCCTTGCCGTAAGCCTCGGCAAACAGACGGTTGCGCTCGCCGTCGCCGGCACCGCGAATCTGCTCGGCCTGAGAATTCGCATCTGCGATGATCACGGTTGCCTCACGATCCGCCTTCGAGCGAATTTCCTGCGCCTTCTGGCCGCCCTGCGCGCGATACTCCGCCGCTTCACGCTGACGTTCCGTCTGCATGCGCTGGAAGATCGCTTCACTGTTCTCCTTGGGCAGATCGGCGCGCCGGATGCGGACATCGACCACGGAAATGCCGTAGCCGTCCGCCTCCTTGTCGAGCTGGTCGCGGATCTTGCTCATCAGAGCCTCACGCTCGTCGCGCACGATCTGAGTGAAAGTGACTTCACCCAGCACGCGGCGCATCGCGGCGTTCAGCAACGTCGTCAACTGGATATTGGCCGCCTGAATGGTGCCGATGCTCTGATAGAAGCGCAGCGCATTCTTGATACGGTAGCGGGCAAACGCATCGACCACCAGACGGCGCTGGTCGTTGGCGATGATTTCCTGCGCCGGATTCTCGAGATCGAGAATGCGCTTGTCGATGGTGATCACGCTATCGACAAACGGCCACTTGGCATTAAGCCCGGGCTCGGTCACGACGCGAACCGGCTCGCCGAGGCGGACCACAAGCGCCTGTTCGGTCTGGCGCACGGTGTAGAGCGAACCGAAACCGACAACCACCAGCACCAACAGAACGATCAGCGCCACGATACCTGAAATGCCGGATTTCATCGGGAGCCTCCGCTCTGCTGAGGCTGACCTGATGTCGCCGATGGCTGACTCCGCGGCGTCAGTTCATTCAAGGGAAGATAAGGCACGACACCTTGCGATGCCCCTGCCCCCGAGCCGGCGTCGTAGACCAGCTTCTCGGAGCCGTGCAGAATCCGCTCCATGGTTTCGAGGTAAAGACGCTCGCGTGTCACGTCCGGCGCTTTCCTGTACTCCTCATAGACCTTGAGGAAGCGCGCGCTCTGGCCCTTGGCCTCCGCGATCGCCTGTTCGCGATAACCTTCGGCCACCTGCAGAATCTGCGCGGCGCGACCGCGGGCATCGGGGACGATGCGGTTGGTATAGGTCTCCGCCTCGTTCTGCAGACGCTGGGCGTCCGTCTGGGCCGCCTGCACGTCGCGGAACGCACCGATGACCTGCGCAGGCGGATCGACCTTCTGCAGTTGCACCTGTTGCACAAGAATACCGGCGCCGTAGCCGTCGAGCGTCTTCTGCATCAACTCCTGCACCTTGTTTTCAGTCGTCGCACGCGCGCCGGTGAGGATCGGCTGGATATTGGCACGGCCGACGACTTCACGCATCACGCTCTCGGCCACCGCTTTCACGGTGCCTTCCGGATTCTGGATGTTGAACAGGAAATCGCCCACACCATCGGGCTTGATGCGCCAGAGCACGGTGAAATCGACATCGACGATATTCTCGTCGCCGGTGAGCATCAGACTCTCCTCCGGCACATTGAGCGTCGTACGCCCGCGGCGCCCCAGATCGTCCGGAATGGACATCCCGACCGACATCGTCGACACGCGCAGCGCCTTCGGCAGCAGCACGGTTTCGATCGGATAAGGCAGATGATAATTCAGGCCCGGCTGCACGGTGCGGACATGTTTGCCGAAACGCAGCACCACACCGAGTTCTTCGGATTGCACACGGAAAAAGCCCGAGAGCAGCCAAATGCCGACCGCGACCAGCAGGACGAGCGTAATGCCCATCCCGCTGACGAAGCCGCCCGGCAGCATCGACTGCAGGCGGTCCTGCCCCTTGCGCAGAAGATCCTCAAGATCGGGCGGCTTCGGTCCGGACGATTGCGGACCCGATCCCCAGGGTCCTTTCGGGCCGGAACCCCATGGGCCACCGCCTTGATTCTTCCACGGCATTCAACTCTCCTCTGCGTGGCCGGATAGTCCGGTCTCGCTTCGTCTGCGAGGCTTTATAGGGGACCGCCCCTGCTCTTACAACGCGGGGCGCTTGAGAGAGGGAACTAAGCGCAATGCCGTATTTTTCAATGTTAACGGGCAAAAAAGCCGGTTAACCGGCGCCTCTCCGGCAATATGTCACATAGGAAAAATCGACGCTGTCCTCGCCGGCGGCAGAATGCCGGATACGTGCGGTTTCCTCCCATATGGCGGGATCGACGGCGGGCAAGGTTGTGTCACCGTGGGGGCGGGCATGCACCTCAGTTACTTCGAGACGATCCGCAAAGGGCATCCATTGCGCATAAATTTCGGCGCCGCCGATGATTGCAATTTCGCCAGCCGAGCGCCGCAACGCATCTCCCACGGCGACGGCACGTGCATCGGCAAGGGATGTCACCACCACGGCTCCATCCATTGCGCAATCGGCACTGCGCGTCATGACGATATTGGTGCGCCCCGGCAGCGGCCGGCGCGGAAACGACTCGAAGGTCTTGCGCCCCATCACGATCGGCTTGCCGATCGTCAGCGCCTTGAAGCGCTGCATGTCGGATTTCAATCGCCACGGGATGGCGTTGTCCTTGCCGATCACACCGTTCTCGGCGACAGCATAAACAAGGACGATCTCGGGAGGTGAATGCACTAGGCAGCCAAACGGTAGATCAAAGCATCGCCGATCATCGTGCCGTTCACAAGATTACGATCGAAACGAACCGGTATCGTTCCGTCTGCTTTGACGGTCTGACTCATTGCTGCCATGACAAAGTCCTTCGGAGGAACGATATTCAAACGCGTCAAGTCGAGTCGAGGTCGAAGATCGCCGGCGTCATCCATCGCCCGTGCAATCTCGCTCAATGCGCTCAACCGATCGGTTTCAGCCTTGGGCGTTCGCAGGACCAACTGCCACGCATCGCGGTCTTCTAAATAGATCCATGCAGCGCCTGTTACCGGAAAATTGGCTCGATCCAGAATGTCGAGCAATTCCTTACCCATCGCCACATCTGCATCTACCAATGCTGCTGTAGCCATCTCATCGCTCCGTGTTGCGGATGTTCAACTGCATCCGCCATCACCGTTGCTCTAGCAGAGTCAACTCCATCATATCTGGTATAATAGACCATTTGACAATTTCGGACCAGCGATTATCGAACGCCTCCGTTTGCCGTTCGTATTTCAGAGACTCTGAAAGTCCGGCAATCCCGACCAGCCGGCCAAAATTATGATCCAAGAAACCGGTGAGCACAGCTTTGTCAGGAGTCGTTTCAGCAACGATCTCCCGCGCGATACATGCTTTCAATCCCAGTTCGACCGCATAGCCTTATAGATAATACGCATTTGCATATCGCTGATGGTCGAGGAGCAATCGCGCATCCTCGACTTTGGCGGTCGCGAACCCCTGCAACGTCGATCGCGACAAAGGCGCCATGATTACACCGCCACCTCGGCTTTGATATGCGGATGCGGATCGTAGCCTTCGAGGGTGAAATCCTCATAGCGGAAGGCGAAGATATCCTTCACATCGGGATTGATCTTCATCACCGGCAGCTTGCGCGTTTCGCGCGTCAACTGCAGGCGCGCCTGCTCCAGGTGGTTCGAATAGAGATGGGCATCGCCGAGCGTATGCACGAAATCGCCGGGCTTCAGGCCCGTCACCTGTGCGATCATCATCGTCAGCAGCGCGTATGACGCGATATTGAACGGCACGCCGAGGAACACATCCGCCGAACGCTGATAGAGCTGACACGACAGCCTGCCGTTCGCCACGTAGAACTGAAACAGGCAGTGACACGGCGGCAAAGCCATCTGCTCGATCTCGGCCGGATTCCAGGCCGAGACGATCAGACGGCGCGAATCGGGATTGCGCCTGATCATGTCGATCACGCCGGCGATCTGATCGATGCTGCGGCCATCGGGCGCCGGCCATGAGCGCCACTGCGATCCATAGACCGGACCGAGATCGCCATTGGCATCCGCCCACTCATCCCAGATCGAGACGCCATGGTCCTTGAGATATTTGATGTTGGTATCGCCCGCGAGAAACCAGAGCAGCTCGTGGATGATCGCCTTGAGCGACAGCTTCTTGGTGGTCAGGACGGGAAAGCCGTCGTCCAGCCTGAAGCGCATCTGATGGCCGAACACCGACAGCGTGCCGGTGCCGGTACGGTCGTGCTTCTCAACACCGTCGCTGAGGATGCGTTCGAGCAGGTCGTGATACAGGTTCATGGTCGTTCTTGAGGGCTAAGGGCGGCGAATTTATCGTTTCGACAAAAGGCCGGACATGCCGATTCCCGAATTATACCCGGAAATCTGTGTGCTCTGCCGGCAAACGACAAGAGCCGGCCCTGCTCGGGATCCGGCTCTGAGATCAGATGATTAGACATTCAGGGTGGGCAAAGGCGTCTGCGCCGTGCCCACCAACAAAAACCGCGAAAGTAAACGGTGGGCACGCTTCGCTTTGCCCGCCCTGCGGCTTCCCGCTCATTGGGCCGGCTTCAGCACCGCCGACCACTTGGCGACTTCGCTTTTCACCAGTTCGCCGAGCGCGGCCTGGGTGCGGGCTTCCGGCTTCGGAATATCCGAGCCGAGGTCGAGCAGGCGCTTCCTGACATTCTCGTCGTCGAGCGCCTTGGCGGCTGCGGCATTCAGCTTCGCGGTGATCGCGGCGGGCGTTCCCTTCGGCGCGAAGATCGCGTTCCAGGCCGACGCCTGGTATTTCGGCAGGCCGGCTTCCGCGGTGGTCGGGACGTCCGGCAGCGACGGATTCCGCTCGGGGGTTGCAACCGCATAAGCCTTGATGGTGCCGCCCTTGATCTGCGGCACAGCGTTGACGATCTGGTCGCACATGTAATCGACTTGGCCGCCGACCAGCGCATTCATTGCCGGGCCGGTGCCGTTGAACGGCACGCCGATCGGCTTGATGTCGAGCACCGAGCTCAGCAGCTCG
>Ga0153956_1002642_pt1 | contig 12762 bp, 22 predicted proteins | sample TSFL040MetaG_FD_104704 | JGI IMG/M metagenome (GOLD analysis project Ga0153956, IMG submission 104704) | Attine ant fungus gardens microbial communities from Florida, USA - TSFL040 MetaG | ecosystem: Host-associated > Fungi > Mycelium > Unclassified | place: USA: Florida, Wekiwa Springs... | reverse complement strand
GTACTTTCGTACTCAATACCCTTGCGGGTCTGCCCGTCCGAAGACGAGGGCTTGACGTTTTACAGTACTGGACTAACCTTTTTACAGGAAACGGAGGGCGATATTTCTATCCAAGTAACCCCTCTTTTTTTATTTATACAATTTCAAAGGTATCAGTACTTTTCAGTACACATTGATGTGTCATTAGACCAAAATCGCCATATTGAGTAGTTACCTTATTACGGCATTCTTTTTCAATAAGATGATTAAGAACTGCTTGATTATCGGCTGTCAGTACTACAGTATCTTCGCGAGAAGAATCACCATCGTAGCCATACCAAGTATGTTCAAAAATTAATACTGCTTTATGCATTTTTATTTCCACACATCAAACCAACACTTTGTTCTAACCGAATGTTTTCATCTATAGATTCGGTCGAGGTGTCATATAATGGAAATCGTTTTTTATAAGTCATAGACTTAATCATTTCTGCTTCAGTCCATGTACGCACATACCGGCGGTGTTTATAACTGGTCTTCAATAAGATCAATTTTTTAATCATCTGTTCATGTTTTGGTGTTTGGCAATGTTCTGGCATAGTAACCATTACCGCATCAAAGATACGCTTCTTTGCTTTCTTGTTCATAAGTTTCCTTATTAATTCGCGGAACCAGCGGGAATCGAACCCGCCCCACTCCCGTGACAGGGGAGTATCCTAACCGATAAACGATGGCTCCAACAGATATTATAACCTGTTCATGGTAATAATATCAAAATATGTATCTGGCATATTATTTAGTTCTTTTAATTTTTTCTGAACTTCATAAATGTCATCAAACTCTGTATCAGTACAGATGATCATGGAATCAGTTTCTTTGACATGTTCACCAGAACTGTCTTCCCAATAAGCACCACGCCTGAAGTATGTGTATTCATAACGAACAAAGTACTTAAGCATCATTTCCCCTTAAACACGTCGCGGGTAGCGTCACGTTCTTCGTTTACAACAATGTGAGACTTTGTAGCCATTACACCCTGAATGTATCCAAGCCAACGATGTTTCTTTGTTTCCGACATAGTAGGTTTAGATAGTTCAGTTAACATCCACGCTAAGTGTGAATCGTTAAAAGGTGTTTCTGGATTTTCAACTGGTTCAACATTAAGTAAATCATAATAACGTTGACGCAGTTCAGGATAAAAGTCACCATAAATTGGTTTACTTTCTTCCAATGCTTTTTTCAGTAAATCAATAGCAATCAGTACTGAATTGGAGTACAACGAAGTATCTAAACTTTCAAGTGTACCATTTAAGTACTGTTCAATTACAAATTTAGCACCGCTATGAATCTGTAACTTATCGCGTTTGATTAAATCAATCATGCGTTCTTTATCTCGAATGAGAATATCGAACGCTGTTCTTGCCTGAGAAATTTCAGAGGAAGTCATTTTATCCACCGAAACGTTCATTTAGACGACGCATAACTTCGTCAATGAACTCAACTGCTTTTTCTGGCGGTAAGTTCTCAGGTAGAGTCATACGAAACATACCTTCATCTTCACCCGCATCGATCATCTTCTGAACCATTTCTTCGATTTGGTTCGCAAAATCTTCTATTTCTAGTGGTTTGATACCAGATTTTGCTTGCTCCATTTTGGTTACTTCTTTGAAGTAAGCAAAGTGCATAAACTCACGTGCCATATCAGTTTTCCTCATTTTGAGAATAAAGACTAGAATCTATTATTTTCGATTTTCAAGATAAGTGAAATAAAATAGTGTTTGCTGTTAGATTCTAAAATTGTTATTTGGTCTTAAGTTCTGCGACAATAGCAGCAACTAAGTCCGGTGTAAAATCAATGCCGAAAACTTCGGAATAATGTTTTACTGTACCTTCATAGCCATAACGCTTTTCATTCAAGCGGTAACGCAATTCAAGAATCGCATTGTCATAGTTAAACCAAGGATTGTTTTGACTCGCATGTAAGCGACCCCAATCAGTCAATGGTACGAAACCTTCATCAGCAGACTTACCCCGAAGAATATTATAGATAATATGCTCGTGTACAGTGTGCTCTTTTTCAAGTTTCCAGGTTGTTGTTACAGTAATGAATTGTTCTTTGGTCAACATAGTATGTTCCTTTTGGATAGTAATTAATTTAGTGTTTTGTTCTGAATTAACTTTATCCGGTGGACCAGTACTGAATTTCTATAGCATCATAAGATTTACCTTTTGTTTGTTTACTTAATTAGAGCGAGTAATCGGATTCGAACCGATGTGACCGACTTGGAAGGACAGCATATTAAGCCTCTATATGATACTCGCAGGTTGTACTGCCGCTCTCAGTACTATACATATTTGTTCTTTACGAACTGACCTGTACAGGTGCTACGCGGTTCCCGTCATATAATTTTACAAGCTGGGGGAATCATACAAGCTTGTTTCACACAGGAAGTGAATGAAATCTTTATATTTCGTAACCATCAATACCAGAATGGTGTTTACGGTGACAATTTGAACAAATAACTACACATTTAGCTATTTCTTCGTTTAAGCGTTTAGTACTATAACTAACCAGTAAGGATATTTCTTTATCCTTAAGAGTAGGATCTACATGATGAAAGTCTAAACAACAATGTTCGGTTTCACCACAGAATAAACACGGATTCGCAGTTTTATGCTCAGAAATTATTGCTTTGTTTATAGCTTTAAGTCTTTCAGCATTAGCACGAACTTGTTTTCGTCTTTCGCCAGATTCTTTTTTATATGAATTGTTGTTGATTGATTTAAAACATTCTTTACAACTCACTTGTAATCCATCTTTTTTGGATTTATTTTTCGAAAAAGCTTCTAGCGGCTTATTCTGATTACATCTCTTACATAATTTCATACTACTCGTCTACTTAAATTGGCAGGAGATGGTGGATTCGAACCACCGATACCGATTTCAAAGACCGGTGCATTAGGCCAACTATGCTAATCTCCTAATCAAGAATCTATATAATATTCAACCGTTTTACTTGCTGGAAGATTCTTTGTTCTGTTTGGATTTATGTATTATTAAACCGCCCAAACATCACTTTGCGATCACGGCTGGATTTGAACCAGCGACCACTCGCTTAACAGGCGAACGCTCTAACCACTGAGCTACGTAACCAATTGTTTTTCTTACTTATATTATACCACATTTTTTAGTGGCGTTTCATCTTTTTTCAAAGAAATTAGCTGGAATCCATTTTGATTTTTCAATTAACAGTTGATTTCATTTATGGTTGCTGCTGGATTCCAAATCCGGTTTTATTCAATTAAAGCTAGAATCTATTGTTTTTCATATATCCAATGAGTTTAATTGCTGTTAGATTCTAAATGAGTACAAATTGAGTTTACAGAAGTCTTTTCAAGAGACTAATACGTATTCTATTCTGACCTTATAGGATAACATGCTATCCGTATCACACCATAGTACGCCTGGTGAATTTGATTAAGACTGGAATTTATTTCGTTTTAGGCGGCTGCTCTCCCAACTGAGCTACAGTACTAGTACTGACAGGACTCGAACCTGCGACATGCTGCGTGATAGAAAGTGTTTGCTGTTAAATTCCAAATTTGTTACTAACGCATTAACGTTTAGGTTGATGCGGGTTGTTACGATTCAAAGTTTCATAACTATGATCGTTACGGCGTGAATGATGTGGATTATTACGATTCAACGTTTCGTAACTATGGTCATTGCGTTTTGAACTATGAGCATTGCCTGACATATTATCACCTTTATAGTTGAAGGTAAGGATTATAGTTCGGATCACTGAATATGTCGTACTCTTTATGTTTACCATCCACAATAGTGTAGAAAGTAAAATTGACAGAGTTATATGATTTACGGTCATCTTCTAAGTATATTGAAGTACTAGAACCACCGATATTCACACGACTCACAACATAATAATGATCAGAATCTAACGCTAGTGCGTTTATTCTATCACTTTCGTAACCAGCTTTAAGCTCAGTTACTTTAGCATATAAAATATCCATATCTTACCTAATTAATACAAGAATTCATCGTTTATTGGATAGCCGTGTCTACCAGTTTCACCATCACTATTCGTACTGACATAGTTCGTAGGACTCGAACCTACACGCCATAAGGCCGCTATTTGGGTTAACATTTAGTTGCTGTTGAATTCTTTAAGTTCTTGTTGTAGTACGTTATAGGCTTACTGATTCATCCAAAGTGCTACCTATTGTGTTGGATAATTTCACAGTACTACTTAGTGGGAATAGCTGGACTCGAACCAGCGGCGACTCGATTATCGGTCGAGCATTCTACCAACTGAATTATATTCCCATATAATGCCTGTTACCAGGCATAATCACCAGTGCCGATGTAACAAGCTTTGTTACAATGACCACTCATGGCATCAAGTACATCGTTAAGTTCTTCGATACGTGGATCATCATCTTCCATGTCAAAGAACACATAAGTCAGTGCTTGATATAAATCAATGTTATTTGAACGTTCATTTGAATCAACAAATTTACGAACAGCTTCGTGCATATTAGCACTATTCAGGATTTCATCTACGATGGTTTCCATAGTATCACCTACAAGGATATGGTACAATGTTATGATGTTCTCTAAGAAACTCTATGCTATGATTAACTTTCATCATATCTTCGAAGTACTTAACGAACTCGCGTAACCGTGTTACAAATTCGTAACTGAACGGAACTTCTTTTAACGTACTTAATTGGAAGTGCCATTCCTCACTTATACTGTAAGGAAAACCATTGACTTTGAATAAATCTTCATCGTCTTCATCCCAATAATGTACGTTGAACCTGTTTGATAACAAGTCAACTACTATTGAAAGGGTGTTATCCTTTTCGTCCGACAAATAAAAATGGATTATCCCATCTCGTGAAGAATAATGATCATTGTCATTAAAAACCACAGTATTAGATAATCCATTAATATTCGATCTACATCGTTCCGGTACATGTAATAACGAAATGAGATATTCTTCTCCAATTTCGTACAACACATCGTATTTGCTCATTTAGAATGAATCCGGTTTTGCTACGCTCCGTACTGCCGACATGAAACCTTTTTGGAGGTCAGTCTTGGCAACCGCCAGCCAACGTTTATCAATATCAGGATGATCTTCAAGTGCGTCGATCATATCTCCGACTTTAGCAGCTAAGTCCTTAATTGCGTTCATCGCATTAATTTCTTGCTGATTAAGATCTCGATACCCTTTAATTTGTTTGTGTTGATTATCCATAATCATTATCTCTCAATTAAATGCTGGAATCCACAAGGTCAAAGTAAAAGTTTGATTTTTGTGTGGTTGCTGGAGGATTCCAAATTCTTTATTCTACGTAGCCGATAAAGCCAACGTGTTCTTTAACAGTACTTTTCTTCTTGGTTTCTTCGTCATGAACTTCACGTTCAAAAACTACTGGTTCCAATAGAACAACTGCTTTTTGTGCTCCGAAGATATTGCTAACTTGTTCGTCATTCAATTCTTCAGCACTAGTATGACGACGCAAAGCACCATCTACTTTGTAGTAGTAATCGTAAAACATTTTTTTCTTCCTTGTGTGATTGGCGGTAAAGAGAGGATTTGAACCTCCGAGGCTAGGGATTACCTAACCTGGCCGCTTTCCAGGCGACTGCGTTAAGCCAAGCTCTGCCACTTTACCATGTTCGTTGTATGGCTTCAACTTTATTTAGTAATTTTAAACACTAAATTAAAAAGCTAGAATCTATAATCTTTGTTTTCACCAATTGAATAAGAGTATGTTTGCTGTTAGATTCTATGCGAGAAAGGTTGGACTCGAACCAACGACCAGGCCATTAAAAGTGGATGAAGTATGGTTGCTGAGAAATTACAGTACTGTAATTTTGGGTTTCTACCTGCTCTACCAACTGAGCTACTTTCTCATAAATTTTTAGGGGCAAGGAATGGAGTTGAACCATTTCCAGGATCAGTGGCATCTCCAGTGTTTTATCACTCAGAAGACAATGCCCATTGGGTAATTAAGTTCCTCAAGCCTCTACTAAGTTATAGTTCCCTATAGATGAATATAACGTTCGCTTTCTGCGGCCTCTAATGTGCCTATCCTTAATTACTTGGAGGAAGATGTGGGATTCGAACCCACGGAGGGCTATTAACCCCCTCTAGTTTTCAAGACTAGTGCAATCGGCCTCTCTGCCAATCTTCCAAAAAAGTACTTCACAGTACTTTGTACGCTGGATTCTCTATTAATTGAGCAACTACCTAGCACGGCTCAATATAACTAATTATTATCTCCCTAGTTACCAGGTGGACACGAAGGGAGTTTTACGTCCGAGTATCCAATCTCATTATTTGATAGATTTTAAGATTTTATGTGTTGCTGTCAGAATCCGAGTGCTAATTCGGTTTTAATTAAAAACAAGAATCGTTGTTTTCTATCCCCACAACCAGTGGTAAATCGGAATTGAACCGAAGGTGTTTTTCGCCAAATGAAATATAAAGAGTTATGTTTGCTGGACGATTCTTTTAGCGTTCCCAACGAGGTTCGAACTCGTGTTGCCTGAGTGAAAGTCAGGTATCCTACCGCTAGATGATGGGAACAATTATTGTTTATCAGGCTCTTTCAATGTCCATTCGGTACTTTTCTCTGTACTTTTGGTCACTTCAAAACCTAATTCGGACATTACTTCAGGTAGGTTATTGTTATCAATACCACTAAGGATACGACGAACAATTACCATGTTTTCTTCTGCTGATGCCATTTTGTTATCCTTTATTGAAGGAACTGAAATCTTTGTTTTTCTGGACCCAATCACAGCCTACATAGCAACAAGGCTGCTGCGGATTCGAACCGCACCGTTTTTTTCGCATAAAAAATAATTGTTTTGTTTGCTGTAAGATTTCGTGTTGCTAATACTTTTATTATACCACAAATTTTTGATTCGTTTCAAAAATTTCTTAATTAAATTCAGGAATCTTGTTTTATCCAGCACCAAGCTCCCACTATTTGAATAAGGCATATGTTCGTGGGTGGGGATTCGAACCCCGTCGTTTCGTTTTCATCAAAAGGTTTATTTTTTGCTGTAAGATTCCGATGCCTTATGTTCTATATTATACCAGAAATTTTTCTTCCGTTTCAAATATTTTTCAAAACATCAGAAAGAAATTGACCAGGTTCAAGTTCGATATAATCTGATTCATCATACTGTAACTCGAATATAAAGTCATCCCAATTTTCTTCAAGATAATGAATAAAACTTTCAGGAGAACCACGTTCGCGATACCGCTCAATGTATTCTTCAGATAAATCAACTTCAGGGTATACGTTAGTGTACTTCATACCAACGGTTTGTAATAGTTTTCGTACTGATTCATGAGTACTGATCAGTATATACTCATAACCATCATTCTCAGCATCAATAATAGCCTGAAGATAATTCAATGGAAATGTTTGTATTCTACTATAAGCAGAACTATCTAAGTCAATTACCTTATCATTGTTCTGTACTACAGTGGTTTTCCCAATACCAGGAAAACCACAAATAATCTTAGCTGCCATATGTCTCTAACTGGTTCCTGAACTGTACACCATCTTGGGTGTACTGTTGTGCTAATTTTGGATTTTGCGTGTTGTTAACATCGTTGATCATAATAGGTACAAATGACACACGAATGAATGTGCGATCACGACCAGTACTGACCTTTGGACGACGATGAAGAATGTACGGGTCCATACAGTACACGACATTCTCTTTACAACGTTTTACTTCTGAAGTGATGTTCTGTTCCAGGAAGTGGTTCACGTTGTGTTTCAGTGGATCGAAATCATCAGGGAACTTCACAGAAACATTGGTGTATTCTGTCGGAATACGATTAGTCCAAATGTAATTCTGCTCAGGAACATGAGCGACCTTAGTACTGAAACCATCAACATGCCATTCGTCATCAGTTACAGATTTAACAGCACCATGACGTACAGTAATGTAGCAGTACTGTTTATCACCATCCAACGCATTCTGCTGATGGGTAATAGCTTCTAACAGTACTGGAGTGAGCCAACGTAATTCATCAGGAATCAACAGATTCTGACCATCGGCACATACACACATACGTAAAATGTATTGTTCATCGAAAGGACATGATACTTCAACTTTCGACAGTTCAATTGGTTCAACATTGTTTTCAAATTCACTTACAGAAACATTACGCTTTGCTCGTTCAATGATACTCATGATGTACCTCTTATTTAAAATAGGGCATTGCTGCCCTTAGTCCAGAACTACTTCTTCGTCTGAGCTACGTTTAGTAGCTTGCTTTGGTGCGTCAGGTGATACCTGATTACCAGAAGTACTGTCCAGAGATTTCTCAAGCTTGATAATACGCTTGAAGGTTTTAATGTCAGGTTTATTACAAGCCCAATCTTTGCTATCCTGAGCACCGTAACGGTACAGATTGCCATATGAGTAGTACTTGTTACCAACCCAAATCACACCTGCTTTTTGACCAGTTTCCTTATCAGTAAAGATAAGTTCTTTTGGTTCACGGCGTACAGTTAACAGACCAGCTTCAAACTTATCCATCAGAAGGTTCAACTTGATAGTTGCTTCTTCGTTATAAGTCAAAGATGACATTAAGAACTGAGCGGTTTTCAGACGTTCAGTACCCATAGATGATGTTACAACCAACATCCACAGAATGAACAGTACCAAAGCACCCAGCAAACCATACAATGCTATAGCAGCCATTTTTCTCTCCAGTTACGAGTTGATGATTTCAGAAATAACCACTTCTTTCAAATCACGGAAGTCCAACTGACGACCACGAATATCATAGATTAGGTTCGTTTGTAACTGACGCAACTTAGCAAGATGCTTCGTTTCGTCCTTCGTCTTGTTCTCTTTCGAGTCCAGTTCATTGATTTCCACAGAAACCATAGAAAGCTGACCTTTCAGGAGTTCAGTACGTTTATGTAGGTTTTTCAGTTCTGTAGCACTTTTCATGATACTTCTTCCCTATTACTTACTTAAAGATGCCGCCAACATTGTTGACGGCAATGGCTGGCAATTACTTGTGGTAACGTGCCTTGTTCTGAGCCTTACGGATTTCGTGCAGTTCAGTCTGCAACGATTTCTTCCAGTCCAGCAGATGTGCGTAGCAGATCTTTGGCTTATCGCTGTTAGCGAAAGGAGCCAGCAGTTCTTCTGCCTGAGCAATCTGGAACTGAATGTAGTTCACGTTGCGTTCTACTTCGCCAATATCAGTAATAGTGTTTTTAGCCATGTTTTGTAATGCCCTTTTCTTTATTCATAAGATAAGTACCTTCGACATGAAGTGTACCAGATACGCTTTACATCCGTCGATGTGGTACATAGTACCGGAATCTCTAAGCCCTGTCAAGGACTTTTTTGAACTTTTTAATCTTGAAGACCGTAGTCCAGGATTACGATTTCACCATTGGCGTTTTCGCCCATGTTCTCGAACCCTACGTCATATAGTATCTCAGAAATTTCGTCCTGAGTCAAGCCACTTTCTTTAAATTTTTTCGCAAAATGAATGAATTTTTCATTCGGGTTATCTACCAGGAACTGATCAAGGTTCTCTGGATAGTACTGAATCGCACATACCAGTTCATTGATAGTATCCTCGTATTCATCGGTAATGTCATCCATAAGATTATATGGCTTAACACGTTCCATGATTATACGCTTCTCACTGCTGCTGTCAACCAGAATTTTACACAACGGCAATTTGTCACCGTACTTAATGTAAGTTTCCAGTTCTACACGGCACTGTTCAACGCCCCATGATGCGATTTCATTCTGGTTCTTGGCGATCTTAATAACCAAGTCATCATTGATTTCATAAACAGTACGTGACGCACCTTCATCAATGTACTTAAAGAGTTCATTGCTCATTGGTATACCCTTTTAGCTCAATTAAAAAGGGGAACATAGTTCCCCTGTTACGTATTATGGTATTACCACTCTACGCCTACACCAGCACCCCACAGTACTTCAGATTGCGTGTTAGTACTGACAGACACTTTGGTAGTGACACTATTAGTTACACGAGCACTGAAGCCCACTGCTACTGCTTGTTCGCCATCGTAACCACCGATACCAGCACCTACTGAGAAGTTACCGTTCTGCGTTACTTGTGGGATGTTTGCCATCGCACCAGCACCAGCAATACCAGCACTTGCTACTTTACGGTTATCACCGATACGTTTATCAACATCAGCGAAACGCTTGTTAGTACTTTGTTCCAGATTGGATACACGCCCTTCTACAGAACCAATACGTTGAGTATTGCTGGTAATGCGTTGGTCATGTTGTACTAACGTAGCATCATTAGAATCGATCCGGCTGGACAACTTAGCATCAGCAGATTTGCGGGACGCAGTTTCACTTGCCAGTTCTTTCTTACTTGCTTTAGTTGCGATAACTTTATCCTGATTGGAATCAGTTACAGCCTGATCAGCTTTGTTCTTGTCGATATTCGCTTTCAGGGCATTATCAGCATTGGCACGAGTACTAGACTCAGTATCAATGTTCGCCTGAAGGTGTTTATCGGCGTTCTGACGTGCCACAGTTTCATTAGCGAGTTCTTTCTTACTTGCCTTAGTAGCAATAACCTTATCCTGATTAGAATCGGTTACAGCTTGGTCGGCTTTGTTCTGATCGATATTGTTCTTCAACGCAGTATCGGCAGTAGCACGACTTTGGGCTTCAGAATCAATATTGGATTGAAGTACTTTATCAGCGTCTTTACGGGCTGCTACTTCTTTATTCAGATCAGCTTTGTCAGCTTTAGTTACCGCAAGACCAACAATCGCAGCATCCTGAACGGCATCATGAACAGCTTGCTTAGCTTTATCAACAGCATACGTAGATTTATCTACCTTGCTATCAATTGCGGCGTTTTGCTTCGCGTCAGTTTTGGCCTGATCAGATTTGTTCTTGTCGATGTTAGCTTGTAACTGTTTATCAGCATCCGAGCGAGTCTTAGCTTCATCACTCAATGCTTTATCTTGTTTGGTATCAGTACTAGCCTGGTCAGATACTGCTTTATTGATCTTGTCGTCCAGTGCTTTGTCACCGTTGACACGATCCGCAGTTTCTTTATTTAGATCTGACTTATCAGCTTTTGATACTTCAAGGCCAATGATCGCACCATCTTGTAATGCGTCATGAATACCTTGAACTGCCTTATCAACAGCATAGGTAGACTTATCTACTTTACCATTGATCGCCTGATCTTGTTTAGTATCAGTTACAGCCTGGTCAGCTTTGTTTTTGTCAATATTAGACTGAAGTGCTTGATCACCATTCTGACGATCAGTTACTTCTTTATCCAATGCTGATTGGTCAGCTTTCTTACTGATAGAGGTATCTTGATCACCGTCGCGGATTGTCTGAGAATCCTTATCGACTTTATTATTCAGGCTGGCATCAGTTTCAGCTTTATTAGCATCAACTTTATTGTCAACATCAGTGATCTTCTTGCCATTATCAAGTACTTGTGGGATTAACCCATAGACAGTACTTAACGCATTGTTGGCAGTCGCACGACCTTCAACCGCAATATCAAATGCATGATCAGTTTTTACTGAAACATCATTTAACGCAGTTTTATCAGCTTTAGTGTCAATAGCCGTGTCTTGGCTTTGATCTTTGGCTAATTGTTTTTTATCCTGTTCGTCCTGGCTGGCTTTCAATTGTTCTTCGGTAATACCGGAACCAGAATTACAGTCATGAGGATTTCCAGTACAAGTACTGCCACCATTATTCCCATTCCCATTGCCGTTACCATTACCTGGATTTGTAGTACTGATAGAGTTGTTAAACGCTTCAGCAGATTGAGGAATATTACCAGATTTCAACGAATCCAGCAAAGCTTTCGCTTCTTCTGCTGTACCATTGAAACGGTTGTTGAACGTGGAAATGAAACGTGCTTCGTCCCAATTTCCGTTTACTTTGGCGTTCATCAAGTCCTGAACAGCCGGACCCCATTGATCCCCAGATGATTTCAACGATACGGCGGCGTTAGCCATATTAACCGTCATCGAAGATACCATTAAGGCTACTGCCAGCATAATCTTTTTCATTTTGTCACCCAAAAGGTAATTGAAGTTTGAACTACATTTAGGCCGACTCGCTGGCCTTGAACAACATAATACAGTACTGAAACTATTCCGTCAAGGACTTTTAGAATTATTTTTTTAGTGGGAATAGTCGGACTCGAACCGACACGCCATCTCTGGCGGGGGATTTTGAATCCCCTGCGTACTACCAATTTCGCCATATTCCCAATTAAAAAGCCCTTTAATAAGGGCTTTTATTGTTAAAGATTTTTTTAATTACACTACCTGGATCTTAGTGACGTGAAGACGTTCTGCTTCAATCGGGATACCCGTATGTTCAGATACGTATTCAGCCAGTTTAGGCAGAATCGCTTCTTCAGTCAGCGGACCGTTTGAGTAGTGATACAGACTCGCAGTGAACTTTTCAGAAGGTTCAGATACGAAGTTGTACTCTACATACACAGTGCTAGTACCACTAGGGGCAGTACCTTCCGCTTCAGCAATGATCTCCTGAACCGTTTTGTACTTGCGGGTAGGAGCGATCCAGATAATCACGGTGAGAGCACCAGCAAAGATTGCCAATGGAATCTGACCGAACGCGAACAGAAGAATAGTTACAGCGACTAACAGTACTTCGAAGAAATGTTTCATGTTTTTGTCCTATTAATTAGGTATTCAATTAAG